>ENA-ORCZ01000394-ORCZ01000394.1-marine-metagenome-genome-assembly--contig:-NODE-394-length-20876-cov-4.075292_pt1 | contig 20876 bp, 14 predicted proteins | sample MGYA00237785_ERZ508519 | MGnify/ENA primary metagenome ERZ508519 (study PRJEB26189, sample SAMN06268790) | marine metagenome | isolation source: Bioluminescent Bay, La Paraguera, Puerto Rico | place...
GCGACGTTGTAGATGAACACCTCGTGTTCCTTGCCGTCCTTGATGCCCTTGACGAAGTCGCCGATGCAGGTCTTGCCCTCATATTCCGGCGCCAGCGAAGACGGGTCCGGCAGGCAGGCCTTGACCACCTTCAGCGGCACGACTTCCAGCCCTTCGGCCGTCGTAACCGGCTTTTCGGACAGGAGGCCGATATTCTTCAGGACGGTGAAGACGTTGATATAGTGCTCGCCGAAACCCATCCAGAAGCGCACATCCGCACCGTCCATGTTCTTCGCCAGCGAATGCACTTCATCGTGGCCGCACAGATACGCCATGCGCTTGCCGACGACGGGAAGATCGTATTCCTTGCCGATTTCGAACATCCGGTTTTCCTGCCATTCGCCGTTCTGCCAGGAATAGACACTGCCGGTGAACTCGCGGAAATTGATTTCCGGGTCGAAATTGGTGGCGAAATAGCGCTGGTGGCTGCCGGCGTTGATGTCGACGATATCGACCGCGGTGACCTTGTCGAGATAGTCGTCCTTGGCAAGGCGCGCATAGGCGTTGACGACACCCGGGTCAAAGCCGGCGCCGAGGATCGCGGTGACGCCCGCCTTCTCGCATTCCTCCGCGCGCTTCCACTCGTAATTGGCATACCAGGGCGGGGTCTCGCAGATCTTGCCCGGCTCCTCGTGGATGGCCGTGTCGATATAGGCGGCTCCGGTCTTCAGGCAGGCGCTGAGCACGGACATGTTGAGGAAGGCCGTGCCCACATTGATGACGATCTGCGAACTTGTCCGGGTAATCAGGTCCGCGGTCGCCTCGACGTCGAGGGCGTTGAGTTCATGCCCTTCCAGGATGCCCGGCTGCTTCAGCGCGTTCTTTGCATGGACGCTTTCGATGATGGCGTCGCATTTGGATTTTGTGCGCGAGGCAATATGGATATCGCCGAGGACATCGTTGTTCTGAGCGCATTTATGCGCCACCACCTGAGCGACACCTCCGGCGCCGATGATGAGAACATTCTTTTTCATTTGATCCGTAAACCTTCCTTGGAGTTTGGGCCTTGGAACTGGGGTGTTCGGTTTCCAGGTCTCAGGAGAGACTTCCTTCGTAATCCTCGTAGCTGAACTCACGGACGGTGGTGATCGAGCCGTCCAGTTCGCGAACCGCGATCGCGGGCATCTTCACGCCGTTGAACCAGTTCTTCTTGACCATGGTGTAACCGGCTGCATCCTGGATGGAGACGCGGTCGCCGGTCTTGAGTTCGGCCGGGAAACTGAATTCGCCGAAAATGTCTCCGGCGAGGCACGACTTGCCGCACACCATATAGCGGTGCGGACCTTTGTCAGGCGTCACCTTGGCCTTTTCACGGTAGATCAGCAGATCGAGCATGTGCGCCTCGATGGAGGCATCCACGATGGCAAGGTTCTTGCCGTTGAACAGCGTATCGAGCACCGTCGTCTCGAGCGTGGTCGAGCGCGTGATGGATGCTTCGCCCGGCTCCAGATAGACCTGAACGCCGTATTTGTCGGAAAAGGCCTTCAGCCGGCCGGCAAAAAGGTCGAGCGGATAATCGTCGCCGGTAAAGTGAATGCCGCCGCCGAGGCTGACCCATTCCGCGCGCTTCAGCAGGGCACCGAATTTTTCCTCAATGTCGCCGAGCATACGGTCGAACAGGGAAAAGTCGCGGTTTTCGCAGTTGTTGTGGATCATGAAGCCGCTGATCCGGTCCATGACCTGCTCAACCTTGGCCACGTCCCATTCGCCCAGGCGCGAGAATGGACGGGCAGGGTCGGCGAGGTCGAAACTGGACGAGCTGACCTGCGGGTTGAGGCGCAGCCCGCGGACGATGCCGGACGCCTTGTCGGCATACCGTTCCAGTTGGCCGATGGAATTGAAGATGATCTTGTCGGCGTGGGAGATCACCTCGTCAATCTCGTAATCCGCATAGGCGACCGAATAGGCATGGGTCTCCTTGCCGAAACGCTCGTGACCGAGACGGACTTCGTTCAGCGACGACGAGGTCGTGCCGTCCATGTAGTCGCGCATGAAATCGAATACGCACCAGGTGGCAAAACATTTCAGCGCGAGCAGCGCCTTCGCTCCGGACTTCTCCCTGACTGTGGCGATCTTCTCCAGATTGCGGAGCAGGCCGGCCTTGTCGATCAGGTAGTAGGGCGTCGAGATCATGTGTCCAGTTCCAGCATTGCCTGGGCTGCGCCGGCAGCCGTTCGGTCAGGTGAAATGAGCGTCTGCTTGCATTCCCGGCGTTGAGTGGCAGGCCTGAGCGCCGATGTCAAACCGCCGGGCGCTTTCCGGAAGATCAACCGGAGATGCAGCCGGGGCGAGGGATACCGCCTTGTGGCCGGTTTCGGCAAGGTCGCCGGAAAATCTTTTTGGTCTCGACTCCCCGTCGCATTCGGCACCCGCAGAAATTCGATCCCCGGCCCCGGAATGCAACCAGATTGTCCTGTGTCTGGAAATGTCGGCTTGCAATGACGATATGTCCGGTACCGATCGTGTAGTAACTGACCGTCAGGAAGGTTTCGATCGCGCTTCCGCAGACCTGCAGGAGGTGGTACTGTTCTCAGGATCAAGGATTGCAACGGGCAGTGCTGGTATTGACTGGAGTAGTCGTTGCTGGATGCGAGCTGAATACCCTTCTTCACCATCTCAGGAAATACTCGACCGCCAGACCTGGGCGGGGCCGACACTTGCGAATGGTGTGCTGACGTCGGAGCTGGCGGAGTTCTGCCAGAGCGGGATCAGCGTCGTGCTCGGCAGCCGTGACAGCTACGGCCAGCCGCTGGTTGGACGCGGGCTGGCGTGCCGTATCAACTCGGAAGGCATCGTCCGGATAATCTATCGCGAGCAGCAGAATGTCGCGCTGCAGCAGGCAATCGAAAACGGCGCTCCCATCGCGGCGACCTTCACAAAGCCGTTTTCGCACCGTTCCATTCAGCTGAAGGCTTCCGGAGCAAGAGCTGTACGGGTCGTGGTGCAGGACGGGGCCGCAGCCTTCGCCCAGACGCGCGCCTTCCATCAGGAACTGGTCGATGTGGGACATACCGAGCAGTTTGCTGCCGGGTATTCCCGCTTCGAGCCGCATGAACTCGCTGCCTTCGAGTTTCTTCCCGAAGCTGCCTTCGTCCAGACGCCGGGCCCGAACGCCGGAAGTATTCTCACGCCATGACCGCGCCCAGGCTCGACGTTATCCGCAACTGTTTCGAAGGCGTCATCCCGGCGGTCCTTTCGACATGCGACGCGGACGGCACGCCCAACGTTTCGCTGGTGTCCCAGGTTCACTATGTCGATTGTGAACATGTCGCGCTCAGCTATCAGTTCTTCAACAAGACGCGGCGCAACATTCTCGAAACGGGCATGGCGATGACCTCGGTCATCGATCCGGAGAACGTTACCGACTATCGGCTCGACCTCGTCTACGAATCCACCCAGTCCGAAGGCCCGATCTTCGAGACCATGAAAGCGAAGCTTGCGGGTATCGCCTCTCATAGCGGAATGGATGGTGTCTTTCGGCTGCTCGGCGCAGACATCTTCCGGGTGCGTTCCATCGAGATCGGATCCGGTCCTGCCGCCGTGCCGCCAAGCGCGCCGCGAAATCTACTGGCTGCTGTCCGCAGAACCTGGGAAGAGATTGAAGAAGCGGACGAATTGGGCGCCTTGTTCGATCTGGTTCTTGGCTGCCTGAAACGTTATTTCAGCATTGAACATGCCATGATCCTGATGCGGGACCAGGCGGCCGACCGGCTTTATACCGTGGCCTCGACCGGGTACAGCCGTTCCGGCATCGGCTCCGAGATCGCCGTGGGACACGGGGTCATCGGGGTCGCAGCCCGCGAGGGCGTGCCGATCAGGATCGGCCACATGACCTCGGATTATTCCTATGGGGCCGCGTGGCGCGACCAGACCTTCGACCAGGGGGCGGGGACCGGCTGCACGACCGAAATTCCCTATCCGGGCCTGGATGCGCCTGAAAGCCAGATTGCGCTGCCGATCACGCTATCCGGGCGGACAGCGGGCATCCTGTTCGCCGAAAGCACCGAGTCGATGCGTTTCCGTTATGACGACGAGGATGCACTTGCGCTGGTTGCGGTTCGCCTGGGAGATCTCATGGCAAGAGGACTTGATGCCGTCGAGCCGCAGCAAGGCACCCCTCCTGCAACCGATGCCGCGCGGCAGATCAACGTTCGCCACTATGCGGCGGACAACAGCGTGTTCATCGATCACGACTATCTGGTCAAGGGGGTGGCAGGGGCGATTTTCTGGAAGCTTGTAAAGGAGTACAGCGAAAGCGGCCGGTCGGATTTCACCAATCGGGAACTGCGTCTGGATCCTTCGCTGCGGCTGCCGGAATATGCGGAAAACCTCGAGGCGCGGCTCGTTCTGCTCCAGCGCCGGCTTGTGGAGCGCGAGTGCCTGATCCAGATCGAGAAGGCTGGCCGAGGCCGCATGCGGCTCTGTGTTCCGGGCACACTGGTGCTTGAAGAGATCGGCCCCGAGCCCGAAAAATAGCTGTTTAGTATTCTTTTAGTATTTCGTGCAGGGACTCTTAGCGAGCGTCTCCGACTGCAGTGATCTATCTCGTTCTTGCCGGGCCTGACCCGGTATCGACAATCACGCAAGTCGGACAGCAAAATGACCTTGCACCAACTATCACTTCTACCAACCGGAAGCACGCGACCCGATATCGAGATCCGGGAAGCCCTGCCGGAAGATGCCGGGGACATGGCACGTATCCTGTTCCAGGCCTTCGGCCGCTTCCATGCCCACCACAACTTTGCGCCGGATTTTCCGGTTCTTTCCTTCGCCGAGGCGCTGGTTTGCGGAGCGATCAACGATCCATCCACCTACGGCGTGGTCGCCGTCATGAATGGGCGCGTCGTCGGCTCGAACTTCCTGAGCGAAGGCGACCCGATCCGCGGCGTCGGGCCCATTTCGGTCGATCCGGCGATTGAAGACAGCGGTATCGGCAGAAAGCTGATGCATGCCGTCATCGCTCGCGGCGCCGGTGCCGCCGGCACCCGGCTGCTGCAGGACGCTTTCAACACCAAGTCCATGGCACTTTATGCGTCGCTCGGCTTTTCCGCTCGCGAACCCCTTGCGGTCATGACCGGCCGCCCGCGCGACATGCCGCCGGCAGGAGCCATGGTGCGACCGATGACACCGGGCGATCTTCCGCAAGTTGAGGAACTTGCCCGCCGCGTACACGGGTTCCCGCGAACCGGCGACGTCAAGGCAGCACTCCAGCGCGGCACCCCCCTCGTGCTTGATGGCGAGTCGCGGATCCGGGCCTACATGACGATGCCGGGTTTGTGGCTGCTCAATCACGCGGTCGCCGAAACGGAAGCCGACATGATGGCGCTGGTTCTCGGCGCGGCTGCCGCCAGTCGCGAACCCATCGCATTCCTTGTTCCGATCCGGTCCGCCAGGTTCTTCCGCTGGTGCCTCGGCCAGGGGATGCGGATCGTCAAGCCGATGACCCTGATGACCCGCGGCGACTACAACGAACCGCAAGGTGCCTGGATGCCCTCGGTTCTCTACTGAAAACCGCATGTGCTCTTTTGAGTGAAAAAAATGTACCCGAACATATTCCGCAGTCCGCGCAAGACGCGCGAGATCCGCAATCATCATTTGGATTCGACCATTTGGAACGAATTCCGGTTCCGGCCGGACGACATCGTCATCGGCAATTATGCAAAGTCCGGTGCGACATGGATGCAGCAGATCGTCGGCCAGCTCATTTTCCAGGGCGCCGACACCTTGAGCACGACCGAACTTTCCCCCTGGCTCGAATGGCGCATAGAGGCCAAGACAGACAAGCTTTCCGTCCTCAAGGCGCAACGGCATCGGCGGTTCGTGAAGACCCATCTGCCTGTCGATGCGCTCGTCTTCTCCAGGAATGCCAAATACATCTATGTCGCGCGCGACGGCCGCGACGTTGTCTGGAGCCTCTATAACCATCACGCGCGCGCCAACCTGGACTGGTACCTCGCCCTCAACGGAACGCCGGGCCTTGTCGGCAATCCGGTCGCGCCGGTTCCGGCACTGGTCCGCGACTATTTTCACGACTGGCTGGACGGAGACGGTTACCCGTTCTGGCCGTATTGGGAGCACATCCGCAGCTGGTGGCAAATCCGCCACCTTCCGAACGTGCTTCTGGTGCATTTCGCCGATCTCAAGGCCGACCTGCCGGGCGAAATCCAGCGGATTGCCGAGTTCCTGGAAATCCCGATCGAGGGATCGCGCTGGCCGAAGATCCTCGAATATTGCGGTTTCGACTACATGAAACGCAATGCCGAACGATACGCGCCGCGTGCCGGAGACTACTGGGTCGGCGGCGCGGGCACCTTCATCAACCAGGGCACGAACGGGCGCTGGCGCAACGTTCTAAGCCCGGAAGACTGCGCGAAATACGAACGCATCGCGCAGAAGCAACTCGGTCATGCAGCGGCATTCTGGCTTGCCCACGGCTCGCAGACGAGCCTCTCCAGGGCTGCCTGAGCCGGCGCCGGTGCGCCGGAAATTTCGACCGCATACCGACAATATCAATCAACTTGGAAGCCAAAATGACGAATTATGACGATCTTCGCCGCCAATTGCGCGGCACGCTCATCACCCGGTCCGAGGCGGACTACGAAGCCACGCGTGCGGGGCTTCTCTTCAACGGCCGCACGCCCGCACGCTTTCCCGGCGCCATCGTCCGGGTCGCTGATACCGCAGACGTCCAGGCGGTCGTTCGCTTTGCGGCGAGAAACGGCCTGCGGGTCTCGCCGCGCGGTTCCGGCCACAGTTTCTCAGGCATCGCCCTGCAGGAAGGGATCGTGCTGGACCTGGCAGCATTGAACGAAATCCGCATCGATGCGGCGGCCCGCATCGCCGAGGTCGGCCCGGTGATCGACAACCGGACGCTTGCACGCCGGCTCGGCGAGCATGGACTGGCGTTTCCGCTCGGCCACTGCGGACATGTCGCCATCAGCGGTTATCTGCTGGGCGGCGGGCTCGGCTGGAACTCGCAGCGCTGGGGTTTCGGCTGCCAGAATGTGCTGAGCATCGATGTCGTGACGGCCGACGGGGTGTTGCGGCGGGCGAGCGAGAGCGAGAACGCCGACCTCTTCTGGGCGGCGCGCGGCGCGGGCCCTGCGTTCTTCGGCATTGTGACGGGTTACCGGCTGGCGCTTCACAAGCTGCCGCAATCGATAACGACGGCTATGCGGAGCTACCCGATCGGGCGCGCCGCCGATGTCCAGGAGTGGATCAGAACGTCCAAGGCGAAGGTGCCGGACAATGTGGAATTCACAGCCCTCATGCTGCCGGCTCCGCCGCACTTGGCGGACCGGGCCTCCCACGTCGTCATGGGTCTTGCCACATGCTTTGCGGAGACCGCGCAGGAGGCACGGGCGGCGCTCGATCCGATTGCTGCGATCGCTCCGGACGGGGCGCTCGAGGCACTTGAGATGCCGACCCCTTTCGACGCCCTCTACGACAGCCTGGACCGGTTTTTCCCGGAAGGCGCGCGTTACGCCGTGGACACCACATGGGCGGGAGCCCCGGCCGGCGACTACTTCGAAAAGCTTTCGCAGGCCGTTGCCGGTGCCCCTGGCCCGGGCTGCTTCGCGCTCGCCATGGTCCTGCCGCAACCCGAAGAAATGCCGCAGATGCCTGATACCGCGTTTTCGATGGTCGGGCTCGGCTTTGGGGCGATTTACGCCATCTGGCAAAATCCGGAAGAGGACGCGGCGCATGTTGCCTGGATGCGGGCCGCAGCCGACCAGGTTGCCGACCAGACGATAGGTCACTACGTCGGCGAGGCCGATCTGGAACGGCCGGGCCGGCTTGCCGGCTCCTTCTCGCCGGATGCCTGGAACCGGATTGCCGACCTGCGCACCAAACACGATCCGCACGGAATGTTCATGCGCTGCCGGCCGGAGGAGGAGCAGACGCGGCTCGCCGGCTGATACCGGCCGCCCGCCGAAAACCTGAACGATCGAGCCCCCGGGACAAGGCCCCGGGGGCAACGCTCTCCCTTTGTCTTGATTTTGACTGCAGAGGAAAATGTCGTGTCCAGAGACCGCCACAGGGCTTCTTGCCGGACATTTGCGTGGCTGGCGCTTCTGGCCGTGTCGGTTGTCGCCGGCGCGGCGAACCTGCTTGCATTGGGCGCACCGACGGCTTCCGAAGCTGCCGGACTGACAGTTCCGGCGACGCATGAAGCCCCTCTGACGCTGTGGGAAACGGGTCTTTATGCCGATACGGTCTCGCTCACGGTCGATCCGGTTCATCTCGCCTTTGCCCCGCAATACCCGCTGTGGACGGACGGGGCCGAGAAGCGCCGCTGGATCTTCGTGCCGCCCGGGGCCGTCATCGATGCGTCCGACCCGGATGCCTGGAACTTCCCGGCCGGCACGAAGGTCTGGAAGGAATTTTCCTTCGCCGGCCGCAAAGTCGAGACGCGCTACATGGAACGGCGGCCGGACGGCAGCTGGCTGTTCGCCACCTATGCCTGGAGTGACGACGGCCGTGAGGCGCAGCTCGTATCAGGGAAGGGCCGGAGGCGCGCCTATCCGCTTGAAAACGGAGCCGCGCACGACATTCCCTCGGCGGCGGACTGCCGAGCCTGCCACGCCTCCGCGCCGGTTGCCGTATTGGGTTTCAGCGCGCGTCAGCTCTTGCGCGACATCTTCACCCGGGCCGCCACCTCGCCGCGTGCGCCGCATTCGGACAAGGCTCTCGCCACCTTGCAGGCGCGCGGCCAGATCAAGGGCCTCGACGAAGGGCAAGCCGTATCGGCATTCGTCGCCCGGACGGATCTGGAGCGCGCCGTGCTTGGATATCTGCACGGCAACTGCGGTCACTGTCACAATGCCACCGGTCCCCTGGCGCCGCTCGGCATGAACCTGTTGCAGTCCGCCGCCGATCCGGAAGCGGCCGCCCTGTCCGGCCTCGTCGGCCGGAAATTGAAATCGCCGCCGCCGGGACTTGCCAAAAATACGACCTTGCGCATCGAGGCAGGGCATCCGGAAAGAAGCGCCGTTCCCCAGCGAATGGCCTCGCGCGTGCCCGCCCTGCAGATGCCGCCGCTCGGCACCGCGCTTGTCGATGAGCGCGCTGTCAAACTCATCCGCCGTTGGATCACCGAGATGGAGACAGTCTCCCCCGGGGCCCGGCCGGAAACAGGAGAATTGGAATGAAAAAACATGTTTCGATGGTCCTCGCTGCGGCGTTGACGCCCCTCGTTGCCGGTTCGGCGGCAGCGGACCCCGCAACCGACAGGATCAAGCGCGGCGAATACCTCGTCTCGACCTCGGCCTGCCACGACTGCCATACGCCTTTCAAGATGGGGGACAATGGCCCGGAGTGGGACATGGACCGCATGCTGTCGGGCCATCCGGAAAGCGCGGCCATCACGGAAGGTCCGGCACTTTCCGGACCCTGGGTGGCGGCCGTATCGAACACCAACACCGCCTGGGCCGGACCGTGGGGCATCAGCTTCACCGCGAACCTCACCCCCGACCCGGAAACGGGCGTGCTGCGCGATTATTCCGAAGACCAGTTCGTCGAGGCCATGCGCACCGGGCGGCATCTGGGAATGGGTCGTCCGATCCTGCCGCCGATGCCCTGGCCTGTCTATGGCCAGATGAGCGATGAGGACCTGGGGGCGATCTACGCCTATCTGCAGCAGATACCTGCCATCCGCAACGAAGTGCCGGCACCGCTTCCGCCAAAGGCCAACTGACAAGTGGGCCGCCGTACCGGCACGCGACAGCCGGGCCGCGCGGCGGCCTTACCTCTAGAGCATTTCTCGACAATATTGGATCATTTGATGAGGAATTCCGGCTCACTCGGCCAGGCGTGTCGCGCAGCGCGATGCGGTGCATCGTGCAAGCGGCGCAACGACGCCGATGGGCCGGAATTCTTCACCCCGGACAGGCTGAAGTCATTGGAGAACAAAGGTGAATTGGGCCGGACAATTTTACCTTCTGGCGTCGTTGGCTTGCCCTTGTGGTGGACCGCACCACAGCGGGCAAACCGCCTAGCCCGAGGGTAAAATTGCCGCGGTCAAATGATTCAATATTGTCGAGATATGCTCTAAATCAGAAGAAGCAGGAACTAGATGACAAGACCGTCTGAAGAGAGCGCGCGCTTTTCCTCGGAGACAGAGGACTGCCGATTGACGGGAACATGCTTCTGCGGCGCTGTGGAGATAGAGGTCGCCGGATCGCCGGCGGAGATGGGCTACTGCCATTGCAGCTGCTGCCGGGCCTATTCGGGGGCACCGTTCACAAGCTACGCCCTCTTTGCTTCCAGCCAGATCACCATTGCCAGAGGCGCGGAGCTGCTCGGGAGTTACAACAGGACGGGCATGACCGCGCGGTTCTTTTGTACCCGTTGCGGCGGCCACGTGATGAGCGAACATCCGCAGGCTGGCCTCACCGACATTCCCGCCGCCATCCTGCCGGAACTTCCCTTCCGGCCCGCCTGGCACCTCAATTATGCAAGCTCGGTCCTTCCGGTCCGGGACGGTTTGCCGAAACTGACGGACTTTCCCGCCCATGCCGGGGGTACCGGCAAAAAGATGGTGGAATAGGCGGTCGGGCCGGGAAGGACATAGCATCACGCGCGATGCTTGTGACCCGAGTGAACCCCACTGGAACCCGAAGGGCACCGGTGAATTCCCGGGCGCCCGGCAGGTGTCTGACAGTGAGAATTGCGGCAGACATCAGGCGCCGGCGCACCCGGCAAGCCAGCGGCGCGACGGCTGTTGCTTCTCGCAGCCGCGACCAGGGCGTGACCAGTCCATTCGAGGCGTGTCAACCAGCGCGCTGCTTTCGTGCAAGTAATTGAATTTACGGGTAAAAAACTGGCGCACCCGACAGGATTCGAACCTGTGACCTCTGCCTTCGGAGGGCAGCGCTCTATCCAGCTGAGCTACGGGTGCTTCTTCGCGCGGCAGGACAGCGCGGTGGATAGAGGGGTCTGATACTAGATCCCGCGGGGCTCGGCAATGGCTTTGTGAGAATTTGGACAAGTTATCGGCGCGGCGGTGACGCGCGCCGGACGCGGGAAAGACCCGCCGGAAAATCTTTGAACGTGGCGGAAATTTCGAAAAATCGGCGGCGGCGGTGATAGGGCGGGCGCTTTCCTGCGTAACAAGCAGGAGAACCGTTCAACCGACCTTGTGAGAAATGAAAAAAGAAGCTCGCTGCCATTCGCTGGTGCTCGTTCTGGGCGACCAGCTATCTCCTGCGCTTTCAAGCCTCAAGCGGGCGGTTCCGGCAAGCGACCGGGTTCTGATGGTCGAGGTGATGGCAGAGGCGACCTATGTGCGCCACCACAAGAAAAAGATCGCCTTCCTTTTTTCCGCCATGCGCCACTTCGCGAAGGAATTGCGGGAGGCGGGCTGGACGGTCGACTATGTGAAGCTGGACGATCCCGAAAATACCGGAAGTTTCAGCGGCGAAGTCGCCCGGGCCTGCGAGCGGCTTTCCCCGGAGCGCCTCTTGGTAACGGAGCCGGGCGAGTGGCGGGTGCTCAAGGAAATGCGCGCCTGGGGAGAGACCCACGGTGTGCCGGTCGAAATCCTCACCGACACCCGCTTTTTCTGTCCGCTGCCGGAGTTCCGGGCCTGGGCGGACGGGCGCCGGCAGCTGCGCATGGAGCATTTCTATCGCGACATGCGCCGCAGGACAGGTCTGCTGATGGATGGGGACGAGCCGGCAGGCGGCAAGTGGAACTTCGACGCAGACAACCGCAAGCCGGCCAAACCCGATCTTTTCCTGCCGCTGCCCAAACGCTTTGTGCCGGACGAGATCACCCGGGACGTCCTCTCATTGGTCTCCAAGCGCTTTGCCGGTCATATCGGCGATCTGGAGCCGTTCTGGTTTGCCGTCACGCGCAGCCAGGCGGAAGAGGCCTGCGATCATTTTCTGAAGGAGGCACTGGCCGGCTTCGGCACCTATCAGGATGCCATGCTGAGCGGCCAGAAGTTTCTGTTCCATTCCGTGCTGTCTGCTTACCTGAACGCCGGGCTGCTCGATGCAAGGACGCTGTGCGAAAAGGTCGAGGCGGCCTGGCGGGCCGGGCGGGCACCGCTCAACGCGGCCGAGGGGTTCATCCGCCAGATTGGCTGGCGGGAATATGTCCGCGGCGTCTACTGGTTGAAGATGCCGGGCTACGTGACGATGAATGCGCTCGGCGCGGACCGCTCCCTGCCGGATTTCTACTGGACCGGCAAGACACGCATGCGCTGCCTGTCGGAGGCCATTTCCCAGACGCTGGAAGAGGCCTACGCACATCATATCCAGCGGCTGATGATCACCGGCAACTTTGCGCTCCTGGCAGGAATAGACCCGCATCAGGTCCATGAATGGTACCTGGCGGTCTATGCGGATGCCTATGAATGGGTGGAAGCGCCGAATACGCTCGGCATGAGCCAGTTTGCCGATGGCGGGCTTCTCGGCTCCAAGCCCTATATGTCCGGAGGCAACTACATCAACAGAATGTCCGATTATTGCGGTGCCTGCGCCTATGACGTGCGCCAAAAGACCGGCGAGGGCGCCTGTCCCTTCAATGCTCTCTATTGGGACTTCCTGGACCGCAACGCCAGCGTGCTGGAGGGCAATCCGCGTCTTGCCCAGCCCTACGCAACCTGGTCGAAAATGACCGCGGAAAAACGCGGCGCACTGAAGGCGAGCGCGGCCGCCTTTCTGCAGCGGCTCGAGGACGGCGAACCTGTCTGACCGGAACCGGCATATTCCCGGTCTTGCAGCATCTCCGGGAGGCCCGGACAAGGTGGCCCGGACCGGCACATAAAAAAAACGCGCAGCCGTTAGACTGCGCGAATAAAGTTACTGTGCACGTGGCCCCATCGACCACGGCGGCAACTCTAGCGGCATCTTTTGGGATTGTCATTACCGTAAAATATTTTATTTTTTGATTCACTGTAATGCGACTGATCGTTATTCATACTGAGTCGATCCTGAAATAATATGACTTGAAAAATTAACTCATTAAATTCAGCGTCTTAATTTTGTCATGCAATTGGAATGCGCCCCGCGGTGAGGGGCGCAACACCTTGTCGGACGCGTCGTTATTGGCAAATCTGCTTAAATTCTGTGCCGGTTTTGGCCGATTTGCTGGCCACCTGAACGCGTGTAATGCCTTTGCGGATGAAGCCGAGTTCCTTGGCGGCGGCAAAGGTGACGTCGATCACGCGCCCCTTCGCGAACGGGCCACGGTCGTTGATCCGCACGACGACGGTCTTGCCGTTGGCGAGATTGGTAACCTCCACCAGTGTGCCGAAGGGGAGTGTTCTGTGCGCCGCGGTGAGTCCGTTCGGATTGGAGCGCTCGCCGCTGGCGGTGGTGCCGCCCAGCTTGTACCAGGAGGCCTTGCCGCATTGCTGATAGACACCTGCCTCGGCCGAGAGCGGCCAAGCGGTGCACATGAGCAGTGCAGCACAAATTCCTGCGCGCCTTGACTGACGCGCCAGCATGTTTCTCTTCATTGGGGGTCCCCCTAAAGGCGGCGAAAGCGCCCCTTTTTCAATTGACCAAGGTTTTCCGAGACAAGGCCTAACATTCCGTAGCGGCCTCTTTGGGTCCGGGACGTGGAAAAAATGTGGCGGTTTTTCAGGCAGAAGGAGGCAATTAGTTCAATTAAGTCTATAATTTGAATAATACTATGAACGTGCGCATTAATTTCTTGTTTACCATAACAATTCTAAGAATTGTGGGTATTTTTTCCATGTCGGATTTAAACAGAGAACTGTGATAGTGGTTTTTACATAAGTGCGGCGCATATTTGTTTTGAGTTGGCGCCAATTAAGCGGCAATATTTTTTTGAAAGGGCGGTCTGGTGCAGATCAGCCAACGGTGCTTAGGCGACCGGTTGGAGCAATCCGGTCATGCAGACAAGAATACGCTCACCGATTTCCACACGTCACTGCTGGAAGTGCTCCCGCATGCGGCAGCCTATGTCGCCCAGGACGGCAGCATTCTGGTTCACAACAAACACATGGCCAGTACCTGCGCTGAACGCGGTGTCACCGCGGTACCTGCCTCCCTGCCGGGCCTCTTGACGGAAGGCAGCTGGAAGCGCTGCGAAGCAGTGCTTTCGGCCGCCTTCAGCGGCGTCCCGGCGCAGGCGAGCGGTGCGATTTTGCTGCGCTCCGGCGCCACCTTCTGCCACCACATGATCTGTACCTCCTTCGTCTCCCTCACCGGTGAGCGGCGGGCGGTGCTTGCCCAGTTCGACATGGAGGAGACGGGTCAGGACGAAATTACCGGCAAATCGGGTCCGGCAGAAGCAGAGGTCGCGAAGAAGCGCGACCTGGACTTCCTGGATCATTTTCCCGACGACGTTCTTTTATTCGACGGCTCCGAAAGCGCGTCGGAAAAGGCCGCCCGAATTCTGTCGCAGACCGGCAGCGATCATGATGCGACGCTTTTGAGCGAGGCAATTGCGGGGCTGGAGACGCGGCTGCCGCAGACGCTGTACATTCCCGAAAGCGGTCAGGCCAAAACCGCGGGCCGGACGGACGAGCGGCAAATGTGCGAATTGCGCATCGTGCCGCTGCCCGGCCGTCACGCGGAGGGGTCCTCCATGGTGATCATCCGGCGCAACGTGGACAGCCCGGACGAGATCGCTGAAAACCGGCGCCTTGCCTATCTCGATCCGCTGACGGGCCTGGAAAACCGCCGTGCCTTCACCAGGGCGCTGAAACGGGAGCTCGCCCGCCTTGCCGCCGACAAGGCAACGGGTCTCGCGGTCCTCTATCTAGACCTGGACGAGTTCAAGAAGGTCAACGACCTCGGCGGCCACGACGCGGGCGACGACATGCTTCTGCGCGTTGCCGCCTGCCTGCGGCTGACGCTCGGCGAGTTCGGGACAGCCGCCCGGATCGGCGGCGACGAATTCGCCGGCATGGTGCCGGCGGCGACCGAGGAGGCGGCCCTCGACATTGCGGAAAAGATCCTCGACGGGCTCGACCGGATCCGCCTGGAAGTGGGTGACAGGGTCTTCACCATCGGCGGATCGATCGGCGTTGCCTTTCTGGGTGGCGGCGTCGTCGTGGGCGACGACAACGCGGCTTCTCTTCTTGGTCTGGCAGACCGGGCGTGCCTGCGCGGCAAGCGCTTCGGCGGCCGTTCCGTACAGATCCATACGGTGCAATCGGTCGACTGGCAAAACAAGGGCGGCGAACTGGCGGATCTGCCCGAGCCCGGAAGCTTCCACGGCAACGAACTGACACTCTATGCCATGCCGATCATGTGCCTGAGGCAGAAGCGGCTCTGCGGCTCTGAGGTGCTCCTGCGTCTGCGGGGCGACCGGGCGCGCGGCTTTTCCTCGAGGGCCTGGATCACTGCTGCCGAACGCTCCGGCTTCATCGCCCAGGTGGATGCCTGGACGCTCGACAAGGTCCTGGACGCGGCCGATCGCAATCCGGACCGGACGATCCTGACCATGAACGTTTCGGCTGAATCCGCCCGTGACCCGAATTTCCGCGACGGTCTCTATCACCGTCTGTCCACCCATCCGCTGCTGGCGGCGAAACTCTGCCTCGAAATCGCGGAGAAGGATTTCCTGCGCGAGCCGGCAACGGTGGAATCCTTCTTCAAGTTCGTCACGGAACTCGGCTGCCAGACGGCCATCGACGATTTCGCCGGCCACTGGCCGGTCCTGTCGCGGCTGACAAGCCTGCGCGTGGAATGGCTGAAGCTGGAATCCAGTCTCACACAACAGGTGGTCGAGGAACCCGCCAAGGCCGCGATCCTAAACGGCCTGGTGCGTGCCGCCCATGAACTGGGCATCAAGGTGATCGCCAAACACGTGGAAACCGCCGAGGAAGCTGCGCTTCTGCGCGAGCTGAACATCGAGGCGGCGCAGGGCTTCTACTATGGTCGGCCGCAGCCCTGGCCGGGCAGCTGACCGCAGGCTGATTGCGACATGAAAAGAGCGGCACTAGAGCCGCTCTTTTCATGTGCGAAGTTCGCTCAGATATCGAGGTTGGCCACCGCCAGGGCGTTTTCCTGGATGAATTCGCGCCGCGGATCAACCTCGTCGCCCATCAGCTTGGTGAAGATGTCGTCGGCATCGTCCGCCTCGCGGACCTTCACCTGCAAAAGGGAGCGGACGTTGGGGTCGAGCGTCGTTTCCCAGAGCTGTTCCGGGTTCATCTCGCCGAGGCCCTTGTAGCGCTGCAGCGCGATGCCCTTCTGGCCGGAGGCATAGATCTGGGCAAGCAGGGCACGCGGGCCGCGGATCTCGGTCGCGACATCCTTGCGGCGCAGGACCGCCGCCTTGCCGTAGACCTCGCGCAGATGACCCGCATGGGCGGCAAGACGCCGGGCGTCGGCGGAGCCGAGCAGGGCTGCGTCGATCGTCGCCGTTTCCAGAACGCCGCGCACGGTGCGTTTGAAGACGAGGCTGCCGTCTTCCCGCGCCTCGCCGGTCCAGCCGCGCTCGAATTCGTCGGCAAGGATATCCATGCGCCTGGCGATATAGGCGGCGGCTTCCTCGGCCTTGGCATGATCGTCCAGGATCTCGGGCGTCAGCGCACCGGCAATCGCGGCCTGTTCGACGACGTCGCGGTTGTAGCGTGAATGCAGCCCTTCGAAGATGTCGTCGAGGGTGCGTGCGGTCTCGGCGACGGCGCGAAGATCCTGGCCCATGCGCACTTCGCCGCCTGCCAGCGTCAGCGAGGCATCGTCGAGGCCCTGGCCGATCAGATAGTCCTCCAGCGCCTTCTGGTCCTTCAGATACTGTTCGGACTGGCCGCGCTTGACCTTATAGAGCGGCGGCTGCGCGATATAGATGTAGCCGTTCTCGATCAGCTCCGGCATCTGCCGGAAGAAGAAGGTGAGCAGAAGCGTGCGGATATGGGCGCCGTCCACGTCAGCATCGGTCATGATGATGATCTTGTGGTAGCGCAGCTTCTCGATGTTGAATTCTTCCTTGCCGATGCCGGTCCCGAGCGCGGTGATCAGCGTGCCGATTTCGTTGGAAGACAGCATCTTGTCGAAGCGCGCCCGCTCCACGTTGAGGATCTTGCCGCGCAAGGGCAGCACGGCCTGGTTCTCGCGGTGGCGGCCCTGCTTGGCCGAGCCGCCTGCGGAATCGCCCTCCACCAGGAAAAGCTCGGCCTTGGAGGCATCCCGTTCCTGACAGTCGGCAAGCTTGCCGGGCAAGGAGGCGATGTCGAGCGCCCCCTTGCGGCGGGTGAGTTCGCGCGCCTTGCGCGCGGCCTCGCGCGCGGAGGCCGCTTCCACCACCTTGGAGACGATAGCCTTGGCCGGCGCCGGGTTTTCCTCCAGCCAGTCGCTCAGGGTCTGCGACATCAGGTTCTCGACCACCGGGCGGACTTCCGAGGAGACCAGCTTGTCCTTGGTCTGGGATGAGAATTTCGGATCCGGAACCTTGACGGATAGAACGCAGGTCAGGCCTTCGCGGCAATCGTCGCCGGAAAGGTTCACCTTTTCCTTCTTCATCAGCCCGGTGGATTCCGCGTAGCCGGTGACCTGGCGCGTGAGGGCCGCGCGGAAGCCGGCAAGGTGCGTGCCGCCGTCGCGCTGCGGAATGTTGTTGGTGAAGCACAGCACGTGTTCATGGTAGCTGTCGTTCCACCACATGGCGGCTTCGACGGTGATGCCGTCCTTTTCGGCCCGCATGATGATCGGGGTCTCGATCAGCGGATGCTTGGCCCGGTCGAGATAGCGCACGAAAGCTTCCAGGCCGCCTTCATAGAACAGTTCCTCGATCTTCGGCTCGACACCCCGATTGTCGGTCAGGATGATGCGCACGCCGGAATTTAGGAAGGCTAGTTCCCGCAGCCGGTGTTCCAGCGTGCCGAAGTCGAATTCCGTTCTGGTAAAGGTTTCCGGAGAGGGCAGGAACGTGACCTCGGTGCCCTTCTTGCCGTTGGCGGGACCGACCACGGCCAGCGGCGCCTGGGCGTCGCCATGGGCAAACGACATGAAGTGTTCCTTGTCGTTGCGCCAGATACGCAGGTCCAGCCGGGTGGAGAGCGCGTTGACGACCGACACGCCCACACCGTGAAGACCGCCCGAGACCTTGTAGGAATTCTGGTCGAATTTCCCGCCTGCATGCAGCTGGGTCATGATCACTTCGGCAGCCGAAACGCCTTCCTCCGAATGCAGGTCCGTCGGGATGCCGCGGCCGTTGTCGGAGACCGTCACCGAGCCGTCCGGATTGAGGGTCACCGTCACGTGGTCGGCATGGCCGGCCAGCGCCTCGTCGATGGCGTTGTCGACCACCTCGTAGACCATGTGGTGCAGGCCGGAGCCGTCATCGGTATCGCCGATATACATCCCGGGCCGCTTGCGCACCGCGTCGAGGCCCTTCAGGACCTTGATGCTGTCGGCGCCGTATTCGGTGCCGCCATTGGTTTCCGGGGTCGGGACGGGCTCGGACGTGGACGTGTCGCTCATGCGAATCAATCACCAATCGATTTATCGTTTCTCACCCCGTTATACGGGGTTCCGGCGGGGGTTCAACCGCGCGCCGGCTTCAGGCAAGCCAGCAAAGGGATTCTGGTGGAAAACCATAAGAATCCGGCGGATTTAAGGGGCATCGCTCCCCCGGATCAGATGGCACTGGCGGTCTTTCACTTCAAGCAGCTCCGAACCTTGCGGAAGGGCTTCGAAAAGGGCGGCGTCCGTTCCCGTCATGAAGACCTGTCCGCCGAGCGACTCCAGCTTCGAAAAGAGCGCCGCCCGGCGGTCCGGATCAAGATGCGCGGCGATTTCGTCAAGCAGCAGGACGGGTGTCATGCCGGAGACCTTGGCCGTCAGTTCGGCATGCGCCAGAATCAGGCCGATCAGCAGCGCCTTCTGTTCTCCGGTGGAGGATTGCGCCGCCGGCATGGCCTTCGCGGCATGCTGTACGGCAAGGTCGCTGAGATGCGGTCCGGTCAGCGTGCGCCCGGCCGCCCTGTCCCGCGCCCGGCCGTCGCGCAGCAGTCTCCGGTAATGATCCTCCCGGTCGGAGGCGCTGAGACCGATCGTCTCCGCCTCGAAAGCGCCTTCCAGCGCCACGGCTGCATGGGGAAAGGGCAGGTCCTGGGCAGCCTGGCCCGCGATCATGCGGCCAAGCAGCCCGACCGTTTCGCCGCGGGCGATGGAGACGGCGGTGCCGAGTTCGGCCACCTGCTGTTCCAGCGCACTCAGAAAGGCATCCGATCCGCCCTGATCGAGCAGGCGGTTGCGCTGGCGCAGAGCCGTCTCGAAATCGCTGACGCGCCTGCCGTGGGCCGGATCGAGGGCGAGCGTCAGCCGGTCGAGAAAGCGCCGGCGGTCGGAGCCCGGGCCGGTGAAGAGCCCGTCCATCGCCGGCACCAGCCACAGGACCCGCATGTAGTCGAGGAGGCTCTCCGAGCCGCGCACCTCTTCCCCGTCGATGCGCACTTTGCGGCCCGGAGAACCGGCGGCCAGACCGGTGCCGATCTTCGTTTCCAGGCCATCGAGGAGAATGGTGGCAGCAACGCTCCAACTGCCGTCGCCGTCCTTTGCGGCAACGTCGGCAAGTGCGGCCCGGCGCAAGCCGCGGCCGGCCGTCAGAAAGGAGATGGCTTCCAGGATATTGGTCTTGCCAGCGCCGTTCGCGCCGACAAAGGCGACCATCCTGGCGGAGAGCCTGAGCGTGAGGGAGGAATAGTTGCGGAAGCCGGTCAGGGACAGACGGGTCAGCTGCGCCGTCCGGAATGCTGTCATCGTCCCGCTTCCGCTTTTTTCTTACGGCTGGTGTGCTCAGACCCGCATCGGCATCAGCACGAACAGGCAGTCTTCGACCGTGTTGTCCTGAATGAGCGTCGGAGAACCGCTGTCGGCCAGCCGGAAAAGCGCGGTGTCGCTCGACAACTGGTTGGCGATGTCCAGCAGGTAGCGCGAGTTGAAGCCGATTTCCAAGGGATCTGCGTCATATTCGACGGCCAGCTCTTCCGTCGCGCTGCCCGAATCCGGGTTGTTGACGGTCAGCACCATGCGTCCGTCGGAAAGCGACAGTTTCACCGCGCGGCCGCGTTCGGAAGAGATCGTCGACACGCGGTCGACCGCTTCCTTGAACTCGTCGCGGTCGACGCGCATTTCCTTGTCGTTGTTCTGCGGAATGACGCGGCCATAATCCGGGAAGGTGCCGTCGATCAGCTTGGACGTCAGGATCACCGAACCGGTGGTCAGGCGGATCTTGGTGTCGGAGAGCTCGACCTGGACATTGGCATCCGGCGTTTCAAGCAGCTTCTGGATCTCGCCGACGGTCTTGCGCGGCACAATGATGCCCGGCATGCCGGCGGAACCGGACGGCGCCGGCACCTCTGCCTGGGCGAGGCGGTGTCCGTCGGTCGCAACGGCGCGGAACTGCAGGCCTGCGCCGGCATCGACCGTGTGCAGGTAGATGCCGTTGAGATAATAGCGGGTTTCTTCGGTGGAGATCGCGAACTGGGTCGCGTCGATCAGCTTGCGAATGTCGCCGGCCGTCAGCGAAAAGCCGTGGCTGAAGTCGCCTGCGGTCAGATCCGGGAAATCCGTCTCCGGCAGCATCTGCAGGGTGAATTTCGACCGGCCGGCGCGGATTTCGAGCGTGGCGTTGTCGCTGGTGGTTTCCAGAACCACCTGCGAGCCTTCCGGCAGCTTGCGCACGATGTCGTAGAACATGTGGGCGGGAACGGTGGTCGCTCCCGGCATCTCGATCATCGCCGGCACGGTTTCAACGATTTCGAGGTCAAGGTCGGTCGCCTTCAGGTTGATGGCGCCCCCATCGGCCCTCAGCAGCACGTTGGACAGGATGGGTATGGTATTCCGGCGCTCGACCACCCGGTGAACATGGGTCAAGGACTTGAGGAGGTCGGTCCGCTCGAGGGT
>ENA-ORCZ01000395-ORCZ01000395.1-marine-metagenome-genome-assembly--contig:-NODE-395-length-20785-cov-3.722619_pt1 | contig 20785 bp, 23 predicted proteins | sample MGYA00237785_ERZ508519 | MGnify/ENA primary metagenome ERZ508519 (study PRJEB26189, sample SAMN06268790) | marine metagenome | isolation source: Bioluminescent Bay, La Paraguera, Puerto Rico | place...
GCGATAAAGCGGATATAATTATCCAAAGGTCATCTAACACCGCATATTTTGAGGAACGTACATCAGGTCTTTTCCTCGTCATGAAATTTTGCGACAAGGACGCGATTTCAGACCAAGGAGGCGATGTTGGCCGGAACACCGCAAGACGCAAGGCAAGCCGCAATGGGCGAAGCGTGGAGCCTTGTGCATGGAGAGGCAAGCCGCCTGCGCCCCGTTCACCTGTCCGGCCTTTTCGCCGGCGACGACAAGCGGTTCGACAGGTTTTCGGCCGCGTCCGGCGATCTCCTGATCGACTTCTCGAAGGAAAAGATCGACGAGGCTGCGCTCGATGCGCTGATCGCCCTCGCCCAGGCCGCCGACATCGAAGGGCGGCGCGCGGCGATGTTTTCCGGCGAACCGATCAACCTGACCGAAGGACGCGCCGTCCTGCACACGGCGCTACGCGCCGGGCCGGATGCCAAAGTCACGGTCGACGGCGAAAACGTCATGCCCAAGGTGCATGAAACGCTCGACCGGTTTCTCGCCTTCGCCGAGGACGTGCGCAGCGGCAAATATGCAGCGGCCGACGGCAAAGCCTTCACCGACGTCGTCAACGTCGGCATCGGCGGATCGGACCTCGGCCCCGCGATGGCGGTGCGCGCGCTTGGCCCCGATGCCGACGGCCCGCGCCTGCATTTCGTCTCCAATGTCGACGGCGCGCATCTGGCGGATACGCTGAAGACGCTGGACCCGGCGCGTACGCTCTTCATCGTCGCCTCCAAGACCTTCACCACCATCGAGACGATGACCAACGCGCAGACCGCACGCTCGTGGATCGCGGGTGCCCTCGGTGAAGAGGCCGTGGGCGATCATTTCGCCGCCGTTTCCACCGCGCTCGACAAGGTCTCCGCGTTCGGCATCGACGAAAGCCGCGTGTTCGGCTTCTGGGACTGGGTCGGCGGGCGCTATTCGGTGTGGTCGGCGATCGGTCTGCCGCTGATGATCGCGATCGGTCCCGACGCCTTCAGCGATTTCCTCGAAGGCGCCCACGCCCTCGACACCCATTTTGCCGAAGCTCCGCTGGAACAGAACCTGCCGGTGCTGATGGCCCTCATCGGTGTCTGGAACCGGGATGTGCTCGGCCACAGCGCCCGGGCGGTGCTGCCCTACGACCAGCGTCTTTCCCGCCTGCCCGCCTACCTCCAGCAGCTCGACATGGAATCGAACGGCAAGCGTGTCACCCGGGACGGCCGCCCGGTCGGGCGCGAGACCGGCCCGCTGGTTTGGGGAGAGCCCGGCACCAACGGCCAGCATGCCTTTTACCAGCTGCTGCACCAGGGCACGACGGTTATCCCCTGCGAATTCCTGATTGCCGCCAACGGCCATGAAGACGACCTGAAGCACCATCACGACCTTCTCGTCGCCAATTGTCTGGCGCAGTCCGAAGCGCTGATGCTCGGCCGCACTCTGGACGAAGCCAGGTCGCTTCTCGCCGCAACCGGTCTTGCAGCGGACGAGATCGAGCGGCTGGCACCGCACAAGGTCTTTCCCGGCGACCGGCCCTCACTCACCCTGGCCTACGACCGGCTGACACCGTTTGCGCTCGGTCGTCTGATTGCGCTTTACGAACACCGGGTGTTTGTCGAAGGCGTGATCTGGGGGATCAACTCCTTCGACCAGTGGGGCGTGGAACTCGGCAAGGAGCTGGCCACCGCCCTGCTCCCGATGGTCAAGGGGGACGTTTCTGCCGAAGCCAAGGACGCTTCCACACGGGGCCTGCTGGCTGCCCTGAAGAGCTGACGTTTCCGTCCGATCACAGCTCCGGGAACCGTTCGAATGTTACCGCGTTAACAAGTCGGGCAAGCGCGCCATAATTTCGCCCAACCGGCCCTATCTTTTTCTCATCATTGAAGAACTCTGCTTGAGATTCTCGATGAACCCGGTCCGGTTGCGGTAAACAGCGATTGCCCAGAGAGGGAAAGCGTCTTACCCTCCGGTAAGACATATACGTTCGAACACGCACAAGGCTGCGGTCCGAAAGGGAGAGTGCATTCATGAAGAAACTTGTTCTGCTTGCAGTGGCGGGCCTCGCACTGGCGGGTTGCCAGTCCGATAGCCAGCGTGACCGTGCGCTCGTCGGCGGTGGCCTCGGTGCAGCTACGGGCGCAGCCATCGGTGCGGCGGCAACAGGCGATGTCGGCGGTGCCCTTGTCGGGGCAGCGATCGGTGGTGCCGGCGGTGCGATCGTCGGTGCAGGCACGACGCCGAAGAACTGCGTCGCCTACGATCGGTATGGCAATCCTTACCGTGTCGCCTGCCCGTAAGGCGTCCTGATTCGATTTCGTTCCGGTGTTGATATCATTGGGAAGCTCAAGATGAAGCATCTTGTTCTGGTCGCCGCTGCAGCCGCGCTTCTTGCCGGTTGCCAGTCGGACAGCCAGCAGGACCGTGCCCTGGTGGGTGGCGGTCTCGGTGCCGCGACCGGCGCCATCATCGGCGCCGCCGCCGGCAACGGTGTCGGGCCGGCGCTTGCCGGTGCCGCCATAGGCGCTGCCGGCGGGGCCATTGTCGGCGCGGCGACAGCACCGAAAAACTGCGTCGCTTATGACCAGTACGGCAACCCATACCGGGTTGTCTGTCCCTGATCGCACCTGACCCCGATCACATTTGGCCCGCATGAGCCAGGTGGAACCGGCGGAAGCAGAAAGCGAAGTTCTTGCTGATTGCCGCAACAGCCTTGCTTCTTGCAAGCTGGCAGTCGACTAGTTGGCGTGACCGGGCGCCGGCGCTGGTCGGTGGCGGCCCTTGGGCTGCCTCCGGTGTGGCATTTTCGGTGCGGCCGCCGGTGCGGGCACTGCGTGCATCCTCGCGTGGACAGCCATCGCTGCCGCCGGTGAGGCCAATGTCGGCCCTGCCGTCGCACCGAAGAACTGCCTCGCCCGCGACAGTATCGGCCACCCTTACCGGGTTGCCTGCTCCTGGGCCGTTCCGGGTTCAAGCGCGAACAGAGGATGGCCCAGGACTTAGAAAACGGTCAGCTTCCGGATGTTCTCATGTATCTGCGTGAAGATCTGCTGATCTTGTCCCCACTGATCCGGCACGTGCCGGACCTTTTTCGGTAGCGCAATATGAAGAAGATCCTGATCGTAACCCTCGCAGCCGCCTTGCTTGCCGGCTGCAGTTCGAGCAGACAGCGGGACCGCGCCCTTATCGGCGGCGGCCTCGGTGCCGCAACGGGCGCCATTGTCGGTGCGGCCGTCGGCGCAGGCGCCGCCCCGGTGCTCGCCGGTGCCGCAATCGGTGCCGCCGGCGGCGCGGCCATCGGCGCCGCAACAACGCCCTGATCCAGACGAGCTTTTCAAGGCTCGAATATTACCGCTTTGCCTGGGAGCCAGTTCTTCCAGGCAGGCTGCTGTGATCGCAAGAACATACTACGCATCATCGCATTCGACGCACTCGGGCACTCGAGGCTTTCGGGGCTCGGATATCGGACAGAACCCGCGTGTCTCACCGACACCGCGGCAGACTTAGCTTGGGATAAAGCCGCAGGGTAAGAAACTGTTAACCATGGCCAGCCACCCTTGGCAGACATGAACCTTTGCCTGGGGATTTTTGGATGAAACCCGTCCTTACCGCCGCTTGCCTCGCCGTTCTGCTGGCCGGTTGCGCCAACACGGAAAGCCAGCGGGACAGGATGCTGATCGGGGCGGGCCTCGGGGCCGCCACAGGTGCGACCATCGGCGCGGTCGCCGGCTCCACGGTGAACGCCACGCTGGCAGGCGCCGCCCTCGGCGCCATCGGCGGTGGTCTTGTCGGCGTCGTCACCACCCCGCGCAACTGCATCGCCCAGGACGAATACGGCACGCCCTACAAGGTGCGCTGTCCGTAAGCCGTGCTGCAGCCCAGGCTGCGCCATGTCCCGGAGAACTAACTGCCCGAAGGATAAATAAAAAAGGCCGGTTCGCGGGAACCGGCCTTCTCGGTTTCTGGTGTCAGGCGTCTTATGCGGCCGCGCTTGTCTTCACCCGGTCAAGAGCCACTTTCGCATCGACATAGTCGTAGCCGAGCGCGGTGGCGACGGCTTCACAGGTGACCTGGCCGCCGATGACGTTGAGGCCCGGCAGGAAATGCGGGTCGTCGAGGAGGGCCTTCTTGGCCCCCTTGTCGGCCAGAGCCAGCGCGAACGGCAAGGTGGCGTTGTTCAGCGCGTAGGTGGACGTCTTCGGCACGGCGCCCGGCATGTTGGCAACGCAATAGTGGACCACATCGTCGACGATATAGGTCGGATCGGAGTGGGTGGTTGCGCGGGAGGTTTCGAAGCAGCCGCCCTGGTCGATGGCAACGTCGACGAGAACAGAACCCGGCTTCATGCGGCTGACGAGGTCGCGCGTTACCAGTTTCGGCGCGGCAGCGCCGGCGACCAGAACCGCGCCGATGACCATGTCGGCTTCCAGCACGTGCTTTTCGAGCGCCGCCTTGGTGGAATAGACCGTCTTCAGGGCCGGACCGAAGGTCTGGGAAAGATTGCCGAGCACGGTGGTCGAGCGGTCGAGGACGGTGACGTCCGCACCGAGGCCCAGCGCCATGGTGATCGCATGGGAGCCGACGACACCGCCGCCGATGACCACGACCTTGGCCGGCTCGACGCCCGGAACGCCGCCGACGAGCGTGCCGGAACCGCCCTGCGCTTTTTCCAGCGCCTTGGCGCCGGCGATCACCGACAGGCGGCCGGCAACCTGGGACATCGGCACCAGAAGAGGCAGGCCTCCGCGGGCATCGACCACGGTTTCATAGGCAATGCAGGTTGCGCCGGACTTGACGAGATCGGCGGTCTGTTCCGCGTCCGGTGCCAGGTGCAGATAGGTGAAGAGAATGTGGTCGGGGCGCAGCATGGCGCGCTCGACGGCCTGGGGTTCCTTCACCTTCACGATCATGTTGGCGGCGTCGAAGACCTCCCTTGCGGTCTTCAGGATCTTTGCGCCTGCGGCCTCATAGTCGATGTCGCTGGCGCCGATGCCGATGCCGGCATTTGTTTCCACCAGCACTTCGTGGCCATGGGCCACCATCTCGTGAACGCTGTCCGGGGTCAGGCCAACCCGGTATTCATGATTCTTGATTTCTTTCGGCACACCGATGCGCATCTGTTCACCTCCTCTGGAAGAGTTTTATTGCCGCATAGTTTACGTCTTTTGGCGTCGAATGTGCTTGCGTTCCTGGTGATCACAGCCGCAATTTCTGCAAGTTTCTTGCGCAAAATGGACAAACTATCAAATTTCCTGCTATGTATGATCTCGAACCCGGCATTATGTGCAGCGCAACAAAATGAAACTCGACCGCCTCGACAAGAAGATCCTCAACGTCCTGCAGGCAGACGGGCGCATTGCCAATGCGGATCTGGCGGAAAAGGTGGGCCTTTCTCCCTCCGCCTGCCTGCGCCGCATGCGTGCGCTGGAGGACGCCGGCATCATCGACAAATACGTCGCCCTCCTGAACCAGAAGAAGCTGGGAAGACATATGGATGTCTTTGTCGAGATCTCGCTGACCGGGCAGTCGAAGGAAACGCTCGAGAATTTCGAACGCGCCGTCGCCCGCTCTGACGAGATCATGGAATGTTTCCTGATGGCGGGCGATGCCGACTATATCCTGCGGCTGTCCGCGCAGGACCCGATCGATTTCGAACGCATCCACCGCGACCATCTCGCCCAGCTCCCGGGTGTGCTCAGGATGAAATCCTCCTTCGCCATCCGGCCGATCGTCAAACGCACAGCCATTCCGCTGGACGGGGACAGCTGACTATCTGGACGAGCAGGCAAAATAGCTGGAATCGGCGTGACTTTCCGCGTATGTCCTCCAGTCTCGACGTCGCCGCTGCTGGCCGCTATAGTCCGCTTCCATTCATATGCCCGGCCTTTCAAGGAACCTCTTCCGGTGACCCATACGATCACCCGCTTTATCGATACCACCTACCAGCTTGCCGAATGTCCGACCTGGGACGATCGAAACAACCGCCTGCTCTGGGCCGACATCCAGGGCCGCACCATCCAGTCGATGGACTGGGACAGCCGCAAGATCACCACCTGGCAGTTCGAGAACGAGGTCGGCTCCTTCGGGCTGACGGACGACGACCGGCTGGTGATTGCGGTCTGGGACCGGATCCTGCTGTTCGATCCGGCAAGCGGCACGAGCGAGGTTCTGGCGGAAGTGCAGGCCGACGAGCCGCGCACCCGCCTCAACGACGGCAAGGTCGGGCCGGACGGAGCCTTCTGGGTCGGAACGATGGACACGTCTTCCCCGCGCGAGCCGATTGCCGGCCTCTATCGCATCGACGGCAGCGGCAGCGTCGCCGAAATCCGTGACGAGCTGCAATGCTCCAACGGCCTCGCCTGGACGCCGGACGGCACTTACATGTACCACGCCGACAGCTCTCCCGGCTGGATCGAATATTATGCCTTCGAGCCGGAAACCGGTGCCCTTGGCGCCAAGATGCTCTACGCCCAGCAGACCAACGAGAGCGGCCGCCCGGACGGTGCGGCCGTCGATGCGCAGGGCAATTACTGGAGCGCGGGAGTTTCCGCAGGCGTGCTCAACTGCTTCGGCCCGGACGGCAACCTGCTTCACGCCATCCCGATGCCGGTCGCCAAGCCGACCATGCCCTGCTTCTGCGGCCCCGATCTGGACCACCTGATCGTCACCAGCATCAAGCAGCCTGCCGATCCGACCGCAATTGAACCCGACACGCTTTCCGGCGGCCTGTTCCTGGTGGAGGGCCATGGGCAGAAGGGGCTGAAAACCTACCGGTTCAGGACCGCCGCACGCGACTGATCGGCATCCGTCAGCGAAGCACCAATGATGCAGCTATCGGGTCTTACGGTTTACCGGCAGCCGCGGACCCGGACCGGCTTCCAGACTGTTTGCGCAGGCTGGACAAGGACCTGGCGGCTGACCGTTCGGTAGACGGCCGGTTTCTGCACCACATAGCTCGATGCTGGCTGAACCAGAACCTTTTCCCGGATGGAGCTGTAGATCGCAGGCTGGCGGATCGCCACCTTGCCGGCCGGCTGCACCATTACCTTGCGGCTGACGGTCTGGTAGACGGCAGGGTTCTGCACCTTGCACAGGATCTTGCGGCCCTTGATCACCCGGTATTCCCAGCCACTGCTGGCCGGCTGCACCAGCACCCGGCTCTGTTGCGTCTGATAGACGGCCGGTGTCGTTCGATAGGAAACCCGCTCCGGCTGCACCAGAACGCGCTTCGTCCGGTAGCTGTAGACCGCCGGCTTTTTCACCACATGACTTGATGCCGCCTGGACCAGGACCTGCTGGTTGACCGTTCTGTAGACGGCGGGCACGGTCGCCTGTTCGTAACAGGACACCGCCTTGCCGCCGGCGAACACGGACGAGCTCAACAACGGGACGGCAATCAGCGCGGCGAGCGCGCTCCAGAAGCTGTGACGCATGAACTTTCCCCCAGTCTGGCGCAGAATACGTCTGCACTCATGACTTTAGGGAAGTTGTGCAAGGGGTTAAAGCGAAAAAGTTAACAAGCGTTAAGAAACGCTCTCGCCCGCAACCCTGTCTTCCGTCTCATCTTGGCGCGGCCCTTTTTCGTAGTCGGTGTCCTCGTTGATGATATGGCGGGCTTCTTCGGGGATCCATTTACCCCAGCGCGGCTGCAGCTGGTGATCGACCGAGACCCGGTCGTCGAAGACGAAGCACTCGCCTTTCCAGAGGCTCTGGTCCTGCGGCACCTTTTCAAGATAGTTCAGGATGCCGCCTTCCAGGTGATAGACCTCGCTGAAGCCGTTTTTCAGCATCCAGGCCGTCGCCTTCTCGCAGCGGATGCCGCCCGTGCAGAACATGGCTACCTTGGGCTTTTTCTCAAGGGCGTCCTGGCTTTCCACCCACTCGGGAAACTCGCGGAAGGACTGGGTCTTCGGATTGAGCGCATGCTCGAACGTGCCGAAGGCGTATTCATAATCGTTGCGGGTGTCGATCACCACGACCTCCGGATCCGAAATGAGCGCGTTCCAGTCTTCCGGCTTCACATACTCGCCGACGATCTCGTTGGGATCGATACCGTCGACCGCCAGGCGCACGATCTCCTGTTTCAGCCGCACCTTCATGCGCTTGAAGACGTGGCGATGGGTCCAGGCCTCCTTGTGCCGCAGATCCGCAAAGCGCGGGTCCGAGCGCAGATGCGCCAGCACGGCGCGCACGCCCTCCTCCGGCCCGCAGATCGTGCCGTTGATCCCTTCAGATGCCAGAAGCAGGCTGCCACGCACATCCCGCGCCTCGCAATAGGCCTTCAGCGGGTCGCGCATGGCCTCGAAATCATCGAGAGGTGTAAACAGATAAAGTGCGGCAACGAGAAAGTCGTTCATCGGGCGTGTTCTTTTTCTTGAAAGGTCCGTTGCGGCGGTCCATGGCCACCGGCGGCTGGCGCCCTCTATACGCTTTCCCCCCTTTTGTGGAAAGTCCGCAGTTTCTCGGACGCTGTCCCTTTCACCCGAGCCGGTCATCCGGTCAGTCGATTTGGATGTGCGCCGTGTGTAAAAAACTGGATGAAAGCTAAAAATATCGATATTATTGCGTCATGAACATCCAATCTATAGTCGATCCGTCCCAGGAGCCCTCCGCCACACAACGGGCTTACCTCACACTCCGGCGAATGATCCTTACCGGCGCCCTGCCGCCGGGCGAGAAACTCAAGATCGAAAACCTGCGCAAACTGCTCGACATGGGCGGTTCACCGATCCGCGAGGCACTGAGCCTTCTGGTGTCGGACCTTCTGGTTGAACGGCTCGACCAACGCGGTTTCCGGTCCGCGGAAGTCAGCCCGCGAAATTTCAGCGAAATCCTGAAGCTGCGCTGTCAGCTGGAGGAGATGGCCCTGCGGGAAAGCCTTGCCCTTGCTGACCAGGCCTGGGAAGATCATCTGGTCCTGAGCCATCATCGCATGATGCGCGAGCCACGCACCAACGAAGAGCGCTTCGAGGACCTGCACAAGGCCTTCCACATGAACCTGATCGGCGCCTGCCATTCTCAGGTTCTGTTGAAATTCTGCTCTCAGCTCTACGACCTCAACATCCGCTACCGCTACCTCGCCGGCAAGGCGCTGAACTATTCCAGGCGGGACATCGGCAAGGAACACACCGACATCATGAACGCGGCTATCGATCGCGACGCCGACGAGGCCTGCAGGTTGTTGCTCGACCACTACCGCACCACGGGTGCCTTCCTGGAAAAGCATCTCGGCGCAGCGGCTGGGTGAAATTCGGCCGATTGCCGGTTTCAAGCATGCAAGCGGTTGGCCTCGACATCCCGGGCCAGTCGGAGCGAACCCTGTCGACCGGAAACTGTGTCTCACAGGACAGGGTCGAAACGCTCATGGCTTCCCAGCCGCTCTTGGGTTGCGCCTTGTCGCGATGAGTGCGGAAGGGAGGGTATTGGTATTCAAGGCTACTCCCGAACCAGCACCAGATCAAAGGCCGCCTTCAGCCAGGGCCCGTCGACCTTGCCGGAAAGCACAAATCCCTCGGCCGGAAAGGTTCCTGCCGGCTGTTCCATGTAGGTCATGACCAGATCCTCTCGCACGCCGAATACCGTGTCCTGGTCGAGATAGGGATCGTCGTCGGGAAAGATCTCTGTCACAAGCGGCCGGAATCCGGGAGCCTTGACGATGTAATGGAGATGCGACGGGCGCCAGGGATGTCGGCCGCTGGCGCGCAGGATGTCCCCGACAGGGCCATCGCCCGGCACGGTATAGCTGACCGGTTTCACGGTCGTGAAGGCATAGCGCCCGTCCCTGCCCGTCGTTTGCAGTCCGTGGAAGGAATAGGTGTCCTGATCCGGATCCTGGCTTGAATAGAGCCCGTTCGGAGCCGTCTGCCAGATGTCGAGTTCCGCCCCTTCGATCGGGTTGCCGTTTGTGTCGCGGATCGTGCCCTCCGCGAGCAGAACCTGTTCGGGGAAATCCTTGCGCAGATCACCGCCGACCGGCAGCGGCGGAGCGCCAGTGATGTGGAATGGACCGAGCACGCTGGAAGACGTTCCCTCGGGATTGGAATGCAGCATGTCGACAAGCGACGACAGGCCGAGAACATCAGACAGGAGCACGAACTCGTGTCGTTCCGCGTCGGAGATCCGGCCGGCCCACTCCAGGAATTCTATCCCCTTGCGCCATTCGGCGTGAGTGAGATTGGTCTCCCGGGCGAAGGCATGCAGATGGGTTACAAGGCTTTTCAGGATCTCCTTCAGCCGCGGGTCGGTGTCCGGACCGAAATACCCCATGAAGACATCCGTGATGCTGTCCTTGGTGACGTGACGCATGAGGTCCTCTTCAGTTGAGAATGGCAAGGCTTAGGGAAGGCCAACGGATGAGCGCGATCAGGACGACCAGCATGACCAGCGCAAACGGGAATGCGCCGATAAAGACGTCCTTCAGCGAGATCCGCGGATCGTTCAGCGTTGCCTTGATGACAAAACAGGAAATGCCGAGCGGTGGGGTCAGAAGACCGATTTCGGCGCCGACGACAGTCACGATGCCGAACCAGACCAGCGAAAGCCCCATTGGCTCGACCAGCGGCAGGAACAACGGCACCACGATCAGGATGATCGAGGCGGTATCAAGCAGCGTGCCGAGAAAAATCATCAGGCAGACATAGATTACCATGACCCAGAAGAAGCTCATCTGGGTCGCCGACAGCAGGTCGCCGAGTTCGTTCGGCAGGCCGGCAAGGCCGAGCATGCGGCTGTAGATCGAGGCGGCAGTGATCAGGAACAGGATCGACGCGGTGATGTGCCCCGTCTCCAGAAGCGCGGTCCACAGACCCTGCCAGCCGAGTTTCCGGCGAACCACCGCGATCAGCAGTCCGAGCAGCGAACCTGCCGCCCCCGCTTCGACCGGTGTCAGCCAGCCGGTATAGATGCCGCCGAGGACGGCGGCGATGAGCAGCAGGGTCGGAACGGTCTTGTCCGCTATTTCAAGCGGCGACATCCATTCACTTTCCGCAACTGTACGGCCGCCGACATAGGCCGGCGCAAACCGTCCCATCAGGAAGATCGCAATGACATACGCAATGGCGAGCAGGATGCCGGGGACGACACCGGCGAGAAACATGTCGCCGACACTCTGTTCGGCCACGAAGGAGTAGATGATCAGCATGGCCGACGGCGGGATGATCATGCCGAGTACGGAAGAACCGGCGACCACTCCGACCGCAAAACGAGGATTGTAGTCGAAGGCCAGCATCTGCGGCACCGAGACCTTGGAAAACACCGAGGCGGAGGCGATCGAAGACCCGGTCACCGCTGCAAAGACGGCATTCGCGCCGACGGTCGCCATGCCGATGCCGCCCTTGACCCGCCTGAAACCGGTATTCATGACCTGGTAGATATCCGCGCCGAGACCGGCCCTTGAAACGATCAGCCCCATGAAGGTGAAGAGCGGTACCGTGGCGAAGGTGTATTCCATCACGCTGTCGCCGATGGCGATCTTCAGCAGATTGACCGCAAGATCGGCATCGCCGCGCATCAGGACGATGGCTGCGAAGGAGACGAGGCCCAACGCAATCGGGATGTAAACGCCGAGATAAACCAGGACAACGATCGCAACGACCGAGAGGAGACCGATTTCGATGGGTGTCACGCGGCGTCCCCTGGAGTTTGTGAGCGATCGGCCGGGCTGGTCTCCTTGTCGGTCGACAGAACCTTGATCGCGAACAGGACCGTGCACAAAAAAGCACTCAGAAAGATGGCGAGCTTGACCGGCCACCAGGGCGCGGTGAAGACGCCGGGCACGCCGAAATAGTCACGGGTTTCGAACATCTCGACGAATTCCGGCCAGATTGCATAGGCGACAAGCCCCATGAACACCGCCGACGCGGTATCGATCAGCCGACGCAGTGTCGTCGCAAGTTGCGGCCGGGTAACCTGAAGCAGGGTCAGGAAGCCATCGGAACGGGTCAACCGATTGGTACGCACAACGTCTGGCAATTGCAGGAAAACGATCAGCACCATGGTGAACTGCACCACTTCGACCGCGCCGCGAAAGGGTGCATGAAAGAAGCCGCGGGCAATGACGTCGTAGTTCACGACCAGGATCAGCGCGAGCACGATCAGCGTTCCGGCGGCATTGGCGGAGATCGCGATACCGTTTGCCAGAACGACGATGGCGCGACAGGCACGCGATAGGAAGTGCAGCATACCTGCGACCCCTGTTTGTCGATTGATGAGGATATCATTACGCCCGCATCGGTAGGCAGGAACTTGCGCCTTCAAACCGATGCCCCGCAACAGGGCAGTAGTTGATGCCTGCCCTGTTGCGGGATTTCACTGTTACTGGGACAGTTCCGCTGCCCAGTTGCGGACGGGCGTAAAGCCGGCCTCCTCGAGCTTCGCCAAATAGGCCTTCAGCATCTCGCTGCCCGGCTCGCCGCTGGCATCGAGCTCGGCGGCCCATTCCACTGCGAGATTGGGCATCGCTGCCGCCCACGCTGCCCGCTGTTCGGGGCTCAGCTCGACCACCGTACCACCGGATTCGATAAAGGCTGCCTGGCTGGCTTCGGCCTTGTCCATGGCAAGGCCCGCAACGTGATCGCGATATGCGACGGCAACTTCCTGCAACACTGTCTTGACCTCGTCCGGCAACTTGTCCCAATAGTCCTTGTTGACGGTGATGGTCTTGGAATTGACCGAGCCGAAATCGGCCTTCAGCATGTAAGGGCCGACTTCCGCGATCTTGAAGGTCTCGGCCGCTTCCGGCCAGAGCATGGCACTGTCGACCAGGCCGGTCTGCAGCATGTTGTAGAAATCCGTCAGACCTCCGCGCACCCCTGCCGCGCCTTCGATGCCCTCGATGTAGCGCATGTTCATACCGGCACCGGCGACTTTCTTGCCCTCAAGATCCTTGAGCGTGTTCACCGGTTCCTTGGAGAACAGCTGATAGGTATCGAGCACGACGCCGGTTGCCAGGTAAACCTGGTTCTGTGCCTCGAATTCTTTTTGCACGGTCGGGAATTCCCTGGAAATTTCATCGACCGCCTTCGCGACCGCCCGCGCATCCGGTGAAACAAATGGTGTTACCGCCGCGATCGCCTGGCTCGGCAACTTCGAGGAGTGGAAGATCGTGGTGACGATACCGATATCGCCGAGGCCCAGCTTCACCCCGTCCAGAACGCCCTTGGGCTTGACGATGGTGCCGCCGTAGCTTTCCTGCCAGTCGAACTTGTAGTTGCCGGTTTCCGCCAGGCGCTTGTCGACCTCGGGGATGAAGAAATCAGTGAATTCCTGCACCCACATGGCCTTTGCCGGGTAGCCGTCGATGACCACAGCCTTGATGGTCTCGGTGGCAAGGGACGGCAATGCGGTCGCGCCCAAGAGCGCCAGTGCCAGAGCGCCCCGCCGTGTCATTTTTCCAATCATGGCATTCTCCTCCCAAAGAAAGCGAGACCGGTCAGGCTATCCGCCGGAACGTCTCTAAATCTGTGCCGCGCCTCGGGCACAGCGTGCCTCACACAAATCTACAGGCAGTGTCGAACGGCAGGCGCGGCAGTTTTTGGAACAGCGCCGTTTCGTCGGCATAGCCGAGATTGCAGAGGAAGTTGGATTTCAGCATCGAACCGGCGAAGAATTCCTCGTCGACGATCCTGTTTGAAAAACCCGACATGGCTCCGACGTCGAGGCCCACCGCCCGTGCCGCAATCATGAAATAGGCGCCCTGAAGCGTGCCGTTGCGGAAAGCTGTTGTCTCCGCATGGTCCGGCTTGTCCATGAAATGAGGCCGCCGGTCTTCATGCGGGAAGAGGTAGGGCAGCTGCTTCCAGAACTCCAGATCGTGAGCGATGATCACCGTCACCGGCGCCGACATCATCTTGTCGATATTCTTGTCCTTCAGCGACTTTGCCAGCCGCTTCTTAGCTTCGGCGGTTTCGACGAAGAAAAACCTAGCCGGGCAGGAATTCATGCTGGTCGGACCGGAGGCAGTGATGTCGTAGATTGTTTCCAGAAGTTCCCGTGGCACCATGCGGTCCTGCCAGGCATAATGAGAGCGTGCGTTTCGGAGGATCAGGTCGATCCCGTCGTCGTCGAGCCGCTCGATCCGCTGCCGCAAGGCGCGGATGGCATCCTGCGCTTCGGCGCGCAGCTTCTCGAGAGCTTCTCCGGTGGGCGCCTTGGACGCAATCATGTTCATTCAGCCGCCTCCGTCTTCGCCCGCATCTCCTCCTCGGCGACGATGGGGCTGGCGCAGATACCGATGCCCTCGATCTCGACTTCCACGGTTTCGCCCGGACGCAACCAACGGGGCGGCCTTCTGGCATGGCCGACGCCTGGCGGCGTGCCCATCGCCAGAAGGTCCCCCGGCTCCAGGGTGGAGAACTCGGACACGGTCGCAAGTGTGCGGGCAACACTCCACAGCATGTCGGAAGTGGTTGCGCTTTGCAGGATCTCGGAGCCGACCCGGCTCTCGATCCGCAAGCCCAGCGCCCCTTCCGGCAGCTCGTCCGGCGTCACCACGACGGGACCGACCGGTCCGGTGGCATCAAAATTCTTTCCCGGTGTCCATTGATGGGTCTTGCGCTGATACTCGCGCACGGACCCGTCGTTGAAGATCGTGTAACCGAAGACATGATCGAGGGCGCTTTCTTCGCTTATATGCTTGCCGCCCTTGCCGACAATCACCATCAACTCGGCCTCATAGTCGAGCTGCTCGGAACAGGCCGGCCTGACTATTGGTGCACCGGCCGGGATCAGTGACGTCAGCGCGCGCATGAAAAGGGCCGGATAGACGGGGACGTCGTAACCGCCCTCCTTGATGTGATCGACATAGTTGAGGCCGAGACAAATCACCTTGCCGGGATGGGCAATCGGCAGTCCGGGCGTCAGTGACGCGGCCGGCTCCGGTTTCGCCTTGTCCTTCAAGGCGCCAAGGCTCTTCAGGTCAACGGCGCCTTCCGCCAGCGCCCTCAGGTCCGAACCGATTCTCGGCTCGACGGCGGTCAGGTTCCAGGCCCGGTCCCCTTCCACGAGATGAACGCCGTCTCCAGACATTCCCGTTCCAACGATAAAGCGCATTTCGACCTCGGCGTTTTTCTGCGATTTTTCAAACTTTGACGACTATTTTTGTGATTGTCAAATAATATCGATTTTTTTAGAGTGCTGGAAACAGGAGGACAGCATGCCGAAATGGGCCGACTACAAACGCATCGCGCGCGAGCGGGGCGCGCTGGCACTGGAGCTCTACATCGTCAATTCGACACCTGCGGGTCCCGAGGCCGATCTTCCGGGAACGCTGCCCGATCACCTGGCCTATCAGGCAGAACTGGAAGCCGCCGGGAAGCTGGCCTTTGCCGGCCCCGTCTCCGATTCATCCGGTGAGGAAATGATGGGGGAAGGCATGATCGTCTACCGCGCCGGCTCGATGGAAGAAGCAAGGGTGCTGGCGGACGACGATCCGATGCACAGGCGCGGCGTGCGTACCTACACGCTCCGCCGCTGGCTGATCAACGAAGGCAGCTTCACGCTGTCCGTCGGTCTGTCGGGCTCGAAGATCGAACTCTCATGACGCGGCAAGCCCGTATTGCCTCTTTTGGAGAATTGGGTTCGGGCCGTTGCTCCCTTATCTTCAGGACGATCGTATTGCGCCGCACCGCAAGCCCTGGAGACACGCATGACGATACTCGGCGACCTTCTGTCGACCATTTTTGAACGCCGCAGCGGAATGGCCGCGCCCGACCGGCGCGACCCGAGACCGACGCAGGACCTGATCAGCGCCCTCGTCGGTGCTTCCGGCGAGGTTGCCGGACTGTCGGCGGCAGGCACCTTACTGCAGCGCTACCGGGACATGGACGATGAAGGCAAACTCGCCTTCTTCCGCCATCTTGCCCACGACATGAACATCGACCCGGACAAGGTGCGCGAAACACTTGCCGCCTATGAGACAGCGCCCGGCAAGACGACCTACCGGGCCTTCATGTCGGCAGTCGAGCCCGACCGGCAGGAGCTGATCCGGCGGCTGAACCAGATACCCCGCGCGACGGAGCAGCTTGTGCGCATGCGCGCAGACCTGCTTCGCCTTGGCGGCAACGATCCCGAACTGCAGGCGCTGGACCAGGATTTCCGGCACCTTTTCGTCTCCTGGTTCAACCGGGGTTTCCTGGTGCTGCGGCCGATCAGCTGGGAAAGCCCGGCCCACATTCTGGAAAAGATCATCGCCTATGAGGCGGTGCACGAGATCACCAGCTGGGAGGATCTGCGCCGGCGTCTTGCCCCCGGCGACCGCAGGTGCTTCGCCTTCTTTCACCCCTCCATGCCGGACGAACCGCTGATCTTCGTCGAAGTCGCGCTGACCGCGGATATCCCGGGCTCCATCCAGGCGCTTCTGGCCGGCGACCGCGAACCGATCACGGCCGCGAAGGCCCGAACCGCGGTCTTCTATTCGATTTCCAACTGCCAGGATGGCCTCGCCGGCATCTCCTTCGGCAATTCGCTGATCAAGCAGGTGGCGGCCGATCTTGCCGCCGACCTGCCTTCCCTGAAGACCTTCGTCACCTTGTCGCCGATCCCCGGTCTCACCAAGTGGCTGCGGGAACACGGCATCGCCATTGCCGATGCCGACGAGAAGGAACTGCGCAGCCTTGCGGCCCACTACCTCCTCTCCGCCAAACGCCCCGACGGCCAGCCGCTCGACCCCGTCGCCCGTTTTCATCTTGGCAACGGCGCCCAGGTTCATGCCGTTCACGCCGAAGCCGACACGTCGGAGCGCGGCCGCGCCCAGTCGGCCGGCGTCATGGTCAACTACCTCTACGATCTTGCCAGGGTTGCCCAGAACCACGAACGTTACGCGACAGCGCTCGAAATCGCGGCGTCTTCTGAAATCAGGGGCCTGGACGCGGCCGCCAGGAAAAAGGGAGCAAGAAAACCCGCAGTCGAACCGGCAGGACAGTGACCTCTTCCGGCCGTGCCCGACCAGAACAGGATCGTGGTCCGCCTTCCGGCTGCACTTGCCGGAAACAGCGGCAAATGCCCTGGCGCGCAACCGGAAGAAAGCTGAAGAAGCAATCTCGCCTGATGCGATTTTGTTTGCTAATCTGCGATTGGCACCGGAAAGCCTGTACCAATCGCGGATTGAAGCGGCCACTGCACCTGGAGGGGGCCCGGAAGCTGGAAGCGTGAAGACGTCCAGCGGGGGCACGCAGACCGATCAATGGGAAGTTCGAGGCCGAAGACAAGTCAACGAAGGCAATGTGAAGAATGACCTCTGGAGAAAACGCTGCCGGGATGAGCGAAGAAGACTATACGAAAGAACAGCTCGAATTCCTGGAAATATTCGAAATCGCAGCAAGATATGATTGCCTCTTTCTGCTCGACTTCCACTGTTTCGATCTCTTCGACCATGACCAGACCAGCCTCTTGAGCGACGGGGAACGCGCTCAACTGGCGGCCGCGGCGCGATATGACATCTATGCCGAAGCCATGCAGAAAGGGTTCCTGCCCAAATCCAGTCCCTTTGGAGGCGTCCGTGAGCAACAACGCGTTTGTTGAGCCCCTCCCCTTCTCGCTGATTGAAAACGGGCTGGCGGGTGACAAGACCGAGTTTCTGTTCAGGACCTGGCGGGACAATAAGGGAATTATCGTGCAGGACAGCCGGATGACCCGGCTGAGCCCGTATCTGCTGATGACACTGCCGTCCGCCGACCCGGGCGATGTGCCGCCGCTGACATTTGCCGGCAAGCACAGCACCTTCCGGCGTTTCTTCCCCCAGGCCATGGAACCGGAGGCGCCGCGCCCGCCGACCAGTTTCCTCCCCTCCGTCTACCGCAAGGGCGTGGCCGACGGCTACCGGATCGCCATGGAAGGCGAGCCCTGGTTCGACATTCAGCGCACCGGTGACAGGCTGGGTGAAGGCGTTCCGGACATGACCTTGCAGCGGCTCCTGGTGAAGTTCCGGACCAGCGCCGGCTTCACGCGGATCTTCTGCCTCATGACGTTGCTTGAAGTCCACTCGCGATCCTATCGATCAGATCGCACACGTCGTCTGCCGAATTCGCAACAAAAATCAGATTGGCATCCAGCGTACCAGGCAAGGGTTCAACCCAGTTCAATGCATGGAAATGAGCCCGGGTGAAACCGCAGTCGCGCCAGAACCCGTCCATGAAATTGAAGCCCTGAACCCAGCCGTAGTAGAAGCCGGCGCCCCACTCGTCCAGAGCCTCGATCTGAGCCATCTGGTTGAGCAGGCCGCCGAGCTTCGAGCCGCGCCATTCCTTGGCGATCTCCGTTCCGCCCAGATAAACGACATCGCCGGTGATCCGACGGCCGACCCGCGGCTGTTTATCGCTCAACACCACCTGTCCGCCTTCGGCATCCGGATAGCAGCGGTGAAAATACTTTCGCCAGAAGTCGGTCAGCGTCATCGGATAGGCCATCTTGTCGAAGCGCGCGCACACGCGCCCGACCATTCTGTCCTCTTCGTCGACCAGCGCCAGCCAGAAGGCCTGCGAGGGCGTGTAGGTGTTGAGGCTCGGCGTAAAATGCCCTTCCAGCCGCTTCAGGCCGCTTGCCGCGGCCATCGCCTCGACGACGTCGAAATCCGACCCGCGGCGCAGCATCAGCCCCTGGCGCTGAAATTCCCGGTCTATCACGCCCCAGGCACGCTTCAGCTGTGCCTTGTCCAGTTCGAAGTCCAGTTTGTGCATGGATGTCCTGTCTGATGTCGCCCTTCATCCGCATCCTGCAAAAGCGCGACCGCGCCCACCGCGGCGATCGCCTTGTTCGCCAATAGACTAGATAGGCCTTAATTTCCCTGCTCGGCAGCACGTTAAGTTGTCCGCCAAGGCGGTCAAACAAGAAAAAACATCAAGGTTAAAACTTGCGGGGCACTGATTTGATCAAGGGAGAGTTTTCAACCGAAGTCCGGCGCATGTGGAGAAGACGTGGAAAACGCGGATTGACGCAAATGGTCCGGGTTTGATGCGTCGCGGTTGCGGTTTTTCATCCCCTTCTCGCCCCCATGAGCACCGCAACGACATGCGCGGATCGGATTGCGCCGGAAGTTAGGGTTAACGAACCCTTAAAACCCCACTCATCTTGCGAATTTAACGGGCGGCCGTTGCAACATCGCAACACACACAACTTTTAACTATCCTCTGGTTGAAATGAGCCTTGGGGATGTATGCACTGTATACTAAGCTCGCGCGAACTTCTTGCTGGGTGGTTTTTCGGGCTATGCGTATTATTTTCCCCGCGCTCTTGTTGAGCGTTTGCTTTATTGACATTTCGTCGGCCGCAGATTTGCGCCAGGTTGTGCAGGAGGCGGTCTCGACGAACCCCGTCGTCCTGGAATCGGCCGCCAACCGGCGTGCACGTGATCACGAATACCGGCGTTCGCAAGGGGCGTTCCTTCCGACCGTATCCCTTTCCGGCGAGCTCGGCCCGGACCGATTGAACCGCCCGAATTCGTTCACGGCCAACGAGAACGACGACTGGCGACTTTCCAGGGAAATCAGCCTCACCGTGCAGCAGCTGCTGTTTGACGGGTTTTCCTCTGTCAACGAGATCTATCGGCAAAGTGCACGTGTCGACGGGGCAGCGCTACGGGTCATGGAAAGGTCCGAGGCCGTCGCGCTTGACGCTGTCGAAGCCTATATCGACGTCATTCGGCATTCCGCCATTCTCGCCAAGTCCCGCATGAACGTCGACAAGCACCGCCGGATCTTTTCCGACGTGCAGGAGCGATTCGAGGGCGGCGAAACGGGTGCGGCCGATCTGTCGCAGGCCAGGGAACGGGTTGCGGCCGCGGAAGTCATCGTATCGGAGGTGCAGAAGTCTCTTCTGGATACGATTGCGAAATATGAGCGCGTCGTCGGTCAGGCACCGACATCCCTGGCGCCTGCGAAGCCGGCAGGCGTGCCGGCCGGCCCGGTCAACCGGCTGGTCGACAATGCGGTCCAGACACATCCCCAAGTGCGCGCCGCTATTGCCGACGCCGATGCGGCCAAATACGAATACGAGAGCACCAAGGGCAATTTTCTGCCTGAAGTGAGCCTGCGCGGCCGGGCAACGATCGGCCAGGATCTCGGCGGCGTTGATGGCGTCAACAACGAGTATTCCGGAAAGGTCGTTTTCTCCTGGAACCTCTTCAACGGCGGCAGGGACACCGCCTTGTCGCTTGAATATTCGGAGCGCCTGGCCGAGACCCAGATCCGGGTCGACCGCATCCGCCGAGAGCTCAAGGAAGGCATCGAGCGTTCCTGGGCATCTGTAACGACGACGACCGATCGCATTCGCGCGCTTCGGGATCAGCTTGACGCCAACAGGCAGGTCGTCGACGGCTACCGGCAGGAATACGATATCGGCCAGCGCACGCTTCTGGATGTTCTGAATGCCGAAAACGCCCTGTTCAACAGCGAGATCGAGCTGATCTCCTCCCGCGCGATCTATGCCTTCTCAACCTACCAGCTGCGGGCCACGACGGGAGACTTGCTGGCCTATCTGAACGTGACACCGCCTGATGAAGCGATGGACGGTTTGCGCGATACGGCAACAATCTTCCCCAGCAACGTGTTGAACATCGAGCCGTTACGCAAATTCTAACGTTTTGCGAGCAATCTGCGATTGCCTGTCTGAGGGCAATATTGCTTGCAGCCTGAGGCAGCGCTTGTAATACGGGCCGGGTTTCCCGGCCTGTCAGTCGGGTACCTGTCAAAACCCTTTTTGGCGGTGTCGCGGCGCATGGAACCGCTCTTGAGATGCTGCAAAAAAATACAGACGATGCCGAACGCCGAGCTGAACCGGTAGCACCGCCCGA
>ENA-ORCZ01000397-ORCZ01000397.1-marine-metagenome-genome-assembly--contig:-NODE-397-length-20505-cov-3.783483_pt1 | contig 20505 bp, 14 predicted proteins | sample MGYA00237785_ERZ508519 | MGnify/ENA primary metagenome ERZ508519 (study PRJEB26189, sample SAMN06268790) | marine metagenome | isolation source: Bioluminescent Bay, La Paraguera, Puerto Rico | place...
GGACGGGGGCCGGATCAGGGCGGCGAGGTTTTCCACCTGATCCAGGTCGAGCCGGTCCGCGTCGAGACTAAGCGAAAACACGGGATTGCCGCTGCGCGGCTTGCGGTAGGTGAGCCCGCCGCGCGCCGTTGAACCGGCAATCGTCAGCCGCAGATTTTCGAGCGCGGCCCCTTCCGGCACGAGGTTCAGCCGACCTTCCAGCGACACCGGTTCGACAGTGGTGGTGCCCGTGTCCTTCTGCCGCCACCAGGAAAGGAGGGCCGCCGGCTGGTCGGAACTGATGGAAACGGCACCACGGTAGGTCATCGAAGGCACAAGCCCCAGATCGCCCTGGGTCGCGACAGTGGTGCGCCCGGGCATACGGCCGGCCAGCCGGGCGACGCGCCATCCACCCAGCATCGTCTCCAGATCCAGACGAACGTTCTGGATGACGCCGCCCCCCGCGACCAGCGCAGGCACGTCCATGGAAATCGCGCCATCGATGGTCGGCAACGGCACAGCACGCAGCGCCGCAATCAGCCGGCTGCCCGCCGCGTTGATGTCGACAGGGGCCTGCGGTCCGCCGCCCAGAAGCCGGTCGAGATCGACCTGCTTGGACTTTGCCCGGATCTCGAAGCGCTTCTCACCCGCATAGACCAGATCCGCGCTGCCGGTCATGGAGAGGCGCCGGTCCTCGGGGCCGTAGCGAAATTCGAACTCAGGCACCGCCACTTCGGCAATGTCGGCGGTAAAGGCCCCTTCCGCCTGCCAAAGATTGGGATCGTTTTCATCCAGCGCCACGGACGCGATTGTAAAGCGGCCGTCGAAGGTCGGGGCAGCATCGGCTTCCTGCAGCATCCCGTCGAAGGTGAAGTTGACCGGCCGGTTCGTCGGCGTCACTTCGCCCTTGATCCGAAGTCCGGCATCTTGCTGGGCACGGCCCGTGGCAAGGTTGACCGAATAGGGCGCGTCATCGATCGTCAGGCTGCCGGCGGCCTTGAAGGGGCCGGCAAGCGAGCGCGCCGAGACGGAAAAATTGCCGTTGTCTATCCTGTGGATTTCGCCCGATCTCGCGTCGACGATGGACAGCGCGCCGTCACGGATGGTGACGTTCTCGAAGGTGAGGTCTTCCGGCGCCAGCTTGGCGATGGCACCGGAGGAGGTGTTGGAGGTCAGCCAGTCGAGACGCCCGTCCTCGTCAAGCGAAAGGGCAAGATGTGGCCTTTCCAGCTCCATGTCGAGGACGCGGATCTCTCCCTTCAGAAGCGGCGGCAGTTCGACACGCATGTCAAAGCGCGACACCACCAGGAGCGGGTCTTCCGCCTCGCCGACCCGCACGTCCGAAAAGCTGATGGAAGGTGCCGGCAGAAGCCTCAGGTCCGCTTCGCCAAGGACAGTGACCTTGTGCCCGAGCGCCCGCTCGGCATAAGTTTCGAACGTGGAGCGGTAAACCGTCCAGTCGATAAAAAACGGCCCGACCAGCGCTGCGACCAGCACCAGGATGACTGTAATTCCTAAAGTGATGTAGACGGAGTTCAGGCTCTGTCTCCTTGTTCTCCAAAGTCACCGGAAACCGTGCCGGAGGGGTGTTTATCAACACCGCTGCGTGCAAACCGCAACTCCGGCGACGCCCGCCGTCCGCGCGCGAAACACCGACAGGCAGGACAGGTCGAGCTTATTGACCTGATTCGATACAATATCATGACTGCGGCAGGATCTTGCCCGGATTCATGATATTGTCCGGATCAAGCGCCTGCTTGAGCGCCCGCATGACGTGGAGCGCCTCGCCGTGTTCGCGGGCAAGAAACTTCTGCTTGCCCTGGCCGACGCCGTGTTCGCCGGTACAGGTGCCGCCCATCGCGATCGCCCGGATGGCCAACCGTTCGACGAAGGCTTCCGTCCGGCGCTTTTCCTCCGGATCATCCACGTTGACGAGGATCTGGACATGGAAATTGCCGTCACCGACATGACCGACGATCGGCGCCAGAAAGCCTTCCGCCGCCAGGTCCCTTGCAGTTTCCACGACGCACTCGGCGAGCCGCGATATCGGCACGCAGACATCGGTGGCCATGATGCTGGAATCCGGCTTCAGCCCCTTGCCTGCCCAGTAGGCGTCATGCCGGGCCGACCAGAGTTTGGTCCGCTCCTCGGCCGCAGTCGCCCAGGTGAAGGGGCCTCCGCCGCATTCCTCGGCAATGGCCGAAAACGTCTCCGACTGTTCTTGCACGCTTGCTTCCGATCCGTGGAACTCCACGAAAAGTGTCGGCGTTTCGGCAAGCGAGAGCTTGGAATAGGCATTGCAGGCCCGAACCTGAACGGCGTCGAGCAACTCGATACGGGCAACCGGAATTCCCATCTGGATCGTCATGATCACCGCATTGCAGGCCGCTTCCACATCCGGGAACGGACAGACGCCGCCGGAAATCGCTTCCGGCTGTCCGTAGAGCCGCAAGGTGAGTTCGGTGATGATCCCGAGTGTGCCTTCCGAGCCGACGTAGAGCCGCGTCAGGTCATAGCCTGCGGATGATTTCCTGGCCCGCCCGCCCGTCTTGATGATACGCCCGTCCGGGGTCACGACCGTGAGGCCGAGCACGGCATCCTTCATGGTGCCGTAGCGCACCGCATTGGTGCCCGAAGCCCGGGTCGCCGCCATGCCGCCAATGCTTGCATCGGCGCCCGGATCGATCGGGAAGAACAGGCCGGTGTCGCGGATATAGCTGTTGAGCTGCTTTCGCGTGACGCCCGCCTCGACCCGGCAGTCGAGGTCCTGGGCATTGACTTCCAGCACCCTGTTCATGCGGGAAAGATCGATGGAAACCCCGCCAAATGGCGCGTTCACATGCCCCTCGAGCGAGGATCCCGTACCAAAAGGTATGACAGGCACCTTGTGCGCCGCGCAGATCCGTACCGCCTCGGCCACCTCCCCGGTTGTCGCGGCGAAGATCACGGCGTCCGGCGGCTGATTCTTCAGCCAGGTGGTCGTGTGGCCATGCTGCTCACGCAGGGCCTGCGAGGTCGAACATCGGTCCTGGAACCGCTCTTTCAACTGCTCGATGGCGGCCTCGATCTCTCCAGCCCTCTCAAGGGCTTGCGCCCCGCCAGGTCCGGTTGCCACTTCCGCCATTCCCATTACCTCCATTGTCCGCGGACTTGGCCGCGCTTTCGAAAACCGAATATGTTGGTCCGCGACCAAAAGGTCAAAGCCTAAACGGGCTTGCGAAACCGGACTGGCGGCCAAAGAAGAGGAGAAAGCAGGTGAGCTGGAAAGAGGAGCCGGTCGAGAGCGAGGTGATGACGGTCCGGGAGGACTGGATCGATTATAACGGCCATCTGAACATGGCCTACTACAATGTGCTTTTCGACAAGGCGGTGGATCAGGTGTTTCACCTTCTGGGCCTTGGTCCGGACTATGTCAAAACCCGGGGCGGTTCATTTTTCACAGCCGAAGCGCATGTCTGTTACCTCAAGGAACTCAGCGCGGGCATGAATGTCATCGTCACCCTGCAGCTTGTCGATTTCGACGCCAAACGCGCGCATTTCTATCAGGAGCTGCGCCATGCCGAGGAAGGCTGGCTGTCGGCGACTTCGGAACAATTGTGTCTTCATGTCGATATGGGCGCGCGCAAGGTCGCGCCCTGGCCGCAGGATATATTCGACAACCTGACGGGTCTTGCCTCGGCCCATGCCGGACTGCCCCGTCCGGCGCGCGCCGGGCGGCAAATCGCGATCCGCCAGAAAAACTGAATTCCCTTGCTCGTTGGTCCACGGAAGCAAAAGGTCGTGAATAGGCGCTTCGATAGCGCCGCAGGCCTGTTCATTCGCTCCGACTCGGGCACAATGACAAGAAATCCGCGAAATCTTGCCCCAGGCTGCCCGATCTGATGCGAAAAATCCTGGAAACAGCCGCTCAGCTTCCCGAAATCCTTGTCAGTTGGATCACGCCCAACCTCCGCCAGTTCAGGTCGGGCCGGCTGCATCTCGTGTGGCTGCTGTCGGTGCTGGTCGGCGCCCTCGTCGCATTGGCCGCCATCGCCTTCCGGAGCGCGATCAACCTCTTTCAGTTGCCGTGGCTGCAGACAATGACCGAACGGACGTGGCAGGCCGCCGCGCAGCAGCCCTGGTGGGTAATCCTGCTGGCACCGACCGTCGGCGGCCTCGTGGTGGGCTGGATCCTGCAAAAGTATCACCCGCAGCAACGCGCCGGAGGGGTCGCAGACGTGATCGAGGCACGCGCTCACGGCGGACGCGGCCTCCCGCTCAAGGCCGGTCTCTGGTCGGCCCTCGTCACCGCCATCTCGCTCGGCAGCGGGGCCAGTGCCGGACGCGAAGGACCTGTCGTCCATCTGGGTGCGACGCTCGGCACGGCTGTCTGCAACTATTTCCAGCTCCCTGATTCGGGGAGGCGCATCCTACTCGCCGGAGCGGTCGCCAGCGGCGTTTCCGCCTCCTTCAACGCCCCCATCGCCGGCGTGCTCTTCGCGCACGAGGTTGTTCTCGGCCACTACGCTGTTTCGGCCTTCGTGCCGATCGTTCTGGCCTCTGTCATGGGAACGCTGCTGTCGCGGCTGTGGTTCGGCGATGTCGCCGCCTTCGAGATCCCGCAATACGAGATCACATCCTATCTGGAGATTCCCGCCTTCGCCCTCTTGGGGCTGACCTGCGCGGCAGTCGCGATCATCTTCCAGTTTGCCCTGATCGGCACGGACTGGACAGCGCGCAACATCACCATGCCGTTGTGGCTGCGGCCCGTCGTCGGCGGCCTGGCGGTCGGTGCGCTGGGTGTATTCTTTCCCGGCATCCTCGGCGTCGGCTATGAGGCGACCGACCTGGCGCTGAAACATTCATTGCCGATCACCACCTTGCTGACGCTCCTGGTGGTGAAGACGGCGGCGACGGCAATCACGCTGGCGTCCCGCTTCGGTGGAGGAATCTTCTCGCCCTCTCTCTATCTCGGAGCGATGACGGGAGGTGCATTCGGACTGATTGCAGCCTCCGTCTTTCCCGAAATGGCCTCCAGCCACGGTCTTTACGCGATCCTCGGCATGGGCGCCGTCGCCGCCGCCGTGCTCGGCGCACCGTTTTCCACCACGGTGATCGTCTTCGAACTCACCGGCGGCTATGCGCTCTCGATTGCGCTTCTGCTGGCAGTGTCAATTGCGACGGGTCTGACGCAGGCAGTCCACGGCAAGTCCTATTTCCATTGGCAACTTGGCATGCGCGGCTGCTTCGTCAACGAGGGTGTGCACCAGTTCCTGAGCGAGACGGTCAAGGTGCGCGATTTCATGGACCCGCCGCCGGAGACCGAAGCGGAGCGCGCATTCAACCCCGGCGAGGACGGCCCCTATCTCCACGACACCGATTCGCTGGAAAGCGCACTGAAAAGCTTCGATTCCTGCGGCAAGGCCGCCCTGCCGGTCGTCGCGCGCGGCGACGCCAGCAAGATCATCGGTATTGCCCGCCACGTGCGCGGCCTGCGCTATTTCAACGCCGCCCTGATCAAGGCGACCCGGGAAGAGCACAACTGAAGGCCGCCAGCCGGCTGAACCTCATACTCTTGAGCTTTCCCCGGTTAGATCGCCTTCGTGGCCTGTTCCAGCCAGGCGCGCTCCCGCGCGCCGACCAGCGGGCCGATCTCCGCCCGCACCCGCGCGTGATAGCGGTTGAGCCAGTCCCGTTCAGCCTCTGTCAGCAGCGCCGGTTCGACGAGCCGCAGGTCCATCGGCACCAGGGTGAGGGTCTCGAAGCCGAGCATCGGCCGTTCCCCGCCAGGAACGTCCCGCGCCGGCGTCACCACTTCCAGGTTTTCGATCCGGATGCCGTATTCGCCGGCCGGGTAATAGCCCGGCTCGTTGGAGAGGATCATTCCGGGCTGGAGTGCCTGCGTCCCGGTCTTGGCGATCCGCTGCGGTCCTTCATGCACGCTGAGATAAGCGCCGACGCCGTGACCCGTGCCGTGATCGAAATCGAGGCCCGCCTTCCAGAGGTCGATCCGCGCAAGCGTATCGAGTTGGGCCCCGGTTGTGCCTTGCGGAAACCTGGCCGTTGAAATCGCAATGTGCCCCTTCAGCACCAGCGTATAGTGTATCTTCATCTCCGCGCTCATCTCGCCGACGGCGAGCGTGCGGGTGATGTCGGTGGTGCCGTCCTCGTACTGGGCACCGCTATCGATCAGGAAGGGCCGGCCGACCGGGATCTTCAGGTTGCTGGAACGGCTGACCCGGTAATGGCAGATCGCGCCGTTGGCCCCTGCACCGGAAATCGTGTCGAAGGAGATGTCCTTCAGCACACCGGTTTGCCGGCGGAATTCCTCCAGCTTTTCCGCCGCGCCGATCTCGTCGAGTTCACCTTTCGGTGCGACTTCGTCGAACCAGCAAAGGAAGGCGACATAGGCGCCGGCATCGCGGATGTGGGCCGCACGGGCGCCTTGCAGTTCGGTCTCGTTCTTGACCGCCTTGGGCAGGAGAACGGGATCCTGCGCCTCGACCAGCGACCCGCCGGCTGAGGTAATTGCCTCGGCGATGCCGATGCCCGCGAGTGCCGGATCGATCATGACCCTCGCCCCGGCCTTGCCCAATCCTTCGAGCCCAGACCTGAAATCGCCCGGTTCATTGAGCTCGCTCAGATCGGAAAGGGCATCGCGCACCGAGTTGGAGAGCTTGCGGCCATCGATATAGAGCGCGGGTTTGCCGTTGACCGGGACCGTTGCGAAGGAGAGCGGCAAGGGTGTATGGCTGACATCCGAACCACGGATGTTGAAGAGCCATGCGATGGAATCGGGCTGCGTCAGCACACAGGCATCCGCCTTCCTGTCGGCGAGCGCGGACTGGATATCGGCGATTTTTTCCCTGGATGCCCGTCCTGCCAGTTCGACCGGATAGAGCGACACCTGGCCGACAGATGGCGCCGGCCGGTTCTCCCACACGCTGTCGACCGGATTGTCCTCAAGCGTCACCAGTTCGGCGCCGGCTTCATCGCAGATCTCGCGCAGACGCCTGACTTCCCGCACCGTGTGCAGCATGGCGTCTATGCCGAGCTTCTGGCCCGGCTGCAGCCTTTTCGCGAGCCAGTCCGTCACCGGCTCGGTGACGAGATGCTGTGCCGGAAAGACCTCCATGTCGACCTGGTCCCGCACCTGGATGGTGTACCGCCCGTCAACAAAGATCGCTGCCTCACCGCCCAGAATCGCGGCAACGCCGGCAGAACCGGTGAAGCCGGTCAGCCATTGCAGGCGGCAATCATGCGGCGGCACATATTCGCCCTGATGCGCGTCGGCACGCGGAACAAGGAAGCCGTCAAGGCCGCGGCGGGAAAGTTCGGCCCTGAGAAGCGCTGCATGCGGCGCTCCGCAGGAAGGATCGCTGAGATCGTCGAAGGTCTGGAACATGGGGCGAACGGTAATTTGGCCGCCGCCCCGGATCAAGCCGGATAATGATTTCAAATCAGGCGGTTCGGTGAAATGTTTTTCCGGAATTTTTGCAGTGCAAAATAAAATCTCGCATATGCGAAATGCGCAAGGCTGTCATGCGTTCAAAGGCCTACCTGACCCTGTGGAGAAGGCGCATATAGGGGTCACAAGAAAAAGACGTTTCTCCCTAGGGAAGCTCTGAAACTTCAAATGGGATTGATCACGATGACCCTGAAAACGACCACATCCACCCGCGCCGGCGGCAACTTCATGCGCCGCGCTTTCGATCGCATGATCGAGGCTCGCTCCATACAGGCCCGCCGTTATGTGAACGGCTACCTGCTGTCGCTCGACGACGCTACCCTGACCGCACACGGCTACGACCGCGAGAAGCTTGAGCGCGAAGGCACTTCGACCAGCGCGTTCTGATAGCGCTCAGGACGGTTTTCGGAAGAAAACTCTGTGCACACTGAAAAGACCCGTCGGGAAACCGGCGGGTCTTTTTGCATGAAACAAGTCTGATCGGCTCAGCTCGGTTCTGGATACACCTCATCCTGAGGAGCCGCCTTATGGCGGCGTCTCGAAGGATGAGCGGCATACACGGCGCAAGCGGCCCATCCTTCGAGACGGACCTGGCGGTCCTCCTCGGGATGAGGTTCATTGTTCTGCAAACTCACAATCAACAGGCAAAACCAGCTCAGGCCAGCTTCCGTCCCCGCACCAGCGTCAGTGTCAGCCAGCCGTCCTTTTCGCCGCGCTTGTCGAGCACGAAACCCTGGCAGCGATAGGCAAAGAGAATGCGTGGACCGTCTTCCACCCTGAGCCCCGACAGAACCAGCGTCGCAGCCGGGGTCATGCGTGCGCCGATGGACTTCGCCATCTTCATCAGGGGCCGTGCCAGGATGTTGGCGATTACGAGGTCGAAGGGTCCGTAAAGCCTGAAGCGGCGGTCATCGATGCCGTTGGCGGTGAAGCCGCGCACAAGATGACCGGCGCCGTTGAGGCGGGCGTTTTCCAGCGCGGTGCTCGTGGCAACCGGATCGATGTCGGTGGCCAGCACCGGCTGGCGCGCCTTCAGCGCCGCGGCGATCGCCAGGACACCCGTGCCGGTGCCGAGGTCCAGGATGCTGTCGTATTCGCGCAGGGAAAGTAGCCGGTCGATCTCCTCCAGACATCCGGCGGTCGTGCCATGATGGCCGGTTCCGAAGGCAAGCGCCGCCTCGATTTCGATGCCGATGGCTCCGCCCGGCACCTTGCCGCGGTCGTGCCCGCCGTGAACGACGAAGCGTCCGGCGCGCACCGGTTTCAAGCCTTCCAGGCTTTTCTCCACCCAGTTGATGTCCGGCAGTTCTTCCGCTTCCAGCGGCGCGGCAAAGGCGTCCGCCCCGACCCTGTCGCGCACGGTGGCAGCCGCCTCTTGCGGTTCCATGTCGAACATCAGGATTTCCGCTGCCCAGGTCCTGCCGTCGGCCGATGCCTCGTATATGGCGACCGGGTTCCCCTCGTCCTCGAAGGCCCGTTCCAGAATCTCCGAAATCCGCTTGGCTTCCAGTTCTTCGGCCGTGATCCGCACCCGGATGGTTTTCATCGCCGCTCGCGCCTGTCGTTGTTGAGTCAAGGCGGCGGTATAGCGGGAAGCAGACTGTGTTGCCAGCAGGAAAGCCCGGCGGGTGCTTCGCGGGCTGGGCAAAACCCGGTTCCGCTCCATTTCTGTTAGGAAGTGGAAGGATGAGAGACATGACGGTTTGCAACACTTCGCATTTCCGGGTGGTCTTTGCCGGGCTGACAGCAGCACTATTCTGGTGCCTGATGGCCATCACAACGCCCACCCAGGCAACCCCTGAGCAGGACAATCTCTTCGAAGCCTTGAAAAACGCAACCAATGAGGAAGAAGCGAGCAAGATCGAGGACGCGATCTGGCGCTCCTGGCTGGATCAGGCGCCGACCCCGGAAATCCGCCAGAAAGTCGACAGCGCCATGCGCAAGCGTGGTTCCTACGATTTTGCAGGCGCCAAGGAACTTCTCGACGACGTCGTGAGCGAAGCACCGGACTATTCGGAGGGCTGGAACCAGCGCGCCTTCATCCTGTTCCTGCAGGGAAACTACGAAGCGAGCCTTGAAGACATCGAAAAGGCGCTCGCTCTCGAACCCCGCCATTTCGGCGCCCTGTCGGGCCGGGCCATCATCTTCATGACGCTGGGGCGGGTGCAGCTCGGCCAGGAAGCCTTGAAGGAGGCGATCGAAATCCATCCCTTCCTGAAGGAACGGGACATGCTGATCAAGCCGCAGGGCGCGGATCTTTAGGATGTGCCTGGCGAACGGCTCGTAGCCCAATGGCATGCGCAGGCGCACGGTCAGCCCACCGCCTGCCGTGCTGGTCAGTTCAAGTATTCCGGAGGCCGCCTCGAATATGGACTACGCGCCTTGTTTGGCGCAACGCGGGGGCTTATGCCAACCTCAATAAACATGAACCCATCTGAACCCGTTCCTTGCCGAACAGTCCCCAAACACGGTCAGATCGGTTCCTATTTGTTGAGGTTGGTATTAGTGCCGCTCGACGAAACTGTCGATGACCTTCTTCAGGCCCGCCTTCTCGAAATCGATGGTCAGCTTGTTGCCTTCGATCGACTTGATGGCGCCATAGCCGAATTTCAGGTGGAACACCCGCTCGCCGACGGAATAGGCGGACGGCGCGTCGCTGACGGATTTGGCAACAAGCTCGCCCTCGATTGTCAACGGCCCCTGGCGCTTCTGCCGTGCGGACTTGTAGCCGCGGCTGCCGCCGTCCGAGAACCCGCCGGAAGACTGCTTTGCCCGCTGCGCCCGTTGCCAGCCGGGCGTTGAATAGCTGCCCGTATCGAAGGGATCCCGGCTGTCGAAGCGGGACGGGCCATAGCCGCCGCCGCCGTAGCCGCCATAGCTGGAGGAGGCTTCGGCGATCTCGACATGGTCGGGCGGCAGCTCGTCAAGGAACCGGGACGGGAGGGTCGACTGCCAGAGGCCATGGATGCGGCGGTTGGAAGCGAAATAGAGCTTGGCGCGTTTCTTGGCCCGCGTGATGCCGACATAGGCAAGACGGCGTTCCTCTTCGAGGCCAGCCCGGCCGCTTTCGTCGAGCGAGCGCTGGTGAGGGAACAGCCCCTCCTCCCAGCCCGGAAGAAATACGGTGTCGAACTCCAGGCCCTTGGCCGAATGCAGCGTCATGATGGAAACCGCATCGGTGGCATCCGCGCTGTCCCGGTCGGTGGCTAACGCTACGTCTTGCAAGAAACCCGACATCGTCTCATACCCTTCCATTTTTTGAACGAGTTCTTTCAGGTTCTCCAGTCGCCCATAAGCATCCGCAGTCCCTTCCTTCTTCCACATCTCAGTATAGCCGCTTTCATCGAGAATTATTCCAGCTAGCTCGGTGTGTGAGAGATCCTGAAGCTGCTCCCGCCAACGATCAAAGTCACTAAGTAATGATCTCAAAGTCGTCCGAGCTTTGCGTGACAACTCTTCAGAAACAATGAGTTGGCGAACCGCTTGAATAAGGGGAACATTTTCCGCTCTCGCGAGTTCATGAATTCGCTTCATAGTTACATCACCGAGACCTCGCTTAGGCGTGTTGACGATGCGTTCGAAAGCCATATTGTCCGCCGGCTGCACAGTGCAGCGGAAATAAGCTAAGGCGTCACGAATTTCTTTTCGCTCGTAAAAGCGCGGGCCGCCGATGACCCGGTAATTGAGACCGAGCGTGACGAAGCGGTCTTCGAACTCGCGCATCTGGAAGGAGGCGCGCACCAGCACTGCCATCTCGTTGAGCGCATGCCCCTTCGACTGCAGCGCCTCGATCTCGTCACCGATCGTGCGGGCTTCCTCCTCGCTGTCCCAGACGGACGCGACCGATACCAGATCGTGGTCCGGCTCCTCGAAGTCTGTAAAAAGCGTTTTGCCGAGCCGGCCCTCGTTGTAGGAAATCAGCTTCGAGGCCGCGGCCAGAATATGGCTGGTCGAGCGGTAATTGCGTTCCAGGCGGATGACGACCGCGCCCTTGAAGTCATGCTCGAAGCGCAGGATGTTGTCGACCTCCGCCCCGCGCCAGCCGTAGATCGACTGGTCGTCGTCGCCGACGCAGCAGACATTGGGATTGCTCTGGGCGAGCAGCCGCAGCCACAGATACTGGGCAATGTTTGTATCTTGGTATTCGTCCACGAGCATGTAACGGAAGCGAAGTTGGTATTCGTTAAGTACATCCGGTTGATCTTGAAACAGAGTAATCACATGTAGCAACAAATCACCAAAATCGGCAGCATTCTGTTCAGACAGACTTTGTTGGTACAGTTCGTAGAGTTTCCGGCCTTTTCCATTCGCGAATGCCCTGGCCTCTCCTTCCGGAATTTTTTTGGGCGTTAATGCTCGATTCTTCCAACTGTCGAGCAAGTTAGCAAACACCTTCGCATCCCAGCGCTTTCCATCGATTCCCTCAGCATCGAAAACTTGTTTGATCAGTCGGATTTGGTCGACCGTATCAAAAATGGAAAAGGACGATTTCAGACCAACGAGCTCGGCGTGCTTACGCAGGATCTTGACGCAGATCGAATGGAACGTTCCGAGCCAGGCCATGCCTTCCACATTGCCGCCGACGAAGCCGGCAATGCGCTCCTTCATCTCCCGCGCGGCCTTGTTGGTGAAGGTGACGGCGAGGATCTCCGAGGGACGCGCGAGCCCGCTTGCCAGGATATGCGCAATACGGGTGGTGAGCACACGGGTCTTGCCCGTACCGGCGCCTGCCAGCACAAGAAGCGGTCCTTCGGTGGTTTCGACAGCCAGCCGTTGCTCGGGGTTCAGCCCGGTCAGATAATCCGGCGCCCGGCGCGCGGCCATGGCCCTTGCGGCAATCCCGCCTTGCGGCCGCGCCGGCGCAGGAGCGGGCTCGGCCCGCGTGCCGATGGGCTGAAAGGGATCGTCAAAAGGATCGTCGTACCCGTCCGGGTCGGTCATGGTTTACTGGTCCGTTCAAGCGCTTGTTTTGAGAACAATATAGCAACAAACCGGCGCTGGCGAGGCGGGAATGGCCGATTTGGTGGGGACAATATGGGCGAAGTACTTCACCGGTATTTGCTGCATGCTTGAAAGGTGAGCCCCGGAATGAAGCCTTGCGAATGCGGAAACAAAAGGGGAGTTACCGGTGCCTCGAACATCCGTCAATCCTGGCCTCCCTCTTCGCCCCTTTGCCGAATTTCAACTTCAACGGCGATGTCCTGAAGCTTAAGCCCCCACCAGATCGAACCAGTCGTCCTCCGAAATCACCTCGATCTCCAGCTCCTGCGCCTTTTTCAGCTTGGAGCCCGCCCCCGGACCGGCGACAACAAGATCGGTCTTCTTCGAGACCGACCCGGCCACCTTGGCACCGAAGCGTTCAGCCATGGCCTTGGCTTCGTCGCGGGTCATGCGTTCCAGCGAGCCGGTGAAGACGACCGTCTTTCCGGCGACCGGCGAGCCGGAAGCCTCGATCTTTTCCGCGTCTTTCGGAGTGACTTCCTTCAGGAGCGCGTCAAGCTGGTCGAGATTGTGCTGCTCGGCGAAGAACTCCGCCAGCGCCTCGGCAACGATATGGCCGATGCCGTCGATATCGTTAAGTTCCGTCCAGGCTTCCCCGCCTTGGTCGTGTGCCGCCTTCATAGCCTCGTAGAATGCGTCCCAGGAGCCATAGGCACGCGCCAGCAGCTTGGCGTTTCCCTCGCCCACATGGCGGATGCCGAGGGCAAAGATGAAGCGGTGCAGATCGATCTGGCGGCGCGCATCGATGGCCTCGAAGAGGTTCTTTGCCGACACCGCGCCCCAGCCCTCCCGGTTGCGCAGCTTGGTGAGGGACCGCTTGTCGCGTTCCTCAAGGGTGAAGATATCCGCCGGTGCCATCACCAGGCCGTCCTTGTAGAAGGCGTCGACCTGCTTGTCGCCGAAACCTTCGATGTCAAAGGCATTGCGGGAGACGAAGTGTTTCAGCTTTTCGGTCGCCTGCGCCGGGCATATCAGCCCGCCCGTGCAGCGACGCACCGCATCGACGCGGCCAGTCTTTTCATTCTCCTCGCGCACCGCGTGGCTGCCGCAGGCCGGGCAGAGCGTCGGAAACTCGAACGGGTGCGCTCCCTCGGGGCGTTTTTCCAGATCGACATCAACGATCTGGGGAATGACGTCCCCCGCGCGCTGGATCTTGACGGTGTCACCGATGCGCAGGTCCTTGCCGCCCCGGATCGGCTCGCCGTCCTGGCCGATGCCCTTGATATAGTCTTCGTTGTGCAGCGTCGCATTGGAAACGACCACGCCGCCGACCGTGATCGGCTCGAGCTTGGCAACCGGCGTCAGGGCTCCGGTGCGGCCGACCTGGATCTCGATGTCATTGAGGATTGTAAAGGCCTGCTCGGCCGGAAACTTGTGCGCGATCGCCCAGCGGGGCGAGCGTGAGACGAATCCGAGCCGCTCCTGCAGATCAAGCCGGTCGATCTTGTAGACGACGCCGTCGATATCGTAGTCCAGCCTGGCGCGGCCTTCCTCGATGCCGTGATAGACACAAAGCAGTTCCTCCACGCTGTCGCAGCGCTGCATCAGCGGATTGACCTGGAAGCCCCAGTCCTCCAGCTGCTTCACCATGCCGAACTGCGTATCCTGCGGCATCTCGCTCATCTCGCCCCAGGCATAGGCGAAGAAGCGCAGCGGTCTGGAGGCGGTGATCTCTGATTTCAGTTGGCGCAGCGAGCCTGCGGCCGCATTGCGCGGATTGGCAAAAATCTTGCCGCCATTGGCCGCCATGCGTTCGTTCAGCGCCTGGAAGTCCTTGTGCGCCATGTAGACTTCACCGCGCACCTCGACGACATCCGGCACCTCCCCCGCAAGCTTGACGGGAATGTCCTTGATGGTCTTCGCGTTCTCGGTGACGTTTTCGCCCGTGGTGCCGTCGCCGCGGGTCGCAGCATAGACGAGCACGCCATTCTCATAGCGAAGCGACAAAGACAGCCCGTCGATCTTCGGCTCGGCCGTCACGGCGAGTGAACCCATCAGCGGGTCGAATTTCAGGAACCGCCGGACCCGGCCAATGAAATCGCGCACGTCATCATCGGCAAAGGCATTGTCCAACGACAGCATCGGCACCCGGTGGGTGATCTTGCCAAATCCCGAAGCCGGTGCCGCACCGACCTGATTTGACGGGCTTTCCTCCAGAATGAGGTTGGGAAACCGAGCCTCGATTTCGGCGTTGCGCCGACGCAGCGCGTCATAGTCGGCGTCCGATATCGTCGGCGCATCTTCCTGGTGGTAACGCCGGTCGTGCTCGGCTATTTCCGACGCGAGCCGCTTCAATTCGGCCTGCGCCTCTTCCTGGGTGAGGCTGGCGATATCGCTCATGGCTGAGGAAATGTCGGTCATGGTGTCTTCACGAAGGCTGCCGGCAGGCGAAGCCGGATTGTTTACCAGTTCCAACCGGATAGCGGAACCAAATCAAGCGCTCAAGCGTTCATAGCACATCCCGCCGGCTTTGATGCCGCCGGATCGTGTTTGACATTCAGGAGACGAAAATGGCCTATCAGGACCGTGAAACGCGCTATGTCGAAAAGTCGTCCGGCAGCAGCGCCGGCTGGTTCATCGCGGGCGGGCTGGTTGTTGCGTTGATCGCAGGCGGTCTGCTCTACACCAACGGATTTTTCACCCAGGATGATGAATTGAGCATTGAACTCAATGTGCCGAACCTGGAAAAGGTCCCGGCTCCGATCGTTCCGGAGCCCGGAAACTGACTTCCGGACTGCTTCTCGACAAGGGGCAGAGCGCTTGGCGGCGCTCTGCCACTTTATTTTGGGGTCGTATCATTCGGCGGCCGTCAACAGCCTGCGCGCGGCCGCACGTGCTTCCTCGGTGATCACGCTGCCGGCCAGCATACGCGCGATTTCCTCGCTTCGGTGTGCCGCGTCTATGCGCTGAACGCGGGTTGCAACCCGGTCCTTCTTCGTCGCCTCCTTGGCGATCAGGAAATGCCCTTCCGCCCGCGCGGCCACCTGAGGCGCATGGGTGACGGTCAGCACCTGGACGCTCTCCGCCAGCCGTGCCAGTCGCAGGCCGATCGCCTCTGCGACCGCACCGCCGACGCCCGTGTCGATTTCATCGAAGACCAGCGTCGGAGCAGATCCCTTGTCGGCGAGCGATACTTTCAGTGCCAGCAGGAAGCGTGACAGTTCCCCGCCCGACGCCACCTTCATCATCGGCCCCGGCTTGGTGCCCGGGTTGGTTTGCACGTGGAATTCCAGCTGATTTATGCCGGAGCGGCCCCGGTTTCCCGGATCGCTCTCCAGCTCGACGATGAATTTCGCCCGTTCCAGCTTGAGATCCGGCAACTCCGCCTCGACCGCCTTTTCCAGCGCCTTCGCGGTCTTGCGGCGCTTTTCGGAGAGCGTTGCGGCCTTGCGGTCATAGTCCGCGCGCGCCTTTGCGGCAGCAGAGACCAGCGCTGCAAGCTTGTCTTCGCCGGCATCGAGATCTGCCAGGTCGGCGCTCATGCGGGCGCAAAGCGCGGCAAGATCGTCGACGGGAACAGAGTATTTGCGCGAGGCGGCACGTAGCGCAAAAAGCCGTTCCTCGACGGCTTCCAGTTCCCGCGGATCGTATTCGGTCTGCCGCAGGGCGCTTTCCAGACCACCGCGCGTTTCCTCAAGAAGGTCCAGCGCCTCGGCAAGCGTGCGCACCGGCTGTCCCAGGAGCGCCGGCACCTGATCCGCCTTGCGCTCCAGGCGGCGCAGCAGGCTGGCAAGTTCGGGGATCGGCGAGGCCGAGCCGTTGAGCGTCTCGAAGGCTTCGTTGAGATCGCCCGCAATCTTCTCCACCGCCATCATGTCGGTGCGGCGGATGGCCAGCTGCTCCTCTTCGCCGGCCTGCGATTTCAGCTGCGAGAGTTCCTCTACGGAAGCGCGCAGGAAATCGGCTTCGTTACGGGCCGCCTCGATGCGCCGTTCATGATCGCTCACGGCCTTTTCGGCGGCGCGATGTGCTGCGTGGGCCTGGGCAACGGCCTCGACCTCCGTGGTCAGGCCACCGAAGACATCGATCAATGCCCGATGGCTTTCCGGGTCTACCAGTGCCCTGTCGTCATGCTGGCCGTGGATTTCCACCAGCAAAGCTCCCGCCTGACGCAGCAACCCGGCGCTGACCGGCTGGTCGTTGACGAACGCCCTGGTACGGCCGTCCGAAGTCTGGATGCGCCTCAGGATGATGTCGCCATCGTCGTCGACGTCATTTTCCTTCAGGAAGGCGCGTACCGGATGGCCGGAGGCAACGTCGAAGACGGCGGTCACCTGGCCCTGCGCCTCGCCATGGCGGACGAGATCCGCGTCGCCGCGTGCACCGAGGGCCAGTGAAAGGGAGTCCAGCAGAATGGATTTGCCCGCACCGGTTTCGCCGGTCAGGACCGACATACCGGCAGCAAATTCAAGGTCAAGACGGTCGATCAGAACGATGTCACGGATAGACAGCGCGACCAGCATGAAGGCAAGCTCCCCAAAAGTTCGGCGCGGCTCACAATATAGGAGGACCGAGTCGTCTTGAAAGAGCCTGTTTGGGCCGTCCACCTCATTTATGAGCCGCGTTTTCCGGCGGGTTCGGGTCAGGCGCGCTTGAAGGCGCGGCTGATCCAGCTTCCGCTGTCTTCGGAAGGCTCATAGCCGCCCTTGTTCAGGAGCGAGAAGGCGTCCTTGTACCACTGGCTGTCCGGATAGTTGTGGCCGAGCACGGCAGCCGCGGTCTGGGCCTCATTGACGACGCCGAGCGCATAATAGGCTTCCGTCAGGCGGAACAGGGCTTCTTCCACATGGCGGGTCGTCTGGTAGTCGATCACCACGGTCTTGAAGCGGTTGATGCCGGCAACATAGTTGCGCCGCTCGAGATAGTAGCGGCCGATCTGCATTTCCTTGCCGCCAAGCTGGTCGTGCACGATGCGCAGTTTCTGCTCCGCATCCGGCACGTATTCGCTCTCCGGATAGCGTTGTATCAGCTCGTTGAACGCAGAAGCGGACTGCCGGGTGACCGCCTGGTCGCGGGTGATGTCCGGCATCTGGCGGAAATAGGACTGGCCGGCAAGGTAAAGCATGTAGGCACTGTCCTCGTCACCCGGATAGAGCGTGACGAATCGCTTGGCCGCGGTCACCGTCTCGGTGTACTTGCCGCGGGAATAGTTCAGGTAGGCAAGGTTGACGAGAGATTTTTTCGAATATTCCGAATAGGGATAAAGCTTGTCGAGTTCCTCGAACTTCTGGGTCGAGTCGCGCAGCTTGCCCTGCGCGCGCAGAGCCAGGCCCTCGTTGAACAACACTTCGGGCGGCGTATCGTTCAGGGCGAACTCGTCCAGATCGTCCTTCTTGCTGCACGCGCCAAGCGCAAGCGGGGCGGCCAAGGCGGCAAGAATCAGGAGGTTCTTCATACGTTTGGTTCTGCTCGTTTCAGAACCGGCATCCATTCCGTTCACGCCTATACTCCCGGACCGAAAGGCCCATCAGACCGACGTCCCTCGGTCTTTGTAATTCTTCGACAGGAGTGTTTATCGGAAAGTACCGGTCCCCGTCACGTCCTCATCGGCCATCTGCCGGTTTTTTTGAGCAATTTTATGGCAACGGGTTCAAATGGACCGATTTCCGCACTCACAAATCGGCCGCCTGGTACGGCGGCCGGATGCAAGGAAAATCAGGAAACGTCGGGTCCGAAGGCTGCCGCAGCGGCAAGACCGCCCTTGTCGACCTGCCCCACCTGTCGGAAAGCCGGGGATTCGACGATTTCGAACGAAGCCGGATCCTCGAACAGCTTTACCAGGATGGCATGATTCATCTTGTGGCCGCCCTTGTAGGAGCGGTAGAGACCCAGGATCGGCAGCCCGGCAAGGGCCAGGTCGCCGACCGCATCGAGCGCCTTGTGGCGGGCGAATTCGTCCGGCCAGCGGGTGCCTTCCGGGTTGAGAACCTTGTCCTCGGCAATGGCGACGGAGTTTTCCAGCGAAGAGCCGAGCGCGAAACCCATCTTCCAAAGCTGCTCGACGTCCTTCACGTAGCCGAAGGTCCGGGCGCGGGAGAGTTGATCGCGAAAGACGGCGGGGGTGATTTCGGAATCGAACTGCTGACGGCCGATCAACGGCGTCTCGAAATCGATGGTGATGTCCAAGCGGGTGCCGTTATAGGGATGCAGTTCGCACCATGCGGTGCCGTTGTCGACGCGCACCGGCTTCTTGATCTTGAGATAACGGCGGCCGCGGTCGAGGCGCTTCAGGCCCACCTGCTCGATCGCTTCGACGAAGGGGGCGCTGCTGCCGTCCATCACCGGCATTTCCGGCCCGTCGATCTCGACAATCAGGTTGTCCACGCCCATACCGAAGAGAGCGGCCATAAGGTGTTCGACGGTGGCCACGCCTTCCGTGGAGGGATCGCCCAGAACGGTGCACAGCGCAGTCGCCGAGACCTTGTTCCAGAGTGCGGCGACTTCGGAGGCATTTTCCTGGTCGGTGCGGGTAAACACAATCCCCACACCAGCTTCGGCGGGTACGAGGGTGATCGACGCGGGTTTGCCCGAGTGAACGCCGATACCAGTCAGTGTTACCTGATCTGCCAGCGTCGTCTGTCGGTCAACATGTGCGGTCATGAACCCCTGCCCTTCCGGATTTCTGCCGCTAAAAGCCCGGCTTTTGCCCAACACAGCTTACGGACTTTTAACGATCTCAAGTTGGCTGGGAACATAGTCCTGTTGAAGACGGGAGCGAAATAAAGCTTTATTACGGTTTGTAACGATCCACAGCTGCGCAAGACACTGAATTGTCACGCAAATTCGTGCCGCGACGGAAACAGCCCGGAACTCTCGCTCCGGGCTGCTGCGATCAGGGAAGAAAATCGCGTTTCGAATCAGTTGGCCTGGCGGCGGAGAAACGCAGGGATTTCCAACTGTTCGTCTTCGGTGGCGCTCACAGGCTTGGGCATCGCCCGGCCGGTGCCGTCCAGTTGGCCGGTTGCACCCTGGGCGGCCGGGCGCGGTTGCGGCGCACGGGGCGCTGCCTGCGGAGCCGGCTGCATCTGCGGAGCGCGGACGGTCGGAGCCTCGAGTTCGTGCTCCTCGTCCTCTTCCCGGCGGCTCAGACCGCTGGCAAGACGGCGCAGCAGCCCCATCGGGCGCCGGTCGTCGTCGCCATGCTCGTCATAGGACGGCATGGGCGCGGCCGGTTTCGGCGCAGCGGCCTGCGGCTGAGCCGTGGCGACCGCCTGCTGACGGGCCTGGATCTCGCGCTGAGCGATCGGCGGGAAATCCTCGACACGCGGCATGCGCGGCGCCGGGTTGTGTTCTGCTGCCACCGGCGGGATGTAAGGCTGGCTGACAGGCGCTTCATCGACGACCGGAGCCGGCGTGTCCTCTTCCAGATCCATCATCGGCGTCTTGGCCGCAAGCGAACCGGTTGCCGGCTGCACCCGCTTGATCTCGACGGCCGGATCGCTGGCGACGGCCACTGGCTGCGGCTCCGGAATGGCCAGTTCCCGCTCCAGATTGGCGACGGCCTTGGCAGCGGCGTCTTCGGCATTGGCCTTCTCGGCCTGAACGGCCGGACGGCTGGTGCTGATTTCGGGAGTGCGGTTCTGCGCCGGAGCAGCCGCCTTCACAGGCTGTGCTGCGTGACCGGGAAACGTGTTGGCCGCGAAGGCTTCCTCCCTGTCGATGCCGGTGGCAACCACGGACACGCGAATGAGGCCGTCGAGGGTCTCGTCGAAGGTCGCACCGAGGATGATGTTGGCATCGGCATCGACTTCCTCGCGGATACGCGTTGCCGCTTCGTCCACCTCGAACAGCGTCAGGTCGTTGCCGCCCGTGATCGAGATCAGCAGACCCTTTGCGCCCTTCATGGAGGATTCGTCGAGCAGCGGGTTGGCAATTGCCGCTTCCGCGGCCTGCTGCGCGCGTTTCTCGCCGCTGGCCTCGCCTGTGCCCATCATCGCCTTGCCCATGCCGCGCATCACGGAGCGGACGTCGGCGAAGTCGAGGTTGATGAGACCTTCCTTCACCATCAGGTCGGTGATGCAGGCGACACCGGAATAGAGCACCTGGTCGGCCATCGAGAAGGCTTCCGCGAAGGTCGT
>ENA-ORCZ01000399-ORCZ01000399.1-marine-metagenome-genome-assembly--contig:-NODE-399-length-20429-cov-4.229560_pt1 | contig 20429 bp, 21 predicted proteins | sample MGYA00237785_ERZ508519 | MGnify/ENA primary metagenome ERZ508519 (study PRJEB26189, sample SAMN06268790) | marine metagenome | isolation source: Bioluminescent Bay, La Paraguera, Puerto Rico | place...
GCAAAAAAAATCCGGGTCGCTCAGAAGCGGTCTGGACCGGCTGGTAAAGGTCAACAAAGTGTGTTACCAACCCGCCGATTGTTACGAATTGCACTGTCGGATGAGAAAAACTGTCGGGCAGTGCGACGACATCTTCAAGACCGCGAGTTCGCGCCGCCGCTTTCCTACAAACCGGTTCGGGGCAGTATCGCGAGTGACGAATAGATGAAACCAAGGAAGTGAAAAATGAGCGATATCGCGGATCGGGTAAAGAAAATCGTCGTTGAACACCTCGGTGTCGACGCTGACAAGGTTGTCGAAGGCGCGAGCTTCATCGACGATCTGGGCGCAGACAGCCTTGACACCGTTGAGCTGGTCATGGCCTTCGAAGAAGAATTCGGCGTCGAGATCCCGGACACCGCAGCAGAAACCATCCTTACCGTTGGCGACGCTGTCAAATTCCTGGAAGCCAACAAGTAAGGGTATCGTCCCTTCTTGAGGATTGTTTGAAGATCGGGCCGGCGGGGTGAAGCCCCGCCTGGCCCTTCCAACGTAAGTGCGGGTGTATGAGGCGAGTTGTCGTAACTGGGTTGGGCATGGTGACGCCGCTTGGCAGCGGTGTCGATGTCACTTGGAAAAAGATCCTCGAAGGTCAAAGCGGGGCCAACAAGGTCACGAACTTCAAGGTTGACGATCTGGCCTGCCAGATCGCTTGCCAGATCCCGCGCGATCCGTCCATCGAAGGTGCGTTCAATCCGGACGACTGGATGGACGTGAAAGAACAGCGCAAGGTCGATGACTTCATCGTCTATGCGATGGCTGCCGCCGACCAGGCGATGGCCGATTCAGGTTACAAGGCCGACACCTACGAACAGCAGGTCCGTTCCGGCGTTCTGATCGGTTCCGGCATTGGCGGGCTTCAGGGTATCGAGCAGGGCGCGCATCTGCTGGCCGAAAAGGGCCCACGGCGCATTTCACCCTTCTTCATTCCCGGACGCCTGATCAACCTGGCTGGCGGTTACGTCTCCATCCGTCACGGCCTGAAGGGCCCGAACCACGCTGTCGTTACCGCTTGTTCGACCGGTGCCCATGCCATCGGCGACGCATCGCGTCTGATCGCCTTCGGCGATGCCGACGTCATGGTTGCCGGCGGCGCCGAATCTCCGGTCTGCCGCCTGGCGCTCGCGGGCTTTGCCGCCTGCCGTGCTCTCTCCACTGCCTTCAACGACGAGCCCGAGCGCGGCTCCCGCCCCTATGACGTTGCCCGCGACGGCTTTGTCATGGGCGAGGGCGCCGGTGTCGTCGTCCTTGAGGAATATGAGCATGCAGTCCGCCGCGGAGCGAAGATCTATGCCGAAATCATCGGCTATGGTCTTTCCGGCGACGCCTATCACATCACTGCTCCTTCTTCTGACGGCGACGGCGCATACCGCTGCATGGAAGCCGCACTGAAGCGGGCTGGTGTGACGCCTGCCGAAATCGACTATGTCAACGCGCATGGCACATCCACACCGCTTGGCGACGAGATCGAGCTCGGCGCCGTGACGCGCCTTGCCGGCGATCACGCCGCCAACCTGACAATGTCCTCGACCAAATCCTCGATCGGCCATCTGCTCGGGGCAGCCGGTGCCGTCGAGGCTATTTTCTCGGTCCTGGCGATTCGCGACGGCATGGCGCCGCCGACGATCAACCTCGACAATCCGTCCGTCGAGACGGTCATCGACCTTGTGCCGCACAAGCCGAAGAAGTTGGACGTCAATGTTGCCCTGTCGAACTCGTTCGGCTTCGGCGGCACGAATGCCTCGCTCGTCTTCCGCAAAGTTGCCGCATAACCCAGTCAAGTTGCTCCGGCCGGGCCGAATCCATCGGTCCGGCCTGAGACTTTGATCCAGACTACTGGTCCGTTTGAGCCTGAATCAGGGATTTGGGGGCTCAATCCTGGAGGTGCGACCAAATATGCGCATTAAGCCCAAAAGCCCGCGGGAAGCCTTGCAGCCCGAGCCGGCACCAGCCCCGCCGCAGCGCTCCCGACATGTCCGCAATCCGCTGGTCATCCTGATCAACCTGATCATCACGCTCGCCGTGTTCGGGCTGGCCGCGGTCGGAGGCGCGCTTTATTTCGGCAAGCAGAAGTTCGAGCAGGCAGGCCCGCTGCAGGACGAGGCCACGGTGGTGATCTCCTCCGGCGCGGGACTGTCCGGCATAACCGACAGGCTGTCCGGCCAGGGTGTCATCAGCGACAGCCTGCTCGATGAGTGGATCTTCAATCTCGGCATTCGCTTCTACAAGAACGCGACCAGACTGAAGGCCGGTGAATACGCCTTCAAGCCCGGCGTGTCGATGCAGGAGATCATGACCGATCTGGTCGAGGGCAACGCCGTGACCCATTCCGTGACGGTTCCGGAAGGCTGGACGACGGCCCAGATCATCGCACGGGTGCGCGAGCATCCGATCCTGACCGGCGAGTTGACCGAAATCCCGGCCGAAGGCGAATTGCTGCCGCAGACCTATACATTCGCGCGCGGCACGTCGCGGCAGGAAGTCATCAACCAGATGAAGGCGGCGCAAACCAAGCTCCTTGCGGAGATCTGGGAACGGCGCTCCGGCGATCTGCCGGTGAAGACACCGGAGGAACTGGTGATCCTTGCCTCCATCGTGGAGAAGGAAACCGCGCTGGCGGACGAACGTTCGCGCGTTGCCGGCGTCTTCGTCAATCGGCTCAACAAGAACATGCGGCTGCAGTCCGACCCGACGATCCTCTACGGTCTCTACGGCGGTGAAGCCTGGCTTCAGGACCGGTCGGCGATCAAGCAGTCCGAACTGAAACAAGAGAACGAATACAACACCTATCAGATTGACAGACTGCCACCCGGTCCCATCGGCAATCCGGGACGCGCCGCCATGGAAGCGGTCGCAAATCCCTCGCGCACGCAGGATCTCTATTTCGTGGCCGACGGCACGGGCGGGCATGTCTTCGCCGAAACCTACGAGCAGCATCAGGTCAACGTGCGCAAATGGCGCCAGGTGGAAAAAGAAAAGCGGCAGGCTGAACAAGAACAGGAAACACAGCCTGCGACGTCCAACTGACCGGGAGCGCAGCCTTGGTGGCGCATCCGGCTGATTCCGGAGGGGGCAGATGGCACTGGCCAGCATGACGGGATTCGCACGATCTCTGGGCGAATCCGCTCAGGTCCGCTGGACCTGGGAACTGAGGTCCGTGAACGGCAAGTCGCTCGACCTCAGGATACGCATTCCGACGGGCCTGGAAACGCTCGAACCCAAGATCCGCGAGCGCTGCGGCAAGGTCCTGAGGCGTGGCAATGTCACTGTGGGGCTCGCCATGCAGCGGGACCAGTCGGACCAGCAATTGCAGGTCAACGAATCTGCGCTGGAAGCGGTGCTGGCCACGATCGAGTTGCTGAAAAACCGGGTTCCCGATCTTGCCCCGCCATCTCTGGACGGCATCCTTTCCCAGAAAGGCGTGTTTGAGCTGAAGGAGCCGGAGGAGGACGAGGAAGTCCAGGCGGCGCTGCACAACACGCTTCTGACAACACTGGACGCCGCGCTGATCGACCTGATCGACATGCGCCACACGGAGGGCCACGCGATCGGCCGCGTCGTGCGCGACCAGATCGACCGCATCGCCGAACTGACCCAGGCGGCAGAGGACCTGCCGGCTCGAAAGCCAGAGGCCATCAAGGCGCGGCTCAGGAAGCAGCTTTCCGAATTGATGGACACCTCCGACGGCCAGCTCGATCCTCAGCGCCTGCACCAGGAAGCGGTGCTTCTTGCCACCAAATCCGATATCCGCGAGGAACTCGACAGGCTTCATGCCCATGTGGCGGCTGTCCGTGAGCTGCTGGACACTGGCGGTGCCATCGGCCGGCGCCTGGATTTCCTGGCTCAGGAATTCAACCGGGAGGCGAACACCCTCTGTTCCAAGTCGAACGACGTGGATCTGACGGCAATCGGGCTGGACTTGAAGTCCGTTATCGATCAAATGCGTGAGCAGATACAGAACCTGGAGTAAGCCCCATGACCGATGCGCCTGCCCGAACCCCCAAGGGGACCCAAAGCGGGACCACGGTAAGTGCGGACGAGGCCGAACAGCAGCGCCGCGGTCTGATGCTGGTGCTGTCGTCGCCGTCCGGTGCCGGCAAATCGACGATCGCGCGCCTGCTCCTGCAGAACGAAGACAATCTCGCCCTGTCCATCTCGGTCACGACTCGGCCACGGCGGTCCAGCGAAGTGGATGGTGTGCATTATCACTTCCTCGATGCCAAGCAGTTCGAGCGCATGCGCGAACATGACGAGCTTCTGGAATGGGCCGAGGTACACGGCAATTTCTACGCGACGCCGCGAGGTCCGGTCGAAAACGCGATCGAGAACGGCAAGGACATCCTTTTCGACATCGACATCCAGGGCACGTTTCAACTGTATGAAAAGATGCGCTCCGACGTCGTGTCCGTGTTCATCCTGCCACCGTCTATCGCTGAGATGAAATCCCGGCTGAAGCGGCGTGCAGAAGACGACGACGCAGTCATCCTGAAGCGGATGAAGACGGCGGTGGGCGAAATGCGCCACTGGTCGAAATACGACTATGTCGTCGTCAACGACGATCTGGAGCGGGCATATGAGAATGTCCGTGCAATCCTGCGGGCTGAACGGCTGAAGCAGTTCCGCTCACCCAAGATCGGGCCGCTCATTCAAGGCATGGTTGACGATCTGGAAAAGGAACTCGGCGAAAACGCCTGATCCCGTTCCTAGTCCGACTCGGCGATCAACGCAGACAGTTCCGCGGTCGTTGCGAACCGTTGCCGATAGAGCCGGGTGATCCGGTCCTTGACTTCCGACAGCATCGGGTGAAAGCGAAGTCTCTCGTGAAAGCTCATCCAGGACACGCCGTTGTGGAGGGGAGCGCGCGTCAATCGTCTCAGTCCTTCGGCTTCGGCGATCCAGTCCGGCAGGATGCCCATCGCATGGCCGGACTTAAGGATGTTGAAGAGCGAAACGGAATTATTGACGGCAAAGCGGCTGGGTTTTCCCTGCAGGATTTCGTTGAGCAACTGCGACGATTTGAGACGGCCACGGCCGCCGCAATACCCCACCCAGACCTGGTCCTGCCACGTCGCCTGATCGGAGCAATCCGGATGGGTTTCGCAATAGCGCTCCGAGGCGTAAACGTGAAATGACGTTTCGCCGAGTTTCTGCACGATCAGATGCGGATGTCTCGGGGGGCGGTTGCCGATGGCAATGTCGGCTGCGTTGCGGCTGAGATCCCAGAAGGCGTCATCGGCGAAAAATTCAAGTCGTAAGCCCGGCAGGCCGGCCGTGATCCTGTCAACCTGTCGCGTCAGGAAGTGCTGGCCCCATTCTCCCAGCGTGATGCGGCAGACCTGATCGGGTGATCCGGCCTTTTCCAGATCGACGGCGCGGCCGAGATCGGCGGCTCCGCGTGCCATCGATCTGGCGACCTTCAAAAGGCGCTGTCCCTCTCCGGTCAGGTCATAGCCGGTCTGCCTGCGCTCGAAGAGCATGATATCAAGCTGCTCCTCAAGCCGAGCAATATGCCGGCCGACGGTCGGTTGTGAAATCCCCAGTTCCTGCGCCGCTCGGCTAAGGCTCTGGTGCTCGGCGACAGCCAGAAAAACCCGGACGGCATCCCAGTCGAAATTCCTGCTATTCATTTTTGAATGATAGCAAACAAGCTTATTCAATTACACATGGAAGTGTCTCTGGCATCTTTTTGAACTTCGCTCCAGGAGAAAGAAGATGTCACCATTGCTCCGGCTGATACGCCTGTTTCGCAGGGAACGTCCTGTCATCGACCTCCGGCAAGACCGGCTGGATCTGAATTACGGATTGCCCGGTTGGATGGTGCGGGATCTCGGCCTGGACGATCCTCAAAACCTGAAGGCCGTGGAAAGAGGAGGCTGCCGGAAACCGGCAACCGAATTTCAGCCGCGGGTACCTAAACTGCCCGGGCATTCCTGAACGTGTTCGCCAGCGTGACAAAGCCGGCAATGTCGATTTCCTCGGCTCGGGCCGTCGGCTTGAGGCCGGCATCCTCGATCAGTTTTTCCGCATCGGCAGACAATGCCTTCAGGCTGGCCCGCAGCATCTTGCGCCGCTGGCCGAAGGCAGCAGCGGTAATTCTTTCAAGTGCCTTCAGGTCGCAGGGAAGTGGCGTCGAATTCGGAACGAGATGCACGACCGCGGACGTAACCTTCGGCGGTGGCGTGAACGCCTTCGGACTGATGTCGAACAAAATGCCGCCCTTGCATCGCCAGCCGGCCAGAACACCGAGACGTCCATAGGCTTTCGACCCGGGCTCCGCACTGATCCGCTCGCCGACTTCCTTCTGAAACATCAGGGTCAGCGACGACCAGAATGGCGGCCAATGCGGTGTCGTGATCCAATCGATGAGAAGCTGCGTGCCGACGTTATAGGGCAGGTTCGCGGCGATCCGGACCTTGTCGCCTCCCGTGACGGCGACCGGGTCGATCTCTAGCGCATCGCCTTCGATCACTTCGAGGCGACCTGGGTAATGCGCCGCGATCTCGGCAAGCGCCGGCAGGCAGCGGCTGTCCTTCTCGATGGCAACCACCTTCTTGGCGCCTGCTGCCAGCAGCGCCCGGGTGAGACCGCCCGGTCCCGGACCGACTTCCAGCACCGTGCAATCGTCCAGGCTGCCGGCGGCACGGGCAATTCGGGAAGTGAGATTGAGGTCGAGCAGGAAGTTCTGGCCGAGCGACTTCTTGGCATTGAGGCCATGGGTCGCTATCACCTCGCGCAAGGGGGGCAGGTCGTCGATCTGTGCCATGTGGGGAAGCCCTAAAGACGGTCGGGATTGGCGAGAACGTCCGCCATGCGCAGCGATGCGCCGAAACTGTCGATGCGCAAATCACCGGTCCCGGCGAGGGCATAAGCGGTGCCGTGGTCGGGGGAAGTGCGGACAAAGGGAAGGCCAAGCGTAACATTGACGCTGTCGTCAAAGCCGATGGTCTTCGCCGGTATAAGCACCTGATCGTGATACATGCCGAGCACACAGTCATATTGCACGCGCGCTTGGCCGTGGAACAGTGTGTCGGCCGGATGCGGTCCGCTTGCCTGAATGCCCATGTTCCGCAACACCTCCACGGCCGGTGCGACGATATCGCGGTCCTCGGTGCCCATGGATCCGTTTTCGCCGGCATGCGGGTTGAGGCCGCACAAGGCGAGCCGCGGATCCTTGTAACCGAACCTCGATTTCAGGTCGTGCGCGACCACCTCGGCGGTTTCGACGATCAGGGCGGTGGTCAATGTTTCGGGAACTTCCCTGAGAGCCATATGAATGGTGACCGGCACCACCATCAGCTCCGGTCCCGCGATCATCATCACGGGGCGCACCGGTGCGCCGGGCCAGTGCCGCTCGGCGAGCGAACCCAGGTATTCCGTGTGACCCGGGAACGAAAAACCCGTTCGGTAAAGTGCGGCCTTGTTGATAGGACACGTGACAATCGCCGTTGCCCGGTCGGAGCTTATGTCTTCCACACAAGCCTCGATGGAGGCAACGACCGAGGCTGCGGTCTCCGGAATTTCCTCACCGGGCCGGTCTTCAAGGGCAGGGCCCGTCTGGACGATCGGCAGTGCCTTGGCAAAGGTGGCGCTTGCTTGCTCCGGCGCGACCGCTTCAATCCTGGCCGGAATGCCAATCCTTTCCGCGCGGCTGCGGAAAAGGCTTTCGTCACCGCGCACATAAAAGGCGGGCAAACCCAGAGATTTGCGATTGGCCCAGGCCAGAAGAACGAGATCCGGCCCGATCCCGGCAGGTTCTCCCATACTGACGGCGATCGGCTTCTGGAGTGAACGCATGCGGGTTCAGCGATAGATGATGGTGGCGCGGCGGCGGATTTCCATCAGAAAACGGCGGGACTGCGCTTCGCCTTCCTTGGCGCGCAGTTCATTTTCCACCTCCGTGCGCACGCCGATATCCGACGCTATTTCCCGCTTGCCGCAGACTGCGATCATCTCATAGCCGATCGGCGTGGTGGAGGGCTTGGTGAGGTGCCCCGGCGTCAGCGCCTGGATTTCGTCCCTCAGGTCTTCCGGCAATTCCGTTTCAAGGCGACGGCCGATCGTCTGCACAACGACCTCGCTGTATTTGCCGAGCACGTTGCCGGCGGCATCGCAGTCGTTGAAGGCGGACCGGATCTGGTCGCTCTCGTTCTTGCGCTTTGACTTGAAACCGCCGGAGGAATTCTTGGGCACCACGACGATGACCCGCTTGAGGTCGTATTCGACGGACTTCTGCCGATCTTCTTCGTCCGTTTTCTTCAGCGCCGCAATGATGTCGGACTCGTCCACATCGATGCCGCCGGAAAATTTCGAACGCATCAGCTGGCTCCAGGCAAGCTGTGCTTTCAGCCGTCTTTTCAGAGTGTCAGGTTTTACGCCACCGCTCGACAGTGCCTTGGACAACTGCGCAGGTGACATCTTCACGTTGCGGGCGATGTTGTTATAGGCGTTATCGACTTCCGACTGGCCGATGGTGATGCCGACCCTTTCGGCTTCCGTCAGCTTCACCTGGTCGTCGACGAGCTCCTCTTCGGCCTGCTTCTTGGCGACGGATGCGGGAACCCGCTGCGTGAGCGTGATCAGGCGCGCCCGCTGGCTGATGTCATAATCCGTGATCGGTACATCGTTGACCACAACCCTGATGGCAGCGTCCGCCGACTGAGACAGAGGCACAGCCACTATCAGGGAAAGGCAAAAGAAGACCGGGGCAAGGCGAAGTCGCATTGAGTAAACCATCCGTGCTGGCATGAGGCCAAACCGAAGTTCGTTGTTTTCAGACATGATGTTTCGCATATCATGCCGGCAATTTCAAAGTTTCCACGCATCATGCCTTATTTCATGGCGGCAAGATGACTATTGCGGAAGACCGGGCACTTTCAAGCCGGAACGCTGCCGTTCAACTGCTGAAAGCCCGACGGCAAAGCCTTGGTCACCGTTTCCTCACCAGAACGCAGTGAGTATTGGGACCACGTCCTTTCCTCAGGTGCTGTGCCGGCAGATGTTCCGAAATCGTGGCGTGATCCGCTGATCCTCAAATATCGGATGAATTCAACGTCCTCTGACCCTAGTTGAGGACGCCGCTTGAAACCTGGGTGTTGCCGATGGTTCTCAGTCCGACGCGGAAATAAAGCGTCCGGTTGACTTCGTCGCCATCATTGCGACTGCGGTCCTCCGCGTAGGTGACGGAGAGCGAGAAGCCTTCATCGTCATAGCCGATGCCAAGCCCGTCCTGCACGATATTGCTGTTCTGCAGGTCGTAACGCATCGACCCGAAGATCCGCCAGTTTTCCTCGATGCGCAGGCTCGCGGAGCCGAGCAGTTCCTCGCGCGGGTCGTCGATGCCGACATCGGGCTGGGCGTTCAGGAACGCATAGGCAAGCGAGGAAACCACGGGGCCGTAGATCGCGCTAGCCTGAGCCTGGACGCGGTTGAGAGAGAAGTCATCCTTGTCCAGCCGGGCCTGTGCACCGACTTTCACGCCGTATTGCGTGTCCAGGTAAAGGCTGCCCACATAGTCGGAAATATCGTGCTCCAGGCCGGAATCCTCCGTCGCACCTAGAATGTCCGGAATGGCATAGGAGTTTTCACCAGCCAGCTGATAGGACCTGCCGATAAGTCCGCTGACATAATAACCGCTGTCCAGCTGAAGCTTGTAATTGACGCCGAGATTGAGCCGGGTGCCGCCTTCGGACCGGTCAAAGCCGGAGAACTTGTCGAGATCGAACAGCGTTGTTGTATCGAAGACAATGCTCTGGGCATCATCGTTCGGCAGTTCGCCGATCCGCTGCTCGTCCGGACGGGCAACGATCTGGGCGACCGGTTCCAGGATCTGATTGCCGCCGTCGAAGGTGACGATGAAGGGGTAGCGGTATTCCAGGCCAACCGCGGGCATGGCCCTGCCAACGAAGCTCTCTCCCGCCAAGGCGGTTACATCGGCATCGGGAGAGGCCAGGAAGAAAAGGTCGCCCCGCACATAAGCGAAGGGTGTGAATGCCTGGCCGAGTGGGCCGATGAAGGTGCGCCGCCAGTTGCCCTTGAGGGAGAGGCGGGAAAACGTGCCGTCGACGCCGCGGAACTTCGGAGTAGTGCCGCCGTCGATTGAAAACGCATCCGTTTCGTCGCGTGTCAGCGAAGTGAAGTTCGCCGTCAGCGCCAGTTCGCCGGCCAGGATCGGGTCGGCAAAGACGTAATCGTAGTCGATGACCGGCAATACCAGCGGCTGCTTGTCCTGCAGCGAACTGCCGACGGGCGAGAAGCCGTTGGCGTTGAATTCGCTGTCCGTATAGTCCTCCTGGGAGATCTGATAGGCCAAGGCGCGCACCGTCAGTGCATTGCGCTGCGTATTGCCTTCCAGGTAAATCTCCGAAGTTTCACCGCCGCCGAAACTGACGAAGGAATAATCCTTGAAGAACTGCCGGTCGCTCTTGTAGGTCAGATCCCAGCCGAGCGTCCAGTCGCGCGCCAGACTGAACGAGGCGGATGAGTTGACCGCACCACGCCAGCGCTCATCGGCCCTCGGGGTCGTAAAGAGGCTTGGCTGGGCCTGATACAGACCGGCTGCGGAAAAACTGACCTGGCCCGACGCGAACCTGTGACGGTACTCCACATCCCCGAAGACACCCTGCTTGGTAAGCGGTGTCAGGATCGTGGTGACGTCGTAATGGGGGCTGAGCGCCCAGTAGTACGGCACGGTAACGCCATACCCCAGCTTGTCATTGATGATCCCGCTCGGCATCAGGAAACCCGATTTGCGGGTAACCGACGGATCGGGCATCGACAGGTAAGGCAGCCAGGCGATCGGCCGGCCGTAAACCTCGAAAGCCGCATTCTCGAACCGGATGATCTTTTCCTGCTGATTGTGGATGATCTTCTCGGCGCGCACCCGCCACAGCGGCGGTTTGTTGGGCGGATTGGTCGGTTTGGTATAGACGGTATAGACGCCGTTCTCGATGGTCGTCACGTTGTCGCTTTCGCGCGTTGCCTGTTCGGCCAGGAAGCGCGTGCGCCTGGTTGTGTCGATCTGCAGCGCGCGCGCGAAACCGTTGGAGAAATCCTCCGAAAGGACCATTTCCTCGGTGCGCAGGACATTGCCGCTTTTTTCGATGAAGATCACATTTCCGATTGCCTTGAGCTGCTGGCTCTTGCGGTCGAAAATGATCTGCTCCGCCTGGACGGTGCTGCCGTCGTAATAGACCTGGACATCTCCGGTCGCAACGATCAGGTCGCGGTCGAAGTCATAGGTGATTTCACTTGATTCCAGCAGCAGCTCTGCATCAGGGCTCAGCTGGTCGGCAAAGCCCGAAGCAAGATCCTGCGCGGTGGCGGGTGCGACATGGACAGCACAAAGGGATGCCGCGATAGCGAAAACGCTCGCCGCCCCCAGCAATCTGCCCCTTTTGGCCCAAATCTCTGTGCTCAGGAAGGTCGGAAAAGGCATCGCTTTATCCGTCTTCCTGATTCAAGAGAATTGTCAAACCCATAAGTACTCCAAATATTCCGGGCGCCCACGCCGCTACCAAGGGAGGAACGATACCCGCGCCCCCGAAGTCCTTGGCCAGTTCGGTTAGAACGTAAAGCACGAACCCGGACAGGATTCCACCCAGAATCATACTTCCCAAACCACCAAACCGCGAGACTTTAAGGGAAACCGCCGCCGCAATCAAAATCATAGCGACCAAAAGAAGTGGACGAGCAAGCAGCGTCTGATACTGCAAATTATACCGATAGGCAGGTAACCCTGCGTTTCTCGCCAGTTCGATGAAGCGGGGCAGGTTCCAGAACGAGATCGATTCGGGAGAGCCGATGCTCTCGCGCACTTCGGTCGCTGTCAGGAAGGTGCTGATCTGATATCGGCCGTAAGGTTGCGGGTCCTGTTCGGTCGTGTAGACGATGGCGTCGTCCAGATACCAGATCTGGTTGCCGAGATGGGCTTCAGCCGCCTCGATCCGCTCACGGAAAGTACCGTCCTCGTCGAACGTGAAGACAGTCACCCCGCGCAGGCGCGTGCCGCCGTCCAGAAGCTGTTTGGCGAGCAGTACAGATTCCCCGTCGAGACCGTCCTGGCGCACCCAGACATCGTTGGACGACTGCAGCAGGAAGCTCTCCTCGGCACCGAAGAGACCGGCGGCCACTTCGTCCGATTTCTGCTGGAACCAGACGGCGACGGGATTGTAGAGCGTGATGGAGACGACACCCAGGACGATACCGACGACGATCGCGGGCAGCGAGAACTGCCAGACCGAGATACCGGAAGCGCGCGCCACGACAAGTTCCAGCGCCCGGCTCAAGGAAACGAAAGCCGCGATCGCTCCGAAGAGCACGGTGAAAGGAATTACCTGTTCCAGCAGCAAAGGCACGCGCAACAGGGAGATGAGGGCGACCCGGAGCACCGAAAAGCCTTCGCGGTCGCCCCCTCGTCGGACAAGCTCCAGGACGTCGAACAGGAAAATGAGCGTGGCGGCAAATAGAAACAGCCCGAGGATCGCCTTGAGGAAGCGGCCGGAGAAATAGGTGGAGAGCGTGCGGCCCAGCATCAGGTGGTGCCTCCGCTGCGCCCGCCGTGCAACCGGTCAACGAGAGCATCGATTCGCTCCTGAACCGCAAGATGCAGGTTGCTTATCCATCTGGGATGCGCGCCGCGCTGCTCCCGGAAAATCGAGACAAGCGCCAGCAGCGCTCCTGCCACGGGCACGAGATAGAGCAGACCGAGCAGGGATTCGGATCCGCTGGAAATCGCGGTGACGCCGAAGCCGGTCGTCCTGAGCAACACGCAGGCGCAGATCGAACCGAGCACGGCAAGGCCGCGGCTCTGACGGGTTGTTCGGGCCTTGCCCAAGAAGGAGAAGACGATCAGGCCGAAGGAAAGGCAATAGAGCGGCTGGCTGAAGCGTTCATGCAATTCCTGTTTCAGCTTTTCCGGGTTCTTGAGCGCATATTCATCGTTGCGTCCCGGCGCCATCAGGTTGGCGGTCGTGCGCTCGCTCGCCTTGAACACGGGTTCGCCCGCTTCGGGAATGAGGTTCGACAGGTCGAAGGCATAGGATTGGAACCTGACGATGGAAATGTCGCCCTCGGTCTTGGGCCGGCGCTGAATGGTCCCGTTCTGCATGACGAGAAGCGTGCGGTCGGCAGCTTCGACGATCTGGCCGGTATCGGCCTGATAGGTGAAAGCCGTTTCCGGATCGCGCGTGTCGTGCAAAAGAAGCCCGTCCAGCGTGCCGTTGCCGGAGCGGTTGCGAATATGGAAGGTCAGGCCGCTCTCCACCGTGATGAAGCGGCCCGGCTTGACGATGTTGGCAACAAGATCGGCGCGGACGCGTGTTATCTCTGTCCGCAATTGCGCCAGGCCCATTGGCGCGAAGTGAAGCGACATGCTTGCCGTCAGCAGCATGACGACAAGGGAAAACAGCATCACCGGTTTCAGTACGAGAAAGCGGGAGCCGCCGGATGCATCGATTACGATCAGTTCGCTGTCGCCCGACAGCGCGTTCAGCACCAGGATGAGAGCGATCATCAGGGCAAAAGGAGCGACGATGACGACCAGGAAAGGCAGCGCCAGCATGGTGATGCCGATGAACTGGACGATCGTTTGTCCCTTGGAGGTCACGAGATCAAGCTGGCGAAGCGCCTGCGTCGCCCAGACAACACCCGTCATTGCCGCAATCGTGAGAGTGAAAGCATAGGCCGTCCGCCGGATAATGTAGCGCTCGAGCGTTTTCATAAGAGTGCCGGCATATGCCCCTGCAATAATGACGATAATCGGCCCGCGTTCGAATAACACGGAATGTGGTGAATGGCCCGTGAATAAGAATGGTAAATATACATTAATTTTTGCCGCTCTTGCCGAGAAGCTGTTGAAACCCCATGATTTGCAGCAATTCCCGCAATCCAGGGGATAGGGGCTCAATTCTCTCCACCGCCTCGTGACATCAGACAAAAAGACAGCAGGACCGAAGCATGACCAAGCTCGCAAAACTTACCTTTTCCAAGGCTGCCGCTCCCAAGGCGGGCGTCGCGGTGATCCTGGCAGGCGAGGATCTCGCGCTCGGCGCGCTCGCGGGTGAGGTCGCATCCGGTCTTCAGGGCGGCCTGCAGCGCTTCGCCGCCATTGCCGATTTTTCCGGCAAGAAGAAAACCAGCCTCGATCTGGTGGCCCCGGCCGGGCTCGGCCTCGACCGGCTGATCGTCTACGGCATCGGCAAGGCTGGCAACCTGACAAAGGAAGAATGGCGATCGTTCGGCGGCGCGGTTTTCGCTGAGTTGCAGAAGGCCGGAGCAACGGAGGCGACGGTTCTGCTTGAAGCGCCTGAGGACGCGGGTCCTTCGCCGGAACATGCGGCCGAATTCGCCATGGGCGCAAAGCTGCGTGCCTATGAGTTCGACACCTACAAGACGGCCAAGAAGGAGGGTGAGAAGGCCAAGGACCTGAAGCTGACCCTTGGCGTCGCCGATGCGAAGGCGGCAAAGAAAGCCTGGAGCGCCCATGAAGCCGTCGCCGATGGTGTGATTCTTGCGCGCGAACTCGTGAACGAGCCCGCCAACGTGCTTGGCCCGGTGGAATTCGCCCAGAAGGCCAAGGATCTCGAGGCCCTCGGCGTCGAGGTGGAAATCCTCGGTGAGAAAGAGATGAAGAAACTGAAGATGGCGGCGCTGCTCGGTGTTGCGCAGGGGTCTGTCCGCCCGCCCCAGCTTGCCGTCATGCGCTGGAACGGCGGCAAGAAGGGTGTTGCGCCCGTTGCTCTTGTCGGCAAGGGAGTTGTTTTCGACACCGGCGGTATTTCCATAAAGCCTGCGGCAGGCATGGAAGAAATGAAGGGCGACATGGGCGGAGCGGCTGCCGTGGTCGGTGCCATGCATGCGATTGCCGGCCGCAAGGCCAAGGCAAATGTCATCGGCGTCATCGGCCTCGTCGAGAACATGCCCGACGGCAACGCGCAGCGTCCGGGCGACATCGTTACCGCCATGTCCGGGACGACGATCGAGATCCTCAACACGGACGCGGAAGGCCGTCTCGTTCTGGCGGATGCGCTTTGGTATACCCAGCAAAAATACAAACCCGCCATCATGATCGACCTTGCGACGCTGACCGGCGCGGTGCTGGTCGCGCTCGGCAATCTCAATGCCGGCCTCTTCTCCAACAATGACGAGCTTGCCGACAAGCTTCTCGCCGCGTCCAAGGCGAGCGGCGAGCCGCTGTGGCGCCTGCCGCTGTCGAAGGAGTACGACAAGATCATCGACACGCCCAACGCCGATGTGAAAAACACCGGCGGCCGCTGGGCGGGCTCCATCACCGCAGCCCAGTTCCTGCAGCGCTTCGTCAACGACGTGCCCTGGGCTCATCTTGACATCGCCGGTACCGCTTTTGGCGCGCCGAAGGACGAGATCTGCCAGAGCTGGGCGTCCGGCTACGGTGTCCGGCTGCTCAATCAGCTTGTCGCCGATCACTATGAAGGCTAGCAGATGAAAACGGGCCGGCCTGTCTCATGGCCGGCCCGTCTTCTCGAGATGGGGCCGTTCGCCTGAAGTCTGCATCGGCAACCGCCTGCGCTTCCTGCAGGGCCGGACTTCAGGCGGCCCGGCGGCGATGCTCGCCTTCTTCGATTTCTTCCACGATCTTTGCGACGAATGCTTCCAGATCTTCCGGAGAACGGCTGGTGATGATGCCATCGGAGACGGCAACTTCCCTGTCGACCACCTGCGCACCCGCATTCGCCAGATCCGTCCTGATCGAATGATAGGAGGTCATTTCGCGTCCCTTCACTGCGCCTGCCTCGATCAGCAGCCACGGCGCGTGGCAAATGGCTGCGACGATCTTGCCGCTGGAGAGGAATTCCTTGATCTTGGCAACAGTCGCCTTGTCAGCACGCAGAAGGTCGGGATTAATCTGGCCGCCCGGCAGGACCAGAGCGATGTAATCGTCGACCTTCGCATCGCTGATTTTCAGATCGGCGTTGATTTCCGTTCCCCAGTCTTTTTCCTTCCAGCCCTTGATAGGTTTGCCGTCCAGACTCGCGACCCGGACATCGGCGCCGCGTTCGCGCAGTTTGTTCAACGGCACTTCCAGTTCCGACTGTTCAAAGCCGTTTGTGGCCATGATGAGAATGCGCGCCTCGGATATTTTGGGCATCTTTGTCTCCCTGTCTCTATGCCCCCCAGGATGTTATCGGCTTGTCCGCGCGCGATCGACGGGCGAAGAAGCCGGGGTTTCTGATCTGCTAACGGTGTTTGCGGGGCGTCAGGCGACGGCAATGACGCCGAAGAGCAGCGACAACAGCAGAATTGCCAGTACGATGAAGATCAGGAGCTGCGCTCCGGATGCTGCGACACCGGCCAGCCGGGGCATGCCGAACAGACCTGCCACCGCTGCGACGATGAGAAGTATGAGGATCCACTCCAGCATGACTTTGACTCTCCTGCCTTCGCTTTGCCGCCTAGGCAATGCGGTGTTGAAACTGGCCTGAAAACGGTCGGGATCGAAAAGTGTTCCCGGCAATCTGGACAGAAGCGGGCTGAAAGTCGAAACGAGGGATTAGAACCGGGAGAATGGAACGGTGCGGAAAGAAAGAAACCCGCCGGAATGGCGGGTTTCGTCAACAGTCAAGTCTTTCGAGCTTTAGCAGGTCTTGTAGGCCTGACACGCGGTCGCCGGCTCGACCAGAAGACCCATGCCGAGCGTCGCGCCCGCGACACCAGCCACCAATGCAAAAAACACAACTACACGTGCAAGCATTCACCAAATCCCCTATGACGCTGGGTCGGGAAAACCGGTCACCAGCAAATTGTTCGATCTCTGACTCACCCGATTCCAGGATCGTCCCCTGACTCGTCCCAGGAGCAAACCCTAGCCAATCGACATTTTCGAAGGGTTAATGATACGAGTCTAAAGGCAAGTCCATGACCCGTTTGCGGTCGGGCGAATATGGATGCAGCTGTGTTGCAGGGCTGCATCACTTTTTGGGTTCGGCTCTGTGCGCCCGCAACGGGGACGGCGGACAGGGCACAAGCAAGGCGTGGCGACAGGAGCCGGAATGAGCGTTGAAGTTGTCTTTTATCACCTCCTGCACAAACCTCTCGAAGTGGCCTTGCCGCAATTGCTGCAGAAATGCCTGGAGCGGGACTGGAAGGTGGTGGTGCAGACAGGGACCCAGGAGCGTTGCAGTGCGCTCGATGCGCACCTGTGGACATTTGCCGACGACAGTTTTCTGCCGCACGGCACGAAAGCCGACGGCTTTCCCGAACACCAGCCGATCTATCTGACCGCCGAACAGGACAACCCGAACGAGGCCGATGTGCGCTTTCTGGTCGACCGGGCAGCGCCCCCGCCGCTCGAAACCTACAGACGGGCGATCTACATGTTCGACGGCAATGACGAGGAAGCCGTTCACGAAGCCCGCCAGCGATGGAAGGACGCGAAGGCGAACGGATTTGAAATCGCCTATTGGCAGCAGACGCCGGCAGGCGGCTGGGAACGAAAAGCGTAAGAACAGGTCGGGTGAAGGAGCATGCAATGAAAAAACTGAAAACGTCCTCGGCCGAGATGGTCGCCGCAGCCAAGGCCCGCATCGAGGAGGTCGAAACGGCTGACGCCATCGCGCTTCTCGACGATCCCGAGGTCGTCTTCATCGACTTGCGTGATATTCGCGAACGCCAGAAGCTCGGCTTCATCCCCGGAAGCCATCACTGTCCGCGCGGCATGGTCGAATTCTGGGTGGACCCGGAAAGCCCTTATTTCAAGGAAGTCTTCGGCGAGGACAAGCGTTTCATTTTCCATTGTGCCGCCGGCTGGCGCTCGGCACTGACCGTTGCCATGCTACAGGACATGGGATTTGAAGCCGCCCATCTGAGGGACGGCTTCGCGGATTGGGTAAAGGAAGGCGGACCGGTGGAGCACAAGGGCTGAGGACCGGTGCAGCCGGATCCTGAGCCGTTCAAATGCGGTGAGGGGGCGTGTCTTCCGAACTGACACCATCTGGCACGACCGGCTTCACCGTGCGCTGTCCGTTTGCCATTTCGTTGCGGATTTCGTCGATTTTGCCGTCGTAGTTGCCGACGCCCAGCACCTGCTTCGCCCAGTCGAGCATGGCCGCGTCGATATAGGCGTCGCCATATTCCTCGAGGAGGTCCTGGTCTGCCATGGCGATGAGAGCCTGGGCGAGGGTTTCGTCCGATATCTCGCCCTGAAGTGTCGCCAGCACTTCCTCGCTGTCCAGATAGGCAGTTTCTGCGGTCTTGAACACCGTGAAATCATCACTCTCAAGCACTGTCTTCAATGTCAGACGCTCGGTTTGCAGAAGACGGCCCTGCTCCACCGGAAGAGCTGAGACATCGACCGCATCCAGCGCAGCGAGCCGGGCCTCGAACTTGTCAGACGCCGGATCCGCGTAGGAATAACCGTCATGCGCCGTGACGCCTCCTAGCGGGCCGGCGACCAACGCTCGTGCGGCGGCCAGTTCCTCTTCCAGGCGCGTCAAGCCGCCCGCCACGCGTTCATAGTGCAGCGTGGCGCCGATATATGCCTGGATGGCGGCCAGATTCGGATCATCCGAGTTTAGGTAGGCGTGATAGTCGCGCTCCAGGGAAACCAGGTTCCCGAGTTTTGCGTCGAGATTTTTCGCCTGCGTGAGTGGATGGGGCTGCGGCGTCGCCGTGACGTTGGCAAGTGTTGCACGTTCCGGCCCGCTCAGCCTGTGCCCGCCGGAAGGTCTGGAGGATCTGCGGACCTTCCGAGGCTTTTCGCTGAAAACCGAATTCAAAAACCCGTTGATGGATCTGAGTTGCTTCCCCGCGGCACGTTTGCTGAAGATGCCGAGTTCATTGCTGGCAACCTGATACCCGGCTTCTTCGGGCGGATTGTCACCGGCGCTGATGGTTCCCTGCTGGAGCTTGCTTCCGGCAAGTCCGGTATCGGATTGTAACGCGGCATGAGCGCGTTCCGGGGTGAAGACCGGATTGACCAGCAATGCAGCGGTGCCGAGAATAAGTGCGGCAAGTTTCGATGGGGCCATTTGTACACGTGCTCGTCTGGATCAGCAGTCGGTCAACCGCGTTCCGGATGAGCGACCAAAGCTGTTCGTTCTCAAGGTGTTGAAGCAAATCGTGTGGTTTTTCCCGCACGTACTATGCTCGAGGTCTTCTGTTGTTTTGGGACCTTGACGCCATCTTACATCTGGAGCGGCAGTGCTCATAGCATTGCCTGTTAATGAATTGTTAACCAATTCAAAAAAGGTTCTTGAGGTCAGTAAAATCAATGGGTTGCCGAACTCTGCCGGCTGGTGTGCCTGCTTCAGATCGCTTCGGATCATCGTAGCCGTTGGGCTACAACAACCGCGCCAGTAACTGCCGCACCTTGCCGATATGATCCAGCCGGTAAAAGCGGTCGTGGCCTCGCGGTTCGTCGGCTTCTTCCAGCGCCCATGTCAGTTCATAGGGCACGTGTGCACCATAGGCACCGGCCTCGAGGGCCGGCAGGATGTCGGACTTCAGGGAATTGCCGATCATGAGGGCTTCGCCCGGGCCGGAGCCGTGCCGGCCAAACAGCGTGTGGTAGGTATCTGCGTTCTTTTCCGAAACGATTTCTATGGCATCGAAATAGACATCGAGGCCGGAGGCCGTCACCTTGCGTTCCTGGTCGAAGAGGTCGCCCTTGGTGATGAGCACCAGCCGGAAGTTCTGCTTGACCGCCTTCAGCGTGTCTTCCACATGGGGCAGGGGCTCGACGGGATGGGTCATCATCTCGCGCCCGGCTTCAAGGATTTCCGCAATCACGTCCGCGGGAACCTTGCGATCGGTCACCTCGATCGCCGTCTCGATCATCGACAGGGTGAAGCCCTTCACCCCGTAGCCGTAATGCAGAACGTTGCGCCGCTCCGCCGCCAGCAGCCGCTCGGCAAGATGGGTCTTTTCGCTGTAATCCGACAGCAGAGCCGCGAACCGTTCCTCCGTCAGCCGAAAGACACGCTCGTTGTGCCAGAGGGTATCGTCCGCATCAAAGCCGAGTGTCGTGATCCGTGCCATCAGCTTGCCTCTTCGAATTCGGCCGAAAGCTCAAGCCATTCCTCTTCGGTCTTGACCAGCTTCTTTTCGCAGAAGGCCCTTTCCTTGGCGAATTTCGCCGCCCGCTCCGGTTCGCGGGAGAAAAACTCCGGATCGGCGAGCGCTTCGTCGAGCTTGCCGATCTTTTCCTGCAGGCGCGCCATTTCCTTTTCGGCAGCGTCGATTTTCTGCCTGAGAGGCTTCAGAACCTCGCGGCGGATGGCAGCTTCGCGGCGCTTGTCCTGGGCGCTCGCCCTGTCGGCTTCCTCGGCCGCTTTGTCCCGTGCCTTCTGAACCGCATCTGGTCCCTGCAGGATGAGCCGGCGGTAGTCTTCCATGTCGCCGTCATAGGGTTCCACCCG
>ENA-ORCZ01000401-ORCZ01000401.1-marine-metagenome-genome-assembly--contig:-NODE-401-length-20121-cov-3.139842_pt1 | contig 20121 bp, 15 predicted proteins | sample MGYA00237785_ERZ508519 | MGnify/ENA primary metagenome ERZ508519 (study PRJEB26189, sample SAMN06268790) | marine metagenome | isolation source: Bioluminescent Bay, La Paraguera, Puerto Rico | place...
ATGATTTCCCGTGGTCACCTTACTCTCTCCGTAAATCATCAGACTTTTGCGTCCCGCTCGCCCGGTTGTCATAATTCAGGGCTATGGCGTTACTAAATCTCAAATTTTTGGTGTGTTAGTTTGTATCTCTAAATCTAGTCAATCGGAACGGGGTTGGGTCGACACAAGGTGTTTCGCCGCGAACCAGTTCTGACATCAATCGGCCACCGCCTGGGCCGCTGCCAAAGCCGTGGCCTGAAAAGCCAGTTGAAACGAAAAGCCCTGGTATCTTGTCAATGCTGCTGATAACTGGGATTGCATCCGGAGTGACATCCATGGCCCCGGACCATGTATGTGTGAGTTTGGCGCTGGCAAAGGCCGGATGGGCGCGGGTCAGGTTGACTAATGCGTTGCGCACAAATGGCTGATGCGGTTCGGGATCAAGTACACGGAGTTTTTCAAACGGGCTCATTTCGTCAAGCTGCCAACTGCGTGGCATTTTCCATTCCTCGATGAATGTCTTGCCGATGCGGATGCGCAGTTCATGCCAACTGGTTTTAAGGTTAGGGATATAATCGCGGAACAGCCGGAAGCTGTCCGGGGTGATCTGTGAAACGTTGGTACTGCGCTCGGCCACTGTGTAGCCGCCATCAAGGCGTTTACGGAACGCAAAATCCCCGCCGCCAACCGGCATTTCCGAAACATCACCGACACCTTCAACACGGCAGGCCGTGCCAAGGATTTTGAGCTGCGGCAGATTGATCCCCAGATTGCCAAGGAACAGACGCGACCATACCCCACCGGCAACCACAACAGAGGATGTCTTTACCGTGCCCTTTTCCGTGACCACCGCACTGACGCGACCCGCCATTGTTTCAATACCCCGCACCGCACAATCCTGGACAATGGTTGCGCCAAGGCGATCTGCTGCGCGCGCCATCTCCGGCACGGCCTGGCCCGGTTCGGCCCGCCCGTCATTGGCGGTATAAAGCGCCATTTTGAAATCGGTCGACAGCCCCGGAATCAAGTCTTGCAGTTCCGGCCCATTCAGGACTTTTGACGGCATTTTGGCCGCCTTGGCGTACTCGCCCCATTTGGTGAACTCGTCGATTTCCCGCTTTGTCCGGCAGACATAGGTAATGCCGGTTTCGCGGTACCCGGTATTGATCTGAAAACGCCGATCAAGATCGCGCCAAAGATTGAGGCTTTCGATTGTCAAAGGCAGTTCGACCGGATCGCGTCCCATCTGGCGGGTCCAACCCCAGTTGCGCGAGCTCTGCTCGGCTGCCACCCGGCCTTTCTCAAGAACGGCTACGGAAATCCCGGCCTCGGCCAAAAACATGGCGACGGTAATGCCGGCAATGCCGCCGCCTATAATGGCGACATCGACTTTTTCGGGAAACGAACGGGCGGTTTCAAATACCTGAAGATGAGGTACGGACACTTTGATAACTCCTTGGCCAAAGTGCATTGGTCATTTGCTGATAGGATCACGGGATGGATCGCGATGGTAATCATGATCGCGGCCCGGCACCAAGCAATTGATAGAAAACGGGTTTAGCCAAACGCACACCTCGTTTGGGAGGCGTGCGTTTGCAAAATGTCAGGCTTATCCGCGCGACCGTTCAAGAAAATCGCGCAGGCGGTACCACCCGGCGACAACCGGCACAAACCACGGTTTGCCATTGTAGAATGGAACCGGCATAAATTTGTCGCGGTCAAAGGCGGATGGCTGGTTTTGTTCACCAAGGATTTTGCGCGCTGTCTGATAGCCAAGATAGGTCATCAATGCGACGCCATTGCCGTTGCATCCAACAGCGAAACTGGTCTGGTCGCGATCACCAAGATGGGCGATCTTGTCCACCGTCATGGCAACCTTACCGCTCCAGGCGTGGGTGATCTTGGTGCCGCGCAGTTGCGGCCAGATCGTGATCATGCGGGCATAAAGACGTTTAGCCGCGGCCTTGTCCGACATATCAAACGCGCCCGGACGTGATCCGAACAGCAAACGCGTGCCATCGGGTGACGGGCGAGTATAAATCAGATCACGGCGGGGATCAGATACCATGCGCGCATTGGGGATCAGTTCCGCCAGCAAATCCGCTGATAGCGGTTCGGTCGCTATCTGATAACTTTTGACTGGCACAACGCGACGCGCGACACTTGGCGTTGCATCGGCACCGGTATAACCGTTGGTGGCTGTGATCACGTGGGGAGTGCGAATTTCACCACGCGCAGTCGGCACCATTTTCTCGCCGTTATCAAGTTCGCGGACAACGCCGGCACGCGCATGCGAACGCAGTGCCACACCGGCCGCCTTTGCGCGTTCGCGCAAGGCCTTGTGATACATGCCCGGATGCAGCCCGCCATATTCGTCAACCACCATGCCGCCGTGATAGTAATCCGACCCGATGGCTTCGCGTTGATGATCGCGATCAAGGAAATGCACCTTCACACCGGTCTTTTCGGCAAGCAAGGCGCCGTGATGCTTCAGGGTTTCAAAATTCGCACTCGAATGGGCGCCAAAGAAACGCCCGGTTATCGAAAGACCGGCATCTAGTCCTTCAGTGTTGATCAGGGTTCGCAGATACTCAAAGCTTTCGTTGCTTTCACCAATCAGGCGCGACATCAGTTCGGGGTCAACCCCGGTCAATGCGCCGCCAACGACAAGCTTCTGCCCGCTTGATACCATACCACCCGATCGGGTCGAGCCCCCTTCGCCAATGCGATCACCGTCAATCACCACCACATCGCGCCCGGCACGGGCAAGATGGGTTGCGGCATTCAGACCGGCATAACCCGATCCGATGACCACCACATCGGCGCGTGTCGGCAGCGGATCCATGTTGGTTTCCGGCTCACCGACTTCCCACCAATAAGGTTTTTCCTTGAAGTCCGGGGCGTAGATATCGTCAAAACGAGGCATGATGCGTCGGGCAGTTGCCCGCCTTTCTTGGGATAACAGGGTGGCGTCAGCGCTGCATGGCACTGCACATTTCTTGAAAGGACAGCCGGGTCAAAATTTGCCTCAATGACCCGGCTTAAAGATCTTAGAGAACCTGTCCGAGGAACTCGCGCGTGCGTGGGTCTTGCGGGTTGTCGAATAGGTCTGCAGGGGGGGCATTCTCGACGATAAGTCCATGATCGGTGAAGCAAACCCGGTCAGCAACCTCGCGGGCGAACTTCATTTCATGGGTGACGAGAATACAGGTCAGGCCATCATCAACCAGTTCACGAATGGTCAGCAGAACCTCCTTGACCGTTTCCGGATCAAGGGCGGCCGTGACTTCGTCAAACAGGATGATTTCCGGCTGCATCGCCAATGCCCGGGCAATCGCAACACGTTGCTGCTGACCACCCGAAAGCATGCCGGGATAGGCGTCCGCCTTGTTACCAAGACGAACCTTTTCGAGCAATTTGCGCGCGCGGTCTTCGACCTCGGCACGCTCATGGCCCAGCACCTGGATCGGTGCCATCATGATATTCTCAAGGGCCGTCTTGTGCGGGAAGAGGTTGTATTGTTGGAACACCATCGAGACTTGGTGGCGCAAGGGACGCATTTCCTTTTCGGAACGCAGTTCATGCACTCGATGATTGCCAACGCGAATATACCCTTCATCGATGGGAAGCAGTCCGTTGATGCAGCGCAGCACGGTCGATTTTCCCGAACCGGACGGTCCGATGATACAGACAGCTTCACCTTCGTTAACGGAAAGCGAGATGCCCTTGAGAACTTCGAAGTCGCCAAACGACTTATGGATGTTATCGATCTCGATCAAAGCTTCGGAGCGCTTCATATGTTGTCACCTTTCACAGCACGTTCCAGCCGGCGCGCGAAGATCGCGATCGGATAGCAATAGGCAAAGAACAGGAAGAGAGTTGTAAGATAGAAGTAGACCAGCACGCGTTCGCTCTCCATTGCGAGCGACGTATTCAGGATCGTCAACACGTCCTGGATACCGGTCACGGTTGCCAGCGCGGTTGCAATGGTCAGCAGGGCATAAAGGTTCATCCAGCCCGGGATCATCCGGCGCAGCGCCTGTGGCAGAATGACATGGCGATAAATCTGCGGCGTCGTATAGCCAAGCGCACGTGCCGCTTCCCACTGTCCGCTATGGATGGACTGCACGGCACCACGCACGACCTCTGACAGGTTGGCAGCGGTCGGCAAGGCCAGACCAATCACCGCTTTGACAAAGGGCGGGAACGGAATGCGCAGACCAAACACCTCTACCTGGAACGGCAGAATGAACAGCATGGCAAACAGCAAGACAAGCCAGGGCGAGTTGCGCAGGAAGTTCATGATAAAGAACGCTGGCAAACGCAAATAGGGCGATTGCGCCAGGGTCGAGATACCAAGAAGGGTGCCAAGAACCGTTGCCACGGCCATCGATGCAATCGACAGCAGAATATTGAGTGCAAAACCGCCCGTGATCGGCCAGCCATCACCCTGACCGGTCAGAAGCAATGGCAAGCGCACGAAAACGCGCCCCCAATGTTCCGCCCCGCCAGCCATGGCATCCACTGCGATCCAGGCCGCAATCGCGGCCAGAACGCCGCCGATCACAAGGCGTTTTTTGCCCTCGTAGGAAAGTTCAAATGTCATGTTCATTGTCCCTTTCCATAGCCGGGCAGTGTCAGATAGGCCTCAAGGCGGCTCATGCCGTAAGACAGGATCGACACCAGAACGACATAGATGATCAGGATCAGAATCATGACTTCGAGCGTTCTGAAGGTGTCGTTGTAAATCTGACCTGCGTAGTACATGAGCTCCGGCACGGTGATCACCGATGCCTGTGATGTGGTCTTGAACAGGTTGGTCAGAATGTTTGTTAAAGACGGCAGACAAACACGCGAAGCAATCGGTACTTCGATGCGCCAGAAGCGGGCCCAACGACTATATCCAAGCGACCGACCGGCTTCCGTGATGGCCTTTGGCATGGTTTCAAGACCGGACCGGAATGCCTCGATCGCAAGTGCGCCACCAAACAGACTGAGCGAAATGCACGCACAGGCAAAAGCACTGAGCAACGGCACTTCAAGTCCGGTGACCGGATCGGTTGTTTTCAGCCCCAGGGTCGATAAGGTGAAATAGGCAAACAGCATTTGCAAAAGTGGCGGGGTATTCCGGAACACTTCGACAAAAAATTCGATCAGGGCATCAAGCCAGAAGACACGCAACGAAAGCCCAAGGGCCCCGAGCATACCGATGAGGATAGCGACGCTCGATGAGAGCGCCGCAAGTTCCAGGGTATTGATCACACCGGTGACCAGCCAGTTTTGATAGGCCGGGTCGGCGAGCCAGGAATAATCGAGTCCGAACAACTAGCTACTCCGTTGCTTAGTTCTGTGCCGCAGCAGCTTCGGCGCGCTTGGCGATGTAATCCGAATGCGGCATACCGAACTCGGTTTCCCATTCGATCAGCTTGCCTTCGCCTTCGGCTTTGACGATTGCGTTGTTAACGGCTTCGGCAAACGCCGGGTCGTCTTCACGCAGACCACCTGCCATCGGCAGGAATTCGTATGGCGCAACGGCGATTTTGTATTCAGACCAATCCGCTTCTTCGAGCTTCTTCTGAAGCGTCATGTCATCAAAGACGAAACCGATGCAGCGATTGTCTTTCAGCGCACGGTACGCATCCGCTTGGTTTTTGAAGTTCACAAGATTGATGCCGAATTCTTCGGTCATTTTCTTGTTGTAGTAGGAACCCTGAATGCCGCAGATCGGCTGACCTTCAAGTTGTTCCCAGCTGTTAACTGTGGTTGCTTCTGGCATCAGAACCGACGGGCCGGCTGCGCTGACATAGTGAACGGTAAAGTCGATAACTTCATCGCGCTGGTCGGTCACACCAAGGGTGGCGAAGATTACGTCAACACGACCTGCTTCAAGGAACTGGATACGGTTTGCTGCAACGACCGGGACAAGTTCGATCTTGTCCGGCGAACCCAGCAGTTCTTTGGCAACGTATTTTGCGAGCTCGACTTCAAAGCCAACCGTTTCGCCGGCATCGTTGAGGTATCCGTAAGGCGGGTAATCGTTTTTTACACCAACGATCAGCGTGTCGCGTGCGATCACATCTTCAAGCGTATCGGCAACAGCACTGTTGGCAGCAACTGCAGATGCAAGGGCAACGGCCGAAACAGCAAGCTTTCCAAATTTGGTCATTTTTACTTCCCTGACAAATTGCACATCGGAATGTGCGTTAGTGGTGGCGACAAGTTCCGGGAAGGAGTCTTGTCTGTCGAAATCAAATCGCTCATTTCGTAATCACGATTTTTATGGCGACTTAATTTTGGGCATTGAACCCTTCTAATTCTCATAATACAAGCTAACGAGTTTCTATTTTTTATAATATGAGAAAATGAGTCAAAAAACTGCAACATCATCTGGTGGCGCCCAGCTTCTTGATCGGGCCGTTTTGCTGATCGACCTGATTGCCAATGGCAAGGTCGAGGGCGTCTCGCTCAAGGAGCTGGTAGAGCTTTCCGAGCTCAACACCGCAACATGTCATCGGATTCTCAATACGTTAGTCGGCCACAAAATTCTGGCCCGTGATGACAAGCGCCGTTCCTATCGCCTAGGTGCGCGGATGGCGGTCTATGGTGCGCGTGCTGCACGCGGCCCGGGACTCGTCAGTCGCTGCGAAATGGCGTTGGCGAGACTACGCCGTCAAACTGGTGATACGATTCACCTGATGGCGCGTTTCAATCACGACTCGGTCTGTCTGGATCGTCGCGATGGTGAATGCATCGTCCCGACCCTGACCGGCACCATTGGTGGTTCTGTCCCGATCGGTGTCGGCCCCGGATCGATTTCCATGCTGGCCTTTCTTGACGAGGACGAGCAGGACTTCATCATCCGTGCAAATATGGGGCGCTACGCCCCCTACAAAAACCTGACACGGGAAAAAATTCAGGACCTGATCGCCGGCACCCGCGAACGCGGCTTTGCCATTGATGATGGTGAACTGATCCCCGGTATCGCAGGCGTTGCCATGCCGATCATGCAGGAAGGCGAAAAGCCGACCGCATCGCTTGGCTTCACCTTGCTGTGCGCGAAAATGACACCCGGGATGTTTGATCACTATGCGGCGCTTCTGCGACAGGAAATCGCAGAAATCACCGCATAGCGTTCAGATCAATCTGATCAGTAAGAGTCGTCGAGCGAACAGTTCATCCAGAGCTCGGAAACGCTGGCACTGTTGGACAGATTGACAACGTGGAAGATGGAGCCAGCAACATCTTCTGCCGTCGTCAGTCCGTCCGTGTTACCGCCGGCAAGCGGGGTGCCCATATCGGTCGCAACAAATCCCGGGCAGACGGCTGTTGTGCGAATACCTTGCTCGAAACCGGCATGACGGAATGCGTGGCTCAGACCAAGGGCCGCATATTTCGAGACCGAATAGGCACCTGAAATCGCCGACTTCACCCGCTTGCCCGACAGGGACGATACGATCACGACCCGTCCATGGCCTTTTTCCAGAAGCGATTCCCAGCAGGCCTGCACCAGACGGCGCGGACCATTGACGTTGACGTCCATCAGCGAATCAAATTCGGCGTCGGTGACATCGACGGCACTTTTGCGCACCATGATGCCGGCATTGGCAACGACCGCATCAATGCCACCGAACTTTTCGCGGGCTTCCTGTGCCCATTTTTTCGGGGCATCTGCATCTGTTGCGTCATAGGCAACGACCTGCAGCTTGGCTGTGTCGACCGTATCGGCCCATTCAGGCATGACAGGCTTGCGCATGCCCATCGATACGTTCCAGCCAGCATCTGCAAAGGCACGCGCCGTTGCATCACCAATGCCGCGATTGGCACCGGAAATCAAAATTGTTTTTGTCTCACTCATTACTCTAAACCCTCATTCAGGCGTGTGGTGGCAGTTCGGCACCTTCGCGTCGCGCGGCGCGGGCATCCTGATAACGGAAATAGCGCAACCGCATTTTCGGGGCGAAAGACATAAAGAAGGGTGCCTTGTGAAGTGGCTCGATCTTGAGATCGAGCTGGTCCTCGGGCGTGTCAAGCGCCCATTCGGAAAGGATCCCGCCCAACATTGAGCCGGTAGGAACACCGCGCCCCGAAAGCCCCGTACAGGCAATAATGCCCGGCGCAAGGCCATACAGGCGCGGAATGGTTTTCATCTGCATATCAAGCTCGCCAAACCAGAAATATTCCCAACGGATGTCTTGGGTGATTTGCGGATGCAGGAATTTAAGGCGATCGGTCATCACCTGTCTTGTATAGGCCGGATCCGCTCCGCGGCGCCCCATCGGGAACATCGATGCCACGATTCGGCCTTCGTGATTATATTTGTAAACGTAAATGTCCCCGCGCCCGTCATGCATCGTCGTGTTGTGTGGCAGGACTTTCTTGCGGATTTCAGGATCCAGCGGCTGGGTCGCGGCGACAAAAACCTTCATGATCTTGAAGCTTTGATCAAGTCCCTTCCAGCCGTCAACGGTGTAGGCCCCGGTGGCAAATATCACCTTGTCTGCCAGTACCTCACCTTTCGGTGTTTTGACTTCCCATTTGCCTTGTGCGGGCACAACGTTCGAAACCGGTGAACTGGTAAAGATTTCCCCACCCTCGGCCTGGACTGCACGCGCAAGACCCCGCGAATAGGAAAGCGGGTTCATATGCCCGCCCTCGGCATGATACCAGCCGCCATAAAAGCGGGGGCTTCCGGTCAATCGTTCGCCTTCGTCGGAATCAATGATCCGGCACTTTGCACCCGCTTCGGCATAGCTATCCGATTTGACCTGAAGGGTGGATAGCGCACCGGGGCGCAAGGCCCCCATCACATAGCCGTTCTGAACCCAGTTACAGTCGATATTATATTGCGCGATCATGTCTTTGACGCGCTCATTCGCGCCAAGCTGGCGCGCGATCAACCGTTCCGCCCATGGCGCACCCAGCATTTTGCGCAAGGATGGTAGGCTGTAATAACTAAAGGTCGGCGTGCAATGACCGGCATTGCGTCCGGATCCGCCAAATCCGGCTTCCTGTGCTTCGACCACAATCACCCGAACGCCTTTCTTGGCCAGTTCAAGGGCGGTGGTCAGGCCGGTAAAACCTGCCCCGACAACACAAACATCGGCCTGCTTGCGGCCAACAAGCGGGGTGGTTTCGGGGGCGTCTGCCGCGGTCGCATACCACAGCGTTGTCTCAAAGGGGTAAAACTTGCTCATAGCGGTGTCCTGTCGAGTTACCCGCATCGGCAAACGCAAAACAACTGAAACTGTGCCGGTGGGGAGCTTGGAAAGATCACGATGAAAAACGTATCTCCAAGCCATGACAGAAGAACAAGCAATGCTCCATCTATGTTTTTACAATGTGATAATTGTGAATTAAGATTCCACAATATGTGTATTGGGGGTGGGTTTATTCTTGGGTGTGTGGGCCGCTGGCTTGCTTGATTACCAAATGACATTTGTTGGTCAGAAGCGAATCACTGCTCCCTCGTTCTCGTTATCCCCGCAAAAATTAGTGTAATGTAGTAGTCACCCGAATTGTCATAATTCGGTGTTACATCTCAGCGAGTGATATTCTCGTACCGGCTGCTGCAGATATCGCAATGGCATGAATTGTCTTTTCGAATTCATAGACATGTTCGAAATTCGGGTATGGGGTGTTATCGTCGGGGGGGCGAATAACCTCCAACTGCTTGCTTTAGCTGTCAGTTTCGACAAAGCCGCAGGACGTTCATGCCCTGTTGGGTGAAGAACTGTATCTGTTTGCTGATCGCCAATCCGGTATCAGGTATTTCGCCGTGTTTGTCGTTAGAGAGACTCATGCTGATAAGGGTTGCATCCCGGCGGGCCAGGGCAAGGATATCGGGTGCCACGTCATTGTCGTGGAAGATGATATCGGCTGTTTCGATGTTGCCGGCAACGCCATGCGGGATGTCATAGGCGCTATCGGCGCTGATCGTGACCTGCAAGGATTGGCCGGACGGCACGGTTGCGCTGCTGCCTTGCGGGACAAAAGTGCAGAGTTCATGTGCGAGGTCATCGGGCGTGACTTTGCCGGTGTTGTCCGCGCGCAAGGCGTTTTGGAAAAACCGGGTCCAGAAGCGCTGTCGTGACAGGCTGTCGCTTAAATGTGCAGCCACGGTTTCGCGGGCATCACGGGCGATTTTGGCAATGTTTGACAAGGTTGCCGGGAACACGGTTTCAAGTCGTTGCCGTAACATGCGCGCCAGTGCCGGAGCGCAGGCACCCGTCGAAATCGTGATCATGATCGGGGCGCGATCAAGAATGGCGGGCACAATGAAATCGCAGTGCGCGGTCTTGTCGACGACATTCAGCAGGATGTTGCGTCGTTTGGTTGCGGCCTCGACCCGCTTGGTCAGGTGGGGATTGTCCGTCGCGTCAAACACCATGATTGCCCCGTTAATCATGGTATCGACAAACGGGGCGCGTTCCCATGTGATCTGACCGGTATTGTGCATGTTTGCAACATCATCGCACACTTCAGGCGCGATTACCGTGATGTCGGCGTGACTGCGCAGCAGAAGGCGGAGCTTGCCTGCGGCAACTTCGCCACCTCCAAGCACAACAACCTTCTTGCCCTGCACTTTCACAAATGCCGGGAAGTAGGCGAATTTTTCGTCCGGCTGATCGGTGGTTGCCCGAGATGCCGTGGTGTTCAGAATGCTATTCTGCGGCGCGCGGTAATACGTCATCGAGAATCTCCTTTATCTCCGGCACGCAGGATCCGCATCCTGTCCCGGCCTGAAGCAGGCGGCCGATATCGGTCGCTGTCACAGCGTTCTGTTCAGAGATGGCATTGCTGATTGCGGCCAAGCCAACCGAGAAGCACGAACAAATCAGGCGATCATTGATCGCCCCGGCATCGGGCATCCGCCCGGCCAAAAGCGCGTTGCGTTCAACCGGCGCGATGGCATCCGCACCAAACAGGTTTGAAACCCAGTCACGACCAAGTGCCGGGCGATCCGGGCCGACAAATAGCGCCCCGGTAATGCGATCACCCTCCAGACGGGCAAACCTATGGACACCCTTGTTGGCGTCGGAATATTCGATAATCTGTTCGTCGTTCTTGTTCGCGACAATCGGGAGCAGGGATTTAAACAGGATCGGTTCATCACCAGCGATTTCGTAAACCATACTGCCCGGTCCGGTCGCACCGACCCAGTAGGGTAGTTTGGAAAGATCAACCGGTGTGCTTGAAAACAGCAATCCCTGCCATTTGGCGCTAAACGGTTCGAGGGTAATTGGAATATGCTTGCTTTCGGGTTGGCCGGAGTGGGGGTCAACATTGGGGGGCTGTAGTCGACCAATCCCACCCGCGGCCGAGAAGACATCGTTCCAGTGCATCGGAACGAAAACCTGTCTTGGTGTTTGTGCATCCGTAATTGCCACCCGCATCAATGCAGTGCCATGCGGGCTTTTGATCCGGGCGATCCCGCCATCAGAAAGGCCGTAAAGCGCAGCATCCCTTGGATGAATTTCAAGCAACGGTTCAGGGCGATGCGCGCTGAGCCGGGCGGCAGTGCCCGTGCGCGTCATGGTGTGCCATTGATCGCGGTAACGGCCGCTATTGGCAATCAGCGGGTATTCCCGGCTGGTTTGAGATTGCGGGCCGCTGTGGGTAAGGCCAAGCATCTTGGCGCGCCCACTTGAAGTGGTGAAGATGCCGTCGCCATAAAGACGGGTCGCACCATTCGCAGGCTGAGATTTGCGCGAGGCCGGCCATTGAAACGGTACCATGCTGTCATAGGCCGATTTTCTGGCCTTGTGCCATGCACCGATATCAAATGCACGTGTGCCATCATTTTCGAATTCCGACAGGGCGGCGTGCTCGGCAAAGATGTCGCTTGGGTCCTTGTATTTGAATGCCTTGGCAAAGCCCATGGCCTTGGCGACTTCGGACATGATCCACCAGTCTGGCTTTGCACTGCCAAGTGGTTCACGGAACGGGCGTTGGCGCGAAATGCGGCGTTCGGAATTGGTGACCGTGCCCGACTTTTCGGCCCAACCAGCAGCGGGGAGTTTGATGTCGGCATGGCGCAATGTATCGGTATCGTTCACCACGTCCGAAACAATCACAAGCGGACAGCGCGACAGCGCAAGCCGGACGCGATCGGCATCCGGAAGGCTGACGGCCGGGTTGGTTGCCATGATCCAGACAGCCTTGATTTCACCGCGTTCAATGGCGCGGAACATATCAACGGCCTTGTATCCTTCGCCCTGTTCAAGAACATCGGATTTCCAGAACCGGCGCACGCGGTCCACATCAATCGGGTCATTGGGGTTCATATGGGCGGCCAACTGATTGGCAAGACCGCCGACTTCGCGTCCGCCCATGGCATTGGGCTGGCCGGTGACGGAAAACGGGCTTGAGCCCGGTTTCCCGACGCGGCCTGTTGCCAGATGGCAATTCAGGATCGAATTGACCTTGTTCGATCCGCTTGAAGACTGGTTTACCCCTTGCGAGAACACCGTGACGGTGCGTTCAAAGGCAGCAAACCAGTTAAAGAACGTTTCCAGTTTTCCCAGACCCGAGCCGAGTTCATCAGCGCTTTTATGGGGGTCGAGCCCGCATTTTTCTGCGGTTGTCTCGATATCGGGGCAGTCAGCACGTGCTTCTGCCACGGCGTGTTCGTAGCCGGTCACATGACGTGCCACGTAACGAAGGTCGGTATTGCGGGTTTGATCAAGCCAGGCCAGCAACCCGTTAAACAAGGCAACGTCGCTGCCCGGTTTAATCGGTAGGTGCAGATCAGCAATATCGCAACTTGCCGTCCGCCTGGGATCAATCACGACGATCTTTGTGCCGTGCTTTTCCTTGGCCGCACGCAGGCGCTGGTTCAGCACCGGGTGACACCATGCCAGATTTGATCCGGTCAGAATGACCAGGTCGGCGATTTCAAGATCCTCATAACAGCCCGGTACAACATCCGCACCAAATGCCCGCTTATGTCCCACCACGGTCGAAGCCATACACAGCCGGGAATTGGTATCGATATGCGGTGATCCGATGAAGCCTTTGATCAGCTTGTTGGCGACATAGTAATCCTCGGTCAGAAGCTGACCCGAGACATAAAACGCCACCGACTTCGGACCGTGCTGTTCGATGGTATCGCGCAGGCGCTTTGCCGTTTCGCCAATGGCATCATTCCATGCGACCGGCTTGCCATCGACTTCGGGTTCCAGCAGGCGAATATCGCGCTGTTCCTCGGCCATGATGGTGTCGATCAGTGCGGCACCCTTGGAGCATATCCGCCCGAAATTGGCCGGATGATCCGGATCACCGCCGACAGCCCATCCATCACGGGTTGGCGAAATGATCAGGCCACAGCCAACACCGCAATAGGGGCAGGTTGTTTTAACCTCATCCTGCATGGCGCAATCCAGCTTGCAGTTCGGTCAGGCCAACGCGGACAATCCCATCAATGACCTGGCATTCCACCTTGGCAGCACAGCCGTCATCCGGTCCCTGTGCCTCGCCGGTTTCAAGCGAGAACACCATGTTGTGCAACGGACAGGTCACGAAATGACCATGGACGATGCCCTGTGCCAGTGGCCCTTGTTTGTGCGGGCAGCGGTCCAGCAATGCATAGATCTGATCATCAAGCGTTCTGAAAATCGCAATGCGATCCGTTTCGGTTTGCAGGGTGCGTGCCCCTTGCTGCGGGATGTTGGCAGCGGGCCCGACTTCTACCCATGTCAGAGTGTTGCTCATCTGTCTTACTCCGCTGCGACCATCGAAAGGGGGGTGAATTCGTGCGCATCGACACCTTCGGATGCGCGTTCTGCCCATGGATCGATCTGCGCTGTTTTCTGACTGATCATGAAACGTTCAAACAGCGCCTTGCGATTGGCTTCGTCATCGACGACCCGTTCCTGAACATGTTTCAGGCCAACCCGTTCGATCCAGGGTGCCGTGCGTTCAAGGTATCGGGCCTCTTCGCGGTAAAGCTGAATGAAGGCGCCGCAATATTCCTTGACCTCGTCATCGGTGGTGACCTTGCACAGAAGATCGGTCGCACGGACATGAATGCCGCCATTGCCACCAACATGCAGGTCCCAGCCACCATCGGTGGCAACAACGCCGAAATCCTTGATGGTTGCTTCGGCGCAGTTACGCGGGCAGCCCGATACGGCCATTTTGAACTTGTGGGGCATCCATGATCCCCAGGTCATTTTTTCGAGTTCGACGGCCATGCCCATCGACATCTGGGTGCCAAAGCGACACCATTCCTGCCCGACGCAGCTTTTGACCGTTCTAAGCGATTTGCCATAGGCATGACCCGATACCATGCCCGCCGCATTCAGATCGGCCCAGACAGCCGGCAGGTCTTCTTTTTTGACCCCCAAAAGGTCAATGCGCTGACCACCGGTGACTTTGACGGTGGGGATTTCAAACTTGTCGGCAACATCGGCAATGGCACGCAATTCGCGCGGGTTGGTCAAGCCACCCCACATGCGCGGAATAACTGAATAGGTGCCGTCTTTCTGGATGTTGGCGTGAACGCGTTCGTTTATGAAACGCGACGCACCGTGATCGACATATTCGCCTGGCCACGCCGCCAGCAAATAATAGTTCAATGCCGGCCGGCAAACATGGCAGCCATCGGATGATTTCCATTCCAGTTCCTGCATGACGGCTGGCATGGATTTCAGGTTCTTGGCAATGATCAGACGGCGCACGCTGTCGTGATCATGCTCCGTGCAGGGACAGATCGGTTTTACGGTAGTGGCCTGATAATCCCCGCCAAGGGTTGCTGCCAACAGGTTTTCAACAAGGCCCGAACAGGATCCACAAGATGCAGATGCCTTGGTGTGGCCTTTGACCTCATCAAGGGTTGTCAGGTCCTTTTCATTGATGGCGGCAACGATCGATCCTTTGCAAACGCCGTTACAGCCACAGATTTCTGCATCGTCTGGCAGGGCTGCAACGGCATCAAGAGGGTTTCCGGCAGATCCCCCCGCGAATGCCTGACCAAAGGCAAGTGTGTCCCGCAATTCGGTAACGTCTTCACCGTCCTTCATAAGTTGGAAATACCAGCCGCCATCGGATGTATCGCCATAAAGGACCGCGCCCTTGATCTTGCCGTCTTCAAGGACGATGCGCTTGTAAACGCCGCGGCCGGCATCGCGGAAAACGATTTCCTCGGTCTCGCCGCCACCGGAAAAGTCACCCGCGGAAAAGACATCAACGCCGGTGACTTTCAGTTTGGTCGAAGTCACCGAACCGGTATAGCCATCCGTTTCAATTTCGGCCATGTGATCGGCCAGAGATTTGGCCATTTCAAACAACGGGGCAACCAACCCATAACATTGGCCGCGATGCTGAACACATTCGCCAACGGCAAAGATCGCCGGATCACTGGTGGTCATGACATCGTCAACCACGATGCCGCGTTCGACTGCAACACCCGCGTCTGCGGCAAGGCGCCCATTGGGGCGAATGCCAACAGCCATAACCACCAGATCAGCCGGGATCATGCGTCCGTCTTTAAGGCGAACGCCGGTAACATTTTCGCTGCCAACGATTTCGGCGGTATCGGCCTCGGTAATCACCGTGATGCCGCGACGTTCCAGTTCTTGCGCCAGAAGATAACCTGCCGACGGGTCAAGCTGGCGTTCCATAACATGGCCTGCCAGATGCAAAACCGTGACATCCATGCCGCGCGATTGCAGGCCCACGGCTGCTTCAAGGCCCAGAAGGCCGCCGCCGATGACGACTGCCGGGCCGCCCTTGGCTGCTGCGCCAAGCATGGTGTCGACATCATCGACATCACGGAAGGTGACAACGCCATCAAGCTTGTGACCGGGAACCGGGATGATGATCGGATCAGAACCGGTTGCCAGCAAAAGCTGGTCATACTCGGTTTCGGTTCCGCTTTTGGAAATCACCACTTTGCGGTCGCGGTCGATCTTGACCACCGGGTCACCGGAATAAAGATGGATGTTGTTTTCGGTGTACCATTCCGGGGTGTTGATCACGATCTCGTCGAAATCCTTTTCGCCAGACAACAGTGGCGATAGCATGATGCGGTTATAGTTCACGCGTGGCTCGGCACCGAAAACGGTGATGTCATATTTGTCTGGTGCGCGGTTCAGGATTTCTTCAACGGTCCGCATGCCGGCCATGCCGTTGCCGATGACAACCAGGCGGGCTTTGGCGGTTCGTAATGCAGCAGTGACGTGGTTCATTTGTCTCTGGCTCCTCGTCGCGGGATGCGAATTGGCACAAAAAAAACGCCCGATGCGGCCTGCCCTCAAAAGAGGCATTTCGCAACGGACGTCGTTATCCGGTGAACCCGTCTTTGGATTCTTTATATATACAATCGGCTTTTTCGCCGGAGCCGCAGGCGACACTGCCCGCGCTCTTGCGTCAATGTATTCAAGTGCCGTGCCAGAATTGAAGATTGAGAGAATTATCTTTTAACAAACTGAAAATATTGATGAAAAGGTTTGCTCGGCAGATTGACGAATTTGGCTGGGTTTACCAGAATGATTAAAAAATAATCATCAACAAAAGTGAGTGGTTTAAATTTGTGCAAAAAATAGTCATTTTGGCAGGCTAAAAAACATCCTGTGCAGATGCGGTCGTCAAATTATGATTATTTTCAATCATTTGATGGAATTGTCCCGCATCGCGGAAGAACTGGCGCGGTGTTTGCAATACCGGTTTCGTGTGAGCAGCTTTGACGAAAGCATGCCCAATGACGGGTGGCTCACAGTTCTTCGTCCAACGGCGGACGATCAGACGTTTGGAACAGCAGCGCGATGAGCGCGCAGTCTTTCCGATACGAATGACGGGCCGCCTGCGGACATCTTCCAGATGAAGCATGAGGCCCATGGGGAAAAACCGTCGGTCGTACAAAGCAAACATCAAGCTCTGCGCGACCTAAACGAAGGGCTTCAATGTTATGGAAATCAAGAACAAGGCTACACGCATAAATCTATTCAGTCTCAAGACTGTCCAGATGCGTACTTTTCACCTCACCTGGCTTTCATTTTTCCTGTGCTTCTTTGGCTGGTTCGGGATCGCACCGCTGATGCCGCTGGTGCGCGATGATCTGGGTCTTAGCAAAAGCGAAATCGGCAGTACCATCATTGCCTCGGTCGCGATTACGGTTCTGGTCCGGCTTTTGATCGGACCGCTTTGCGACAAGATCGGCCCGCGCAAGACCTATACCGGTCTTCTGGTGCTGGGGTCGCTTCCGGTCATGCTGATTGGTCTTGCTGACAGCTATGAAACCTTCCTGCTTGCTCGTTTGGCCATTGGTTCCATCGGGGCATCCTTTGTCATCACGCAGTATCATACCTCCATGATGTTTGCGCCAAACGTTGTCGGTACGGCAAATGCCACGACGGCGGGCTGGGGCAACCTTGGCGGTGGTGTGACCCAAATGGTCATGCCAGCGATCCTTGCGATGGTTCTTGGTTTTGGCGTGGCTGAAACCATGGGCTGGCGTCTGGCGATGGTGTTCCCGGGGGCGATCATGCTGGTTGTTGCCGTGCTGTACTGGGTGTTCACCACCGACTGCCCTGAAGGCAACTATGCCGACATGCGCAAAAGTGGCGCGCTTAAGCCGGAAGACGATACCACCGGTGCCGCCAGGGGCATGATGGCAGCCGTTTCCGATTACCGTGTATGGGCATTGTTTCTGGTGTATGCTGCCTGCTTTGGTGTCGAACTGACAATCAACAACATTGCGGCGATCTATTTCTTCGACAAGTTCGAGCTTTCATTGGCAACCGCTGGCATGATTGCCGGTCTGTTTGGTTTGATGAACATCTTTGCCCGTACGCTGGGCGGTGTGTTCTCGGACAAATTTGCTGCCAAGGGTGGCCTTTCGGGTCGTGTGAAATTCCTGTTCATGGCACTGTTCATCGAAGGCGTCGCACTTGTTGCCTTCTCGCAGATGGAAGCGCTGGTTGTGGCGGTTTCGGTGATGATCGTCTTCTCGCTGTTTGTTCAGATGTCAGAAGGTGCGACCTTCGGGATTGTGCCGTTCGTCAACCGCAAGGCGCTTGGCTCCGTTGCCGGTATTGTCGGTGCGGGCGGTAATGCCGGTGCGGTCGCAGCGGGTTTCCTGTTCAAGTCCGAAGCACTTACTTATCAGGAAGGTCTTCTGTATCTCGGTTTGGCTGTGATCATCTGCTCGTTTGCAGCTTTGGCGGTGCGTTTCTCGGCGGAAACCCAGGCTGAAGAAAAGGCGCGTTTCGATGCGGCACAGTCAGAACGTTTCGGGACTTCGGGTACAGCGCAGCCGGTTCCGGCTGAATAAGATACGCTGTTTGATATGATCTTCTCGGGATGCGGTTCCGACCGCATCCCGAAACCAATAATCCGGACCCGTAAACGGGACGGAGCATATAAAAAATATCTCAGAGAGGCGCAGCCATTGCAGGCTGTCAGGGAGTTAGGGTTAGTTGGTGAAGCTGGAAGAGTTCAATATTCTGGTGATTGACGAAAATCCGGACCGCGCGGCGATTGTCGAACGTGGTCTGGTTGAAAGCGGCTATACCCGCGTGGCCCGTATCGGTACGTCCCACAATCTGGTCGAACGAATTCAGGCGTTGGCACCAGACATCATCATCATCGATCTTGAAAACCCCGACCGCGATACGCTTGAACAGATGTTTCAGGTGTCGCGCGCCATTGCGCGCCCGATTGCGATGTTCGTTGATCAAAGTGACGCATCCATGATCCACGAGGCGGTGTCGGCAGGTGTAAGTGCTTATGTAGTTGATGGCCTGCGTCAGGACCGCATTCGCCCGATTGTCGAAATGGCGATTTCACGGTTCAACGTCTTTGATCAGCTGCGCCGCGAACGTGATGAAGCGCAGGCGAAGCTCAATGAACGCAAGCTGATTGAACGGGCCAAGGGCATCCTGATGAAAGAAAAAGGTCTGTCCGAAGAAGATTCTTATGCGCTGCTGCGCAAAAACGCCATGAAGCAAAATCGCAAGATTTATGAAATCGCCCAAAGCGTCATCACGGCGTTTCAGTTGGAGTTTTGATGGATGGCTAACAAGGTTCGTCTTGGTTTTGTTCCACTGGTCGATTGTGCCATTCCGGTGGTGGCGAGTGCCATGGGGTTTGCCCAGCAGGAAGATATCGATCTGGAACTGGTCCGTGAAATGTCATGGGCAGCCATTCGTGACAAGCTTTCCTTTGGCATGTTTGAAGCAGCCCACCTTTTGGCGGGAATTCCGATCGCCGCACGGCTTGGGCTTGGCGGACTGCCGGTTCAGAACATCGTCGTGCCGATGGCGTTGGGCCGTGGTGGTAATGCGATTACGGTATCAACCCAGCTTTATCAGCGCATGTTGGAGGCCGACCCGAATGCGATGCTTGGTCCGCGCGGGCGGTCGGCAAGGGCGCTTAAAAAGGTCATTGATGAAGACAAGGCCGAAGGGCGGCCGATCCTGTCTTTTGCCACCGTGTTTCCGTTCTCAAGCCATAACTATGAGCTTCGCTACTGGATGGCGGCAGCCGGGATTGATCCGGACATGGATGTGAATATCGGTGTGATCGCGCCGCCGCGCATGTTTGACAGTCTGCGCAATGGCTGGGTGGATGGTTATTGTGTGGGTGAGCCGTGGAACCAGCGGGCGGTGTTTCACGGTGATGGCGTGATTGTTGCGCTTAAGGACGATATCTGGTCACGAAGCCCGGAGAAGGTTCTTGGTCTGCGGGAAGACTGGGCGCAAAGCAATCCGGAACTTGTTTCTGCACTTGTGCGTGCGCTTGTCCGGGCTGCTGAATGGGCAGACCAACCGGGGAACCGTGTGGAGCTGGCCCACATACTGTCTGAGGAGGCCAATGTCGGTGCGCCGTTCGAAGTGCTTAAGGCATCGCTGAGCGGTAAACCGGTTTTGCGTCCGGGCGAGCCACCCATCGATCTGCCTGACCGCCATGTCTTTTACCGGTACACCGCGACTTTCCCGTGGTTGTCACAGGGTCGCTGGATTGGCGAACAAATGAAGCGTTGGCGACAAATTCCCCAAGACACGGATCTTAAGGCCGTCATTCCCGATGTCTTCCGACCGGACCTTTATCGAACGGCAGTTGCCGGGCTGGATGTTCTGGTTCCGCAGGATGACTGGCGCGTCGAAGGTGCCGCTGATGCGCCGGATCGATCACTTGTCGGTA
>ENA-ORCZ01000402-ORCZ01000402.1-marine-metagenome-genome-assembly--contig:-NODE-402-length-20059-cov-4.500500_pt1 | contig 20059 bp, 12 predicted proteins | sample MGYA00237785_ERZ508519 | MGnify/ENA primary metagenome ERZ508519 (study PRJEB26189, sample SAMN06268790) | marine metagenome | isolation source: Bioluminescent Bay, La Paraguera, Puerto Rico | place...
AACTCTGGGAACAGATCGGCTATGCCGCCTGGGCTTCCGCCGATCCGGGCCTGCAGTATCACACCACCATCAATGACTGGCACACCTGCCTTGCCGATGGCGAAATCCGCGCGTCCAACCCGTGCTCGGAATACATGTTCCTCGACGACACGGCCTGTAACCTCGCCTCGCTGAACCTGATGCAGTTCCGCCGGGACGACCGCTCCTTCGACATCGACAACTACGAACACGCCGTCCGCCTGTGGACCATCGTTCTTGAGATTTCGGTGCTGATGGCGCAGTTCCCGTCCAAGGAAATTGCCGAGCTTTCCTACAAGTTCCGCACCCTCGGCCTCGGCTACGCCAATATCGGCGGTCTGCTGATGACCTCCGGCATTCCCTATGACAGCGACGAAGGCCGTGCCCTTTGCGGTGCCCTGACCGCGGTCATGACCGGTGTTGCCTACGCGACCTCGGCAGAAATGGCAGGCGAACTCGGCGCCTTCCCGGGCTACAAGAAAAATGCCCAGCACATGCTGCGCGTCATGCGCAACCACCGCCGTGCCGCCTATGGCGAGGCTGAAGGCTATGAGGGCCTCAACACCGCTCCGGTCGCGCTTGATCATGCTTCCTGCCCGGATCAGGTCATCGTGGAACGGGCCCGGAAGGCCTGGGACCGCGCGCTGGAACTCGGAGAAAAGAACGGCTACCGCAACGCCCAGTCGACCGTGATCGCGCCCACCGGCACCATCGGCCTCGTCATGGACTGCGACACCACCGGCATTGAACCGGACTTTGCCCTGGTGAAGTTCAAGAAGCTGGCCGGCGGCGGTTATTTCAAGATCATCAACCGCGCTGTCCCGGAGGCCCTTCGCAAGCTCGGCTATTCGGAAAGCCAGATCGGCGAGATCGAGGCCTATGCGGTCGGTCACGGATCCATCGACCAGGCACCGGGCATCAACCCGTCTGCCCTCAAAGCCAAGGGCTTCAGCGATGCCAGCCTCACCAAGCTGAAGGACAGCCTGAAGTCGGCCTTCGACATCAAGTTCGTCTTCAACCGCTGGACCCTCGGCGACGAGCAGATGAAGGCCCTCGGTGTCACGTCTGAGCAGCTGGAAGATCCAGAATTCAATCTCCTGACCTTCCTCGGCTATTCCAAGGCCGACATCGAAGCCGCCAACACGCACGTGTGCGGCGCGATGACGCTGGAAGGCGCGCCGTTCCTGAAGAAGGAACACTACCCGGTCTTCGACTGCGCCAATCCGTGTGGCCGCATCGGCAAGCGCTTCCTCTCGGTCGAAAGCCACATCCGCATGATGGCTGCCGCTCAGCCATTCATCTCCGGCGCGATCTCCAAGACGATCAACATGCCGAACGATGCAACGGTGGAGGACTGCAAGGAAGCCTACATGCTGTCCTGGAAGCTGGCCCTCAAGGCCAATGCCCTTTACCGCGACGGCTCCAAACTGTCCCAGCCGCTCAACGCCCAGCTTCTGGCCGATGACGACGAGGACGAGGACGACGCGATCGAGGAAATCGCCGCCAAGCCGATGGCTGCCCGCGCCGAAGTCGTTGCCGAACGGATCGTGGAACGCATTGTCGAGCGCGTGGTGCGCGAGCAGGAAAAATTGCCGGCACGCCGCAAGGGCTATACCCAGAAGGCAAAGATCGGCGGCCACACGATCTTCCTGCGCACGGGCGAATATGACGACGGCCGGCTCGGCGAAATCTTCCTCGACATGAACAAGGAGGGCTCCGCGCTCAGGGCGTTCATCAACAACTTTGCCATCTCGGTCTCGCTTGGCCTGCAGTATGGCGTGCCGCTCGAGGAATATGTCGACGCCTTTACTTTCACCAAGTTCGAGCCGGCCGGCATGGTCCAGGGCAACGACGCGATCAAGAACGCGACGTCTATCCTCGACTATGTCTTCCGCGAGCTGGCGGTTTCCTATCTCGGCCGCCACGACCTGGCGCATGTCCCGCCTGAAGCCTTCAGCGGAACGGCCAGCGCTGGTGCGGTCAAGAACATGGAAAAGGGGTCTTCCGGCGGCGTGGTCTCCCACGGTCTCGTCCGCGGCCAGACGGAACGCTTCCGTCTGGTTTCCGGTCATGAGCCGGCCGGCGAGATCACCGAAACGGTGAAGATGGAACTCGGCACTTCGGTCGCCGCTCAGACGTCGGCAGTCGCAACCGCCTTCGCCCGCGGTGCGGAAGCAGCCGCCGCAGTGGAAATTGCCACGGCTCCGGCTCCGCAGGTCAAGACGGCGGCCCAGCAGATCGCCCAGGCTCGCATGAAGGGCTATGAAGGCGAAAGCTGCTCGGAATGCGGCAACTTCACCATGGTGCGCAACGGCACCTGCCTGAAGTGCGACACCTGCGGTTCGACAAGCGGCTGCAGCTAAGATCATCAGCCCTCCAGGCCAATCGTTTGGAGGGCTAGATTTGATCGGCTCGAAGAATTCTGTTCAGCCGGGAGTTAGCCCAGGCCGGTTTCCACCAGCCGCAGCGCGGCTCCCGGCGCCCAGCATGAAAGAACCGCCCGTCAGGAATGATCGGGCGGTTCCCTTGTTTCCGGTAAACTGCAGTGGCCTCGCGGATTATCCGGGCATAAAGGTTTATCGCCTCGCTCGTTCCCGATGCACGAACGTCGACAAATAGATCCGGTAAACACGGTTGCCGCTGCCTAGGCATTTGAGGTGTTCCCGGAAATCACATTTCGACACCCCGGTCCGAAGAACCATTTGAAACTGTCTCGGCTTTCCGCGTCGCACTCTGTGGTCACGATAAACCGGAGGAATACGCCGACGCCCACTTCTTTTACTGGCAGAAGTGCGGACGGCAACCTTGAAGGGTATTCCCCGCAACTGCCGTCTTCGCCGCGCTTTTGCTGTAAATGCAGACCTGTTAAACTTCGCTCGCGGAGGTCGCATGAAACGCAGGCTTGCAGCGGTCCTTGCCGCCGATATGGCGGGATACTCTCGGCTGATGGCAGCCGATGAGGAAGGCACGCTTGCGCGGCTGCGAAGCCACCGGATTGAACTGATTGATCCGGCCATCGCCAAGAACCAGGGCAACATCATCAAGACAACCGGTGACGGCATGCTGGTCGAATTCCAGTCCGTTTGCGATGCCGTGCGCTGCGCGTCGGAAGTCCAGTTGCGGATGCGTCGCAGGAATGCGGACGTTGCCCCGGAAAGGCGCATCGAGTTCCGCATAGGCATCAATCTCGGTGACATTATCTTCGAGGACGATGATATCTACGGCGACGGGGTCAACATTGCCGCACGGCTGGAGCAGTTGGCGGAAGTGGGCGGCATCTGCGTCAGTCAGGCCGTGCACGACCAGGTTTGCGAACGGCTGGATGTCGCCTTCGAGGATCTCGGCGAGCGCAGCCTGAAGAACATCGCCCGGCCGATCCGGGTCTGGCAGGTGCTGATCTCGGAGCCCGCGACCACAGCCGGGAGCGAGCGCACGGATGTCCAGCGCCGCACGGTGGTGAAACCCTCCATCGCGGTGCTGCCGTTTGCCAACATGAGCGGCGATCCGGAGCAGGAATTCTTTGTCGACGGCCTGACGGAGGACATCATCACGGAACTGTCGCGCCGGCACGAGTTGTTCGTCATTTCCCGCAATTCCACCTTTGTCTACAAGGGCCAGGCGGTCAATCTGCGCGACGTGGCGGAAAAACTCGGCGCCCAGTATCTCGTCGAAGGAAGCGTGCGCAAGTCGGGCGACCGGCTGCGCGTGACGGTGCAGCTCATTGATACGGCGAACGATACTCATATCTGGGCGGAGAAATACGACCGAACTCTCGACGATGTCTTCGCCATACAGGACGAAGTGACCGGCGCCATCGTCGCCACTCTGCCCGGCCGCGTCGAAGCGGCCCAGCAGGATCTGCTGGTTCGCAAGAAGCCGGCGAACCTCGCCGCCTATGAATGTGTGCTCGCCGCCAAGGTTCTGCACCACCGCTCCAACCGGGAAGAGAACTTTGAAGCCCAGAGGCTGATCGAACGGGCGATCGCGCTCGATCCGGACTACGCCCATGCCCATGCCTGGCGCGGCTGCATCCTCGGGCAGGCCTGGGTCTATGGCTGGCATGAGGATCGCGATGCTGCCTACGCCCTTGCCGTCGGGGAACTGGAAAAGGCCCGGACGCTCGACGACAACGATGCGGACGTCCACCGCATTCTGGCGGCCGTCAAGGTCATAGAGAACGACCTGACCCGGGCCCGGTACCACCAGGAACGAGCACTGGCACTCAACCCCAACTATGATCTGGTCGTTGTCCAGCAGGGTGAATTGCTGACCTGGCTCGGCTGCCCGCAGGAAGGGATCGAGTGGATCCGCAAGGCGATGCGGCTCAACCCGCACCACCCCGAACGGTTCTGGAGCCATCTGGGCAAGGCCCAGTTCGCCGGTCGCCTCTACAAGGATGCGATTGAATCCTTCATGCACCTGTCCAAGCTGGATTCGGTTCAGCACGCCTTTGTCGCAGCCACCTACAGCTGGCTTGGCGACAAAATGGCGGCGGCCGCTCATCTCGAACGGGCAATCCGCCTGAACCCGGATTTCACCATCGAAACATTCCTTGCCACCATGCATTATGGCGAGGAAAAGGACTTGCAGCATCTGCGGGAAGGGCTGACGAAGGCAGAGGCATCCGCTGCGGCTTGAGAAAAGGACATATTACGTTGCTTCATTCCGGCGGCTACTTTGCCGAGCATATGATGCGAGGTCGACCAAGATGCCCCCAGGGCAGGAATGACCGCCAATTGTGACAATAGTCTAACGGGCCCATTTCCCGGAGATTTAGTAAAATTTGGAAACCGGTACGATTTATATCACTTATAAATAAAAACTTCCCTAGAGGAATTTCAGTCTTGCTTTACAGGTGACTGGATTGCAGGCACTCTAACAGCGCGCAAAAGAAGAACGATACCACCGAAAACGCGAGTGGAACCAGAGCGATTTTGCTGTTTCATAGCACCACGGACGTAAGGTGAGCGCCCGAAAACCTGAGTGTCTGGAACAGTCATTAGCGTCGGTTCAATCAATTTGCGAGCATCTGACGCCTATACTGTGTTTTTGGAACTGTTTTCAGGTGGCATGATCTTGTCCCTGCGAGGAAATTCATGCGTGCAGCCCCTGAATACCGAGAATCCGTAGGGCTTCTCGAAAAATGGGAGAGACGGCAGAAAGTAATACTGTTTGCCGACGTCGTCGGTTCGGCGCGGCTGTTTACGACCGCCGACAATGCCTCCATACGTGCGTGGCTCTCCTTTGTCGCCTACCTGAAGGACGACCTTCTCCCGAAACACGAAGGCCGGCTCGTGAAGACATTGGGCGACGGCATTCTCGCGGAAATCGGGGATGCGACGAGTGCGGTCAGATTTGCCATGCGTCTCACCTCGGAATTGGCAAGGATCAACAGGCAACTGCCTGCCGAGAACCGTTTGGAGATTCGCATCGGTATCGACACCGGCGACATCCTGACCACCGGCGATGACGACGTTTATGGCAGTCATGTCAACATTGCTGCTCGTCTGATGACACTTGCGCGCCCCGGCGAGACCGTTGCGTCCGCGGAGGTCAGGGACGCATTGGCAAGCGAACTCGACGCCGAATTCGAGGATATCGGCGATTGCCACCTCAAGAATGTCGCCAAGCCCGTGCGGGCATTCAGGGTTCATCCGGTGGGAACCCACCCAAGCATCATCCCGTTGCAAAGCTTTGAAGATCTGTTCCCCACCGTTGCGGTCATACCTTTCACGCCGCGCAGCAGATCAAGGGACAACTACGCACTCGGTGAAGTTCTTGCCGAAGAATTGATCGTCGCCCTGTCCCGGTCCACGGAGCTCAACGTCATCTCCCGCCTGTCGACGACGGGTTTTCGAATGCGGAATACGTCCCTTGCCAAGATATCGCAGACGCTTCAGGCGGACTTCGTCCTGTCGGGAACCTATAGCGGTGATGCGAACCACGTCATTCTGGACGCGGAACTCGCGGATGCAAAAACCGGCCGCGTCATATGGTCGGACCACCTGAGCGAGGAAGTCCCCACGCTGCTCAACGATACCTCCGTCATTTATCAGTTCACCAAGGAATGCCACGCAGCGATTTTCCGGAGTGAAGTGCAGCAGGCCCTTTCCTGTCCGATGCAGACCCTCGATGCCTATTCGCTTCTCATGAGCGCGATCGGTTTGATCTACAGGCTTTCGCGCCACCATTTCGAATACGCGGCAGAGCTTCTCGACGAACTGATCCACCGTTCGTCGCGCCAACCGGCAACAGCCTTGGCATGGAAGGCAAAATGGCACGTGCTCGCTGTCCAGCAGGGCTGGACGGATTCGCCCGAGCGCGAGAAGTCCCTTGCTCTGAGTTGCACGCAAGCGGCGCTCGATCACGACCCGACGAATGTCACGGCCCTTGTCTGCGAAGGATTTGCCCTCACCAATCTCGCGCACAACCTCGACGAGGCGGAACAGCGTTACAACATGGCCCTGGAGTACAATCCTAACTACGCGATGGGCCGTTTGCTGCGTGGAACTCTCTTCGCGTTCAAGGGGTTGGGAGAAGACGCAGTGAGGGACACCGAACTGGCGCTCCGCCTGTCTCCCATAGATCCTTACAGATACTTCTTCCTTTCGCTTGCCGCGTCCGCGTGCGTCACGGCCGAGAGATACGACCGCGCCCTGGAACTCGCCAACCAGTCGCTGCGCTCCAACCGCGCGCACACCTCGACGCTCCGTGCCAAGGCCGTTGCGGAAATGCGCCTCGGACAGACTGACCAGGCAGCCCGAACCATCAGCGAACTGCGCGCACGCCAACCCGATCTGACTGTAAGCCGCTGGCTGAAGAATTCACCAAGTGCGCGGTTTCAGGTCGGGAAGAACTTCGCCGAAACCCTGAGGCAGGCTGGCCTGCCGCCCTGAGAGTGGAGTGAAACCGGCAATTCGAACATGCAGGGAGAGTTAGTCATGGCATTTCAGGAAACAGCGCATCCGGAAGGCGGCTTCGGCGGGTTCGGTGGCTTCGGGGGATTTGGCGGCTTCGGAGGGTTCGGCGGCTTCGGAGGATTTGGTGGCTTCGGCGGTTTCGGCGGTTTCGGTGGTTTTGGCGGCATCCCGTCATTTGATTCGCCTCTGGTCGTTAACGCGCTGATCACCAATCATGACGCCATTGCCGGAACCTGGCAGAAAGTCACAGCGGATATTGAGGAAAACTGCCCGGAATACGATGCCTATCTCGGTCGTCTTTCCCCGGAGGTACGGCAAAGCATTTATGCATTCGAGTTGGCGTCGCGGCTTGGCTTCACCTTCAAGTTCGAAGGGACGTGCTCCGGAACGGCGCAGGTATGGCACCTCAACGTCACGAACAATCCGGACGGAAGCGATACACCGCTCGCGGCCTATGCAATGCTTGCCAAAATGTCTCGCCCGACCGTGGCGATCTTCAAGAGCCAGCTCGATCTCGTTGCAAATTATGCAGACCTGCGACAGGACCGAGCGGCGGAAATCATTGCACAGCTCGGCACACCCGTTGAATTCCTGAGATCCATTGCATTCATCGCGCCGGCCAGAACGCCGCACACGATCGAATTGCTGGCAACAGCACAGGGTCTCGCCAATCTGGTGGAGATGCGGATCAAGTATGCCCTCGCTTGCAAGCGGCCGATCGAATTCACGCCGCAGATCCAGCCGATGATTCTGACACCCACGCACGGTACGCTGCCGAGCGGCCATTCAACGGAGGCCTTCACACTGGCCCGGGTTCTCTGGCTCCTCTTGAGGGATGCGCATGTCGTACCTTATGGCGACGCAATCTGGGGCAAGATGTTCATGCGTCAGGCCTCACGCATCGCCGTAAACCGAACGGTTGCAGGCGTTCACTTTCCGGTGGACAGCGAAGCCGGTGCAATTCTCGGACTTACACTCGGTGCCTATTTCGCAGGCCGGTGCCAGGGATCCACGGAAATCAAGGGATGGGCTTTCCAAGGGGATCAATATCCGGCCAGTCGTGATTTCGACTGGACCGCGCTCTACGACCCGGAAACGCACACGCAAAAAGATCCGGGTGCCTGGGCCACTGAAACCACGACGCCTCTTACCGGCGCCACCATTCACTCCAGGCCGTTGGCCTGGCTATGGAACCGGGCAAGGCAGGAATGGCTGGACCTCAGGATCCCCTGCGACGGAGACGGCAAAGCTCTCGACAATGGGGATGATCACGCGCAGTCGAAAAAGGACGGCTCGTGATTGCTGCTCAATGTCCAACGGGAGGCTAAGTCATGTCGGATACCGACGATACCTTCGATGGTCTTTCCATCGATCCGGTGACGAACTGGCGGCTGGATGTCGCAGCCAAGTTCGGAGCCGGCGAGGATGACCCGTTGTGGGACATCCTTGTCGAACTCGATGACATTTCGCTTGATGAACTGATCAAAAGGATGAAGGAACTCAGCGACGAAAAAGGGCTGGAAAATGCTTTTCTCGTCCCGAATTTCTATTCCGCGCTGCCGCAGGCAATCAAAGATACAATCCGGTATCCGTCACTTTACGCCAGACAATCCTTCTTGCAGGAAGCGACAAGGAACACCGGACGACTTGGCGTCAAACATCTCATGCTCGGAACTGTCGTCCCCGCCGAACATCTCGTCACGACGGTGCAGAGCATGCGCGGCGCTCTGGAGGAAATATTCGTATGTGACGGCACCGTCGTTACCGCGGTTATCGACAACGGCATCGCCTTCGCACATGAACTTTTCCGGAAAACCGATCCGACGGAGACCCGCGTTGCCTTTGCATGGATCATGGATGCAAAGCCAGGGGCTGGTCCTCTGGTCGTTCCCCAGGGGCGCGCTCTCGATATGTGCGAAATCGACAGGTTGCTTGTCGCCAATACAAGCGGCGACCTCCTGGATGAAGACCGCTTTTACAGCCAGTGCGGATTGATTGACTACGATTGGCCCGGCTTCAAGCCGGCAGCCCTTCGGGCATCCCACGGCACCCATGTGATGGGACTTGCTGCCGGCTATGTACCCGGCACAAACGACGATACGCGGCCCGTCATCTGCGTGCAGTTGCCAACCAATCTGACCATGGATGTCAGCGGAGCGCAAATTCTGCCGGCCCTGGGACTGGCAATCGACTTCATCATGTTGCATGCCGACCGCTTCACATTCAAAAACGATCACGGCAAGCGGGTTCCCCTGGTCGTCAATTTCAGTTTCGGGAACTTTGCAGGACCGCACGATGGTACCGGTTTGATCGAGGCGAAGATCGACGAAGCGCTTCACTCGACCAGCCGGCGTGTGATCCAGGTGGCACTTCCTGCCGGGAACGGCAATCTGGCGCGCACTCATGCGGAGATCGCCTTTGCGGACGATGCCTCTGGTAACGTCGAGACGGCACGCCTCGACTGGCGCATTCAGCCCGACGACCGCAGCGCAAGCTATGTCGAGATCTGGATGCCGCCGAAGGTCAACCCAGGCAAGCTTGTGAAAGTTCGCGTAACTCCGCCCGCAGGCCCGAGGAGTGCTCCCGTTTCAACCGTGCCCGGAGAATTTGCGATCCTGCATGCCGGAGACAACGTGGAATTCGGGCGGATCCTTTACACGCCGCCCCATGCTCCGACCTGGCGCGGATGCATCACGGTTTGCGTTCATCCGACCTTTCATCATGACGTGACTGGCTGCCTTGCGCCTTCGGGCGTGTGGAAGATCGAAATCAAAAATGTTTCCCTGACCGAAACCGACCGGGTTCAGGTCTGGATCCAGCGCGATGAGACGCTGCCCGGGTTTCCCGCTTTCGGGCGTCAATCCTATTTCGACAACGAGGACTATCAGCGGTTCGACAGCTTCGGAGCGCCCTTGCCGACCGATCCGCCCGGATCCGATTGCCTTGTCAAGCGCAGCGGCACCATCAGCGGTTTTGCCTGTGGCAAATTTCCTGCCGTTCTTGCCGGTTATGTCGAAAGCCTCAACGAGTTGGCCGACTACTCCGCCGCCGGGCCGGTGACAACGGCGATGAATGCAACGGCCCCGACCAGAACCGGTCCGGATGCAGCCGCTGTCAGCGACGATACACCGGTGCTTCAAGGCATATTGAGCGCCGGTTCGCGCAGCGGATCACTCGTATCTCTCAACGGCACCAGCGTTGCTGCACCTCAGGTGGCACGATGGATGGCAGACAGGCTTGCGCAAGGCCAGACAGCGACGAGAGGCGACGTCAGAGCACAGGCCGCATTTGACGACCGTCCCCCGCCCTCAAGGCCGAGCATCGGCAGGATTGGCGGCGGCCGGATGAAAAGGAGAGTCCGGTTCGGGCCACCCAGAAAGGCTTGATCGGCGAGGCACACCCTGCCTTGACTGTTCCGCGTTGGGGGAAAGTGACCCGCGCAAGGAGAAACGAGGGGCCGGACAAGTATATTCCAGACCAGAAGTGACCGGAACCAATGTCAACGCTGCTGCGTTTGACAGGTCAGCAGGCAGTCTTTACTGAAAGACGTCAGAGTATCCGAGAATGGCGATGACGACAGACATCGAGGACAAGCCGGCCACCGCCGAGGACATCGAGCTTAAGGCAGACAATGCCAAGCGGCGACAGATCCTCACAGGAGCGCGAAAGGTGTTCCGAGCCAAGGGTTTCGACGGTACCAGCATGGAAGTCATCGCCAGGGAGGCAGGCGTCTCCAAGGGCACGCTCTATGTCTATTTCCCCAGCAAGGAAGCCCTGTTTGAGGCGCTGATCCTGGAAGAGCGCTATGGTCAGGCCGAGCTGCTGCAGGAAGTCCTCGTCAGCCGCGCAGATGTCGAAGCGGATCTCCGCCGCATCGGCCGCAACTATCTTGAGAAGATGGCCAGGCCGGAAAAACTGTCAACGCTCCGGATGGTGATCGGGGCCGCCGAGAAGTTTCCCCAGTTCGGCGAATTGCTCTACGAGGCCGGCCCCTGCCGCGGCCGGCATGAAATGGGCGCCTTCATCCAGGAACGGATCAACCGCGGCGACCTGAAACCCTGTGAAACCGAACTTGCTGCGGGCCAGTTCTTTGACCTCTGCGTCGCCGGCATTCTCCGACGCATGCTGCTCAATGCCGGCCCGCCTCCGGACGAGACCGAGATCAAGGCCAATGTCGACGCTGCGGTAAAGGTGTTCCTGTCGGCCTACGGCACTTGATCCGTCAGCCAGTTGCTCCCCGAACGTGAATATTTCTGCGCTTTTGGAGTGCATGTTTGTCGGAAACGATCCGCCGCGTTCTGGCGGCGCGATTGGAAAATCCTATATTATCTGCCATCGCGGCCTCCTCCAGACCATCGTGTGTCCTGGGAATGGTACGCAAGATGCTCTGACACTTCGAAATCGATCAGCTCTTGGACGAACAACTCATTGCAGTTGAACGAAAGCTGATCCAGAGAACCAGGCTTTTCATGACAGCAAGACCGCCGATCTTTCAGTTCGACAATACCTATGCCCGGGACCTGCCAGGCTTTTATGTCGCCTGGGAGGGCGCCAAGGTTCCCGCCCCTGCCCTGGTTCTGCTGAATCGCACGCTCGCAGAGGAACTCGGGCTGGAACCGAACCAGCTGGACACGCCTGAAGGAGCGGAAATCTTCGCCGGCATCCGTCAGCCGGAGGGGGCCGCACCCCTCGCCCAGGTTTATGCCGGTCACCAGTTCGGCGGCTTTTCTCCGCAGCTTGGCGACGGCCGTGCATTGCTCATTGGTGAGATCATCGACACGCAGGGCCGCCGCCGGGACATCCAGTTGAAAGGCTCCGGCCCGACGCCGTTCTCGCGCGGCGGTGACGGCAAGGCTGTGATCGGTCCAGTGCTGCGCGAGTACATTATCGGCGAAGCCATGCATGCACTTGGCATACCGACGACGCGGGCCCTCGCCGCCGTCACCACCGGTGAGACGATTTACCGGGACGGTCCGAAGCCGGGCGCTGTACTGGCAAGGGTCGCTGCAAGCCATCTGCGTGTCGGCACGTTTCAGTTTTTCGCGGCCCGCGGGGAAACGGACAAGGTCCGCCAGCTCGCCGACTATGCCATTTCCCGTCATTATCCGGACCTGACCGGGGCGCAGAACCGCTATCTGCGGCTCTTCGAGAAGGTTGTCGACCGCCAGGCTGCCCTCGTTGCCAGGTGGATACTTGTGGGTTTCGTTCACGGTGTCATGAACACCGACAACACCACCATTTCCGGAGAGACGATCGACTACGGTCCCTGCGCCTTCATCGACGCATACGACCCCGCGGCCGTATTCAGTTCTATCGACCACGGCGGCCGCTATGCCTTCGGTCGCCAGCCCGCGATCATGCAGTGGAACCTTGCACGGCTCGCGGAAACGCTGCTTGCCTTGATAGAACCGGAGGATCTGGACAGGGCCGTCGGACAGGCCAGCGAAGTCCTCGGCCGCTTTCCGGACCTATACCGCGCCGCCTGGCTTGGCGGCATGCGGGAAAAGCTGGGATTGGTGACGGCGACCGACGCCGATCAGGAGCTGTTTGAAGCCCTGCTGTCGATCATGCAGGCCCAGCGCGCAGATTACACGCTCGTGTTCCGGCGCCTCGGCGATGCCGCTACAGGTCAACCATCCGCATTGCGCGATCTCTTCGTCGATCCGACTCAGCTTGACCCTTGGCTCCAGCGTTGGCAGTCACGCTTGCAGGCTGAAGGATTGCAGGCGGAAGAGCTCAGGTCGGCGCTGAACGGATCCAACCCTCTCTATATCCCGCGCAATCACAAGGTGGAGGAAGCGCTGGCGGCAGCGGAGACCGGCGACTACGGTCCGGCAAAGTCCCTGCTCATCGCGTTGCAGACACCCTTTGAGGATCGCGAGGGGTTTGAAACCTATGCCGAGCCTGCTCCGGAGAGTTTCGGGCCCTATCAGACGTTTTGCGGCACCTAGGCGCTCCAACAAACACAAGCCGAAATGCGGCGAGCAGCTAGTCGCCCTATTTGGCGAGCCGTTCGACCAGAAAATTCATCTCGTGCTCCAGCTTGTCGCCGGAGAGGCCGACGAAACGCGCCTCGAGACTGATAGTCACCAGTCCATGCACGGCGGCAAACGCCGTCCTTGACCGCGCAGCAAGCGCCTCCTCTCCGAGTTGCGGACTGAGTTCCTTCATTGGTGCAGCAATGAAACCAAGGAGCGCGATATTCTCCTGAATGTGCCATTCGGGTACTTCCTTGCCGTCGGGCAAACGATGGTTGAAGAGCGTGGTCCAGAGATTGCGGTTGTCTCTGGCAAATTCCAGATAGGCCTTTGCAAGCGCCTTGAGCCGGGCAAGCGGTGTTTCGATTCCTTCTACCGCAGTCGCCATCACATTCTTGATCCGGTCGAGGGTAACCGAATTGACTGCGAGCAGCAGGGCATCCTGATCGGCAAAGTGCTTATAGACCGATCCGACTGAATAGCCCGCATTCGCCGCGATCTTGCGGATGTTGACCGCCTCCATCCCCCCTGCCTCGACAGCAGAGATCGCCGCTTCGAGGACCCGGCGGTGAGTTTCTTCGCTCTTGGCTTTCTGGATGCCGGCCATCTGGTTCTCCATCGAAAAAGTGAACTTAGTTCATTTTTTACTTGACCTAACCGAACAGCTGTGGCCTTGTCAAATAGTGAACAACGTTCACTTTTAGGGAGGCGCAATGTTTGAGCCATTCATCAACCAACTGAAAGCGCTGTTTTTCGTCAGCGCGGGAGAAACCCGGGACAGTCAGTCTCTGGCCCTGTTCTCCCTCAACCTACGCACAGCAGCAGCATCGGTGCGTGCTGCCCAGGTCGCTCTGGCACGTGCCAAGGCGGAACAGCAACAGGACCGCAAGCGATTGTCACAGATCGAACGATCCCTCGAAGACCTGGAGAACCGGGCGAGAAATGCCCTTCTAAAGGGTCTGGACTCCCTTGCGCGGGAGGCAGCTGAGGCCATCGCGCTGCTGGAAGACGAAAAGACCTCCCTGCAGGCAGCCATCCAGGCTTTCGAGAAGGACCTCTCCGGTCTCACCGAAACCCTGCACCGCGCCCAGAGCCGCCTCAGAGCTCTTAAGCGCGGCGAGCGTACAGTGGAAGTGCGGGACCGGATTCAGAAGGCGCAGTCCTTCGGGTCGGAGGCGGGGCAATCTGCCCTCTCCCAGGCCGAAGAACAGCTGGACGACATTCTCCACCGGCAGGAACGCGACCAGTTGGCAGAGCGGGAGTTCAAGGCTTTGTCCGCTGACGGCGATCCGGACACCCTCATTGCAAAACTCGGCGAGGCGGGATGCGGTGCGCCCGTGACGACCAAGGCGGACGCGGTGCTCGCCCGCCTCAGATCAGACCTACCCCTTCTACTGCAACAAAGCAGCTGACACGAGGACAGACCCATGCAGGAACCGACAGTCAAACATTCCAATAACTGGACCATCTTCACCATCGGCAGTTTCGCCGTCGCCGCCATCATGATGGCACTCGGCATCTGGAACCTGGAGGCGAGTTTCTCCGCCAAGGGCTTCTATGCAATGTCCGCGATCATGCTGGTGCATACGGCAGTCACACTCACCAAGACCCTGCGTGACCGCGAGGAGTCGATGAAATTCCATAACCGTCTGGAAGACGCCAAGACCGAGAAGCTGCTGATGGACATCAGCAAGCCGGAACACGCCTGACCTCAACCCGGGCGGTGGGGCAACCACCGCCCGGACATCTCGCACCATTACCACGGGGTGGGTCACGACCGGCTTCCCCGAAGGAGGAACTCATGCGCGCATCGCTGATGACATCCAGGCGCTTTGCTCCGCTTTTCTGGACCCAGTTCCTTTCTGCATTCAACGACAACTTCCTGAAGAACGCTCTGGTTTTCCTGGTGCTGTTCAAGGTGACCGCGCTTGAAGCTGCAACCTTGAACTCAGGAGCACTGATCGCCCTGGCCGGAGCTGTCTTCATTTCCCCCTTCCTGTTCCTCTCAGCGATCGGCGGCGAACTTGCGGACAAATACGACAAGGCGCGGCTTGCGCGGATCACCAAGCTGGTGGAAATCGCGGGCGCAATGCTTGCCGTCGCCGGGGTGGCACTTTCCTCCCTGCCTGTGCTCTTCTCTGCCCTCTTCATCTTCGGCGCCATGTCCGCCCTCTTCAGCCCGGTAAAATACGGCCTGCTGCCCGACCACCTCGAGGCGTCCGCCCTTCCCCGGGCAAACGCATGGATCGAGGCGGGAACCTTTCTCGCCATTCTCGGCGGCACCATTACCTCCGGTCTTCTTTTCGCTACCAAAGCGCCGGCAACACTCTTCGTTCCCCTCATGATGGCGCTCTCAATCGGGTGTTACGCCTTCAGCCGGATGATCCCGGCCGCACCGGCGGCAGCCCCCGGCCTCCGGATCGACTGGAACATTGCCACCTCCACCTGGCGCGTCGTCGCAGACCTCACCGCGAACGGCCGCCTCTTCCGCGTGGCATTGATGAACGCCTGGTTCTGGCTAATCGGCGCGCTGGTCCTCGCCGTCCTGCCGCTGATGGTGAAGACCTTCCTCGGCGGCGGCGAGATTGCCGTCACCTGGTTCCTCGCGGTCTTCGCCATTTCCATCGGCATCGGTTCGGCCCTTGCGGCCTGGTTGCTGGCGGGCCGGGTCGTCCTGCTGCCGGCGCCTGTCGGTGCGTTGTTCCTGGCCGTCTTCTGCCTGGATACTGCCCTGACGCTTGCGGGTTTGCCCGAAGCTGTTGCGGCTGCCGGATTTCCGGATTTTCTCCGCCAGGAAGGTGTCATCCATCTCAGCATTGATATGGCCGGTCTCGCCATTTCGGGGGCGTTGCTTGTCGTGCCGACTTTCACCGCCTTGCAGACCTGGGCAAAACCTGAAGTACGCGCCCGAACGATTGCCGCTTCCAATGCCATCGGCGCTGCCGTCATGACGGCCGGTGGCCTGACGCTGGCGGGTGCCCAGAAACTGGGTGTCTCTATACCGACGGTCTTTCTGACGCTCGCAGGTCTTAATCTGTTAGCCGCCATCGCGATGCTGAAGACACTTCCGACCAATCCGCTGCGCGATGCGATTTCCATTCTCTACCGCGCCATCTTCCGCCTGGAAGTCACCGGCCTAGAGAACCTGGAAAAGGCCGGCCGAAACCCGATTCTGGCGCTCAACCATGTGAGCCTGCTGGATGCAGGCCTTGCCCTGACGCTGACAGACCGCACGCCGTCCTTTGCCATCGACTACGAGATCGCGAAGCGCTGGTGGGTGAAGCCCTTTCTGCGGCTCGCCAATTCACTTCCGATTGACCCCAAGCGCCCGATGGCAACACGGGCTCTCATCAAGGTGGTCAATTCGGGCGAGCCGATGGTGATCTTTCCCGAAGGCCGGCTCACGGTCACAGGCAGCCTGATGAAGGTTTATGACGGAGCCGCGATGGTCGCCGACAAGACCGGCGCGATGATCGTGCCGATACGCATCGACGGTCTGGAAAAGACCCCGTTCTCCTATCTGAAGCCCAACCAGATCCGCAAACGGTTCTTCCCAAAAGTGAAGGTGACGATCATGGAACCGAAACGCCTGTCCCTGCCCGAAACACTGAGGGGCCGCGGGCGCCGCGCCGCCGCAGGCGCCGAACTCTACAACATCATGTCGGACCTGATGTTCAGGACGAGCCTTGCCGCCAACGACACCATTCTCGACCGCGTCATCGCCACCGCAAGGGAACGCGGTTATGGCAGCACAGCGGTGGAAGATCCGGTCACCGGCAAACTGACCTATGGCCGCCTGCTGGCCGGCACTTCGGTTCTGGCAAGAAAGATCGCCGGCATGACCCGGGGCGAGGACACCGTCGGCATCATGCTGCCCAACGCAAACGGCGCCGCCGTAACCGTTCTCGCGGCGCTTTCGGTCGGCAAGGTCCCGGCCATGATCAACTTTACGGCAGGCGCGGAAAACGTGCTGTCGGCCTGCCGGACGGCGGAAGTCGGCACTCTCCTCTCCTCGCGTGCCTTCGTTGCCCAGGCCCGGCTGGAGCCTTTGGTGGCAAAGCTGGAGGGGTCAGTGCGGATTGTCTGGCTGGAGGACATCAAGGCAGAGATCGGCGTTGTCGAAAAGATCCGCGGCCTTCTTACAAGAAACCGCCCAATTGCTCCGAGAAGTGCCGACGACACAGCGGTGATCCTCTTTACCTCGGGTTCCGAGGGAACGCCCAAGGGCGTGGTCCTGACCCACCGCAATATCCTGGCCAACGCCACCCAGGCAGCGGCACGGATCGACTTCACGCCCTCCGACAAGGTGTTCAACGTGCTGCCGATGTTCCATTCCTTCGGCCTGACGGCTGGCACCATATTGCCGCTGATCTCGGGCGTGCCGGTTTATCTCTATCCCTCGCCCCTGCATTACCGCATCGTGCCGGAGCTGATCTATGCCTCCAACGCCACGATCCTGTTCGGCACCGACACCTTCCTCAACGGCTATGCACGGGTCGCACACGCCTATGATTTCCGCTCCCTGCGCTACTGTTTCGCGGGTGCCGAGCCGGTCAAGCCCTCGACCAGGCAGGTCTACCAGGAACGCTTCGGCCTCCGCGTACTTGAGGGTTATGGCGTCACCGAAACCGCGCCGGTCATCGCGCTCAATACGCCGATGTTCAACCGTGCGGGTACCGTCGGCAAGCTGATGCCCGGCATGACGGCGCGACTGGAACCCGTGCCCGGCGTGGACCAAGGCGGACGCCTGCTTGTCTCGGGCCCCAACGTCATGGTCGGATATCTCAAGGCGGACAATCCCGGCGTCGTCGAACCGCTGGTCGACGGCTGGCATGACACCGGCGACATCGTCGAAATCGACGGCGACGGTTTCATCACCATCAAGGGCCGCGCCAAGCGCTTTGCCAAGATCGGTGGCGAGATGGTCTCGCTCGCAGCCGTCGAGGCCCTGGCCGGCCGGATCTGGCCGCATCATCTCTCCGCCGTCGCGGCCATCAAGGACGAGCGCAAGGGCGAAAAACTGGTGCTCATCACCGAAAATCCGGAGGCGGACCGCAGCACCTTCATCGCGGAGGCCAAGTCCTACGGTGCACAGGACCTAATGATCCCGGCGGAAATCCGTGTCGTTGCCAAAGTCCCAGTCCTCGGGTCCGGCAAACTTGATTTTGCCGGCGTGAACCGCCTCGTCGAAGGCGGTGAGGATCTCAAGACGGCTGCGTGACCAGCAGGAAACCGTCCCCGCCCCCGGGACGGTTTCCACTTTCCCGGACTCGCAGACCTCGCTGCTGCATCAGGCTGCGGCAAGCACCTCGGCCCTTGCCTTGGCGATGGCAGCCAGCAGCCGGTCCACGTCGGCCTCGGTCGTCGACCAGTTCGAGACGCTGATGCGGAAGCCCTTGCGGCCCTGCCAGGCAGCCTGGCCGAACCAGGCTTCCCCCGAGGACTGGACGTGGGCTGCGATGCGCGCGCATGCGTCTTCCGCGCCGGGCAACGTTGCAAACACTTGGTTGAAATGCACCTGATGCGGAACCTCGAAACCGAGCGCCGTCAGGTCCCGTGCGATCCGCGCAGCATGGTCATGGAACCGGCGAACCATTAGCGAAACCCCTTCCCGTCCCAGCGACAAAAGCGCCGCCCAGGTCTCCGCTCCGCGCGCAGCCCGGCTGAATTCCGGCGACCGCATTGCAGGATTGCTGACCGCGGCCGGTAGATATCCTGCACCGATCGCCATTGAAGCTTCCATCTCATTTGGATGACGACAAAGGGCGAGCCCTCCATCATAAGGCGTGTTGAGCGTCTTGTGACAGTCGACAACCCAGCTGTCGGCTTTTTCCAGTCCTTGGAGCGCATTCTTCATCGGTTCCGACGCACGTGCCCACAGGCCAAAGGCACCGTCTACATGAAGCCAGGCGCCCGCCGCACGGCAGCGGTCGCCGAGGGCGTCGAACCGGTCAAAGGCTCCCGTGCAGACGTTTCCGGCCTGGGCCAGCACCAGAGTGCGTGCATCCAGTGCCGGTATGGCGTCGAGACGCATGCGCCCCTGATCATCGACCGGAACCCACTCGATCCTGTCCGTGCCAAGACCTGCCATGCGGAGGGATTTCAAAACCGTTGCATGAATTTCGGCGCTGGCGACGATCCTCAGCTCCGGCGCACCGATCAGCCCTGCTCCACGCGCATGGCCCAAGCGGGCGAGCAATGCATCACGTGCGGTGACCAGGAGCGTCATGTTTGCCATGGTCGCGCCCGTGGTGAAAGCCCCGTTCGTGCCCTCGGGCAATCCCAGAAGATCGATAGTCCATCTTATGGCCGCTTCTTCCATCCGCACCACCGACGGGCCGGTCAAGGCATCGGCAACCTGATCCCAAGCGGACAACAGTGCGCGCGCGGCCGACGCCGCCGGAAGGGATCCGCCTATGACATAACCGAAATAGCGGCCCGCGGCCGAAGCAACCGTCCCCTCACCACCGACGGTTTCCATGAGGTCAAGAACCGCCTCGACATCAATGCCGGCTTCAGGCAGCTCAATGTCCAGCTGGTCGAGCCTGTCCGTCCTTGCGTTGACCCGTCGCAACGGCAGCGCCTTCAGGAATTCTGCCCCCCTCGTGGCGCCGTCCGAAAAGGCTTCCGCCTGTACATGGAGTGCGGTTTTGTGCATAGTCGCCCCGTCATTCATATCGAAGAGTATCTATATAGATGAATATCAATATAGATGTGAAGTCAAGCGCTGTTGCGATGGCCGCGCTGGCGAGTCCTGTCCGCCTGCAGATCCTCTTGTGGCTGCTCGATCCACGCCCCCACTTCCCGCCGCAGCGCGACGGTGACCTTGTTGAAGATGGCGTCTGCGTCGGCTTTATCACCGAGAAGGCCGGGCTCAGCCAACCGACCATCAGCACCCACATGAAGAAGCTTTCGGAAGCCGGGCTCGTGACCGGCAAGCGGATCGGAAACTGGATGTTTTACAAGCCGGACCGGGCACGACTGGCCGGTCTCGGTCTTGCTTTGACCTCAGCATCCGAGGCCGATCCCGAGTAGGACGAAAGTGTTTCCGCTCGCTGATGAGCTCGATCCGAGACAACGCAGTGGTGGAAACCCCACAGACCCGAAAATCAGCAGCCAGCCAGGCGAGAACGCAGGAGAGCC
>ENA-ORCZ01000403-ORCZ01000403.1-marine-metagenome-genome-assembly--contig:-NODE-403-length-20058-cov-2.838647_pt1 | contig 20058 bp, 18 predicted proteins | sample MGYA00237785_ERZ508519 | MGnify/ENA primary metagenome ERZ508519 (study PRJEB26189, sample SAMN06268790) | marine metagenome | isolation source: Bioluminescent Bay, La Paraguera, Puerto Rico | place...
TGGCGGCGTCGCTGGCCTCGTCGCGGGGATAGCTGCTGAGGTCGTCCGGCCGGTTGAACTGCTTGGGGTTGACGAAGATCGTGGCGATTACCCGGTCGCAATCGCGCCGGGCCGCCTCGACCAGCGCCATGTGCCCGGCGTGCAGGGCGCCCATGGTGGGCACCACGCCGACCCGGGCGCCGGCGGCTTTCCAGCCGGCAACCAGCTCGCGCAGCCCGGCAACGCGCCGCGCGATCGCCATCCGCCCGTAGGATTCGCCATTTTCCGCCGGGTTCACCCCTTCATCTCCCTGGTCTCTCTATCTCGAGCGCCCGATATGAAGCATTCCGCCGGGCGGCCTGCAAGCTGCGGCGATGCATTTTTAAGGACGCAGGAAGTCGAGAATGCGCCCGTGCCAGGGAAAAAAGACAGACCAATGATCTGCAACCCTTTGATGGAGCGCGTGATTTTCTGACAGGCGGCAGCGTGACCTGTCCTGCCCCTGGGATGCTGCTGATGGGGTGGAGCCAATCTGAACACGTGGGCGTCGTAGGGCGCCTCTGGCGCGGGCCGGCCGGCCCCATCGGTTTCCTTCATCCGACACGCGCAAAAAAATCGTTTGTCGGAGGCGGGCGGCGGTCGCAAATCTGAGAGCGACGCAACCTCCCTTCATAGGGGTCGACTGATGTTCGGGTCCTATTACGCCGAGTTTGCTCTCGGCCTCGTCTTTCTGGCTGTTGCCGCCGGCTTCTGGGTCATGCTGCTGCGCATCTTCCGGCATCCGGTGGTGCCCGTGGTGTTCCGCGGAACCATGGCGGCGGAGCTTCTCACCGTTCTGGAGATCGCGTTGCTGGCCTTCGGCTTGGCGGCCCTGATCGATGCGGTGGCCAAGGCCATTCCCTGACCGGCCTGGATCCAGTGTGTCTTAGACGCCTTCGGCGCCGCGGAAGGCCCAGCCGACCATGCGCCGCTCGATGACGGCAAAGAGGGCGTACATGCCGACACCCATCACGGCGATGACCAGCAGCCCCGCGAAGACCAGCGGTACGCGGAAGCTGGAGGCAGCGGTCAGCATCAGGTGGCCCATGCCGGCGTTGCCGGCCACGGTTTCGGAAATCACCGTGCCGACGAAAGCGAGCGTCACCGCCACCTTCAGCGAGGCGAAGAAGTAGGGCAGGGAGCGCGGCACGCCGACCTTCAGCAGGATGTCCAGCTTGCGGGCGCCCAAGGCGCGCAGCACATCGCGCAGTTCCGGCTCCAGGGTGGCCAGGCCGGTTGCCACATTCACCACGATGGGAAAGAAAGAGATGGTGAAGGCAGTGAGGACCGCCGGCACGGTGCCGATGCCGAACCACACGACCAGGACCGGCACGATGGCGACCTTGGGAATGCTGTTGAAGCCGACCAGCAACGGATAGATCGCCGCGTAGACCAGGGCGGAAGCGCCGGTCAGCACCCCCAGCGCGAGGCCGAAGACGACGGCCAGCGCGAAGCCCAGCAGCGTCACCCAGAAGGTGTAGAAGGCGTTCTGCCAGATCGCCGGCCAATACTCGACCAGGGCGGCGATGGCCTGGCTGGGCGCCGGCAGCACGAACTCGGGGATGGCGAAGAGGCGGCAGGCGGCCTCCCAGACCACGAAGAGGCCGATGGTGGCCAGCCAGGGCGCGAGCTTCACGGGTGTGATCCTAAGAGCCGGGATCATGCCGCGCGCACCTCGCCGATGTGGTCGCGCAGGCGGTGCACCAGCTCGACGAAGTCCTCGTCGAAGGTGGACTCCAGGGTGCGCGGCCGCGCCAGGGTGACCGGCCTCTCGTAGACCACGCGACCAGGACGCTTGCTCATGACGTAGACCCGGTCGGCCAGGTAGACCGCCTCGCGCAGGTCGTGCGTGACGAGGATGACGGTGAACTTCTGCCGCAGCCAGAGTTGCTGCAGCACTTCCCAGAGCTCCTCACGGGTGAAGGCGTCCAGGGCGGCGAAGGGCTCGTCGAGCAGCAGCAACTCGGGCTCGTGGATCAGCGCCCGGCATAGCGAGGCCCGCTGCTGCATGCCGCCGGACAGCTCGTAGGGGGCGTGGTTCTCGTACCCCTCCAGGCCGACGACCTTCAGCAGCTCGTGTGCCCGCGCGACATGCTCGGCCTTCTTGCGGCGGAAGCTGGCGCGGTGCTCGCGGCTCACCTCCAGGGGCAGCAGCACGTTCTCCAGGGTCGAGCGCCAGGGCAGCAGGGTGGCGTTCTGGAAAGCCATGCCGACCGACGTCGCGGCGCCGGGTGTCTGGGAATCGGAGATTTCGCGGCCGCCGATGCTGGCCCGGCCGCTGTCGGCGGGAGCCAGGCCGGAGACAATCTTCAAAAGCGAGGACTTGCCGCAGCCCGACGGGCCGACCAGGGCGATGAACTCGCCGCGGTTGATGGTCAGCGTCGCGTCGCTGACCGCCGGCACGGCGCCGGCGGCGCCACCATAGCTCATGGTGACGCCGCTCAGTTCGACGAATGCGGTCACGCTGACAGCCGTGAAACGAAAGAGAAGAACAGCGGGTCCATCACTTGGAAAGCATACGCTCCTCGGCCGGCGGCAGGAACTCCGACGTCCAGATTGCGGCGGGTTCCGGCGTGCTCGTCAGGCCGTAGGCCAAGGCGAGCTGGGCGATGGCGCTCTTCAGGCGGGCCTCCTCCACGTCTCCAATGCCATTTTCCTTCACATGAGGCGTCAGGACGTTGACGTCGAGAGCCAGCTTCAGCCGCTCCAGCTCCAGTGACTTCTCGATCAGCGGGTCGAACTTGGCGACGATCTCGATGGCACCCTCCGGATCGGCGATGATGTCCTTCCAGCCGCGCAGGGTGGCCCGCAGGAAGCCTTTCACCGCATCGGGGTTCTCCTCGATGAAGCCGCCGGAGGCGATCACGGCGTTGCCGTAGAAGTCCATGCCATAGTCGGCGTAGAGAAAGTAGGTGATGTCCTCCTCCTTCACGCCCTTGGACTTGAGGTCGAGCATGGAGGAGAAGAAGTGGCCGGAGATGAAGTCGACCTGCCCTTGGACCAGCATGGTCTCACGCAGGGCCGGATCCATGTTGACCCGCTCGACCTTGGCCTCGTCGATGCCGGTCTCGTGGGCGAAGGCAGGGAACAGCTTGTAGGAGGCATCGAAGACCGGCGCCCCCAGCTTGCGCCCAACCAGGTCTTCCGCGCTCTCGATGTTGTTCTTCTTCAGGGTGAAGAGGGAGAAGGGCGGCGCGTCGTAGGCCATCATCACGGCCTTCACCGACTGGCCGGGGTTCTGGGCGTTGAAATCGACCAGGGCGTTGATGTCGGCGAATCCCATCTGGTAGGCGCCGCTGGCCACCCGGGTGACGGCGCCGGCCGAGCCGTTGCCGCTGTCGATCGTGACGTCCAGGCCTTCCTCGGCATAGAAGCCCTTGTCCGCGGCGACCAGGAAGGCCGCGGTTGGGCCCTGGTACTTCCAGTCGAGGGTAAACTTGATGTCTGTCTCGGCTTGGACCGGGGCGGCGCCCAGGGCGGCCGGCAGCGCCAGCGCGATCACGGCGGCTACGGCTTGCCAGGCAGCAGATTTCCTGGCCTTGGAGGGCGCGGAAGCTGTTGCCGGAGATGTGGTTGAAGGCATTTTGGTGAAGTCTCCCTGATGAGATTCGGCAAGTCCCGAAGGTTCTTAGTTCAGCAATTCCCGTGCCACGCGATGCGGCTGAGGGAAGGCCCTGCCTGCGGTCTGCTTGCCTTGGTTCAGACGATCATAATCTGGGCAGACTGCGCGCGGAATAGTCATCTGCCCCGAGGGGGCGCCGCGAGGCGGCTCAGGATACCCTTGAGGCATCCTCTGGGCGCGCGCCGGGCAGCGACAACGAGCGGTCAGGTCTCGCCCTTGGACTTATTGTAGACGTCGAATATCACCGCGGCGAGCAGCACAAGGCCCTTGATGACCTGCTGCCAGTCGATTCCCACACCCATGATCGACATGCCGTTGTTCATCACCCCCATGATGAAGGCGCCGATCACCGCGCCCATGATCTTGCCGACGCCGCCGGACATCGACGCCCCACCGATGAAGACCGCGGCGATGACATCCAGTTCGAACGCGACACCGGCCTTGGGCGTGGCGGTATTCAGTCGGGCGGCGAAGATCAGGCCGGCCAGGGCGGCCAGCATGCCCATGTTGGCGAAGGTCAGGAAGGTCAGCCGCTCGGTCTTGATGCCCGACAGCTTGGCCGCCTTCTCGTTGCCGCCGATGGCGTAGATGCGCCGGCCCGGCACTGACTTGGTGGTGAAGAAGGTGTAGGCGGAGATCAGCACCGCCATCGTGATCAGCACGTTGGGCAGGCCGTTGTAGGTGGCCAGAAGGTAGGTGATGTAGACGATGGCCGCGGCGATGACGCCGTTCTTGGCCAGGAAGAAGCTGAGGGGCTCGTCGAGGTGTGAGAAGCGGGCCTGCTTGGCCCGCGCGCGCAGGCCGAAGACGATCATCCCGGCGCCCACGGCGACACCCAGCAGCAGGGAGAGCAGCTTGAAGTCCAGGCCGAAGGGGTCGGGGATGAAGCCGGAAGAGAGCGCCTGAAAAGACTTGGGGAAGGGGCCGATGGACTGGCCCTCCAGAAGCGCCAGGGTGAGGCCGCGGAAGACCAGCATGCCGGCCAGGGTGACGACGAAGGAGGGGATGCGCCAGTAGGCGATCCAGTAGCCCTGGGCCGCGCCGATCAGCGCGCCGGCCAGTAGGCAGGCCGGCACCGTGACGATGACCGGCAGGTCGTAACTGACCATCATGACCGCGGCCAGGGCGCCTATGAAGCCGACCACCGACCCCACGCTGAGATCGATGTGGCCGCAGACGATGACCAGCAGCATGCCCAGCGCCATGATGATGATGTAGCTGTTCTGCAGGAAGAGGTTGGTCAGGTTCAGCGGCTTCATCAGCACGCCGTCGGTCCAGATCTGGAAGAAGGCCATGATGACCACCAGCGCGACCAGCATGCCATAGTCGCGAATGTGGTGCTTCAGGTAGTCCGCCACCGAAACCCGGGCTTTCCCGCCTTCGGCGATTTCGGAAGATAAGGTCGTCATGCCGCTCTGCCTCTAACGATCATGCTCATGATCTTTTCCTGGCTGGCCTCCGCAGCACTCAACTCGCCTACGAAGGCACCTTCGTTCATTACATAAATGCGGTCGCACATGCCGAGCAGTTCCGGCATCTCGGAAGAGATCATCACCACGCCTTTGCCCTCGGCGGCCAGCCGGTTGATGATGGTGTAGATCTCGAACTTCGCACCGACATCGATCCCGCGGGTCGGCTCGTCGAGGATAAGCACCTCGGGGCCCGCGAAGAGCCATTTGGAGAGCACCACCTTCTGCTGGTTGCCGCCGGAGAGGTTGCCAACTTTCTGGAAGACATGGGGTGTGCGGATGTTGAGAGCGTCGCGGTAGTCCATCGCCACTTTGCGCTCGGTCCCCTCGTCGATGACACCGTGCGAGGAGACCTCTTCCAGGTTCGACAGGCTGATGTTCTTGGCCATGGTTTCGTCCAGAACCAAACCCAAGGCCTTGCGGTCCTCGGTTACGTAGGCGATGCCGGCCTCCACCACTTTGCCGACGCTGGAGACGTCGACTTCCTGGCCATTCATCTTCACGCGGCCGGAGATGTTCTGGCCGTAGCTGCGGCCGAAGAGGCTCATGGCCAGTTCGGTCCGTCCCGAGCCCATGAGACCGGCGATGCCGACCACCTCGCCACGGCGCACCGTCAGGTTGACGCCCTTGACCACCTTGCGGTCCGGGTGCTGCGGGTGGTGGGCGGTCCAGTCGAAGACCTCCATGAGGATGCCGTCGATCCGCGGCGTGCGCTCGGGATAGCGATGCGCCATGTCACGGCCCACCATGTCCTTGATGATGCGCGCCTCGTCGATGCTTCCCGTATGGCAATCGAGGGTCGAGACGGCGGCGCCGTCGCGCAGCACGGTAATGGAATCGGCGACGCGGCTCACCTCGTTCAGCTTGTGGGAGATGAGGATCGAGGTGATGCCCTGTGCCTTGAATTCCAGCAGAAGGTCGAGCAGCTTTTCGCTGTCGTTCTCCTGCAGGCTGGCGGTCGGCTCATCCAGGATCAGCAACTTGACCCGCTTGGAGAGCGCCTTGGCGATCTCGACCAGCTGCTGCTTGCCGACGCCGATATTGGTGATCAGCGTCGAAGAGGGCTCTTTCAGGCCCACCTTGCGCAGCAGTTCGTCGGCGCGCGCGTAGGTGGCCGGCCAGTCGATGGCGCCGAAGCGCTGTACTTCGTTGCCAAGAAAGATGTTCTCGGCGATGGAGAGCAGCGGCACCAGGGCCAGTTCCTGGTGGATGATGATGATGCCCAGGCCTTCACTGTCGGCGATGCCACGGAAGCGCTGTACCTGGCCATCGTAGAGGATGTCGCCGTTGTAGCTGCCGTGCGGGTAGACGCCGCTCAGCACCTTCATGAGCGTCGATTTACCGGCGCCGTTCTCGCCGACCAGGGCGTGGATCTCCCCGCGCTCCACCTTCAGGCTGACGTTGTCCAGCGCCTTGACCCCGGGAAAGGTCTTGGTGATCCCGCGCATTTCCAGAATGCTGTCCATGCGATCCGCTCCGCCCGCGAGGCAGCCCCGCCTCCCGTCTTCGGGAGGCGGCGCCGCTGCAGGTTGGGACTCTACCGCTAACCCTTGATCTGATCGATGGTGTAGTAGCCGGAATCGATCAGGATCTTTTCCCAGTTGGTCTCGTCGACCGCGACGGGCTCCAGCAGGTAGGAGGGCACCACCTTGACGCCGTTGTCGTAGGTGGAGGTGTCGTTGATTTCCGGCGTGCCGCCCTGCAGCAGGGCCTCGACCATACCCACGGTGACGCGGGCCAGCTCGCGGGTGTCCTTGAAGATGGTCGAGTGCTGTTCGCCGGCCAGAATCGACTTCACCGAGGGCACCTCGGCGTCCTGGCCGGAGACGATCGGCATGGGCTGGCTGGCGCTGCCGTAGCCGACCCCCTTGAGGGAGGAGAGGATGCCGATGGAAAGCCCGTCATAGGGCGAGAGCACCGCGTCGACCCGTGCGTCGCTGTAGTAGGCGGACAGCAGGTTGTCCATGCGCGCCTGGGCGACCGCACCGTCCCAGCGCAAAGTGCCGACCGTGTCCATGCCCATCTGGCCGGAGCGCACCACCAGCTTGCCCTCATCGATCAGCGGCTGCAGCACGCTCATGGCACCGTTGTAGAAGAAGTAGGCGTTGTTGTCGTCGGGCGATCCGCCGAAGAGCTCGATGTTGTAGGGGCCCTTGCTCATGTCGAGCGCATTGACGATGGAGCTCGCCTGCTGCACGCCGACCTTGAAGTTGTCAAAAGTGGCGTAGTAGTCGACGTTGGCGCTGTCGCGGATCAGGCGGTCGTAGGCGATGACCTTGATGCCGCTATCCGAGGCCTGCTGCAGCGCGTTCGACAAGGTCGTACCGTCGATGGCGGCGATGACCAGCACGTCGACGCCCTTGACGATCATGTTTTCGATCTGCGCCAGCTGGTTGGGGATGTCATCCTCGGCGTACTGCAGGTCAGTCCTATAGCCGGCGGCCTCGAACTGCTCGACCATGGAGTTGCCGTCGGAGATCCAGCGGGCCGAGGACTTCGTCGGCATGGCGATGCCGATGGTTCCCTTGTCCTGCGCCGTGGCCGGTCCCGTGGGCGAGAGCGCGAGAGCGCCGGCGGCCACCGCGAGGCCCGCGAGCAGAGATGTAATCCGTTTCATGAAGCATTCCTTCCTTTGCCCTGTCCGCCCTGCTCTCGGCAGGACTTGTTGTCTTTGATTGTTTTCTTTGCCTTTGCGCGGCTTGCGCAAGAGATAACGGGTGCAACGGCCTGTTGCCCCACAACCGCAGCGTGGTCGGATTTTGCATACCAATCAAATCATATTTACAGCATCCAGTATGACTAGTTTGGTATATAGAGGCTGCATCAATCCCACGTGAGACAAGCCAGGGGGAACGCGTCTTGTCCGCCGCCGCCGACCGCATCGCCCGGCGCCTGAAACTGCCGCACCTGCGCCTTGCCCTGGCGCTGGCCGATACCGGGCAGATTTCTGCCGCGGCCCGCGCCCTCAACATGTCTCAGCCGGCGGCTTCGCGCATGCTGGCGGAGATGGAGCGCATCCTCGGCGCGCCGGTCTGTTTGCGGGGGCCAAAGGGCGTGGTGCTGAGCGACACCGGGGCTGCCTTGGCCGAGCGCGCCCGGCGCATTCTCACCGAGCTCTCCGAGGCGGGGCGCGACGTTGTGGAGATCAGCGCCGGCATGGCGGGCACGGTCTACATCGGGGCGGTCACGGCGCCGGCCATCGACCTCGTCGTGCCGGCGCTGCAGCGCCTGAAGGCGGTGCACCCGACGATTGCCGCCCATGCAGAGGTGAGTACCTCCGACTTCCTGGTGCCGCGCCTGCTGGAAGGGCGGCTCGACTTCGTCATTGGTCGGGTCCCCGGCCACATGGATCTCTCCGACTTCGATCTGCGCCCGGTCCAGGGGGAGGTGGTGAAGCTGCTGGTACGCCGTGATCACCCGCTGGCCGGGGAGCGGCGCGTCGCGCTGGCGGCGCTGACCGGCTTCGAGTGGGTGATGCAGCCGCCGGGAACGCCGCTGCGGCGGGCCATGGAGTACAGCTTTGCCACCCAGGCGCTGCCGCTGCCGCGGGTCTCCCTCGTCACCACCTCTGTGCTGATGTCGCTCAGCATGATCTGGCGCAGCAATGCCGTGGTGCCTGTCTCCGAGGAGGCGGCGCGGTTGCTGGCAGCCGACTGCGGCCTGACTCATGCCATCACAGTTCTCGACCTGGCCGAGCGGATCGAGATCAGTCCCTACGCCATGATCACCCGCGCCGGCCGGCACCTCTCGCCCAGCGCCTCGCTGTTCTATGAGGAGATCTGCGGGCTGATCGCAGCGCAGGAAGCCCGGCACGGCGCCAGGCCGCGGGGGCTCACCGGGCACAGCGGCTGGCAGGGCGGCTATCCGGAGTAGGGCCCTGCGGGGGGAGTCTAATCGTCCGGGCCGATCAATAAGCCGTGACAGGGCGAATTGAAGCAGAGCCAGCCCCGCCCGATACTCGCCAAAACCATCGGGAGGCGCGGATGCGGTACGGTTTCGTTGGACTGGGGAATCTGGGCGGGCACCTGGCGGCCAGCCTGCTGAGCGAGGGCTTCGAGGTGACGGTGAACGACGTCGACCCGACCCTGGCCGAGCGGCACCTGGCGCTGGGCGGGGCTTGGTGCCCAGACGTCGTGGAACTGGCGAAGGTCTGCGATACCGTCATCACCTGCCTGCCTTCGCCGGCCGTCACCGAGCAGGTGCTGGACAGGCTGCTGAAGGGCCTGCCGTCCGGCGCTACCTGGATCGAAATGTCGACCCTGGGCCGGGACGACATCCTGCGGCTGGCGGAGGTCGCCGCGGCCAAGGGAGTGCGGACCCTGGAGGCGCCGGTGACCGGCGGGGTCCACCTGGCGGGGCAGGGGCGAATCACCGTCTTGGCTGGCGGCGAGGCCGACCTCTTCGAGGCACATCGCCCGGCCTTGCAGGCCATGGGCGGGCAGATCTTCCACATGGGGCCTCTGGGCTCGGCCGCGGTCATCAAAGTGATCACCAACATGCTGGCCTTCATCCACCTGGTGGCCGACGGCGAGGCCCTCATGCTGGCCAAGCGCGGCGGCCTGGACCTGGCCAAGGCCTGGCAGGCGATCGCCGCCAGTTCCGGCACCAGCTTCGTGCACGAGACCGAGGGGCAGCTGATCCTGAACGGCAGCTACGACATCGCCTTCACCATGGACCTGGCCCTGAAGGACCTTGGCTTCGCCATGGACTTCGGCCGCGAGTTCGGCGTGCCGCTGGACCTCGCCGCCCGAACCAAGGAGATCTTCGACCAGGGACGGGCGGCCTACGGCGGCGGGGCGCAGTCGACGCAGATCGTGAAGCTGCTGGAAGACGCCCTCGGCACCGATCTGCGCGCGCCCGGTTTCCCGGCCCGGCTGGAATGACCGCATTCGCTGCACACACCAGGTTGTCATTCGACAGCACTGGCGATGGCTGCCTAATCTGCGCGCCATGACCTACGAGGAATTCAACGCCTTCTGCGCCTCCCTGCCGGCCACCACCCACGTCGTGCAGTGGGGCGGCTCCGACGTCTGGAAGGTGGGCGGCAAGGTCTTCGCCATCGGCGGCTGGGACGGAGGCGAGGGACAGCCGCGCTATACTTTCAAGACCTCTGCGCTGTCCTACGACATCCTGAAGGACCAACCGGGCCTCAGGCCGGCGCCTTATCTTGCCTCGCGCGGCATGAAGTGGATCCAGTACTACGACGAACCGGGCCTGCCTGACGATGCACTGCGTGACTACCTGAAGGAGACGCACCGCCTTGTATCTCTGGGGCTCACCAAGAAGCTGCAACGCGAACTGGGTCTGAACCAGGGTTGAGCCGTTTCCGCCCGCCCGGGCAGCCGATCGCGGTTTGTCAATGTTGGTGTTGCGAAAGACTGGTCTTCTGGTTTATAGGATGAATTATGAGCCAGTCGTCCGCCACCCAGGCCCGCGCCGCCGGGCCGCTCTACCTGCAGGTTGCCTCGACCATCCGGCGCCGGATCGAGACCGGCGCCTGGGCACCGGGCAGCCGCATGCCGACCCTGGACGAACTTGCCGCAGAATTCTCAATGGCCCGGGTCACGGTGCGCCAGGCCCTGGCCCTGCTGGAGGACGAAGGGCTGATCCGCCGCCACCAGGGGCGCGGCACCTTCGTCGCCGACCGCCTGCCGGAACGCCAGTGGCTGCGCCTGGGTGCGAGCTGGCCCGCCCTGCTGGAGACCGTCAGTACCTTGTCGCCGAAACTGCTGGTGCTGGAGGATTCGGCGCGCCAGCCGGACCTGGAGCCGGGTGAGGGGACGCCGGCGCCGGCCTACAAGTTCATGCGGCGGGTTCATTCCACCGCCGAAGGCACTCCCTACTGCCTGATCAGCATCTACCTCGATCAGCGTATCTTCCGGCAAGACCCGGTCGCCTTCGAAACCCAGACGGTACTGCCGCTGCTGGAGACGCATGGCGTCACCCTCGGCAGTGCGCACCAGACGCTGACCATCGGTTCAGCGGACGCGGAGGCGGCGCGCCACCTCTCGTTGCCGCTCAACGCGCCGATCGCTGAGGTACACCGCGTCGTCACCGACGCTAACGGCTGTGCCGTTTATGTCGCCGACCTGATCTATCGCGGCGACGTCGTGAAGCTCGACATCGACCTGCTCGGCGGGGCCGGGCGCTAACAAGAAGAGTCAATTGGGAGGACACAAACATGCTGAAGAAAACGTTGTTCTTTGCCGCAATGTCGGTCGCTGTTCTGGCGGCCGGCCCTTCAGTCGCGGCGGACTATCCTGAGCGGGATGTCACCTATATCGTGCCCTTCAATGCCGGCGGCGAGTCGGACGTCACCGCGCGTATGCAGGAAGAACCTTTCAAGGCCGTCACCGGCAAGGGCTTCGTCATGCAGTACAAGCCGGGTGCCGGCGGCGCGGCCGCCTGGTCGCAGCTGAACGGCCTGCAGGACGATGGTTACACGATCATGGGCATCAACCTGCCGCATCTCTTCCTGCAGCCGATGTCCGGCAAGGTGGGCTACAAGACGGACGACATCACTGTGGTCAACGTTTTCCAGTTGACGCCGCACGCGCTGCTGGTGAATGTGGACAGCCCTATCAAGACGCTGGACGACTACATCGCCCAGGCCAAGCAGACCCCCGGCGCCATCACCGTCGCCGGTACCGGCTCCAACTCCGCCAACCAGGTCGCGCAGCTCACCTTCGACCAGGGTGCGGGGATCACCACCACCTACATCCCCTTCACCGGCACCGCGGCGACCACTGCCGCCCTGCTCGGTAATCAGGTCAGCGCCCAGTGGGGCTTCACCACCGTTGCGGTCGCCCAGGGCGACAAGGTGCGGATGCTGGGGGTCGCGCTGGAGGAACGTCATCCTCTGTTCCCCGACGTGCCGACCTTCAAGGAGAAGGGCATCAACCTCGTCGGCGGCGCCCACCGCGGCGTCGCGGTCCCGAAAGGAACGCCGGAGGAAACCCGCGAGGCGATCTCCAGCGTTTTCTCGAAGGTCAACCAGAACCCCGACTTCCAGAAGAAGATGGCCGAGGCGGGCTTCATTCTCATCAACGTCGACTACGCTGGCATGGACGAATTCATGTCCGGCCTCGGCAAGGAGTACACCGAAGTCGGCAAGGCCCTGGGCCTGGTGAACTAAGCACGACGATGAAGTATCCGCGCCTGGTCCGTCCGCCGCGGCGGGCCGGGCGCCGCTTCCTGGGCGGCCCATGACCATCTTTGAAAACTTCCTGCACGCGCTGACGCCCCTCAACCTGCTGCTCGCCGTCGGTGGCGTGGTGGCGGGAACCATCGTGGGAGCCCTGCCAGGGCTCACCGCGACCATGGCGGTCGCTGTCCTGACACCGCTGACCTTCACCATGGCGCCGGACTCGGCGATGATCGGACTGGGCGCGATCTACACCGGCGCGATCTACGGCGGCTGCTATTCCGCCATTCTCGTCAACACGCCGGGCACGCCCTCGGCCATCGCCACGACCTTCGATGGTTTTCCCATGGCCAAGCGGGGCGACGGCGACCTGGCGTTGACCCTGGCCAACCTCTCCTCCGTCTTCGGCGGCCTGGTCGGTGCGCTGGGGCTGCTGCTGTTGGCCCCGCCGCTGGCCCAGGTGGCGCTCGCCTTCGGCCCCGTGGAATATTTTTGGCTCGCGGTGCTGGGGTTGACGCTGGTCGCCGGGCTGTCGCACGGCAGCCTGCTGAAGGGTCTCATCGGCTGTGCCATCGGTCTCCTCATCTCCATGGTGGGGACGGCGGTGGTCGGCGGCGATCCCCGATACACCTTCGGCAGTCCCTTGCTGCTGGGCGGCATCAACATCGTCGTGGCGCTGATCGGCCTGTTCTGCATTCCCGTGCTGATCGACCTTGTCGCCAGCCCCAGCGCGCACCTGCGCCTGAGCGGCGAGGTCCGCGGCTATCGCCTGCGCGAAGCGGCCTCTCTCGCTTGGGCCGGCAAGAGCAACCTGCTGCGCAGTTCGGTGATCGGCACCGTCATCGGGATTCTGCCGGCCGCGGGTGGGGCGATCGCTTCTCTCATCGCTTACGGCGAGGCGCGCCGCGCCTCGGGAAAACCCGGCGACTTCGGGAAGGGCGAGCCGGGCGGCATCATCGCCTCGGAATCCGCCAACAACGCCATCGTCGGCGGTGGCTTCATTCCGACCCTGACCCTTGGCATCCCGGGAACGCCGGCCGATGCAATTATCCTGGGCGCCCTGCTGGTGCACGGCGTGCGCACCGGCCCCAATCTTTTCTCCGACCAGAGTTCCATCGTCTATACCTTCATGTTCGGCTTGCTGCTCGCCACCCTGCTGATGCTGCCGATCGGCCTGGTGCTGGGTCGCTACGCCTACAAGTCGATCATCGCGGTCCCGAAGACCGTGCTGGCGCCGGCGATCGCGCTGATGACCGTCATCGGGACCTATGCCCTGCACAATTCCATCGGAGAGGTCTGGCTGATGCTCGGTCTCGGCGTGCTGGGCTGGGTGCTGAGCCGCGCCGATGTCCCCCCGGCGCCGATCGTCCTGGGAGTCGTCCTGGGCCCCATCGCGGAGCAGGGCTTCGTGCAGGCTTGGCTGATCGGCCAGGCGACCGGCGACCTGCCGGGTATGTTCTTCGGGCGGCCGATTTCTCTCGCCATCATCGCGGCGGCTCTGCTCGTCCTGTTCTACCCCGCTCTCGCGCAGCGCTGGCGTCGCCGCAGGAGTGCCCAATGATCGGCAAAGCTCATACAGTCGACCTGGTGCTCGGCGCCACCGTACTCGCCCTCTGCATCTGGATGGGAGTGGAGGCGCGCGACTTCTCGCCCTTCGCTTCCCTCTTTCCGACCTTCATAACCGTCACCTGCGGCGGCTTCACGGTCGTGCTGCTGACGCTCGCGGCGATGGGCAGGTTCACGCCGCCGCCTGCGGCCATGGGATCCACCATCCGCCGCGTGGTGCTCTGCGTCGTACTGGCCGGATGGCTGGCTCTGCTTCCCGTTGCGGGCTTCATTCTGGCATCGATTCCCGGCTTCATCGGCGTTGGCGTGGCGGCGAAGTATGACCCCTGGAGCCCGCGGCAGTGGCTGCTGTTCTGCCTGCTGGCGGTCGCCAGTGTCGTGGCGCTGAGCCTCTTCTTCGCTTACGCGCTGCAAGTACCGCTGGAGCAGGGCAGCTTGTTCCGTGGGTGAAGTGATGACGGGCACCCCGGTTCTGGAGGCCGAAGCGACGATTGCCGCGGTCGAGGCCTTTGTCCTGCGCGTGCCGATCGAGACCCCGGTACAGACGTCCTTCGGAATGATGCGCGAGAGGCCTGCGCTGCTGGTGCGTCTGACGGAGACCGACGGCAGGGCAGGATGGGGCGAGATCTGGTGCAACTTCCCGGCCTGCGGTGCGGAACATCGGGCCCGCCTTGTAGAGACGGTCTTCGCGCCGCTGCTCCAGGGTTTGAGCTTCGACGACCCGGCGCTGGTGACGACCACGTTGGAAGAGAAAGTTCACACACTGACGGTGCAATCTGGCGAATTCGGTCCTTTCGCACAGGTTTTGGCCGGCATCGACTGTGCCCTTTGGGATCTCGCGGCGCAGCGGGCCGGGGTACCGTTGTGGAAACTCTTGGGGGGCAGCGGGCCCGCCGTGGTGCCCGCCTATGCCAGTGGCATCAATCCGATGGGGGCGGCCGAGAGCGTGGCGACGCAGCGCGCCCGGGGACACCGTGCCTTCAAGGTAAAGATCGGCTTCGAAGACGAGCAGGACGTCGACGTTATGCGGCAGGCCCGCGAGGCTGCCGGCACCGCGGCCATGCTCATGGCCGATGCGAACCAGGGCTGGACCGTCGAGAGGGCGGAAAGGGTCTGCGCCGCTTTGGCGGAGGTTGACTTGACCTGGATCGAGGAACCGTTGCCGGCCGACAGTCCGCGGCGCCACTGGAGCGACCTGCGGGAGCGGATCACCATCCAGGTCGCCGCCGGGGAAAACGTCCGGGGGCTGGTCGGTTTCCAAGTGATGATTGCTTCCGGCCTGTTCGATGTCATCCAGCCGGACTGCGCGAAGTGGGGCGGCGTGACGGGCTGCCTCGCCGCAGCACGGCAGGCCCTGGCACAGGGCCGGCGCTACTGCCCGCACTTCCTGGGCGCCGGGCTGGGGCTGGCTTTTTCGGCCCACCTGCTGAAGGCGGCCGGCGGTGACGGCCTGCTGGAAGTCGACATCAACGAGAACCCGCTGCGTGAGGAAATGGCCCCCTGGTCGTTCCAGCCGGAAGACGGCCATCTGCGTCTGCCCGAGGGGGTTGGGGTTGGGGTCGTTCCCGATGCGGCGCTGCTCCGCCAATTCGGCCAGGACCCGGGTCTCTAACCGAGAGGGTGTTGAATTCGCTTCACTTGCCGATCAGGTTGACGCCACGCGGCGCGAGTTCGATCGCGACGTCGCTGTCGGGGGCGACTGGCGCGTCGACATGGGGGTCGGTCGCGAAGAGGGGGCCTAGCTCGGTTTCCAGCGTGTATTCGATGTGGCTGCCGAGATAGGTGGCCTTGCGGACCGTGCCGCGCAGAGGAGCGCCATTGCCGCCGGCTGAGAGACGGATCGCTTCTGGCCGGATGGCGACCTTGGCGGGACCGTTGTCGGAACGGCGCGAAGAGACGACAAGCTCGATCCCGCCAATGCGGACCTTTGCATTGTCCCCGCCAGCCTCGACGACTGTTCCCTCCACAATGTTGGCATCCCCGATGAAGTCGGCGACGAAGGTGTCGGCGGGGTACTCGTAGAGCTCGCGCGGCGTGCCTTCCTGCGCGATCACCGCATTGTTCATGACGACAATGCGGTCAGAAACGGCGAGTGCCTCTTCCTGGTCGTGGGTGACGTAGACCGTCGTCAGGCCGAGTTTCTGCTGTATATCGCGGACCTCTTCGCGGACCCGTCGGCGCAGCTTGGCATCGAGATTGGAGAGCGGCTCGTCGAACAGCAGAACCTGCGGTTCAAGCACCAGCGCGCGGGGGACCGCCACCCGCTGCTGCTGGCCGCCGGAGAGGGCGCTCGGCATGCGGCCTTCAAGCCCCGACATGCCGACCAGGTCGAGTGCGGATTGCGCGCGCTCACGGGCTGCTGCCTTCTTGACGCCGCTCACCGTCAGGCCATAGGCGACGTTCTCGCCGACGTTCATGTGCGGAAACAGGGCATAGGACTGGAACACCATGGAGACGTCGCGCTGCGTCACCGGCAGGCGGGTCACGTCGGTGTCACCGATCCGGATGGCGCCGCTGGTTGCCATCTCCAGCCCTGCGATAAGCCGCAGCGTTGTCGTCTTGCCGCAGCCGCTGGGCCCGAGCAGGGTGACGAGCTGGCCGGGCTCGATCTCGAAGGAAACCCGGTCGACGGCCACCACCGCGCCGTAGGATTTGGTGACGTTGTCGAAGTGTACGCTCGCGGCTTTGGTGCCAATCGTCATGCGGGTTCAACCTCTGTATTGCGTGCAGCCGGCGCCGGGGCGCCGGCGCTGCGTCGTCCCAGCTTGCGCTGGCTGATCAGCAGCTGCACGAAGCTGACCGCGACGAGCATTACAAGAATGAGTACCGAAGAATAGGCGATCGCCAGACCGTAGTCGCCGTTCTCGACCCGTCCGACGATGAAGGCGGTGGCCATGTGATAGTCCGCCGAAACCAGGAAGATCACCGCGCTGATCGACGTGATGGCGCGGACGAAACTGAATACCAGCGCCGCGGCGATGGCCGGCCTCAAAAGGGGCAGGATGACCTTGCGTACGGTGACGAAGCTGTTGGCCCGCAGGGTGAGCGAGGCCTCGTCCAGATTGCGATCGAGTTGGCTCATGGCGGCCACGCCCGCGCGCAGACCCACCGGCATGTTCCGGAACATGAAGCAGATCACCAGGATGACGCCGGTCCCTGTCAGTTCGATGGGCGGCACGTTGAACGCCAGAATGTAACTCACGCCAATCACCGTGCCGGGGATGGCAAAGCTCAGCATGGTGCCGAACTCGAAGGCCTGGCGTCCGACAAAGCGCTGGCGAACCAACAGGTAGGCGGTCAGCAGACCGACGCCCGCGGTCAGGGGAGCGGCGATGGCCGACAGCGACAAGGTCGTCCAGAAGGAATTCCAGGCGGCTCCGCTCCAGACCAGTCCGAACTCGCCCGTCGTGACGGAGAAGGCGTCGGCGTAGTGACGAAGTGTGAAGGAATGGTCGCGTCCCCAGGTTTCGACAAAGCCGCCGAACATCACCATGCAGTAGATGACCAGAGTCATGAGCGTCCAGGGAATGACGACGGCCAGCACGGGCCAGGTCAGCCGGCGGGGCAGCGCGGCGTGCAGTCCCGCATCCCCCTTGCCGGTCACTGTCACGTAGGACTTCTTCCCGACCCACCGGCGTTGCACGTAGAAGGCGCTTAGCGTGAAGCTGAGCAGAACGATGGCGAGCACGGCCGCCCGGCCCTGGTCGTTCTGGGCGCCAACGATGGCGAAGAAGATCTCGGTGGAAAGCACACCGAAGTTGCCGCCGAGCACGAAGGGGTTTCCGAAGTCGGCCATGCTCTCGATGAAGCCCAGCAGGAAGGCGTTGGCGAGGCCCGGACGCATGAGTGGGAAGGAGACGGTGGTGAAGGTGGTCCAGGCATCGGCGCGCAGGGTCTGCGCCGCTTCCTCCATCGAGGGACTGATGCCTTCGACCACGCCGATCAGCACGAGGAAGGCAATCGGCGTAAAAGCCAGGGTCTGCGCCAGCCAGATGCCCACATATCCGTAGATCCAGCGCGTGGCGGGGATGTCGAAGGCCGCCTCCATAAACTGGGTGGCAACGCCGGCTCGCCCGAACAGCAGGATCATGGCCAACCCGATCACGAAGGGAGGGGTGATGATCGGCAGCACGGTGAAGACCCGGAACAACCGCCCGAAGCGCAGGCGGACGCGGGTGGTCACCAGCGCGAAGGCGAGACCTAGAAGGGTGGAGCTGAGGCCCACCGAGGTCGACAGGAACAGCGAGTTCCAGGCGACACCGCAACTGACGTTTTCCCCGAGGCAGCGCAGACCCCAGATCTTGCTGTCGCTGATCTTTTCGGCGAAGAGGGAAAGGGTGTAGAAGCCCTCGTTATCCTGGAACGCGGTGAGCAGAATGCGGCTGGTGGGGAAGAAGACGAACGCGGCGATCAGCGCAATGACCAGGCCGATGGAGCCGGCAACGAAGACGTCCCCGCCGACGTAGCCGCGCGCGGCAAAGCTGCGCGTCAGCAGGAACAGGAAGCCCGCCGCGACGAGCGTCGCGCCGATTCCCATGCCGAATTGACGCTCGATCGGCCCGAAAAGCGTTTCAAGCCATTGGTATTCCCAACCGCCGATCCCGATCGTGAAACCCTGCAGCAGCAGGTAAGCCAGCCCGCCGCCGCCGGCGAGGGTCAGCCAGCGGATGAAGTCGCGGCCCGTCGGGTCGGCCCGCAGAGGCGCGAGGCCCGCCAGAAAGAAAAGCAGCAGCGGCGCCAGCCAGAGTTTGCCGTGGAGAGCGATCTGAAGGATCGCCGGAGCGTACTCGTCGTCCAGTGGGTAGCCGTCAAAGAGCCATTCAAAAGACCAGAATGAGCTGTAAGTCGTGTACCAGGGGAGAACGAAGAACCCGACGAGGCCGACACAAAGCCATACCGCGACATTCCTGTTCATCGCATGCCTGCCTTGTGCGGCCATCGTCGGGCCGTCACGCTTCAATGTCGTCACGCTTCGATCAGCGGGCCAACGAACTCACTTCGTCGTCCCAGCGCTTCAGCAGTCGCTTGCGCTCTGCCGACGAGCCGTACTTCGCGAAGTCGTAGTCGATCAGCTTCAGTTGCGAGAGATCAGGGGCCCCTTCAGGTGGTTGCGCCGCAGCGTTCGACGGCACCTGGTAGGCCTTGGCTTCGCGCGCAAGAGTCTGAATGTCGGCCTTCAGAGCGAAGTCGTAGAACTTCTTGGCGCTATCCATGTTCCGGGCATTCTTGATGATGCTCATTGAGCCGATCTCGTAGCCCGTGCCCTCGCAGGGGGCGACAATCTCGATCGGGAAGCCGTTGGCGATCTGGGTGACCATGTCGTGCATGAAGGTGATGCCGATGGTCGTCTCGCCCCGGGCAGCGGCCTTGATCGGCGCCGAGCCGGACTTGGTGTACTGATTCACGTTCAGATGCATCTTCTTGAGGAAGTCGAAGGCCTCTTCCTCGCCCATGATCTGAACAAGCGTCGCGAGCGTCGTGTAGGACGTTCCCGAGGAGTTGGGGTTGGCGATCTGGATCTCGCCCTTGTATTCCGGCTTGGTCAGATCGGCCCAGCATTTCGGTGCCGGCAGGCCCTTCTCTTCCAGCAGCTCCTTGTTATAGCCGATGCCGAGCGCGCCAGCGTAGATGCCCACGGTGCGCATATTGGCCGACTTCGCCTGCTGCTGCGCCCAGGGATGCAGTTCCTTCAGCAGCGGCGAGGTGTATTCCTCGGTGAGGCCCTCTTCGGCCGCTTGCAGGTGGGGGGCGCCGGTGCCGCCCCACCAGACGTCACCCTGCGGATTGCGCGCTTCTGCCTTGATCTGTGCAAAGGTCTCGCCGGAGCTCTTGCGGGTCATGGCCACGTCGATGCCGGTCTCCTGCTCGAAGGCCTGGACCATAAGGTTGCACCATTCGATCTGTGGGCTGCAGTACAGCGTGAGACGATCGGCCGCGCCAGCCGGTCCGGCGAGCAGCGCGGAGAGCGACAGCGCGCTCAACAGTACTTTGTGAAATGATTTCATGATGTTCCTCCCATCTTTTAGTTTTTTTGAGACTGGGTATTGGTGCCGGGATGCGGTCTTTGCCGCCGCGTTTACCGGTCTTAGAGATGTTCTACGGTGGTCGTTCTCCGGTGCTCAGGGGGTCTCTGCAGGGCGGTCGCCGGCGTCGAAGTTGCTCGACAACCCGCTGATGAACTTGATCTGGTTTACCATGCCGGGCGCCGCCGCCGCGGCAAGATTTCCGGCCTTCAGGGC
>ENA-ORCZ01000404-ORCZ01000404.1-marine-metagenome-genome-assembly--contig:-NODE-404-length-20045-cov-3.734425_pt1 | contig 20045 bp, 18 predicted proteins | sample MGYA00237785_ERZ508519 | MGnify/ENA primary metagenome ERZ508519 (study PRJEB26189, sample SAMN06268790) | marine metagenome | isolation source: Bioluminescent Bay, La Paraguera, Puerto Rico | place...
GGCCGCCGGCCGCAAAGGCATTCGCCGTCCAGGTAGCCCTCGCGGTGAACTGCGCCAGGCTTCCGAGGCTTGCCAGAAACACAATCGGGTTTACGGAAGCCCTCGTTTCCAGCGTTTCCGCCCGTGCCCGCAAGGCCTCATACGGCTCTGCGACCCGTTTGAGATCGAGCGTCGGCAAGGAGTGATCCCTCGGGAGCAGATCCAGCCGCATGCCTAGATCCTGCAAGGGAGCACCTTCAAGCGCCAGCCGGCGCAGCTTCGTGAAACGCGTTCCGTCTCCCGGTTCAGGCAGATCCGCCTGCGGCGCGGACAATCCGGCGAGATCTTCCGCTCCACCAGCAAGCACGGCAACGGCCTTTTCCGACAGATCCGGAAACTCGCTCACCCCCGTGATCGGTCGCTTGCGGATTGCGATGGATTTGACGAGATCCGCCCGGGCAACGCCGATCCGTTCGTGGACAAGTCCCTTGCGGATGGCTTCGAACAGCCCGCCGGCAGCCTCGATCTCCTGGAACATTGCCCAGGCAGCCTCGCAGAACTTGTCCGTCCTATCCTCAATGGCACCGGAGCCGGCGGACGGATCGACAACCTTTCCGAGATTGCTCTCTTCCAGAAGGATCGATTGCGTGTTGCGCGCCAGCCTGCGGGCGAACCCGTCCGGCAGGCCGACCGCGAGCGTGTGCGGCAGAACGCAGACACTGTCCGCACCGCCAACACCTGCGGCGAAGGCGGCAACGGTGTTGCGCAACAGGTTGACCCAGGGATCGCGGCGCGTGAGCATGCGATAGGAAGTGGTCATGTGCAGCGGCATCTGCGTCTGCGGCAGTCCGGCTCCGTCGAGGATTGCCGACCACAGAACGCGGATTGCCCGTGCCTTGGCTATGGTCGTGAATTGGTCGGCTTCCGCCACAAGGCTGAGGGATATCCGGTCCGCCCAGGCCTCGGGCGCCAGCTTTGTGCCCTCCAGCAGACGCAGGTATGCCGTCGCCGAAGCAAGCGTCAGCGCGAGTTCCTGAGCCGGCGTTGCACCGGCTTCATGCCAGATCCGGCCATCGCCCCGCATCACCCGGACCGGACTGCCGAATTCCTGTGCCGATGCAATCAGGTCACGGTAATGCCGGTAGGCATGCTCCATATCGTCAAGCGTGACCCCCTTGGCAGCAATCCAGGAAAGTGGATCGAAGCCTGCCGTGATGCGGACCGACGCCGGATCAAGACCCCGCTTTTCGACAAGCGCCAGAAGCAGCGCAAGTACTTCGACATTTTCCCGCCCGGCTTCGCAGCGCAGTTCGACAAGATCGAGCTCCACCCCCTGCAGCAAGGATTCCATACCCTTGAGACTGTCGATGCGGATACCGTTGCCATAGGCTGCGGCGGCCCCCGAGAAAACGAGGTCGAGCCCGCCGGCCCCGCCTTCCAGGTCCTCCAGGATCTGAGCATTGGCGCGTGCCGGATCGGGAATGTCGATCCGCTGGACCGTACACCAGTCCTGGCACGATTGACGCAACGCGCGCGCCGGGCTGTCCTTGCGGCGCTCGTAGATCGGTGCGATTTCCAGACCGTCTTCCGTCCTGCCGTATAATTTTGCGCGCGCGCCGCCCTTCAGCGCCTTGTCCACGGCGGCCCACCAGGCGTCCGCGTCGGCGGAATAAAAATGATCAGGTCCGGTAAAACTGTTCGGCATCTTGTCGATCTCCCTGGACTTCGTTTTAGTCCCTGCCCGCAAAGCTTGGCAACTCGGCAGAAGGGGTAAGCAATCGTGCGGATTCGCCTTTGAAACACCGGATTGCCGAGGCCCTCGAAGATTCGGTTTGTGCCAATACTTATTTCAACACCCGAAAAAAATAATGACCCGACAAACAGCGTTGGATAGCTTGAGAAAATGAAGTCCTCGGCAGTTTTCAGGACTGTAACCGATAGCCGATTTCAACGGTCAACTGCCAAATTTTTGGCGCAATATGCAAAATTTGCCAGTTTTCCCTATTGGTACGATCATCAATTGTATTGTAGCGTATAGAGGCTGACGCATGGGAAATTCTACCCTGATAAGAAATGCGCGGCTTGCGGGTTCCGCAGTCCCGGAAGGGGTGGCGGGAAACGATTTTCACCCATCAGCGGCTGCCCCGGCCTCAGTCGGAGCAGACGCAAAAAGCGGCACCTGAAGCCGCAAAGGATGTGCACAATGCTTGATCAAACGGAACTGAAGAGCAAGCTGAGAGCAATCTCGGAAGCCAACGCCGCCCATCATGTCCTCGACATCCTGGAATCCAATCTCCGGCGGATGGGGGCAACGCATATCCTCATCACAGGACTGCCGATGCCGAACCGTCCGATCGACAATCTCGTTCAGCGGTTCCGTTGGCCCGACCAGCGCAACGACGGCATTGAAAGCACCTCTCTGTCGGCAAACGACAGTGCGCTCATGCTGGGCCTCGGCTCCAACCGCGCCCGCGTGTGGACCATCTCCGCGGGCGACATGGAACATTCCGACCTGCTTGCCTCCGCAGGCGAAGGCAGCCAGATCGTCGTGGTTCCGGTGACGGAACTCTATCCGTTCCAGGCTTTCGTGTTCGCAAGCGGCCCGTCCCTGCAGGTCAACAAATACGACCTTGCCAATCTGGAGGTGCTTGCTGCCGCCGCATTCTCGCGTCTGCGCGAACTCGGCGTCATTTCCGGCCAGCGTCCGGGGGCCCTGTCCTCCCGCGAGCGCAAGGTTCTGGAACTGACCGCCTACGGCAAGACCGCCGGTGAAATCGCCGATGTGCTCGATATCTCGCAGCGGACTGTGCACGCGCATCTGCAGAATGCCAGCGTCAAGCTGAACGCTTCCAACAAGACCCACACCGTGGTCGAAGCACTCCGCTACGGTCAGATCAGCGTCTGACGCGGGTCAAGGACCTGATTGGACTCAAGGGTTACAAGAAAGGCGCGCTCACCGGTGCGCCTTTTTTGTTGGGACCGTCACGCTTCGTCCTGCCGAAGCACCCTTGCCCGGCCGGGAAAAGGGTATTCGGCTTCACTGCAAAATAGCGAAGGCGCGCCTCAAAGGACGCGCCGTCTCAAGATCATTGCCGTTCAGAGCCGCAGCCCTCAATAGGTCATCACCGGCGGCAATTCCTTCGCCTGATCGACCCACTTGGTCACCTGGCTTTCGCTCGGCACCTGGCGCACGAGTTTCTTCGTCTCGTTCACCTCTTTCATTTTTTCAGCCAGATTGGCCGCGTTTCGGTGCTTGAGTTCCTTCACCGTGTCGACGCCGGCCGCTTCGAGGAGTTCGGAATATTCTTCCCCGACGCCGCTGATGCGCATCAGGTCGGCCATATTGGCCCATTTCAGGATCCGCTTGCCGTCAATGCCGGTTTCATTTTCCAGAGCCTTGCGGCCCTTCGGGTCTTTCGCACGCTCAAGATAGGCTTCCGTCGTCTTTACGCCGATTTCAGCAAGCTTTGCAGCGTAAGCCGGGCCAATGCCCTCGATTTCATCGATGGAATAAGACATGCACATTGAACTCCCTTGTCGAACCGGGGGCAAACCCTGGGACAGTCATACGATCTGGTTCAGCCCCGGTATCCGTGAAACCACTTCATTCACAATATCGTCCCCTGCTTTTTCCTTAGCATAGGTGACGAGTTCTTTGGCAACACTTTGGATACCTTTCATGTCGAGACCGGCGTTGTTGAGCTCGTTCAGCACGGCCATCGCACCCATCGTACCGCCCATCTTGCCGGCGAGACCGCCAAGGAGGCCACGCCCGGAACCCGTCTCCGCCCGTTCATCCACCAGTTCTTTTGTGCCGGGCAATGCATCGAAAATGAGCTGCATCTTGTCTTCGGCTCCCTGCTTGTTGAGAAAGCCGAGGATAATGCCGATGGAGTTCCTCGCCACTTCCCTATCAACGCGTGCCGCCGTCATGATCCGGCCGATGAGTTCTTCCATGGATATCTCCCGCTCGAAATCCCGCACCGATTCCCGGCGCGCCTGTCGCCGTCTATAGGGATCAACGGGAGTTCCGTCGACGGACATTTCCCTGCCTGCTCTCCTATGCCGCATGCCGGGCAAGCATTTTGCCGATGGCTTTGCTAGGCTGCGGCAAGTTGTAAGGATTCGGGGGAAACCGTGACGGCTTCAGACAGTATTTTCATCGGTGCCAGCACCAGGGACGAGACCTTGACCCTGAAGCTCGCCAACCGCCACGGCCTGATTGCCGGGGCGACGGGCACCGGCAAGACGGTCTCGCTGCAGATCCTGGCCGAGGGGTTTTCGAGAGCCGGCGTGCCGGTTTTTTGCGCCGACATCAAGGGAGATCTCTCCGGTCTCGCCGCCGAAGGTGTCTCCAGGGACTTTCTGGAAAAGCGGGCACGTGAAGTCGGCATCGCCGGCGACTATAGCTACGAGGCTTCCCCGGCGGTCTTCTGGGACCTTCTCGGCGAGCAGGGCCATCCGATCCGCACGACGATTTCCGAAATCGGCCCACTCCTTCTCGCAAGGCTTCTGGAACTCAACGATACCCAGGAAGGCGTGCTCAACGTTCTCTTCGAACTCGCCGACGACGAAGGTCTGCTCCTCCTCGACCTGAAGGACCTGAGGTCAATGCTCGCCCATGTCGCCGAGCGCGCGTCGGAACTCTCGACCATCTACGGCAACGTCTCCAAGGCCTCGGTCGGAGCCATCCAGCGGCGGCTCCTGGTGCTGGAACGCCAGGGCGGCGAGAACTTCTTCGGCGAACCGGCCCTCGACATTCGCGACTTCATCCGCACGGCGCCGGACGGGCGCGGCATCGTCAACATCCTCGCCGCCGACAAGCTGATGTCCTCTCCCCGGCTCTATGGCGTCTTCCTGCTTTGGCTTCTCTCGGAACTCTTTGAAGAACTGCCGGAAGTCGGCGATCCGGAGAAGCCCAAGCTGGTGTTTTTCTTTGACGAGGCCCATCTCCTCTTTACCGACGCCCCCAAGGCGCTGATCGAAAAGGTGGAACAGGTGGTTCGCCTGATCCGCTCCAAGGGCGTCGGCGTCTATTTTGTCACCCAGAACCCGCTCGACGTGCCGGAGACGGTGCTGGCCCAGCTCGGCAATCGCATCCAGCATGCCTTGCGTGCCTTCACCCCACGCGACCAGAAGGCGGTGCGTGCCGCCGCGGAGACCTTCCGGCCCAATCCGGATCTCGACACCGAACGGGTCATCACCGAACTCGGCGTCGGCGAAGCGCTGGTCTCGACGCTGGAGGGCAAAGGTATCCCCTCGATCGTCCAGCGGACGCTGATTCGCCCGCCCTGCTCTCGTCTCGGTCCTGTGGACCCGGCCGAACGGCGAGCGCTGATCCAGTCGAGCCCGGTCTTCGGCGTCTATGACCGTACCCGCGACAGGCACTCCGCCTACGAGGTTCTCGCCAGCCGGGCGGAAGAGACGCAACGCCAGGAACAGAAGCGGCAGGAGAAGGAAGATCGATATGCGGACAAGCACGGGGAGCCGCGCCGTTCGCGCTCCGGTTTCCAGCTGCCCGACTTCGGCCGTGACGACCGGCCGCGCCAGGAAAGCCGGCGACGGCGCAGCAACCGGCAGAGCCAGCGCGACAGCGTGCTGGAAGCCGGCCTGAAATCGGCCGCCCGCAGCCTCGGCTCGTCCCTCGGACGCGCGCTTGTGCGCGGGCTGCTCGGCTCGCTCAAGCGCGGCAACTAGGACGGGCTCATGAGCGGTTCTGCGGCAGAGAATCTGGCGGTGGAACGCAACGCCCTCACCATCGCCAAGTGGGCCAATCTCTTCATGGCCGCCGCCGGGCTCCTGGCCGCCTGGGCATCCCGGTCCGACGCCATGCTGGTGGACGGGCTCTATTCGGCGGTCAATTTCCTCTCTGCGATTGCCGCAGCGCGCATCGGTGCCCGCGTCGGCCTGCCGGCAACCCGCTCACGTCCCTGGGGGCATGATTTCGACGAGGTGCTTTACGTCACCTTCCGCAGCCTTGTCCTGATCGGGGTGCTGATCTTTGCCGCCGTTATCTCGGCCACCAAGATCTGGACTTTCTTTTCCGGTGGCAGCGTGCCGCAGCTGGTGTTCGGACCGATTGCCGTCTACGTGGTGGTGATCGTCTCCATATGCCTCGCCCTCGCCGTCAATTTTCACCGCGCATACCGCAAGACAGGCAAACGCAGCGCCATCCTGAAGACCGAGGCCCGGGCAGCCATGATCGACGGAGCGCTCAGCCTCGGCTCGGGCGCGGCGCTCCTCTCGCTGCCTTTTCTGGAAGGCACTGTTCTCGGCCCTTACGTCCCCATAGGCGATGCGGTCGTGGTGCTGGTGCTGATCCTGGCCATCGTCTGGCAACCGCTGTCCTCGTTCCGCACCACCCTGGCCGACCTCGCCGGCGTCAGCGCGCCAAGTGGGACATATGCCAAGGTCGCCCGCACCGCCCGCACCCTTGCCCGCGAGCACGGCTACCGCTTTCATCGCTCGGCCGTCCTGCAGGCGGGGCGCATGCACTGGGTGGTGATCTACCTGGACCCGGAACGGCCTGTGCGGGCTGAAGAAATTGACGCCTTCCAGAAGGCATTATCGGACAAGCTGGAGCAGTCGATCGGGCCTTCACGTGCGGAAATCGTCGTCACCGCCAAGGGCCGCCTCGACGCCAGGAAGCGCCTCCCGCCGCAATGAGCGAAACGAATTGCGCTCAGCGTCGCTTTATGGCCTGTTAGGGGCTTCTTAGGGGCGCTGAGTCCGTCAGGCCCGACCCAATCCGTTTCGTTTTCAAGGATCCGTCATGAGTTCCATCGACAAGGTCTTGGCGCGTATTGATGCCAATCTCGACGACAGCCTCGACCGCCTGTTCGACCTTCTGAAGATCAAGAGCATCTCCACCGATCCCGCGTTCAAGGCGCCGTGCCGGGAAGCCGCCGAATGGCTGGCGCGGGAGCTGAACAGCATCGGCATCGAGGCCTCCGTTCGCGATACCACCGGTCATCCGATGGTCGTCGGCCACAAGAAATCGGGCAAGCCGGGACCGCATGTCCTCTTCTACGGTCACTACGACGTCCAACCTGTCGATCCGCTGAACCTCTGGAAGCGCGACCCGTTCGATCCGGTCATCGAAACCAGGCCGGACGGAAGCAAGATCATCGTTGCCCGCGGCTCGGCGGACGACAAGGGCCAGTTGATGACCTTCGTCGAAGCCGCCCGCGCCTATCTGGAGGAAACCGGCGACCTGCCGCTCGATGTCACCATCCTGTTCGAGGGCGAAGAAGAATCCGGGTCCCCGTCCCTGCATCCGTTCCTGAAAGCCAACAAGGACGAGCTCTCCTGCGACCTCGCCCTTGTCTGCGATACCGGCATGTGGGATGCGGAAACGCCGGCCATCTCCATCATGCTGCGCGGCATGGTCGGCGACGAGATCATCGTCAAGGCGGCAAGTCGCGACCTGCATTCCGGCTCCTATGGCGGCTCGGCACAGAACCCGAACCACATTGTCGCCGGCATCATCGCCGGTCTTCACGACGAGAACGGCAAGGTGACGCTGCCGGGCTTTTACGACGGCGTCATCGACATGCCGGAAGACGTGACAAAAATGTGGGACGAACTCGGCTTTTCCGTCGAGGAGTTCCTCGGCGACGTCGGCCTCAAATATCCTCGCGGTGAAAAGGACCGCAGGCCGCTGGAGCACCTTTGGACCCGCCCGACCGTGGAAGTGAACGGCATGTGGGGCGGCTATCAGGGCGCAGGCTCCAAGACCGTGATCCCCGCCGAAGCCCATGCCAAGTTCACCTTCCGCCTCGTCGGCGACCAGGACCCGGACAAGATCCAGGAAGCCTTCCGTGCCTATGTGCGCTCGAAGATCCCGGCCGACTGCACAGTGGACTTCATTGCCAAGGACGGCAGCCCGGCCCTCAGGCTCGACTTCGCCATGCCGGCGCTGGAAAAAGGCAAGAAGGCCCTGAAGGACGAATGGGGCAAGGACGCAGCCCTCATCGGCATGGGCGGTTCCATTCCGATCGTCGGCGACTTCAAGCGCATGCTGGGCATGGATTCGCTGCTGATCGGCTTCGGTCTCGAGGACGACCAGATCCATTCGCCGAACGAGAAATACAATCTCACCAGCTTCCACAAGGGCATCCGCTCCTGGGCACGCGTTCTCGACGAACTGGCCAGGAACTGACATTGGAACGGGCGCGCCGCCGCTTGCGGCGCGCCGGCCGATCTCCGGAGAACATGAATGAAATCCATCTGCGTCTTCTGCGGCTCGAGCTATGGCGCGCTTGAAGCCTATTCCGTAGTGGCAAGGGAAACCGGCCGCGTGATCGCGGAGCAAGGCTATACGCTTGTCTACGGCGGAGCGAAGGTCGGGCTGATGGGCACCGTCGCCGATGCGGCTCTTGCGGCGGGCGGCAAGGTCATCGGTGTGTTGCCGCGCGCATTGCAGGACAAGGAAATCGGCCACGAAGGCTTGAGCGATCTGCATCTCGTCGGCTCCATGCATGAACGCAAGGCGAAGATGGCCGACCTGTCCGACGCCTTCATTGCCCTGCCCGGGGGTGTCGGGACGCTGGAGGAAATTTTCGAGATCTGGACATGGGGCCAGCTCGGCTACCATGCCAAACCCTGCGGCTTCCTCAATATCGAAGGCTATTACGATCACCTGATCACCTTCCTCAACCACCAGACGCAGGAAGGGTTCACCCGGCAGGCAATGCGCGACATGGTGCAGATCGCCGGCACGCCCGAGGAGATGATCGGCCTTTTCGAAAACTATACCCCGCCCTCGGCCCCCAAGTGGATCAGAAGGGACGAAACCTGAGGGAAGGAACCCGATGCGGCAGTCGTCGGCAACTGTCCACAGCCCGATTTTGAACCCCTTTGCAAAACAAGGCGTTCATTGGTAAATCGCTAGCTCACGCGCACATTGTTGCGCTCCGTGGTTCGAACAGCCCGAGTATTTCCATGCGTTTCAGTGCCATCGGCTTTCTGTGTCTTTTTGCTCTTAGCGCAGCCGCCTGTTCTCCGACGGCAGATCTTGACGGCACCTCGGGCCGGCTGAGCCGGACCTCCGACACCACCCTTGTGCAGATCACCGACGACCATGTCGGCGGCATCGACGGGTCGACCCCGTTCGGTCAGAAGGCCATCGAGGCTGCCCTGCCCGGCTTCACGACCGAGGGCGTCCAGACCGCCAACGAAGACAGCACCGAATGGGCGCTGGCCGCCTTCAACAGCGACGGTTTCCAGGTGTTGCAGGTGTTCAAGGGCCAGAACGGCAAGGTTCGCACCGTTCACGGCGTCACCCCGCAATTGCAGGGACCGAACGGCGAGCGTATCGGCATGACCTTCTCCGATATCGGCACCTCGCGCGCCGATTGCCGAGTCGGCAAGAACCTGTGGCGCGGCATGGCCATCTGCCGCTCGGAAGGCCATCCGAATGTGGAACTGGTCTACGCAATTCCTGGTTACGACGGCCCCTTCGATCAATTGCCTGTCGAAAACGAGCTCTTCGACGCCGAATTGCAGCGTATCCTGTGGACGCCGAAAACCTGACGTTCGCGGCCAATCGGCAACACGCCGGGCACACAACACTTCCCCCAAGATACCTCGTTTGCACCGTCGCAACTGCGTCCGACTTCAGAATTGCCACCGTTCTTTCTGACGGGGATGGCGACCCTCTTCCCGCTGTGGATCAAGTCCGCTTTCCACAGCACCTTTCACGCTTTGCCGGTTCCGAGCGAGTTTCAGCCACGTTCTCCCTTTGGCGGCAGTGACCTTTGCCCAAAGCTGCGCTAAAGCCTTGAAGCATGACGACGAAGGCACAGGCACCCGATCCGGCGCGACTTGCGGCCGACCTCAAGGCAGGCCAGCGGGCGGCGCTCGCCCGGGCGATCACGCTGGTCGAATCGAAAAAGGCGGAGCACCGCCATCTCGCCCATCTGCTGATCCAGGAGCTGTTGCCGCTGACAGGCCGGGCGCTCCGTGTCGGGATCACCGGCGTGCCGGGTGTCGGCAAATCGACGACGATCGACACGCTCGGCTCCAATCTCACCTCTGCCGGCCACAAGGTTGCGGTGCTGGCAGTGGATCCTTCCTCCACCCGCACCGGAGGATCGATCCTCGGCGACAAGACCCGCATGGCCAGGCTCGCCGTCGACCCCGGCGCTTTTATCCGCCCATCCCCTTCTGCCGGTACGCTCGGCGGCGTCGCGGCAAAGACGCGCGAGACGATGCTGCTTTGCGAGGCGGCCGGCTATGATGTGATCCTGGTGGAGACCGTCGGGATCGGCCAGTCGGAAACGACCGTCGCCGACATGGTGGATTTCTTTCTCGTTTTGATGCTGCCCGGAGCCGGCGACGAGTTGCAGGGCATCAAGAAGGGCGTTCTGGAAATCGCCGACATGATCGCGGTCAACAAGGCCGAAGGTGAAGGTGCAAACCGCGCCCGTTCCGCGGCAGCCGATTACCGCGCCGCCCTCCATATCCTCGCCCCGAGGTCGCCTACCTGGACACCACCGGTCATCACGGTTTCGGGCCTTGCCAACGAAGGCCTCGATCATCTCTGGGAGCAGGTCAGGGTCTATCGTGACCGCATGCAGGCAAGCGGTGAATGGCAGGAACGGCGCAGCCGACAGCAGGTCGCCTGGATGTGGGACATGCTGCAGCAGCGCATGATGGAAGCCCTGCGTTCGAACGCCAGGACCGCCGACCGGCTGAAGAGCCTTGAAACGGAAGTGCGCGAAGGCCGCACCGCCGTCTCGCTCGCCGTCGACGAACTGGCGGGTTTGATGGGTTTGAAGGAATGAACACCATACAGCAGAGAACCGTTCTGGTGACCGGCTTCTCGCCTTTCCCGGGCGCTCCGGTCAATCCGACCGAGCGGCTGATGCGCCGCCTGCCTGCCCGGCTCGGCGCTTGCCGGTCCGATGTTCGGTTCGTCTTTCACGTGCTGCCGACCACCTGGGCCGGGCGGCAGGAGGTCACCGAGAGATTGCGCCAGCAAATCCGGCCGGATGCCATCGTGCATTTCGGCGTCGACGGCTCGCGCCGCACCATCAATATCGAAACCCGCGCGGTCAACAGGGCCATCCGCGTTCGCCCGGATGCCGCAGGGGCTGCACCGGCGCAGCCGGAGCTTGAAGCCGGTGCGGAGCGCTTCAGGACCTCAACACTTCCCGCTTCCGCCTTGTGTGAGGCCGCAAGTTCCGGGGGCGCACCGGCAAGGCTTTCCAGAAACGCCGGAACCTATCTCTGCAACGCCACCCTGTGGGATTCGATCGGCTCCGGCATCCCGAGCATTTTTGTGCACGTGCCCGCGCTGCCCAAGGGGTCGCAAGACACACGGCCTGCCTACCCGGTTGTCGAAGAGGCTGCCGTCAGGATCCTGCGGGAGCTGGCGCGGCGGCTGAAATAGCAGCGCGTCAAGTCTCCCGCGCAAGCAGCTGTTCCACCTGATGCAGGCAATCGCCAGCCATGCCCGCCGAAAGGCCGGCGCGGCCCAGAACGCGCAGGCCGAAATAGAGGCTGAGCAGACCGCGGGCTTTGCCACGGGCAGGCTCTTCGGCGAGACCGTCGTCAAGGAGTGCGCGGTACATGCCGTTTTCCAGCCGTTGTGTCATGGCGCGGAGCTTTAGGGCCGCCTCATCGCCGCCTGCCCGGTCGACCAGGGCATTGCACAGAAAACAGCCGATCCTGTCGCCGTCCTTCCGGGACATGTCGGCGATGCGTTTGAACAAGCCGAGAATGCGCGCGCGCCCTGCTCCTTCTGCCGGATCGGTCAAATAGGCGACGGTCCGGCCGACCACCCTGTCGTTGTAAAGGTCGAGCGCCGCAAGATAGATCGACTGCTTGTCCTGAAATGCCTTGTAGAAGGAGCCCCTGGTGATCTCCATCGCGGCAAGAAGTTCGGCAAGGGAAGCTTCCTCATAGCCACGGTCCCAGAACAGCGTCATCGCCTTTTCCATCGCTTCTTCAGAATCGAATTCCCGCGGTCTTGCCATGCTGTCCTCTCGATCCGGGTCCGTTGGGCATCACAACATTCTCAACCGATACTCACACGCTTGTGTTTTGTACCAGTCGGTTCCTAACCTTATGTAAGAGACACCGGCAACGACGGTCAAGTGCACCCGATTAGGAACCGATCGGTTCCTTTTATAGGAATGCAGATCGTCGCACCGGACCAGTTCAATCCCTTGGGAGAGTTTCGATATGTTTGCAAATCTCATCCGCGGATCCGTCGCGGCGCTCGTGGTGGTCACCGGTCTTGTCTCAAGCGCCTTCGGCGCAGGATTCGACGTCAACGCCACCATCACCGGCCTTGCCCTGCGCGGTGTGGACCCGGTCTCCTATTTCGCGAATGGCGCTCCGCAGGACGGCGACATTGCCATTACCCAGGTCCATAACGGCGCCACCTACCGCTTCGTTTCTGAAGAGAACCGCGACCTCTTCAAGCAGAACCCGGAAAAATACCTGCCGCAATACGGCGGCTTCTGTGCCTTCGGCGCCGCCATGGGCGTCAAGGTCGATGGCGACCCGGATCTGTGGAAGATCGTCGACGGCAAGCTTTACCTGAACCTTGCGCCCTCCATCCAGGAACGCTGGAACAAGGATATTCCCGGCTTCATCACCAAGGCCGATGAGAATTGGGCGGGTCTGGAAAACGTTGATCCCAGCAGCCTCTAACCGGTCTTTTTTGCCCCTGTAGACCGGTTATCAGACCGGCCGGGCTTCGCGCCTGGCCGGTTTTTTTCGTCTTTCTGGCCGGGCTTCGCGCCTGGCCGGTTATTTCTTCTTTCTGGCCGGGCTTGGCGACTGGCCGGTTTTTCGTCTTTCTGGCCGGGCCCTGTGCCTGGCCGAGTTTTTCTAAGTTTTTCGACCCATTCCCGGGCCTGCCGTTTTTCCGGTCGCACGAACCGCCTGCCAATCCGGCATGCGGCTTGCGTTTCAAGGCACAGACACTGAAACAGCATCCCGATCCGGGACGCGAAACAGCATTTGGCCGGGCCCATGACAGCAAACCTATCGAAACTGAACCGACGCGCGTTTCTTGCCGGGACAGCTTTGTGTCTTTCCGGGACAGCCGTCAGCGCCCAGATGAAGGTCGCCGACCTGCGCGGCTCCATCGATTCTGCAGATCTGGGGCTTCTGCCGAATGCGGCCGACGATCAGACCGCACAGTTCCAGAACGCGGTCAACCGGGCAGTGGAACGCGGCAGGGCGCTGTTCCTGCCCGCCGGAACCTATCCGGTTGCGAACCTGCGCCTTCCCTCCGGCACGCTCATCGTCGGGGTCCCGGGCAGAACCCGGCTTGTCTACCAGGGCGGCGGCGGCCAGTTGATCCGTGCAGAAGGCGTCTCCAACATCGGTCTCACCGGCCTGACCTTCGACGGCGCCAACCGCTCCATCGGCGACTTCACCGAAGGTCTCCTGCATTTCATCGGTGCAAAGGATGTTGTTCTCGACAATTGCGAAATCACCGGCTCGGCCAAGATGGGCCTGCTGATGGACCGTTGCTCCGGCCGGGTGGAAAACTGCACCATTTCGGGCGCCGCCGAAGCGGGTTTGCGTTCGAACGAGGCAACGGGGCTTGCAATCATCAACAACACCGTCACGGACTGCGCCAATGGCGGCATCTGGGTACATCGCTGGCGTGAGGGCGAAGACGGCACGATCGTCTCCGGCAACCGGGTGGAACGCATCGGCGCCCGCTATGGCGGCACGGGGCAATTCGGCAATGGCATCAACGTTTTCCGCGCCCATGGAGTCATGGTATCGAACAACCGTGTTGCCGATTGTGCTTTTTCCGCGATCCGCTCCAACGCCGGCTCCAATGTGCAGATCATCGGCAACTCGTGTGTGCGCTCCGGCGAGACCGCGATTTATTCCGAATTCGGCTTCCAGGGCGCGGTCGTCTCCAACAACATCGTCGATGGCGGCACGATCGGCATCTCGATCGCCAATTTCATGGACGGCGGCCGCATGGCGGTCTGTTCAGGCAACCTGATCCGCAACATCAGGAAGGATGGCCCCTACCCGCCGGAAGTTGCCGGCTTCGGCATCGGCATCGCCGTCGAGGCCGATACGACCGTCACCGGCAATGTCGTCGAAGGCGCACCGAAATTCGGCCTCATGATCGGTTGGGGCCCCTATATGCGCAATGTCGCAGCAAGCCAGAACGTGGTGCGCGACTGCGGCACGGGCATTGCCGTCACGGTGGTTGAAGGCGCCGGATCGGCGGTTATCAGCGGCAATATTGTCCAGGGTTCGAGGGATGGCGCCATCAACGGCTTCCGCTGGCTGGAGAAATCCACCGGCGAGCTCAACAACAATTCCGAGTTCGACAACCTGACGGTTCACGGCAATCAGGTGGCTGCCTGATTGCCTGTGCTAAGCCGCATCAAATCGGATGCAACAACAACCTAACCCCTCATCCTGAGGAAGCGCTTCAGCGCTGTCTCGAAGGATGGGCGGCGCATTTCTGAGCAAGTGGCCCATCCTTCGAGACGGCCTTACGGCCTCCTCAGGATGAGGCCGAATGTGGATCAAATCCGCATTCCCGCCGCGTCAAATTATCGTCCGCACTTAGGCCAAGGCAAACCGCAGCGACAGGCAGGAGAGCCCGCCGTCGACCTTGCGGGCCTCATGGGTTGGCAGCACAACCGCCGTGAACCCGGCCGCCTCGATGGCTGCAAGCGTCTTCGGATAACCCTCCGGCACCAGCACCACGTCATTCACCCGGATGACATTTGCGCAATAGTCTTCCCCCTCAGGCACAACCACAGTTTCGCGGTCGCCGAAGAAGCCGCTGTCGGCCATGACCTTCGTTGCCAGAATGACGCCGTCGCCGAGCGTTGAGCAGGCGGTCTTGAAATGCAGCACGCCTTCGGGCGTCTCGCAGACATCTGCCTTGTAGCCCCAGTCGCTTAAGACACTGGCGAAAGCGTCTGCGCCCTCCCGGTCGGTGCGGGCGGACAAGCCGATCAGGATAACGTCGTCCAGCATCAGGACATCACCGCCATCCACGTGGCCATTGCCCGGCAATTCCACGACCTTGTCAAAGCGCTTGTCGAGGGCAGCGCGGATCTCCCTGCCCTCACCTTCGCGGCTGGCGGTTCCGGGCCGCAGCTGAATCGCTCCTTCAGGCAGGCAGAAAGCCGGATCTTCTACGAAACAGCTGTCCGGATAGGCTTCCAGCGGCGGCAGAACGTCCACCGTCACCCCCGCCTCTTGCAGGGCTTCAACATAGAGCCCGTGTTCCGCCCGGAATTTTTCGCCGCTCGGGTTGCCCGTATCCACCGCCCGGATGCCTTCCGCCACGCTGTCGGCAGGCGTGCGGGTGATCGCATGGGTAAAACGGTAAGACAGACCGGGACGATGGGCCATGAGGAAACTCCAAAGACAGAACCAAGCGTCCAACCAGCCATCCGCAAGGCGAAATTGCAAGACGCACCTCACCTGAAAGCCTGCATCGAGCGGGCCTATGCACCGGTAAAATCAACCTTGCCCGACCTGCCGGACGTCTCCTCCGGCATCGCCGACGGAAACGTTTAGAGCCTCAGCGCCGTCAGCGCGCTTCTTATGAACATCGCCATTGATCCGTAATTCAAGGGCAAGGGCATTGGCCGGAGGATGATCGAAGGTGTCGAGGCTTTGCCGCAAAAGGTGGAGCACACGAAATACATCTTAGCGACGCATGTCGGAATGCCGGAGAACGCCGCGCTCAATTCCCATTTTGGTTGGAGTGAAGTAAAAAGAAACGGCAACAAGATATTGATGAATAAGGCTCCTTGATCAAAGAAAATCGATCCCTCCCCTCATCCTGAGGAGGACCGCAGGTCCGTCTCGAAGGATGGGCCGCTTGCCTCGGTGTGTGCCGCCCATCCTTCGAGACGGACCATGGGTCCTCCTCAGGATGAGGTTGGTGCATGCAGCGGGTTAAGCTCGCTACCTCACGGCAAAGCCGCCTTCAGCGCGTCCAGAAACTCCTGCCGCGGCTTGATGTGCCCGGCCTGGATGCCGCGGCGGGTCAGAACCGGCGGGTTGACAAGTCCGTCCATCAGCGCTGCCTCGTCGTCATTCAGCTCCAGCATCGCTTCCAGGACGGTTGCCATCATCACTTCCGAGGCGCGGGTGGCGCCATCATCGCATTTGAGCGCGACACCGAAGCCGAGTTCGGGAATGGAGGCGCAGAACACGCCTTCCGCCCCTGTCTTGACGAAGACACGGCCGCGAAATCCTTCCATCACCTTTGTGCAGAACCGGTCGGCGCCGGCCACCATATAGGGCTCGTTGATGCAGGCATCGAACAGCCGCTCGGCCGCCTCCGCACGCAAGGGCTCCAGCCCTTCGCCCGTGCCGAAGGCGGCAAAGGCGCGGGCGAAACTCTTCAACGGCGAGGCATAGGTCGGGATCGAGCAGCCATCCGTGCCGCAGACGTCTTCCGACAGCGTGTCGCCGGTCAGTTGCTCCATCACCAGCCGGACTTCCCGCTGCACGGGATGCTGCGGTTCGACATAGCCGCGGGTTTCGACCCCCATCACCCGGGCAAGCCCCAGGAAGCCGGCATGTTTTCCGGAACAGTTGTTGTGCAGGCCGCAGGGCGTCTCGTCGGCAAGGATCAGCCTGGCAGCATCTTCCATACGCCGCGGCCATTGCGGGCCGCATTCCAGATCATCCTCGGTGAGGCCGGCTTTCAGCAGCATGACCCGGGCGGCATTGGCATGGACTTCCTCGCCGCTGTGGGACGCACAGGCAAGCGCCAGTTCGGCGTCGGTCAGGTCCAGCGCTTCCGCGGCACCGGACTCGACCATCGGGATCGCCTGCAAGGCCTTGATTGCGGAGCGAGGAAACACCCGGGCATCTATATTGCCGATGCTGCAGACGAGGTTCCCGGCGCTGTCGACGATGGCAACCGTGCCGCGGTGCAGGCTTTCGATGACGCTGCCGCGGATCACGTCGACCAGTGCCGGATTGTCCATGGAGTTTCTCATCCCGAAGATCATCTCTTTTCAGGCTAAGCGGATTCGGCCCGGGCCGCAGTCAAAAAAGCGGAAAGCCGCGCCAGCGCCTCGTCGATGACCGTATCCTGCTTGCAGAAGCAGAAGCGGATATAGCCGGAGGGTGCATCCGAACCGTAAAAGGCGGAGACCGGCACCGCAGCAACACCGGCCCTTGTCACGAGCGTTTCGCAGGCTTCCACATCCGTCCGGCCAAGACCGAGCCCCTCGAAACCGCAGGTCAGGAAATAGGTCGCCGCGCAGGGCAGCACCGAAAAGCCGAGAGCCGCCAGCCCCGCCGCCATGCGCCGCGTCGTGGCCGAGCAGATCGAGGCCCTCTCCGAGCTCAACGCCATCGTGCGCAGCCAGCCGGCCAGCCACGACCTGACCGACCGCCGCGCCAGCCAGCGGGCCCCGCGTACGCCCGAGCCCCCGGCCTATCAGCCACCGCCGCGCCAGCCCGAGCCGCCGCGTGAGACCTATCGCGCCGAAGCCCCGCGCCAGGCGCTGGTCGATCCGATCCGCCCGGCCGCTATTGTCGAGCAGCCCGCGCCAACCCCCGCGCCCGCCGCCCCTGCCCCTGCTCCCGCGCCGCAACAGGCCGCGCCCGCACAAGCGCCTGCGCCTGCACCGCGCCAGGCCACCGAGGCCGAAGGCGGCGGCTGGCTGCGCGACGTCCTGCGCAACGCCTCGGCCAAGCAGGCCGGCGGTTCCGCCCCGCAGGCCCTGTCCGGCCTCAGCGAGGAAATCGCCCGCGCCATCGACGATGCGGCCCTGGGCGAAGCCTGGGCCCGCTACCAGGCCGGCGAAAGCAATGTGTTCACCCGGCGCATCTATACGCTCACCGGCCAGGGCACCTATGACGAAGTGCGCAAGCGCATCCAGCGCGACGCCGACTTCGCCCGGACCGCACAGGCCTATATGAGCGAGTTCGAACAACTCCTCAAACGCGCCGCCGCCGGCCCCAACCCGGCCGCCGAAACCCGCGAATATCTGCTCTCGGACAAGGGCAAGGTCTACACCACCCTCGCCCACGCCAGCGGCCGCCTCGGCTGAGGCTGTTGAGAGCCAGGAAATGCAAAAGGCCCCGGAGCAATCCGGGGCCTTTGTTCGAGTCAGAGGCAGATTTGGGGTGGAATGCGGCCTGGCGGGTTTTGGAAAGGTCCGAGCGAAACCCGACATCACCCATGTGCCTGACAAGGCTAGATCCGCATCAGAGTTTGCGAGGCGGTCACTCCATTGTGGCTAGGGCGTCGGCGTCACGCAACATGCTGGCAGCCACGCCGTCGACGGACGGCGCTGTAATTTTTAGCCGCCGATATTGCTCTAGGATGTTCGCAGGAGCTGGTGCCATGAGGTTGGAAATGACTTCATCCAAGCTCGCAACGAAGCGGCTCAAGGAAAGGTACGATATCAGGTCAATTCTCAGCCCAAACTGCAATTCTGTTGCGTTGAAGCTGCTTGCGGGGGGATGAAGCTGAAAATAGCAGCTGAGGCCTTGGCATGTTATCCAGCCATGAACCTCGCCCTGCCTCCATAGTAGCATTGTCAGTTGCTCGGAATCTGAGGTCAGCCCGCCCGTGAAGCAAGGTTCAATGAGACCCGGCACGCCGGTAGCCAATAGCTCCTGATTCTCCCCTGACTGCGCTTTCCAGGTGCTCAACTGTGCTGTCAGTTTCGACAGCGGACAGGCCTCGGGGGTGGCATCTAAACCAAAAGTTACCTTGCTTAGCAGTGGCGTCGGCAAAACTCGCAATTCCGAAACTGGCGAGCCCAAGCGCCAGTCGACCTTGTAAACCTGTAATCTCAGCGGGTAGTCACAGGCGGAGCTTCCCTGAGTGCCGCATTCAGGGAACACAACCTTCGTGCTGCCGCTGGCCAAGAACAGTTCTCCCTCTGCGGCGTCTGCTTCCACCGGGCACGTGCCAAACATTAGTGAACAGGCCGCGACCAAAGCCAATACTCTGCCTAGATCAATTCGCTCGCGGATCACGGTCGTTCCTCATTGCAATGGGATGGCGAGAACGTACGGCTTGGGTTGTTGTCGTTCTGGTCAATTCCTCAAACCTTAAAGGCTGTTGGATGCTCCGCCAATTGAAAGGCAGCTACTAGGAAGTAAATCCGGAAATGCCGATGACCGATATGGGGTCGATTTCCGCCATGATGTCGGACTTGTTGCATAGCCTTATAGAACCCACAAGCTGTCACCCCGGCGCAGCCGGGGCCCATCCTGAGCTGGTGCAACTTTCGCTGATGGCCGCCCTCGTGGTTCGAGGGTCGCTTCGCGCCCACCTCACCATGAGGGCTCTCGAAACGCCGGTTCCGCCCCAGACCTCATCCTGAGGTGCGAAGCGCAGCGCAGCCTCGAAGGACGAGGTCGGCCATCACCACACCCGGTCAACTTTTTTATCCCCGCACCCAAAACCTCCCTTATCCTCTCCCCATCACTCCCGCGCGGACGGACTGCAGCGAACTTTGCGGGAGGAGCCGGTTGGGTTCTGGGTCGCTCCAGGGCCTGCCTGCTCGTTGGGCCACCTTGCGACGAGCGATCAATAGGGGCCACGGCAGCAGGAGAAACCCGGTGTCCCGAGGCGGCGACGTCTCTATTACTTAGTTTTACTGAGACGCACGCGCCTCGGGACACGTCCATTGCACAACCGGAGGCCCTGCGGCCAACCGGCTTCGAGCCATGCCTGCCGCGCACATCGCACCAATGGTGATGCGAGCGAACAAGGCCCGGATGGCGGCAGCATTTCATCTTCACCGCCACACTCCCACCACGCGCGCAAATCACCTATATGTCGGATCAAAGCCAGCGAGTTGCCCGTGACTGAATTTTTCCGCATAGAGCGCCCCACCTTCGACCCGGCCAGTGGCGAGGCCGTTCTTGCCTATAGGCTGAACGATCTTGCCTTCACCGAAAAGCTGGTCCTGCCCGCAGGTGCCAGCGAGAGCGCGGCTGCCTCGCCCGCCTTCGAAAAGCTGCTCAGCCTCACCGCGATCGTACTCGGTGTGTCCTATTTCAAGCTGCGCGCGCCCTTCGCCATCCAGGCACCCGACATTGCGCTGACCGCCGCCGAGCGCGCCTTC
>ENA-ORCZ01000407-ORCZ01000407.1-marine-metagenome-genome-assembly--contig:-NODE-407-length-19903-cov-4.392666_pt1 | contig 19903 bp, 20 predicted proteins | sample MGYA00237785_ERZ508519 | MGnify/ENA primary metagenome ERZ508519 (study PRJEB26189, sample SAMN06268790) | marine metagenome | isolation source: Bioluminescent Bay, La Paraguera, Puerto Rico | place...
GGACAGGGCGAACCCCTGCTCATAGACATCGACGGTCAGCGTGCGCGTGCCCGCATTGCCGCCGGTCAGGAGGAAGATGTCGTCGAACTTGTTGAAGGTCCAGATGAAGCGCAGCAGGAACAGCACCGACAGGATGCCCATCAGTTGCGGCAGCGACAGGTACCAGAATTGCTGCAGCGGCGTTGCCCCGTCCATTTCGGCGGCTTCGTACATGTCCGTGTTGATCGACTGCATGCGCGCCAGGATGAACAGGAACGACAGCGGGAAATAGCGCCAGGCCTCGAAGGCGATCACCGTGCTCAAGGCCAGGGGAAATTCCATCGGGATGCCGAGGAATGAGAACTCTATGGCGCGCTGGCCGAAGAAATTGATCGGATCGGCAACAACGCCCATCTTGGTGAGGAGCGCGTTCAGCGAGCCCGAGAACGGATCGAACAGCACCACCCAGGTGAAGGCGACCGCAATGACCGGCGAGACATAGGGAAACAGGAAAAGCCCGCGCAGCACACCCCGGCCGGGAAAGGCGGTATTGAGGAGCTGCGCCGCGAAGAGGCCGAGCACCAGTGCGCCGCCGGTTCCGAAGATGGTGTAGTAAAACGTCACCCTGAGCACCGACCAGAACTCATCGGCACTGAAGATCCGGCGGAAGTTTTCGAAGGTGAATTCGAAATTGGTCAGGACATTGTTGGCCTCGCCGGTAACAAGCGGTTCGCTCGCCCGTTCGGGACGGTGGGCGGCAAGAAACGCGGCGGACACCGTCCCCTCCAGCGCGATGCTGTCGCGCCATCCGGCGGCAACCGTGCCGAGCCGGCAGGTCAGCCGATTGCCCTCGACGGCGCACCCGTCCGGCGAAGAGGTGACCGAGAACCCGTCCGGAACGACGTCCGTCAGGACGACGTTCCGGATCTCTTCGTCACGTGAGGAATTGCGCAGCCGGTATTCAAGCGTCGCGGCATCGCCCTCTGCTTCCGGCCGGCCGCGCAGACGTTCATTGACCAGCACTGTCGGCGGGCGCAGGTCCGCGAGCTGAACCGGTTTCACGCTGATCCAGAAATTGGCCATGAGCGGACCGGCGACGATCATCAGGATGATGGCAAAGGTCGGCGCCAGCATCAGATAGGCCAGCCACATCTCGCGGCGTTGCATGGGTCCGATCCCTTTCGGCGGGCCGGACTGTGCTTCGGCTTGGGTGTTGATGCTCATCTATGCGGCTTTCGGCTTGCCGTTGAATTCTTGAAGTATTGAAAACGCCGGGTTCTCGAACCGGCTGGGTTATCCGCCTCTCCCACCGGGAGAGACGACTGGAGGATGCAGCCGGTTTGAACGTCGGGCTGCCGCGACACCTTCCCGCCCCGCATCGACGAATGGCGCGTTATTCGAACCGGGCATCCGTCGGGCAGAACGCCCGGTCCGTTCCTGGGGTTTTCGGCATCATCCCGCCCCTCCTTGTGGGAGTTGGAGAGGCGGAATCCTGGTTACTGGATCTTGGCCAGCTCCTCGTTCAGCCTTGCCACGGTCGCTGCCGCGTCGCGCTCGTCGTCGATATATTCCCGGACCAGGCGGTTGATGACCTGGCTGTTGATCATCTTGGACGCCAGCGAAAGCTGATCTTCCTTGACGCCCCAGCGGCTCGCGGTGTCCAGACCCGAAACGATCGTCTGGATCGTGGCGGCATCATAGAGGTCGGTCAGCGGCGCCTTGCGGTCGACGCCGACAGGAAGCTCGGCCCAACCGTCGACAAACTCGGTCGCGTTTTCTGACGTACCGCGGCGGATCGGGAACTTGCCTTCCGGCGCGATAGACAGCGTCTTGAGATACCCCTCGCCCATCGAGAATTCGACGAACTGCATCGCGGCTTCCGTGTCGGCGTCATTGGTGATGCCGAAATAGCGAAGATCCGCCCAGGCCGCACCGTCCGGATTGGACGGACCTTTCAGCGTGGTGACAACACCGGTCCTGGAAGCGAGTTCCGCGGAGGTCGGATCGTCGGTGATGGTCGGCGGTGCGCTGTCGCGCAGACCCGCCAGTTCATCCAGGATGAACGGCGACCAGATGATCATCGCCGCCTTGCCGGCAAAATAGAGTTCGCGCGACTGCTTCCAGAAGAGGTCTCCCGGGGGCGACGCCTTGGCGATGGCCTTGTAGAACTCGAGTGCCTCGACGGTCTTTTTCTCGTCGAGCGGCTTGAAGCCCTCGCCGTCGACCGGGTTGACGCCATTGGCCAGGAACACATGCTCCAGCACCTGGCTCATGAAGTTCTCGTCCACCTTGGTGGCCGCCACGAAGGCGAACATCTCCGGCGGGTTATGCAGCTTTTCGACGGCGGCCAGGATGTTCTCGTAGCTGTCCGGCGCGGCAAGACCGTTTTCCTCGAAAAGGTCCTTGCGGTAGATCACCATCTGCGTCCAGCCGTCCACCGGAACGGAGGCAACGCCGTCTTCAACGCCGGCCATGGTGGCCGCACCGGTCGCAAAGGTGCCCGGACCGAGTTTTTCGAACACTTCGGACGCCGCTTGCGTGTCCAGGATACCGGCTTCGGCCCAGGGCAACGCGTATTGCAGCGTGTGATAGATAACGTCCGGCAGGTCTCCGGCCGCAAAGGCGGCGGTGGCGCGCGTGCCGAGATCCGTCTCGGTCACCGGAATGACCTCCACCTCGATACCGGTCTTTTCCTGGAACGCGGCCGCAAGCTCCTGCTGCACGGCGAGGCGCTCGGGCTGTTCTTCGGTCGTCCAGAACCGAAGCGTGTCGGCCTGCGCGGTTGCCATGCCCAAGCCGAGCACGCCCGCGACCGTCGAGGCCAGAAGTGTTGTCCTCCCAAACATCTTACTCTCCTTTGCTGCCAGTTTTTGGCTGTTGGTGCAGCCGGTTGCGAAGCGCTTCAGCCAGCGCCTCCGGTGTCTTGCCCGGCGCGCCGTCGGAGGCGCGCCGGATCAGGGTCGCCTTGGCGAGTGCCTGCAATTCCGTGGGTTTCTTGCCATCGAGACTGTCGATCAGCATGCGCGCCACCCGGCCGCCAGCCTCCTGGGCGCTTTGCGAAAAGGTGGTCAGTGGCGGGTCCAGATATTCGCCGACCGGCAGACCGTCATAGCCGATCACGGTCACGTCGTTTCCGACCTTGAGGCCGTATCTGCGGCAAAACTGCACCGCGCCGATGGCCAGCGCGTCGGTGACGCACAGCAGCGCGGTCGGCGGCCGTTCAAGGCTCAGCAGCGCCCTTGCCCCGGCAAAACCACCCTTCTCGCTGGAGGCCTGCAGGGATTCCAGTTCCGGATCGATGGCAACGCCCAGCGCCTCCAGTCCCTGCCGGTAGCCGTTGCGGCGTTGCAGGGCGAAATTCAGTTCCAGCGGCCCGCCGACAAGGCCGATACGGCTGTGGCCGAGGCTGTAGAGGTGGCGGACGCCGTCGGCAAAGGCGGCTTCATTGTCGATGTCGAACCAGGCATAACCGGAAGGGTCGCGGGTGCGGCCATGGGCGACGAACGGGAAGTTCTGCTCGACCAGAAAGGCAATGCGCGGATCGTCCACTTCGGTGCGGGTGACGATGAAGCCGTCCACCTTGCGCCGGGCGATCAGGCGTTTCAGCGTCTCGATCATGTGGCCGCGAGAATGGGCGGTGGTCACGAGAAGATCGAGACCGAGCTCGTCGAGCGCACGGGCGATGCCGTCGATGAATTCGGAGAGGAACGGATCGGCGCCGCTGCCGTGGCCGACGGGGATGACGATGCCAAGCGTATCCTGTCGCCCGCGCTTCAGGTTACGGGCAGTGGCGGAGGGCTGATAGCCGAGATCCTGCACCGCCTTCAGGATGCGCTTGCGGGTCGCTTCGGAGATGTCGGTATAGTTGTTGAGGACCCGCGACACGGTGCCCTTGGCAACGCCGACATGACGCGCCACGTCGTCGATCGTGACGGAATCGCGCAATCGCGACATCGATCCTCCCCGGGCACCTACGGCCCACCCACTCCCGCCGCCCGTTTAAGGCATCGGAATTTCTTGCAAAAAAGACTTACAAAACCGATTTTGTAAGTCAACAAAATCGGTTTTGTAGATTGAAACAATTTGTTGCGCAGAGCGGGAAGTGCCTGTCAATGCAACAAAACATCCGGCAGGTTCGTTTCGGAGCTGGCGGGTATTTGTAGCCCAGGAGAAAGCGACTGCCTGAAGTTTGAAGGCTTTGACCATGACAATGCCGCGGGTGTCACCCGGGACAAGCGCAGCGCAGATCCGGGTCCACTCGCAGGTAAACTTGCTGAAATCTATGCAATGCGGGCGAGCAAAGCCGCACGCTCAGGAACTTTTGCTGAACGCACTGGAATTGATTGGGCCCCGGCTCTCCGCTTTGCTGCGGCCGGGGTGACACAAGGTGGGTCTGCACTGTTTACGGCCAATCTCGGTAGCTGCACCTAGAAAGCTAACGAAAGTTGCTCCTTAAAACGCCACACCTGAAACAAGGATGAGATTGGCGTAGGGCGTGCATTCGCCGGTGCGGATCACAGCGCGGGCTTGGGGAGTTCTGGCCTTGAAGTCCTCGTGCGAAATGCGGACATGTTCGATGGGCTTGCCTGTTTCGGCCGCCCAATGGGCGAGACGCACTTCGATCGCGGTTGCAAGCTCTTCCGAGGCTTCCTCGGCAAAGACGGCCTGTTCCACGATCAGCTCGTCGGCAAGCGCTTCCAGGACCTCAAAAAAGCCGGGAATGCCCGGACTGACGGCCAGATCGATCACGCCGATGCCCGGCGGCACCGGCAACCCGGCATCGGCCAGGACGATCTCGTCCAGATGGCCGAGCGAGGCGATGAGCTTGCTCAGGTGCCGGTTCAGGAGTTTTGTGCGTTTCATACCTTCTCTTTCCTTCTCCCTGCCTTCTGCCGGAGCCCTCAGGTCAACGACACAAGCGCTTCGCAGAGCGGTGCAGGATCATAATAGGGTGCGGAGGCCTTGCTGACGAGATCGAGACGCACCACCCGCACGCCATGAGCTTCACACCCGCGGGTCTCGCTTTCCGGAAGGCTTCGGTCGACGATGACGAAATTGAGCAGCTTCTCCGCCGGGCAGCCCTCACCGGCATCACGCCTCAGATAGGTGAGCAGCGTTGCGACCTTGTCCGTGATCGTCATGTCGCCCGTTTCCGGATCCGCCCCGATGCCCGGTACATAGACCTTCGGAACGGTACGCGCGGCGACCGCCTTGCCGACACCCTCCGGCAAGAGGTTGGCGACAAGACTGGTATAGAAGCTGCCCGGCGCATAACAGATCAGATCCGCCGACTGCATCAGCGACCGGTTGCGGTCCGGGAAGCGGGCTGTGACCGGTGCCCGGCCGGAGAGGTCCCGGTTCAGGAAGAGATCCCGGATCGGAATGTTCAGCGGCGCATGCTCCTTGCCGGTCAGGAGATGCTGCCCGATGACGGTGTCGCCGTTCTGAAGATCCGCGCCCAGATGCAGGTTGGCGTCGGTGACGGCGCGCACGGTGCCCTGCACGCCGACGAGCTTGGCGACGAGGAAGATGATCGGCTCAAGCTGCTGGCTCTGGTTGAGATAGCCGCCCGCAAGGATCAGGTTGCCGATGCTGGCGCCGCGCAGGTCGAAGCTCTTGGGCCGGGCCGCGTGGAACATGCCGAGCTGGTTCTGGATCAGCGTGCGCATCGGCTGCTCGATCGCTTCGACCAGCGGATGCGATCCGGCGATCATCGCCTCAAGCCGACGTCCGAGCTCCGCCGGTTCCGCCTCCTTCGAGAAGCGGTGGGTGAACAGGCGGAAAACGTCCGGATGACCGAGCACGGTTTCGTCCGCCAGCGCCATCAGACGGCTGCGCAGGTCGCCGATTGCCGGCATGTTGAACGCAACCCGCAAGCCTTGTGAACTGCCGCCGGAATCGAACGGTGTCACCAGGTGGATCGAATTATGGGTGTAGCGCTTCAGGCATTGGGCAACGCCGTTCAGGGCTGACCCGCCTGAAAAGAACAACAGCCGCGGGCCGAGCTTCGGATTGGAGAGGAACCGTTCGACGCGGAACGGGTCCGGCAGGCGAACAGCGCGGGTGATGGTGATTTCGCTCAAGTCCGATCCTTCGCAAGCCTTGTCGGCACTTCGTTTCAGTTTCCCCGGGTCTGTCGGCGGATCCGTGTCCTGATCCATCGGACGAGGTTTTCACAATCCCCCGCCCGGAGTGACGGAACAGCGCGCTGGCGGCATCAGTTTGATCTCAGAACAGCTGGCGATTTCAAGAACAATTCGCTCCGCATGACCAGCACTGAGGCAAGTCGGGCAAACCCGTTTGCTCTGCAACAACGAAATCATTTGCCTTCGCGCCGCCCCGACCACACATGAGGGCACGTATCAGGGAAGGCCATTCCGTCTTCCCACTGGAGGACAAGATGACTGCGCTGACCACTCTCGCCTTCGATGCCGCGATCCGGAACCCGGAGAATCCGGCCCATCTGATGGTGATCAAGGACGTGCCGCGGCGCATTCGCATCTACCAGGGCGCCTCGCTTCTGGCCGACAGCCACCATGCGCTGCGCGTACTGGAAATCGGCAAGTCCTTCTACGATCCGGTAATCTATGTGCCGCAAGCGGACCTGAAGACCCGTCTCGGCTTTGTCGACAAGTCCAGTCACTGCCCGATCAAGGGCGAGGCGAGCTATGTTTCCCATGACGGCGAGGAAATCGGCTGGGTATACAAGACGCCCGTGCCGATGGCGGCGAAGCTTGCCGGCTTTTACGCGTTCTGGCCCTCGAAGGTCCGGCTCGTCGAAGGCGAGTGAAAAAGGATCAGTCCTTGCTGACATCCTCGACATAGACCAGCGCCCGGCCCTCGCAGATCCTGGTGCCGTCCGCGGTCTCACAGACCGTTTCGAGATCGACCAGGTGCTTTTCGGGCCGAAGGCGCGTGATGGTGACGGAGGCCGTCAGCGTCTCGCCGACAGGAGCCGGCGCTAGAAACTCCAGGCTCTGCTTGAGATAGTTCGTGCCCCGGCCCGGCAGTTCGACCCCGAGGAGATAGGAGAACAGACCGCCGATCAGCGGACCGGGCACCGAGACCGGGACATTGTTGTCGTCGCCGGAAAGGAACGCGAACTTGCGCATGTCGGCATGCGAATAGGCCCGGGTGAGTTCGGCCCGCTGTCCGACTTCGAAAAGGGCTGTTCCGGTGCTCATGCGCACTCTCCCAGTTTGCAACTTCCAGACAAGGTCACGGCGCCATCTTCGCTGCGCGCGACCTCGATTTCGACCAGACCCGGTTCCGCATCACTTTCGCGAAAGGAAAAGGTGAGTTCCTCGTCCGCAAAGGCCGGGTTCGGGAACATCAGCGTCTGCAGCTGTTGCGGCCGGCCGGGAAAGAGCGCCTGCAGATGTGCAAAGACCCGGGTATAGAGCAGCATGCCGTGGGAAACCGTGCGCCCGAACCGGGTGCGGGCGGAAAAGTCCGGATCCACATGGATCGGGTTGTCGTCTCCGGAGAGCCTGGCGAAGGCATCGAAGTCGGCCTGTCGCGGGATCCAGGTGAAAGTCGTGCGCGGAGGCGCATCGGCAGTGAGGGACATGGGTCAGGCGTCCTCCGATGTTCGGGCGGTCAGGTAATCGTCTTTGAGGATATTCTTGCGCACCTTGCCGGCAGCCGTACGCGGCAGGTCGTCGACGACGGCAAAGCTTTTCGGCACCTTGTAGGGAGCAAGCTGCTTGCGGCACCAGTCCGGCAGTGCGGTCACGTCAATATTTGCGTCGGGCCGGGGTATGAGGAAGGCGGCGCCGACCTCGCCCCATTTTTCGTCAGGCACGCCGATCACCACGGCTTCCAGGACGGTGGGGTGGCTCACCAGCACCTTTTCGACCTCGGCCGGATAGACGTTCTCGCCACCGGAGATGTACATGTCCTTGATCCGGTCGATGATATAGTAATAGCCGTCCTCGTCGCGCCGGCCGATATCGCCGGATTTCAGCCAGCCGTCCACGGTGAAGGCGGCAACTGTCGCTTCGCTGTTGTCCATGTAGCCGGGCGTGATGTTGGGGCCGCGAAACTGGACCTCGCCCTCCCCCGGCCCCTCGACGATACCGCCGTCGCCATCGACGAGACGCACATCGGTCAGGATCTGCGGCTTGCCCACCGAACCGATTTTTTCCGCCGCATGCGCCTTGTCCATCAGGAACACCGTCGGCCCGGTCTCGGTCATGCCCATGCCGTTGCAGATGGTGACGCCCCGTTCCTGGAAACCGGTCAGCAGAGTCCTTGGCACCGGCGCGCCGCCGCAGCCGAGGGAGCGGACATGGGAAAAATCCGTCTTGTCGATCCGCGCGGACAGGGAAAGCGCCTGGTAGATTGCCGGCACGCCGAAGAAGCAGGTGACATTGCCGTTGTTGATGAGCTTCAGCACCGTATCCGGTTCGAACCTGCGCAGAACCGTCGACAGGCCGCCATGGAGGAAGATCGGCAGTGTCGGCAGGTTGATGCCGGCGGTATGAAACAGCGGCAGGAAATTGACGCCCTTCTCCCCGACCGAAAGTCCGGTTGCCTGGCAATAGTTGACCATGTTGGCATAGGCCATTCCCGCGGTCTGGATGACCGCCTTCGGCAGGCCGGTGGTGCCGGAGGTGTAGAGCAGATACCAGGGCGCCGACGCCTTGACCTTGCCGCAGCCGATAGCGGCCGGGCTGGCATCCGCCAATAGGGCATCCAGAGCGCTGCCGTTCTTGCCGCCGGCTCCGAGTGGCAGCAATTCTACACCGGAGGCTTCGGCCAGTTCCGCGGCCGCTTCGGCAAAGGCGGCATCGTGGAAGAGCAGCTTTGCCGCCGAAGCCTTCAGGATCGGCTGCAGCTCTGCCACCGGCTGGCGCCAGTTGAGCGGCACCAGCAGGATGCCGGTCTTTTGCGCAGCGAACAGCACGACGAAGAAATCGGGATGATTGAGGCAGAGCACCGCCACCCGGTCGCCCTTTTCAAGTCCGCGCTTCTTGAGCAGATTGCCGAGCCGGGCCGCCCGGTCGTTGATTTCGCCGAAGGTGAAGCTGCGGCCGGTTTCATGGTCGACAAAGGCGGTCGCATCGGGCGACAGCTCGGCCCGCTTGGCGGCCATATCGGTCAAAAACTCCATGTGTCCTCCCAACACGCGGATGAGCTTAAGGCCCCATGGCCAAGGGCCTGTTTCAGGCCCGCTTTCTGGTGAAATCCTTCATGCCCCCGATCGTGCCCTGGCGGCCGACGAGATCGAGGAACCGGGCCTTTTCCTGGTCCAGCCGGCGCCGGACCTCGCCGCGCCGCTGAGCATCCCATATGTTCTGGCGCGTTGCCTGGTGTGTCTGGGCGTAGCCCTTGCGAAGATCCTCCACCCAGGCGTCGACCATGCCGGAAAGATCCCGCGCCGGGCCCGTTGTGGCGGCAAGCCCCAACTCCACTGCCTCGGCTGCAGTGATGCGGCTGTTTCTGTACTGGATCTCCAGGGCGCGCGCCGCGCCGATCCGGTCCGGCAACAGGGCGGTCCAGCCGCCATCCGGCGCGAAGCCCACCTGGCAGTAATAGGGCTGGATGAATGCGGTATCCGCCAGGGCCACCAGATCCGCCGCCAGGATCAGCCCGGTCGAACCGCCCGTAACCGGTCCGTTGACGGCCGCCAGCACCGGCGCCGGAAAACTCAGAAGATCGAGGATGGCCTCGTGCAGCCCGCCGACCAGCATTTCCGCATAGGCCAGAAGCTCTGTCTGCGAGCGGGCATGGTCAAGAAATCCGGCAATGTCTCCGCCGGTGGAAAAGCTGTTGCCGCGCCCCGACAGCACGAGCGCCACCGGGTCCACTGCCGCCGCTTCGGCAATGGCGCTGCGAAGATCCGAGATCAGCGCCGGAACCAGCGCATTGTGGCGCTCCGCCCGGCTGAGCCACAGCCAGATCGCTCCATCGCGCGTTTCGGTCTCGACGAGGCTCATCGGCAGCGGCTCACGGCTTGATGCCGTTTTCGATAAGGTCGTAGGCGGTGGCAACGAGCTCCGATATCGGCTTTTCGGATTTGAAGACCACCAGCTGTTCGCCGAGCGACCTGGCGATGCCCATCAGCGCCCAGGCACGGGTTTCCGCATCGCCCGGGGAAATCTGACCGGCGGCTTCCGCGGCTTCGAGCCCGGTGCGGTAGCCGGCTGCAAAGGTCCTGTAGTATTCCTCATAGGCTGCCGGATCGACGAACAGCGCCTCCTGGACAATCCGGTAAAGATCGGGATGAGCCTGGACGAAGTCCAGAAAGGCGAAGAGACCCGCCTTTTCGGCGGCCAGCCGATTGCCGATGCCCTGTGTCGCTTCCGCGATCTTGTGACGCACCAGGCGGCCCATTTCCAGCACCAGTTCGGAAAAGACCTGCTCCTTGGTCGTGAAATAGATATAGAAAGTGCCTTGGGCGACCCCGGCCTCGCTGGTAATGTGACCGATGGAGGCATCGTTATAGCCCTTCGCGCCGATCACACGCTCGGCGGCAGCCAGGATTGCTTTCCGGGTGGCTTCGCCACGGGCCGTTTTTGGCTGGTTTCCAGCCCCTTTCTGCGGCACCTCTGCTTCTGCGGCCGGTTTGCGCACGTCCGGTTTCCTCCCACTTTCTGAAACATGAATCAGTATTCATGTTTAATGCGCGAAAGCAAGAACCTTCTGCGAGTTTCACTTGTTTCCGCGGCTTCCTTGATCCTCACGGATTTTTCACGGCCCGTTTTTGAACCTCAAAACATTCAAAAGTTCCTATATGACGTTTGGACGCAGCCGGGTGTTTGACCTTGATCAAGGCAAAAACTTTGGTAAGCAGTTTTGAATGGCTATAAATTAGCTGCTAGTCTGGAATCGGGTGGAAAGGTTCTGGTTAGTGAAAGCCGCGCGGGACGCGAGTTGCGCGGGCAGGAGAGAGGCGCTGGCAAGGGTGCCCGCGAAGAGAGGATCCTGAGAATGGACGTGAACGCGTATCTGGAAGAGCGCCTCGGCAAGCTGCATGACAACGGCAATTACCGTGTCTTTGCAGATCTCGAACGCCTGGCAGGTGATTTTCCGCGCGCCAAACGCTACCGCAAGGACGGCTCCGTTCAGGACGTCACCGTGTGGTGTTCCAACGACTATCTCGGCATGGGCCAGAACGAAAAGGTCGTCAGCGCCATGCAGGACGTGCTTGCCAAATGCGGCGCAGGCGCCGGCGGCACACGCAACATTTCCGGCACCAACCACTACCATGTTCTTCTGGAGCAGGAGCTGGCCGACCTTCACGGCAAGGAAGCGGCGCTGATCTTCACCTCCGGCTATGTCTCCAACTGGGCGGCACTCGGCACCCTGGCCTCCCAGGTTCCGGGCATGATCGTCTATTCCGACAGCCTCAACCATGCATCCATGATCGAGGGCATCCGTCATGCCCGCTGCGAGAAGCGAGTCTTCAAGCACAATGACGTTGCAGATCTGGAGCGCCTGATGGCTGCCGACGATCCGGATGCGCCGAAGCTGGTTGCCTTCGAAAGCGTCTATTCCATGGACGGCGACATTGCGCCGATCAGGGAAATCTGCGACGTCGCCGACAAGTTCGGCGCCCTCACCTATCTCGATGAGGTTCATGCCGTCGGCATGTACGGCCCGCGCGGCGGCGGCGTTGCCGAACGCGAAGGCCTGATGGACCGGCTGACCATCATCGAAGGCACGCTCGGCAAGGCCTTTGGCGTCATGGGCGGCTACATCACCGGTTCGAAGACCGTCGTCGATTTCATCCGCTCCTTCGCCTCCGGCTTCATCTTCACGACCGCCCTGCCGCCGGCGCTCGCCGCCGGTGCGGCCGCCTCGATCCGTCACCTGAAAGACAGCCCGTTCGAGCGCAAGGCCCACAAGGCCCGGGTCGCCCAGGTGCGCGCTGCCCTCGACAAGCGCGGCATTCCGCACATGGAAAACCCGAGCCACATCGTTCCGGTGATGGTGGGCGATGCCAAGAAGTGCAAGTGGATCTCCGACATCCTGCTTGAGACCTACGGCATCTACGTGCAGCCGATCAACTACCCGACCGTGCCCGTCGGCACTGAACGCCTGCGCTTCACCCCGACCCCGCTGCACACGGCCGAGGACATCGAACACCTCGCCAACGCCATCAACGACCTGTGGTCGCAATGTGCCCTCGCCAGGGCCGTGGCGTAAGAGAAGCGAAAAGCTGGCACTTCTGGAACCCGCTCTCAGATAGAGGGCGGGTTTTGGATTTTTGGGGGGAAGCCCCTCCCCGGGCCGTCATTCCGGACAAGTGCAGCAGTGCTGCACACCGATCCGGAATCCAGCGCGTCTGCGTGAGCGCAGCGAACACAACTACCTGCAAAAGACAATGCCGCCGCTTCGGCGCGAAATGTGTCTGTTCCGCATCGGTGTTCGGCTTGGCCTCGCTCGGCCCCATTGACCGCTCCCGTGCAACCGCCCTGCCCTTTTCCCGCCTCCGCCCTAGCTACCCTCTGGTGCCTTAGCCCTGGGAGCCGATTGCCATGCGCTGGATGTTTCTTGTTGTTGCCGGATTTCTTTTCCTGATGCCTCCCGCCTTTTCAGAAGAACTCGACCTTGAACTCGTGCTTCTGGCCGACGCCACCGGTTCCATAGACGACGAAGAAATCCGCTTCCAGCGCCGCGGCTATGCGGAGGCGATCACGGATCCGTCGGTGCTGAATGCGATCTCCAGCAACATCTACGGCAAGATCGTGATCACCTATGTCGAGTGGGCGGACATGTTCTCGCAGGACGTGGTCGTCGACTGGACGGTGATCGACAGTCCGGAGTCCGCGGCGGGCTTTGCCGAAAAGCTGATGGCCGCGCCCCGCCGGGCCTATGGCCGCAACGCCATCGGCGCGGCGCTGCTCAGAGGCAAGGAACTGATCGACGGCAACGCCTATGAGGGCCTCCGCCGCGTGATCGACCTGTCCGCCGACAGCGCCAACAACTGGAACGGCCCGACCATCCCCGAGGCGCGCGCAATCGTCGTCTCCTCCGGCATCGTCATCAACGGCCTTGCCGTCCTGTGCAGGCACTGTTCCGGCCGGCCCGTCGCCTACGACCTGGAAGACCGCTTCTTCCGCGAGATCATCGGCGGTCCCGCCGCCTTCGTCGTCACCGCCGACAGCGCCGAAACCTTTGCCGAAGCCGTTCGCAAGAAGCTGATCCTGGAAATCGCGGCGCGGCCGGAGGATTCAAGACGGATCCTGCAGCATTTTGCCGGGCTGGAATGACTGGCACACGCTTTGAGCGGGGAAATATCACGTTTGCCACACGGCGGCGTCATCGCATTATGATTTGAGCCGGTGACAAGAGCCGTCTTAAGGTCGCCGCACATTCGAAAGAAGATTGTTTCAAGCCCTCCACAGGCCCAGCCTGCAGGAAGGGCCGGTCTAGATCAGCGGACGCACGACCGGAATCGGTTGAGCGTCCAAAAGCTGGCCGATCTTAAAGTGGTAGAGCATCTTATGTGCGTTCTCCTGAACGCACATAAGATGCTCTAACCGATTGAAATCGGAAAACCCAATTGCCAGGGCGCACTGTGCCGATAGCCGGGGGGATGACATGATCAGACAGGTGGTTGCGCGCTTAAGCGAATTGCAGGACAGAAAGCCTCAATATGCGCTCGTAGCGGATGTCGACCTGGTGGTCGTGCGCTTCGATGACGAAGTATCCGTCTTCTACGGTCGTTGCCTTCACCGAGGCGCGTTGATGTCCGACGGTTATGTCCAGGGCAAGAATCTGATCTGCGGCGTCCACTACTGGGACTACCGGCTCGACAGCGGCGTTTCCGAATACAACAATTCCGAGGCCCTGCCGAAATTCAGGAGCTGGATCGACGGCGACGAGGTACTGGTCGACGAGGACGAAATCGCAGCCTGGGCAAAGGACCATCCCCAGCCCTTCAAACGCAAGAAGTATCTCGGGCTATACGCCGACACCAGCCACGGCACCGAGGAAGAGCCTTACACTGGTCTCATCCAGCAATATGCTCGTGACGGGCTCTCCAGGACCGGCCACCACGGCAGGGTCGACGCCATGGGCGTGCCGCGCACCCAGTTGCCGGACTGGGACGACATCCAGATCCTGACCGCCCAGCTGCACCGCTTTCCGCTGCTTGATGGCGATCCTGTCGGCACTGAGGTCGTCGTCGGCCCCAATGCCCAGAAGCCGCTGCGCCTGAAGATCCCGCTGCTCGTCTCCGACATGAGCTTCGGCGCCTTGTCGGAGCCGGCCAAGATCGCGCTTGCCCGCGGTGCGGATCTCGCCGGCACCGGCATCTGTTCCGGCGAAGGCGGCATGCTGCCGGAGGAGCAGGAAGCCAATTCCCGCTATTTCTACGAGCTCGCCTCCGCCCGCTTCGGCTTTGCCTGGGACAAGCTCGACAAGGTCCAGGCCTTTCATTTCAAGGGCGGCCAGGGTGCCAAGACCGGCACCGGCGGCCACCTGCCGGGCGCCAAGGTCAAGGGCAGGATTGCACAAGTCCGGGGACTCAAGGAAGGCGAGGATGCCATCTCGCCGCCCCGCTTTCCCGAATGGACCGATGTCGGCCAGGTCCGGAACTTCGCCAATGAGGTGCGCGCGCGCACCGGCGGCATTCCGATCGGCTACAAGCTTTCCGCCCAGCATATCGAGAAAGACATCGACGCGGCGCTGGAGGTCGGCGTCGACTACATCATTCTGGACGGGCGCGGGGGCGGCACCGGTGCGGCTCCGATCATCTTCCGCGACAACATTTCCGTGCCGACCATCCCGGCACTCGCCCGTGCCCGGCAACACCTCGACACATCGGGCCGGCCCGACATCACGCTGATCATCACCGGGGGCCTGCGCAAGCCCGCCGACTTCATCAAGGCGCTGGCGCTAGGCGCCGATGCGGTCGCCCTTTCCAATTCGGCCATGCAGGCGATCGGCTGTATCGCGATGCGTGCCTGCCACACCAACAACTGTCCCGTCGGCATAGCCACCCAGAAGCCGCATCTGGTCAGCCGGCTGGAGGTGGAGAAATCCGCCCGCCAGCTCACCAACTTCTTCGAAGCCTCGGTGGAACTGATGCAGGTGATGGCGCGCGCCTGCGGCCATTCGCATCTGAACCAGTTCAGCGCCGACGATCTCACCACCTGGAAACGGGAGATGGCGGATCTTTCCGGCATCGCCTATGGCGGCATCGCCTGATCAGCCGGGATTTTGAGGGAGGAAATTTCATGGACGCTCAGGATCTCGACTGGATCAGGGTCGGCACGATTACCGACCTGCCCGAAGGCCGCGTGAAGACTGTCACGGCCCGCACCACCTCGATCTGCCTGTCGCATTTCGACGGCCAATGGGCGGCGATGGACAACCATTGCCCGCATCAGCGCGGCCCGCTCGGCGAAGGCTCCATCGAAAAGGGCAGCGACGGTAAATGCTGGATCCGCTGTCCGTGGCACGGCTGGGATTTCGACCCGCTGACAGGCGCGCCTCCCGGCGGCCATGAGGACAGCGGCCAGAAGCTTTATCCGCTGAAGATCGACGGCGACGAGATCTTCATCGGTCTCGAACCGGAGCCACCGCATGAGCGCACGGTGACCGATGTGATGGCCGAGACCATGGTCAACTGGGGCGTCAAGCGCGTCTTCGGCATGGTCGGCCACTCCAACCTCGGCCTTGCCGATGCCATCCGCCTGCAGGTTGCCAGCGGCAATCTCGGCTATATCGGCATCCGCCACGAGGGAGCAGCCGCCTTTGCCGCCTCCGCCTATGGCAAGCTGACCGGCAAGCCGGCCGCCTGCCTGACGATTGCAGGCCCCGGCGCGACCAATCTCCTGACCGGCCTCTGGGATGCCAAGGTCGACCGCGCGCCGGTGCTCGCGCTCACTGGCCAGGTCCAGACGCAGGTTTTCGGCCCGGGCGCCTTCCAGGACATCGACCTCAAATCCGCTTTCGAGGCCGTGTCGAAATTCTCGCAGCCGGTACTCGGCAGCTCCAATCATGCCGAATTGATGTCTCTGGCATTGAAGACGGCGCTCGTGGAGCGGGACGTCGCCAACCTGATTTTCCCGGACGATGTCCAGACCAATCCGAGCAGCAAGGAAGCAGGCAGACCGGACGGCCGGATCAGCGCCACATCCATCACACCGGTCGCGGACGACCTTGCCAGGTCCGTCGAGATGATCAACACCGCCAAACGTCCCGTCATCGTGCTCGGTTACGGTGCCAAGGACGTGCGGGACAAGGTGATCGCGCTTGCCGAAAAAATCGGAGCTCCGGTGCTGACCACCTTCAAGGGCAAGGGCCTCATCCCGGACACCCATCCGCTCGCCGCCGGTGTTCTCGGCCGCTCGGGGACACCGGTCGCCAGCTGGTTCATGAACGAGGCGGATCTTCTGATCTCGCTCGGGTCGTCCTTTGCCAATCACACCGGCATCGCGCCCTACAAGACCATCATCCAGGTCGATTTCGAGCGCATGCAGCTCGGCAAGTTCCACCCCGTCACCCTGCCTGTCTGGGGCGAGATCGGAACCTTCTGCGAGGCGATCCTTGACGGTGTTCTGCGGCCGGGCGACGCGGCGGACCAGGTGGCGGAACTGGTCGACCGATGGGCGATCTGGCGGGAGGAAAAGGAACGCCGCCTGAACGAGGCCGCCGGCAAGGGCATCCATTCGGCCGCCGTCTTCAAGGCACTCAGCGAGCTTTGCCCGTCCGACGCAATCATTCCCGTCGATGTCGGCAACAACACCTATTCCTTCGGCCGCTATTTCGAACCCTCCGGCCAGCGCATCCTCATGTCCGGCTATCTCGGCTCCATCGGCTTCAGTCTTCCAGCCGCCCTCGGCGCCTGGTCGGCGACACAGGATTTCGACGAGTTCCGTGGCCGCAAAGTGATCTCGATTTCCGGCGACGGAGGCTTCGGCCAATATGCGATGGAGTTCACGACCGCCGTCAAATACGGAATGGATATCACCCATATCCTTCTGAACAATTCCGAGCTCGGAAAGATCTCCAAGGAACAGCGCGCGGGCGAATGGCCGGTCTGGGAGACAAACCTCACCAACCCTTCCTTTGCCGCCTTCGCCCGTCTTTGTGGCGGTCACGGTCACCGGGTGACGGAGACATCGGACCTGAAGTCCGCCATCGCGGATGCCATCGCCCACAAGGGTCCGTCGCTGGTGGAGATCATTACCGATGCGGATCTGGTGTGAGGACGCTCCTCACTCGGTTGAAACAATACGCCCGACATCATTGGCACCAACTCATTTTTCGCTAAGCTGACAGCTCGGCGCTTACAGGACTTTCGGGGGACCCATTGCAAACCGCTGCCCTACTGATCGAGATTGGCCGCTGGTACCTGATTGCCGGTGGTGTGGTCGCGGCCCTGTTCCTGGTGATCGGCATCGACCGGGTGGAACCGTCCGCGCGCGGTTCCTTTGCGTTCCGCCCGCTGCTCATTCCCGGCATCTGCCTCGTCTGGCCGCTGGTGCTCTATCGCTGGTATGTACTTGCGAAATTCGGGGAGGCAAGGCGATGAAGCGTGCCCACCGAACGGCCCATGCCAGGATCTGGACCCTCCTTGTCATCCTGCTGCCGCTCGCCTTCTTCACGATCTTGGCGCTGCGCCAGTCTCCGCCCGCGGACCGCCCGGCGATCCTGATCGAAGCCCCCGCTTCCCCGGAGTCCGACCAATGAGCGTGCAATACACGCCGGTCATCTGGAACCGGAACAAGATGATCTACGACGCGGTGCTGATCCTCGCCGTTTCGCTCTATCTCTACATCTTCATCCGGGTTGGCCCGCTCTTTGAAGACGTCACCAGACCCATCGACGGCGCTACCTTGAGGATGCGCGCCTTCGGCAGCTGCGCCTTCCTGATGCTGACGGTGATCCTCTGCATCGGCCCGCTCGCCCGCCTTGATCGCCGCTTCCTGCCGCTGCTTTATAACCGCCGCCATTTCGGAGTTCTGACCGCCTGCATCGCGGCCGTTCATGCCAGCTATGTGCTCGGCTGGTACTTTGCCTTCTCGCCGACGGACAGCTACGTCGCGCTGCTCTCTTCCAACACCAGCTATACGCAGATTCTCGGTTTCCCATTCGAGGCCTTCGGCATACTGGCGCTCATCATCCTGTTCGTTCTGGCCGCAACCAGCCACGATTTCTGGCTGAGCTTTCTGGGTGCGCCGATCTGGAAGGCGCTGCACATGGCGATTTATGCCGCCTATGCCTTCGTCGTGCTGCATGTCGCACTCGGTGCGCTTCAAGGTCCCTCCGACCCGGTCTTCACCGCCATGGTTTCCGCCAGCGTGGTGCTGGTCTCCGGCCTTCACTTTGCGACCGGGCGCATGGAGGTTCGCCGCGAAAGCAGCGAGGCGTCGGCAAAAGCATCGCTCGAAGAGGCCGGCTGGGTAAATGCCGGCAACGTGGAGGAAATCGACGAAAAATGCGCCAAGGTGGTCACGCTGTCCGAAGACGAACGCGTCGCCATCTTCAAATATGACGGCAAGCTCTCGGCGGTCACCAATGTCTGCGCTCATCAGAACGGCCCGCTCGGCGAGGGCAAGGTGCTGTGGGGCTGCATTACCTGTCCCTGGCATGGCTACCAGTACAATCTCGCCGACGGCCGCGCACCCGCGCCATTCACCGAGAAGATCGCCACCTACCGCCTGAAACTCGTCGGCTCGACCGTCCTGCTTGACCCCAGGGCCCTGCCGCCTGGCACCTATGTCGAGCCGGTCGTGATCGGAGGTGCTGCATGACCTGGAGACAGACCAAGGCCGCTCCCTTCTTCGTCGGGTACCTCACCAAGGTGCCCAGGCCGCTTCAGGCGTTCCTCGGCGTCTTCACCTTGTGCTTCGTGGCTGGCCTCGGCCTTGCAGCCTTCGCTCTGTCTTCGACGCAGAATGACCCGGGCAATGGCGCCTTCCAGTGGGGCAACCGGTTCGAAAATGAAGGCGTGCTGGAACTTCGTCCCTACCCCGTCCTGCGCGTCCCGGCGGCAGATGAAGCGCCCGCGCGCACCTATATGCTGGCCGGGCAGGGCAAACGCGGCGTCTTTGAACAGGCAGAAGCCAACCGTGCGGGATCGGTTTCCCTTCGCGGCGTACCGGTCAGCCGCGGCGATCTCACCATGATCCAGGTTGGCCAGGTCACCCCTGCCGAAGGCGAGACGGCAGGTTTCACCCCTGCCGAACCTGTCCCGCTCGGACGCTGGAAACTCATCGGCGAGATCTGCGACGGCAAATGTTATGCCGGTGCCATGCGCCCCGGCCGCGGCCTTGCCCACAAGGCCTGCGCAGATCTCTGCCTGACTGGCGGCATCCCGCCGGTCTTCGTCTCCTCCGGCACGGTCGAGGGCCGCTCCTTCTTTCTAATGGCGGACAAGGATGGCAATCTTCTTGGCGACGAAATCAATCCGTTGCTGGCGCTCTATATCGAGATTGAGGGCGAGGTAGAACGGCTGGATGACCTGATGGTCTTCAAGGCGGATCTTTCGACCGCTAGGGTGCTGAAATGAGCGACACCCCGAAACACCCCCTCTGGCAGAGCGTTCTGATCTCGACCGTCATGACAGCAGCCCTGGTTGTCATCGCCTGGGGCATCTGGTCCTATGTCCCGGCCGTTTTCCAGACATGGAGCCTCACCCGCGGCACGTTCCTGACAGACCTGAGGTTTTTTGTCGGCCTGCTGGCCGTCTTTCTCGGTCTGACCTTCCTCGACCGGATCATCGAATTCGTGAAGGCGAAACTCGGTGGCCGGCACTGAATACCCCTAACCCAATTGTCCTCCCCATACCCGCTTTCGAGGGCATAAATTCCAGCGGTGCTACAAGTTCCCCCTCATCCTGAGAGACTGACTCGAAATTCATTTTTTGAGTTTAGCCAATCGCTTCAAGATGAGTTCGATGCTTGCGAGGTAGATCCAGGCGGTCTGGGTTTCCTGTTTTGCCTCAAAGTCTTTCGCGAGC
>ENA-ORCZ01000408-ORCZ01000408.1-marine-metagenome-genome-assembly--contig:-NODE-408-length-19889-cov-4.303553_pt1 | contig 19889 bp, 20 predicted proteins | sample MGYA00237785_ERZ508519 | MGnify/ENA primary metagenome ERZ508519 (study PRJEB26189, sample SAMN06268790) | marine metagenome | isolation source: Bioluminescent Bay, La Paraguera, Puerto Rico | place...
CAGAACAGTCCCCAAACGCGGCCCTCGGGTGGCCTGTTCCGGCCCGCCGGACTGCGTTGCGCCGCTTGAACGGCCAGACAGGCCGTCCTGCGCAACGCGCCTTGCCGGCAAACCGGAACAGGCCATCAGATGGGTTCGTATTTATTGAGGTTGGTATAAGGTCTACCCGCCGACCTTCGCCTTCAGCGGGGCGAACAGCCGGTTCTCGCGCGAGAACACATAGTCCAGCGTTTCCACCGTCACCGTTTCCGCGCCCTGTCCGATCAGGATCTGGGCGCAATCGGCGACGGCGTCCTTCGGGCAGAGCACGCTGACATGATGCATGTCGGCGACATCGGTGAAGCGTTGCAGGGCGCCGACCTTGCTGACGGCACGGAGCGCCTGGGTGCGGTCGTCGACGACGGCCTTGACCAGCTTGACGTTCCGCGCCGCCTCTTCGGCCGCGACGCGGTCAAGGATGGCCCTTGCAGCCGAAAGGGCCGTCTGCGACCAGTCGGCGTTGAGCGACGCGACAAGATTGGCCTGGCTCTTCAGCATGACACCGTCGGCGAGGATCTTCAGGTTGTTGGCCTGAAGGGTCGAGCCGGTTGTGGTGATGTCGACGATAAGCTCCGCCGAACCGGCAGCCGGCGCGCCTTCCGTGGCTCCGGCACTTTCCACGATGCGGTAATCTGCAATGCCGTGGCCGGCGAAGAACGATCGGGTGAGGTTCACGTATTTCGTTGCCACACGCAGCCGCCGGCCATGGCGGTTTCGGAAGTCGGAGGCGACATCGGAAAGATCCGCCATCGTTTCCACGTCGATCCAGGCCTTGGGCACGGCGACGACGACATCCGCCGGACCGAAGCCGAGCGGCGTGACGATATGAACGGTGTTCTCCGGATCGGCGATGTTCTCATGCACGAGATCGAGGCCGGTAATGCCGAAATGAACCGTGCCGTCGGAAAGTTCGCGGGCGATTTCCGAAGCCGAGAGAAAGGCGATCTCGACATTGGGCAGGCCCTTGATGGCGCCGCGATAATTGCGCGCTCCGCCCGGCTGCACCACCTTCAGGCCCGCCTGGCCGAAGAAGTCGTGGGTGTTTTCCTGCAGGCGGCCCTTGGACGGGATGGCGATAATCAGTTTGCTCATGATCAGATACTCGCTGCGATCCGGTCGAGCCACATGGAAAAGCCGATGGCGGGAACGTCTTCTTCCGAGCCCAGAAGCGTGACCAGCTTGTCGTAGCGGCCGCCGCCTACCAGCGGGCCCGCCACCGGCGGATCGATGGCATGGATCTCGAAGACGAAGCCGGAATAATAGTCGAGGCGACGGCCGAAATCGGCGGCAAACGAAAGCCGCGCCGGCGCGATGCCCTTGGCGTCCAGCGCGGCAAGGCGCTGTTCGAAGGCGGCCAGCGGCGTGTCGAGGCCGAGGCCGAACTCCTTGGCAAAGCCGCGCAGCGTGTCGCCGGCATGATCGCCGTCGGCTTTCAGCGACAGATAGGCGGTCAGCGTTTCTGCTGCCCTGTCGTGGCCACGCGCGCCGCTCGCCAGCGCCGCCTGTTCGAGGAAACGGTCGGCGATCTCGCTCGGGGTGCGTCCGCCGACGGCGGAAATGCCGGCGATCGACAGAAGGTCCTCGACCACCGCATGGGCCGCTGCCGGATCGGCGCCTTCCAGCGCCGACAGAAAACCGAGGCGGACGTCGCGGCTGTCATCCTCAGTACCCGCTGCGCCGGCCATGCGGGTAATGGCGGCGGTCAACCGGTCGGTTTCGCCGAAGAGATCGCGCAGGCGGCGGCGCCAGACTGTCGGCAGGTCGAGCCCTTCCAGCACTGCCGCGAAAATGGTCTCATCCCCGATGCGGATGAGACTGTCGGTGAGGCCGAACGTCTCCAGCGCCTTGACGGAAAGCGCCAGGAGGTCGGCGTCGGCCGCGGCGGTATCCGCCCGCCCGAGGCTTTCGGCGCCGAGCTGCGGGATCTCGCCGAGCCCGTCCTTGCGCTGGCGGAACACCGGGCCGTGGTAGCAATAGGCGGCGGGCAGGCTGACGCCGTCCTGAGCCAGGTGATGACGGCAGACGGGAATGGTGAAATCCGGACGCAGGCACAGGTCCGGACCGTCACTGCCGCTGGTGAGATAAAGCCGGCGGCGGATGTCCTCGCCGGTGAGATCCAGAAAGACATCCGCCGGCTGCAGGATCGGCGGCTCGACGAGTTCATGTCCCGCCTCCCTGAAGAGGCCGAGCACCTGATCGATCTTCACCGGATCCAGTCCGGATGTTTGCGCCGCCCCGGTCATTTTCAGCCCTCGTTCTGACGCCGGCGGTCTTCCGCCTGGCTGTCCAGGATGCTTTTGACGGTGGCAAGCAGCTCCGTTTCCTTGACGGTGACCTGTGCAGGCCGGCTTTCGCGCCAGGTGATGTTGTCGGCGATCTCCGCGGACAGGCGCTTGCCTTCGATCAGGTCCTTGACCTGGACCTCGCCGGCGGCGCGCTCGTCCGAGCCCTGGATGATGGCGACCGGGCAGTTTCTCCGGTCGGCATATTTCAGCTGGTTGCCGAACTTCTTCCAGTTGCCCTGATACATCTCCGCGCGGATGCCGGCAGCACGCAGGTCCTGCACCATCTTCTGGTACCGGCCGAGTGCCTCGACATCGCCGTCCATCACGGTGACCAGAACGGGTGCCACCACCTCGGCGGTGCCGAGCTTGCCAAGGTTCTTCAGCGCCGTCATCAGGCGCGACACACCGATGGAAAAGCCGGTCGCCGGCACATCGCGGCCGGTGAAGCGCTTGACGAGGCCATCGTAACGCCCGCCGCCGCCGACGGAGCCGAACTGCACGACCTCGCCCTTCTCGTTGGTGACGTCGAAGAGGAGCTCGGCCTCATAGACCGGGCCGGTGTAGTATTCGAGGCCACGCACGACTGACGGGTCGATCTTGATCCTGTCTTCGCCATAGCCGCAGGCCGTGAAGATCGCGCCCATGGTCTTCAACTCGGCAATGCCCTCGTTGTCGAGTGTGCCGGTGCCGGAAACGAAGGCGACGATGCTGTCGATAGCGTGGGAATCGAGGCCAGCTCCCTTGGTGAAATCACCGCTCTCGTCCTTGCGACCTTCGCCGAGCAGAAGGCGCACACCTTCGGTGCCGAACTTGTCCAGCTTGTCGATGGCCCTGAGGACCGTCAGCCGCCCCTCGGCATTCTCCTCGCCGCCAAGCCCGACGGCTTCCAGGACACCGTCCAGAACCTTGCGGTTGTTCACCCGGATCACGTAATCGCCGCGCGGAATGCCGAGCGCTTCCATCGTGTCGGCCATCATCATGCACATTTCCGCATCCGCCTGGACGCCCGGCGCGCCGACCGTATCGGCATCGAACTGCATGAACTGGCGGAAGCGACCGGGGCCCGGCTTCTCGTTGCGGAACACCCAGCCCGCGCGATAGGTGCGGTAGGGAAGCTGGATCTCGTTGATGTTCTCCGAGACGTGCCGGGCGAGCGGCGCCGTCAGGTCGTAGCGCAGGCTCATCCATTGTTCGTCGTCGTCCTGGACGGAGAAGACGCCGGCATTCGGCCGGTCCGTATCGGGCAGGAACTTGCCGAGGCAGTCCGTATATTCGAATGCGGGCGTTTCGACCGGATCGAAGCCGTAGCGCTCATAGACGCCGCGGATCTTTGCCAGCATCTCGTCTGTGGCGCGGATGTCTTCGGCAGAGCGGTCGACGAAGCCGCGCGGCAGGCGCGCCTTCAGCTTGTTCGGTTTCTGGGCCATGAAGGTCTTCTTGTCCTGGCGAGTTCCCGGCCGGAATGCGCCTTGGATTTCCGCGCTTCCAGCTTGGTGATGTTGCGGTTGTCCTAGACGAAACAGGCCTCAAGGGCAAGGTGGGGCACGGTGGGGAAGGCCTGACTTTTCAGCGGACTGGCAGGACCTTGCCGCAAATCTGACGGCGGCGCCTTGTTTGCATCACAGTTCGGCGTAAAAGGACCTTCACAGACAGCGGCAAGCGGTGGAACCGTACGGCCCCGGATAGTACGGACGGCCTGCGGAATATCGCCACTGTCTTTTCCTTGAATTTAATCTCTGGCGGGCTATGGTCCGCGCGACTTGCGGCGATATGGCCGTTCCGGCCCGTCCGTGGCCGGTGGACTGCGGCGGATGGGATTGACGATGGACAGTGCGGTGCGCATGGCAGAGGAAATTGCCGGCGAAGGCGGGGCTGAAGCCCGGACAGGCCAGACGGATCCGGTGGCAGGGGCCGCCGAACTCAGCGTCATCCTGCCGAGCTTCAACGAAGCCGCCAATATCCCGATCCTTGTCAAACTGCTGGATACCGCGCTTGCCAGCATCGCCTGGGAGGCGATCGTCGTCGACGACAATTCGCCGGACGGAACGACGGAAGTCGCGCGCCGGATTGCACAGAGCGAACCCCGTCTCCGGGTTATCCGCCGCATCGGCCGCCGCGGCCTGTCAGGGGCCTGTATCGAAGGCATTCTCGCGTCCTCCGCACCCTATGTCGCTATCATGGATGCGGACCTGCAGCACGACGAGACGCTGTTGCCGAAGATGCTGGAAGAACTGAAATCAAGTGATGCGGATCTGGTGGTCGCCAGCCGCAAGGCCGCGGGCGGTACAGTCGGGGAAGGGCTTTCCGCCATCCGTGCCTGGGGCTCCAACATCGCCAATGGCCTGGCACAGCGGCTCCTGAACGTCACCTTGAGCGACCCGATGAGCGGCTTTTTCATGGTCCGCCGGGAAAAGGCCGAAGCGCTCGCCCCGAAGCTGTCGGCGCAAGGCTTCAAGATCCTGCTCGACCTCGTCTCCAGCGCTGGCGGCACCCTGAAAATCAGGGAACTGCCTTTCACCTTCCGCGAGCGCCGGCATGGCGAGAGCAAGCTGGATACGCTTGTCACGCTCGACTATTTCGGGCTTCTGCTTGCCAAGTATTTCGGCGATATCGTCTCCGTCCGCTTCCTGATGTTCGGTCTTGTCGGCGCCAGCGGCCTGGTGGTGCATCTGGCGGCGCTGCGCCTGTTCCTGCTCGGCGGGCTGGAGTTCAACTTCGCCCAGACGGCGGCATCCTTCGTCGCCATGACCACGAACTTCTTCCTGAACAACCAGCTCACCTATCGCGACCGGCGCCTGCGCGGCCTGCGCGCCCTCGTCGGTCTCCTGACCTTCTATGCTGTCTGTTCGGTCGGCGTGTTGGCAAACGTGGGCGTTGCCAACCTCATCTATGCCGATCCCGCCTACTGGTGGTTTGCCGGCACGGCGGGGGCGATCATGGGGGCTGTCTGGAACTATGCGGCGAGCTCCGCGCTGACCTGGCGCAAATCGTAAGACGGCAATGAGCACGCGCACCGAGAACACCTCCTCCGGGACCGGGACCTTGCCGTTCTTCCTGCGCCCCTCGGGCCTGATCCTGCTGGTCGGACTGTTGACGCTGCTGAAGATCTTTGCCGCCGCCAACAGTCACTTCGTCGAGGACGAAGCCTATTACCGGATCTGGGGGCTCTATCCGGCGCTGAGCTACTATGACCATCCGCCGATGATCGGCTTCTGGATCACTGCCGGACAGGCGATCTTCGGTGATACGGTTTTTGCCGTACGGGCGCTGGTCATCGCCTCGGGCGTCGTCGGCTCGCTGGCGCTGTGGCGGACGGCCTTCCTTCTTTTCGGGCGGACGGAAGCCGGCTGGGCGGTGCTTTTCCTCAATGCCAGCCTGCTTGTCGGCATCGGCGGTATCCTCGCCACGCCCGATGCGCCTTCCGTTCTCTTCTGGGGGCTCAGTCTCTGGGCGCTGGCCGAGCTTTCGGTGTCGAAGAACGCCAACTGGTGGCTGGTCGTCGGGCTGATGGCCGGCTGCGGCCTGCTTTCAAAATACTCGGTGCTGTTCCTCGGCGCCGGCATCGTGCTGTGGCTCCTGTGGGTGCCGGAGGCCCGGCGCTGGTGGGGAAGCTGGCAGCTCTGGGCCGGCGGAGTGATCGCGATGCTGCTGTTTTCACCCGTGCTCTGGTGGAACCATGCCCATGACTGGGTGAGCTTCTACAAGCAGTTCGGCCGCGCCGGCGGTGGCGGCCTCACCGGCAAGTACATTCTTGAATTCCTGGGGGCGCTCGTCGGGCTGATGAACCCGCTGATTGCTGTCCTTGCTGCGCCCGGCGCCGTGATCCTGTTGAAGCGGTTGCGGATGCGCGACAACGCCGCTTCGCTGCTCCTCCTGACGGTGCTGCCGTTCCTCATCTACCTTCTCTATCATTCCCTTCATGCCAGGGTTCAGGCCAATTGGCCGGCGCCGCTTTTTCCGGCCTTTGCCATGATGGCGGCCGCCTTCGTCGCCGGCCTCGGCCCGGGCCGTCCGGTCTGGCGCTGGTGCGCGGTTGGCGGCATTCTTGTCGGGCTGGCGGCCACACTTCTGGTGCAACTCCATGCCGTCTCGCCCTTCACCGGTCAGTTCGCCCGCAAGGATCCGACTTTCCAGCTGCGCGGCTGGCCCGAGATCGGTCGCGAAGTCGCGGCGCTGGCCGAGGCGCAGCAGGCGCAATTCGTGGCGACGACCAGCTATGGGCTCAACGCCCAGCTCGATTTCCTGCTGAAGGACGACCAGCCGGTGATCCAGCTTACCGAACGCCTCCGCTATCTCATGCGGCCGGATCCCGACATGTCCCTCTTCGATGAACCGGGGCTCTATGTGGCCGAAAAGCGCCGCGACAGGGCGGACGACCTGCGCAGGTCCTTTGCGACGGTGGAGCAACTGGCCGAGCTGACGCGGAGGGTCGACGGCGTGCCGCTGGAGGTGCTGGTGGTCTACAGGGTCGAGGGGCGTACCGGAGCGGTTCTCGAACCGGCTGAGTCGAGGTGAACCGGCAAAAGACAAGCCGCACAGACACATAACCGGCTTGCAAAGCATCTTCGAATGCCGCAGGGATATGGTCGATTGTTTTGTTCGTCTGGACCTTGATGAAGCGCATTACCCTTGGAGCACTTGACTACGGCCTCGCCTTCGGGGTCGACCGCGCCTTGCGCGAACTGGTCGAGCGGGGCCGCCTGAGTGCCCTCGGAGCGCTGGTGGCGACGGACCTCTGGCCGCGTGAATTCCGTCCGCTTCAGGAAACCGCCGCCGGCGTCGGCCGCCGTGCGATGTTCGGCGTAACGCTGGCCTTCAGCGGCGACCGGGTTTCTCCTGTGAGCGCCCGCATGCAAGAAGTCTACGGCGACCGCCTCTTCACCCGCGAGCAGTTGCAGCGCCGTGCGCTTTTCCGTCTCCTGCCGGACGAGCTCCTCCTGGAAGAGGCAAAGGCACAGCTCGCCCGCTACAGCGTGCTGATGAAGCGTGCGCCGGATTTCGTTGCCGTGCGCGAAGGGCTGCTGGAGCGCACAGCGATAGCGCGGATCGTCTTCAAGGCCATCAAGCACGCGGATTACGAAGTGCCGCCGCTGGTGATCTCGCCCGTCCGCTCCGGGCTGAAGCCGATCCGGCTGGCGAGACTGGCGCGGTCGCACGGCCTGAAGATGCTGCCCAAGGCCGATCCTCTGCCGCAGACGGACGATCAGGAGGAATTGCAGCAGCTCCTGCACAATCATTTCGACGGCATGAGCGATCTCAGCTTCGTCGCGGCCATACCGGGACGGTCGGACGACCGGCTGCGGCGGGACGAGCCGCGCAAGAAAATCGCCATCAGGGAATGCCAGTATGAGGTCCTTGCCAGTGACCGCTTCTTTCATACGCTGGAAAAGAAGGACGTTTTTCTGAACTGACGAAAGCCAAGGCGCTGCGTCACAACGAAAAAACGGCTCTGCGGGGAACAGAGCCGTTTTTCGTGGAGGTCTGGAAGAGGGGGAGGGGCAACCCCGCTTCCATGTCATTTGATATAGGGTTATTTTGCTGGAATGCACGTGATGGGCATCACAGGATATCGTTTGTTCCGGTGAATTTGCGTGCAGCAGCTTTTTAGGCAGGGGGACGGCGTGGCCGAGATAAAGGACTTTCTGAAGAACAGCTTTTCACTGGCTGGGCTCCACCCGGAACTGGCGATGGGGCTTTCCCGGCTTGCCAGGCCGATGAAAATTCCCGCCGGAACCATTCTGTTTGAGAACGGCGACCCGGGCAACGGCTGCTATGCGGTGCTGGAAGGCTCGCTCAAGGTCTCGCTGCTTTCCGTGGAGGGCGACGAGCAGCTTCTCGCCGTGCTCGGCCCGGGCGACCTTGTCGGCGAACTGGCCCTGCTCGACGGCCGGCCGCGCTCGGCAACCGTCAGCGCGTTGAAGGAAGCCCAGCTTGCCTTTATCGACAAGGCGGCTTTCCAGCGCTTTTCGGACGAGAACCCGGCGGTCTACCGCCACATGCTCTCCATCGTCGGCAAGCGCCTGCGTCATGCCAATGATGTGCTGGCCGCCCGCTCCTTCCTGCCGCTGCCCGGCCGGGTGGCGCAGACGCTGCTGCAACTGGCGGAAACTTTCGGCAAGCCGCTCGACGACGGTCGCCTGCTGATCCATTACAAGCTCAGCCAGGCGGATATTGCCAACATGGCCGGCGCCGCGCGCGAGAATGTCAGCCGCGTGCTCAATGACTGGAAACGCTCCGGCACCATCAGCCGCATTTCCGGCTATTACTGCCTGGAGCATATCGAGTTTCTGGAACAGGCGTCGACGCTTTAGGGGAAAGGGACGAAAGTCCCCGTCTGCTTGCGACCAACTCTCCTTTCGTCATCCCGGACGCAGCGAAGCGAAGATCCGGCACCGGGGGGCTTGGGACTGTCGAGAGACCTGTCAGTAAAAAAGGTAGGGGTGTGTGCCTCCCCGGTCCCGGCTCGCGCTTCGCTTGGCCGGGATGACGATGGAGAGAAGGGATCTCCTATCGGCATCATGGCTGGCTGCTTTCTTTCGGTGAACTTCCAGCTTTTGTCTTCCGGATATCAGATCCCTTGTTCCATTTCCGACAACAGTCGAGCGAGCATTTTTCGAACGTGGTCCTGGGCTCCAAAGAATATTGCCGCCACAAGGATTCTGTTTTGATCAGGATCGGAAACAAACCATACCGCCGCCCGGTCTCTACGGACAAAACGCAGGTTTGGCAGGATGTCCGGACGCAACGTGCCGATGAACAGAGTTTCTTTAAATTGGTCAATGGCGGCGCGGATTGATCGGATACGCTCGGCCGTGCGGTCGAATGCCGCCCTCCGATCTTCGCCAAGGTCCAGGTAGACGTCAAACAAATGGTCGAAAATCAGTTCAAAATCGCGCTCCGCCGATTGCGAATAGTCAAGTGTCCACTTGGTGGCCATGCATTTTCCGTTCAATCATCGCATCGACACGGTCTTCCATTTCCTCTGCCGAGACGGACGGACCATCCAGCCGCTGCTTGATCAGTTCGCGCAATGTCTGAGCTTCGAGATCTTCCAACTCGGCTTTCTGCCGCAACATTTCCAGTCCCTGTTGCAGAACGGAACTCAAGCTGGGGTATCGACCCGATTCCACGAGAGAACGTGCAAAGGCATCTTGCTGTTCGGTTAGGGAAATGGACGATTTGACGCTCATGTGTGAACTCCTCGCTCAAAGAGCGCTACTCAGTAGTAGCAGTTTCAAGGGTTCGGATCACTTCTGGGCGACATCCACTGCCACCGCCATCTGCGTACCGACCAGAATCGATGCCAGCGTTTCCTCGTTGAGGCTGCTCAGGAAGGCTTCCGAGGCGCGGGCCATGGCGCCCTTCAGGGCGCAGCGGGGCAGGAAGGCGCAGGTCGTCGGTTCCGGCTTCAGGCAGGCGACCACGCCGAGATCCGGCTCGATCAGCCGTACGACATCTCCGAGCCGGATTGCTTCCGGCGGAAGGGCAAGCCGGATACCGCCGCCGCGCCCGCGCGTCGTCTCCAGATATCCGCCGCGCGCAAGGTGGGCGACGATTTTCATTACGTGCGACTTGGCGAGCCCGAGCTGGGTCGACAGCCTGTCGACGGTCTGGGGTGCATCCGACTGGCCGGTCGCCATCAGAATTCTCAAGGCAAAATCGCTGGCCTGACTGAGGCGCATCACTGAAATCCGAAAACATTCATCTTAGATGTTGATTTTAGCGGGGGACTGTGTCATTTAAAAGATGCATCTTAAATGAATGTTATGGAGGCGGCGATGGAAGCCCCCGAAACCGGTGCAAACAAAACGGGTTCCAGCAGATACAGACTTAAGCGGCGGAACGTTCCGGATACGGGCGACCGGCTGCGACGCTACGAGACGGTGGACGAACAGGCGATCCACGTGATGGTGCATACGTTCTACGGCTGCATTCGGGAGCATCCCCGCCTGGGAGCGATTTTCACCCGCCGCCTTGAGGGCCGCTGGGAGGAACACCTGCCCAGGATGGAGGCCTTCTGGCAATCCGTCCTTTTGAAGAACGGCGCTTACAAGGGCAAGCCGGTACCGGCGCATCTGAAGCAGAAGGAACTGGTCAGCACCGACTACGGCGAATGGCTCGGTGTCTTCCGACCCGTGGTGCGCGAGCTCTTTGTCCCCGATCTTGCCGACGAGATCATCGCCATCGCCGAGCGTATCGCCCAGAGCCTCTGGCTCGCCACTTTCGGAACGCCCGGCTCCACCCCGCCGGCCGAACTCTTCACCGAACAATCCGGATGGAGCGGATCATGCTGGTAGCTGCCGTCCTTGTTGCCGAGGCGCTCGTCGCCGTCTGGTTCATCGTGTTTTCGCTGATGCTTCTGTCCATGTATCTGGACAGCCGGTCCCTGCCTCTGCCGCGGCTCGACTTAGCCGGGCGAACACTGATCGGCAGTGCCAAGTTTGCCTTCGTCGCCGGCATGATTGCCCTCGCGGTCATGACCGTCCTGGAAGTCCGGGCGATCAGCTGATGCACGACGCATTGGAGACTTGATATGTCCAGATCCGACATCCTTCACCGCGGCCTGCCGATCCTCCTGATCTGGGTGGCCGCCCCCATGCCCCTCTGGATCATGGCTGTTCTGACTTACCTCATCTGATAAGGGGACTTGTTCTCGGCGCGCCTCCGGGTAGTCTCTTTTCGAGAATCAACGGAGGGGCTCAGGCGTGAACGAAGAACGGCCGACGGGCGAGCTGACATTGCGCACAATGGCCATGCCGGCCGACACGAATGCAAACGGGGACATCTTCGGCGGCTGGGTGCTGTCGCAGATGGACCTGGCAGGCGGCATCGCCGCCGGGCAGCGGGCCGAGGGCAGGGTGGTGACGATCGCGGTCGACAAGATGAAATTCATCCGACCGGTCCATGTGGGCGATGTGCTTTGCATCTACACCGAGGTCATTCGCGTCGGCAATTCATCGATGGAAATCAAGCTGGAAGCCTGGGCGCTGCGCCACCGCTACGGCCACCGGGAAAAGGTGACGGAAGCGACCTTCACCATGGTGGCCGTCGATGACAACGGCAAGCCGCGCCCGGTGCCTAGGCGGCCCTGAGGGCAGGGTAAGCTTTAAAAGCCTGTTTCCCCACAGTTCTCCTCATCCTGAGGAAGCGCGCAGCGCTGTCTCGAAGGATGGGCCACTTGTTCCGGAGGTTGCTGCCCATCCTTCGAGACGCGAGTGAACTCGCTCCTCAGGATGAGGTTGAAAATGGGCGGGCGATGTTCCGGAATGTCTCCGCGAAATCAGTGCCTGACCTGCCCGTAGCGGTTCAATATGTCGGCGAAGAGATCTTCATCGACCGCGCATGTGCAGCCATTGGCCCAGAGTTGCAGCAGGGTTTTCAGGCGTTCGGTCCGGGCTTCGCCGGTCAGCGCCGCCTTGTGCCGCGGCAGGCCGCCCAGAATGCGCAGCGACTTGATGCGAGCCAGCACACAGTCTTCCGCTGCCTTGCACCAGATATCGGTTCCGGCCGGTTCCGAGCCGGCGGCTCCCTGGTTCTCGATCAGATCTGCCGCACGTCCGGCAAATGGGTCCTGAGACAAAAAATCCTCCATCGGTTGCCCGAGGAGGACTGGCGCATGCAATCGAACCGCTTCGTTGCCGATCAGCCTCAATAAAGCTTCTGACCGACCGCATCCCTGTTGCGGAAACCACCTTGCCCGGTACGGCAGGTTGGCGAGGGCGCCAGCCCTTCTCTTGATGATGGCGGGTATATGCCATGCGCGTTCGGCCTTGGCAAGCCCGTCAGTGCATGTCACATCTTCCTGAAATGCATAAGCAGGAGACCGTTATGCTGGATCGATCCGCTCTGCATCACAGCCGGCCGCTCGTGCCGATCCTGCTGGCCTTCTGCGCCTGTTTCGTCGACGTGGTCTGCATCCTGGGTCTCTTTCACACCTTCACCGCCTTCATCACCGGCACGCTGGTGGTTTTGTGCACCGAGGTCTTCCACCAGAGCGACAACGCCGCGCTCAAGCTTTTCGTGCTGGCGATGTTCTTCGTCTCCACTCTCTTCTGGTTCGTTGCTGTGACGCGGCTCGTTCAAGTGAAAAAGGTCGCTGTCAGGCATCTCTTTGCGCTGGAGGCGGTTCTGGTCGCAGCCTTCATGGTGGTGGCGGGTCTGGGAGATCCGTCCGCCGCAGGCCCGCTCGCCGCAGTCACGCTGACGGCCGTCGGACTGTCCACCGTTGCGATGTCTCTGCAGAACGTCATCATGCTGACGCTGCTCAACAGGCACGTGCCGACCACGATCATGACCGGTAATTCCATGAAGCTCGTCCTCGGCATCGCGGATTATTTTACCCATCCGGAAACGCGGACCGACAGCCGCGCCCGGATCGTTCACCAAAGCCTCGTCATTTCCGCCTTTGCCGCAGGTGGGCTGCTGGCAAGCTTTCTCATGAACTACTTCGGCTTCTGGGCGCTGGCGATCCCGGTCGCGGTTCTCTTGCTGCTGGCGGTCGTGCAGCCGCTGCGCGAAGTGCAGGCGACGTGAGGCAGCTTCAGCCAGGGCCTCACCTGTGCCGGTCGTAATCGTTTCGCCCGGCCCGTCCACGGTGTCACGAATCCCACCTCCGGCGGCCGCTGTGTCCACCGGCGCCCACCGGCGACCGAACTGGCACACAGCACGGGGAAGATCGGAAGTTTCAAAAAACGCATGGACACCCGTGACGATTCAGCCGAAGCATAACCGGTTACTGGTGGTGTGCTAGGGCCTGGATCAAACCTCCGGAATGATGTGGGCAACCGGTCATAGAGCCCGGATCGACTTCAAAGCTCCGAGACCCTAACAACCAGCTTGCCCTTGTTCGTGCCGTCGAAAAGCTTGTTCAGCACCACAGGCGCGTTCTCCAGTCCCTCCTCGATATCAAGGCGGTAGGTCAGTTTTCCGGCCGTCATCAGTTTGCCGAGTTCGTGGAATATCGCCGGAAAGCGGTCGTAGTGATCCGGCATGGCGAAACCCTTGAGCGTGAGACGGCGGCGGACGATTGCGGTCATGTCCATGCTGCCTTCGCTCGGCTCGCCATTATAGGCGGAGATGACGCCGCAGAAGATAATACGGCCGAAGGCGGCCATGTTGCTGAAGGCGGCGAGAAACGGTTTGCCGCCCACATTTTCGAAATGCAGGTCGATCCCGTCCGGCGCGAAGTCCTTGAGACCCTGGTCCAGGTCGTCGGTGCGGTAGTTGAGCGCGGCGTCGAAGCCGAGGTCCTGCACCAGCCAGTCGCACTTTTCTCTCGTGCCGGCGATGCCGATGACCCTGAGACCGAGCGCCTTGCCGATCTGGCCGACAAGCGAACCGACCGATCCGGCGGCCCCGGTCACGCACAGGGTTTCGCCCGCTTTCGCCTCACCCTCAACCACGAGGCCATGATAGGCGGTGGCACCGGGCAGGCCGAAGACGCCCATATAGTCCTCGATTCTGGCAAGCTTCGGCACCACGCTGAGCTGACCGGGCCGCACATCCAGAACCTGCGTCCAGCCTGTCATGCCGCTGACCCAGTCTCCGACGTTGTAGCCCTCAGCTCGGCTCTCCTCGACGATGCCGCCACCGAGAGAGCGCATGGTATCGCCGATTTCGACCGGGGCGATGTAGCTCTTGGTGCTGGGCGAAACCCAGCCGCGCATGGCCGGATCTAGTGAGACATAGACCACCCGCACCCGTGCCTTGCCGTTTTCAAGCGGTGGCATCTCCTCGTCGTGGCGGGTGAAATGTTCCGGGCCGAGCCGGCCTTCCGGCCGGGAGGCGAGGCTGAAACGCATGTTGTTCATGGGGGCCCTTTCCTGCTTTCGAGCCATTCGGCAGCATTCAGTAATGCGGCGGCTTTTCGACCTGGTGGCCGGGGTGGACATTCTCCATCAGTTCCTCCACCTGGTCGGTCATGTTCGCCAGGAGCCGGGTCAGCCTGTCGATCTGGCGGCCCTGGTCGATCACGACGGCGTTGAGCTCGTCGATCGTGTTGACGGCATGGGCAAGGTCGATTTCGAGCTGCTCCAGCCGGGCTTCCTTGTCGTCTGTCATGGGTGAATTCCTCGGCGGCGGCGACGGGAGTTTTCAGGCGGTTTGCCTGACGGTGCTTGAGGCAGATATATTGCGAACGATCTGAAAGACCAACAGCCTTCCTGTCGCGGTGGCAACGGGTTTCCTAACGCCGTGCCCGCATCCCTTGCCCTTTTCCGAACTTTCGCGACCTGAAACAGAGAGCGCCGAATGACTGATCTCTCCGCCTTCGAAATTTCCCGCAAATGGCCCGCCAGCCATCCCGACCGGATCCAGTTCTATTCCTTGCCGACCCCGAACGGGATCAAGGTTTCCGCGATGCTGGAGGAAACCGGACTGCCCTATGAACCGCACTTGGTGGATTTCGGCAGCAACGATCAGATGAGCCCGGAATTCGTGTCGCTCAATCCGAACAACAAGATCCCGGCGATCATAGATCCGAGCGGGCCGGACGGAAAACCGTTACCGCTCTGGGAATCCGCTGCGATCCTGATTTATCTCGCAGACAAATCCGGCAGGTTCCTTGCCTCCGAACCGGCGGAAAGATACGAGACGCTGCAGTGGCTGATGTGGCAGATGGGAGGCCTCGGGCCGATGGCCGGCCAGCTTGGCTTCTTCCACAAGTTTGCCGGACGCGAATATGAAGACCGCCGCCCGTTCGAACGCTACCGTGACGAGACGAAGCGTCTGCTTGGTGTTCTGGACCAGCGCCTTCAGGAGCGGGACTTTATCATGGGAGAAGACTATACCATCGCGGACATGGCCTGCTGGCCCTGGGCGCGCAACATCAACGGCTTCTACGAAGCTGGTGAGGTAACGGAGTTTAGTTCCTTCACCAATGTCGTTCGCTGGCTCGATAGCTGTCTTGCCCGTCCCGCGAGCCGAAGCGCGATCGACATTCCCTCGCGCGGGTGAACCCGGTCAGGATCAGGCCATGAAGACGACGGCGGTCAGGAGGCCCAGCAGCAGGACCACGGCCACGGCGATCCTCCAGACGGTTCCGTTTTTCGAAGTCGGGGGAACGATTGACTCCATCTCCCGGTCCGTCTGTGCCTCCTGCGCTATCTCGCGATTGACCTGATCGGCGCTCACATAGGGTTCTCTCGCACTCTGGTTTGTGCCTTGTGCCATCTGGTTCTCCCTCAGTTGTCAAAAGGAAAACCTGTGGCGGCCCGCCTGGTTCCTTGAACCGCGCGGTTTTCCAGGTTGGCGATTGTGAAGAACCGAAGAAACAGCATCGGAAGGTGCCGACATCGCGGCGTCCGGCCAGTCACGTTTGGTGCAGCCTTCGAAGCAACTATTGTCCGTCTCTTACTTTCAGCGGCAGACGTTAAATTCAGTCTGGATCACGATCTTGACCTTGTCGCCGACACCGAGATTACTTTCCTCTGCGGCAGACCGTAGGTCAGCCCGAAATCCGACCGGCAGGTAGACTGTCAGGCGAATGCGTTTGCCTGTGTTTCAAACCGGCGGCAACGAATACGAAGAAAAAAGGCGGCCCTTGGGTCGCCCATTCCTTGATGCCTACGGATCGCCGGCTGTTTGCTTCCGCTGCAATGCCTTGTTGATTGCTGCAGAAATTTTGTGTGAAGTTACCCGGAAGGCAGATCGTCGCCTTCCGGGATATTGCTGTTCGTTTCTAACCGCCGCTAGTATCTCCAAGCGGTTCCTGTTCGAAAGGATTCCTTTTTGGTGAAAGGGCTGCTTCCCCGGTGCCGGGTATAAGCTCGAAGCCGATTTCAAAATTGACAAGCATTCCCTTAAGATCCTCGTAGACCTGCCTGTCTCCCACCAACTTGACCTTGCCGGCCGCGATTTGATCGTCAAAACTGATCGCACCCATCATGATGGGTTCCAGATCGGCTCTGGCGAGTTCAAGTGACAAGTCGGGGTCGCTGGACTGGAAACCTGAAATGTTCGTCAGAGTGCCGTTGCTCAGCTCAACAACATAGGATTCCCCTGTATCGGGTGTTGAGAGATTGATCGTGAACTCCCGGTCTGCGGCCAGATCCGAATCCAGACGAATTCCCAGGAAGTCGAGCCAAAGGGACGTTGACATGGCCTTGATCATGTCGGGGCCGCTGCTCTTCGGAGAGGTTCCCTGCGGAATGCCGTTTCTGAGCTCATAAGCCGCAGCGAGAAAGGAGTTACGTACACTCGGACTTTCCTGCTGATAGCCGATCTGTTCAAATACGTCAGCCAGGAGGTCCTTGGCATCGATGTTATCAGGTTCCGCATAGACCAGCTTGTTAAGGATTTCCTGGGCGAGCTTGTATTCTCCCGCGTCAAAGAGTTCCTTGCCTTTGCCGAGAATACGGTCACTGCCTCCCATCATCTCCACATATAGCGGTGCGCTATTCTCAGGAGAAAGCGGAATGAGCGTGGTCGGATTGCCGTCCCAGTATCCCAAATACCGGTTGACAACAGCCCGACTGTTGTGCTCGACCGAGCCGTGATAGCTGCGCGCAGACCATTGATCCTGCAGGCTCTTCGGAACCTCGTAAACATTGTGGATCTGGTTGATGGTGACGCCCTGGTTAGCCAGGTGCAGCACGCCATTGTTCAGATGCGCATAAGTGTCGCGTTGGGATCGCATCACTTCCTGGATGCGTTCGTTGCCCCATCTCGGCCAACTGTGCGACGCGAACATGACTTCGGCATCCTGGCCAAACAAGTAGAGGGCCTTGTTGATCTGCTTGGACCATTCCAGCGCATCGCGCACGAGCGCCCCTCTTAGCGTATAGATGTTGTGGATAGTGCCGGTGATGTTCTCGGCAGCCCAGAAAGCTTTCAAATCGGGGAAATACGTGTTCATTTCCGCTGGGGCTTCGGTTCCGGGCGTGTTCTGGAAAATCATCTTGACGCCGTCTACGGTCAGTTCCTCGATGTCATCGGAGATAATGGTTGTCGGAGCGATCAGGCCGAGATTGCCCGCGGCCGTATTCTTTCCGATCGACTGATCGACGTGCCCGAACGGACTGCGCGGCAGCAGCACTCCGTACTGGAAAAACATCCGCCTGTTCATCGCATTGCCGGCATAGATGTTTTCGGACACGGCATGATCCATAAAACCGACGGGCGCTATGATCTGCACTTTCCCGGACGCCACGTCGTCTTCGTTCACCACACCTCTGACGCCACCGAAATGGTCTGCGTGGGAATGGGAATAAACAACGGCCACGACCGGTCGTTCACCCAACTGCTCATTTATGAACTGGAGTGCCGCTGCCGCCGTTTCCTTGGCGGTGAGGGGATCGAACACGATCCAGCCGGTCTCGCCCTTGATGAAACTGATATTGGCCAGGTCATAGCCTCGGACCTGATAAATGCTGCCAGGCAATACCTCGAATAGCCCGTACCCCATGTTGAGCACGGCCTGTCGTTGCAGCGATGGATGAATGCTGTCGAAATTCTTGTCCTGTAGCAGCCACTCGTAGCTTTCCATGTCCCACGCCACATTCCCTGCTTCGGCCATGATCTGATCGTAGTCCGGAGCAGCAATGAAGCCTCGTTTCGCCTCCTCGAAATCGCGGTCGTCCTCAAACGGAAGGCTCTCCCTCAGCGCCTCGATAATCTCGAGTGTGTGACGGGATGGCAGTTTGCCTTTCTTGTCGAAATGCTCACCTTTTGTTGCGCCTTCGTCCTTCAAGATGGATCCTCCACCTGCGGCGAGAGCAGGGGAGTAGGTCAAGCTGATTAACAGGCTGGCTAACAATATTTGTTTTCGCATGAGACCTCCCGAATGTGTCTTGTTTCTTTTGAAGCAAGAAACTGAATGGTTGCGAGCCTAAAAAACGCGACCGAAATTGTGAATAGAAACAAAGTCTAATGCAACCTCAGGGAAACTTCGTAGGTAATTGCGCACCCGTGCTCTTGCCGCGGTATGACTTGAATTATGGCAGTCAGCAGGCCGCCCTTTCCAAAGCTTTGAGATTTGAGCTTTGAGCTTTGAGCTTTTTGGAAGTCCCTGTCGCCCCCCCGTGCCGTAAAGCGGCTCGGTTGGAAAACTTGCAACGCAAAAAGGGCAGCCCGATGGGCTGCCCTTTCCGAAAGCTTGTAAGCTTGGGCTTCTTGGAAGCCCATGTCGCCACTGAACCCGCCGTAGCGGGTTCAGCAATTGAAGTGATGGTCGACTTTATGGGCTTCTTAGAAGCCCATGTCACCCATGCCGCCCATGCCGCCGCCCGGCATTGCCGGAGCTTCTTTTTTCGGCAGCTCGGCAACCATGGCTTCGGTGGTGATCAGCAGACCGGCGACGGAAGCAGCGTCCTGCAGGGCAGTACGGACAACCTTGGTCGGGTCGATGATGCCGGCTTCGATCATGTTGACGAACTTCTCGGTCTGGGCGTTGAAGCCGAAGGACGGATCGTCGTTTTCCTGGATCTTGCCGACGACGATGGAGCCTTCGACACCAGCGTTCTCAGCGATCTGACGGATCGGAGCTTCCAGGGCGCGAAGGACGATCTTGATGCCGGCTGCGATGTCGGCATTGTCGGAAACCAGGGCTTCGACGGCCTTCTTGGCGCGCAGCAGGGCAACGCCGCCACCCGGGACGATGCCTTCTTCGACGGCAGCGCGGGTTGCGTTCAGGGCGTCGTCGACGCGGTCCTTCTTTTCCTTCACTTCGATCTCGGTCGCACCGCCGACGCGGATAACGGCAACGCCGCCTGCGAGCTTGGCAAGACGCTCCTGGAGCTTCTCACGGTCGTAATCGGAAGTGGTTTCTTCGATCTGGGCCTTGATCTGGGAAACGCGGCCCTGGATGTCGTCCTTGGAACCAGCACCATCGACGATGGTGGTGTTTTCCTTGGTGATGGTCACCTTCTCGGCGGTGCCGAGCATGTCGAGGGTCACGTTCTCAAGCTTGATGCCGAGATCTTCGGAGATCACGGTGCCGCCGGTGAGGATCGCGATGTCTTCGAGCATTGCCTTGCGGCGGTCGCCGAAGCCCGGAGCCTTGACGGCAGCGATCTTGAGGCCGCCGCGCAGCTTGTTGACGACGAGCGTTGCAAGAGCTTCGCCTTCGACGTCTTCAGCAATGATCAGCAGCGGGCGGGAGGACTGAACGACAGCTTCCAGGATCGGCAGCATGGCCTGCAGGTTGGAGAGCTTCTTCTCGTGCAGCAGGATGTACGGCTTTTCCAGTTCAGCCATCATCTTGTCGGCATTGGTGACGAAGTACGGCGACAGGTAGCCGCGGTCGAACTGCATGCCTTCGACGACTTCGAGTTCGGTCTCGAGGGACTTTGCTTCTTCGACGGTGATCACGCCTTCGTTGCCGACTTTCTGCATGGCTTCGGCAATGTCCTTGCCGACCTGCTCGTCGCCGTTGGCGGAAATGGTGCCGACCTGAGCCACTTCAGAAGAGGTGGTGATGGTCTTGGAGGCAGCGGTCAGGGCCTTGACGGCTTCGGCAGCAGCGAGATCGACGCCGCGCTTCAGGTCCATCGGGTTCATGCCGGCGGCAACGGCCTTGGCGCCTTCCTTGACGATGGACTGGGCCAGAACCGTTGCGGTGGTGGTGCC
>ENA-ORCZ01000409-ORCZ01000409.1-marine-metagenome-genome-assembly--contig:-NODE-409-length-19831-cov-2.661132_pt1 | contig 19831 bp, 20 predicted proteins | sample MGYA00237785_ERZ508519 | MGnify/ENA primary metagenome ERZ508519 (study PRJEB26189, sample SAMN06268790) | marine metagenome | isolation source: Bioluminescent Bay, La Paraguera, Puerto Rico | place...
AAGCCCATCCAGATCTCGCAGTCGATCGGCTTCAGGCCGTGCTCCACCGGGTCCAGCTTCGGCAGGCTGGACGGCTTGGCGGCGCCGCGCAGGGTGCCGTCCAGGTTGTAGCTCCAGCCGTGGAACGGGCAGACCAGGGCGGACCGGCACTGGCCCTTGGACTTGGTGGCCACGCGGGAGCCGCGATGGCGGCAGACGTTGTGGAAGGCGCGCACGACCCCGTCCTGGCCGCGGATGATGACCGCGCGCTCGCCGCACATGTCGAAGCAGACGTAGTCGCCGGGTTCCGGAAGATCGTTGTGATGGCAGGCCAGCTGCCAGTGGCGCCGGAACAGGACGTCGGTCTCGAGGTCCAGCAGTTCCTTGTTGAAATAGGTCCAGCTTGGGAGCCCGGAGCGGTCCCACTCGCTCGGGATTTCCAGGTTTTCCAATGAGTTACGCAAGATGCGTCTCCAATTTTTATATAAGCGCTCAATTAAAATAACACTTCTTGGGAGGCCTGTCATCCTCGCTGGTGGCGCGGGCGGGCGGCTGGGGGCAGGGCGCCTGATCGCCGAGGCTTCGGGCCTCAGCCCGGTTCGCCGCGCTCGATCAGCAGCGGGATGACCAGGTCTTCCTCGTCGTCCAGGTGGCGCAGCATGCCGGTGAGAAGCTCTCCGCTGGCCTCGGCGTAGCGCGCCAGCGGCGTCTCCGCCGCGTTCGGATCGCGCCCCAGGGCCTGCAACAGGGCGTTGGCCGCCTCCGCTGTCGCCATCAGGCCGGCATGCAGCGTCTGGTGGTCGCGGTCCAGCAGGTCGAAGCCGGGGGTAAGGCGCGGCTCGGCCTGGCGGAAGGCCGGGAAGTAGTGGAAGTCTTCGACTTGGTGGTGGCCGTGCAGTTCGCCCAGGAAGACCTGCAGGCGCCGGGCGAAGGGCCCCTGGAAGTCCTCGGCGCTCCTGCGGCCCTCGCGGAAAGCCGCAAGGTCGTCCTGCAGGGCCTGGCCGAGCTGACGGAAGGCGCCATGGCGCTCCAGCCAGAAGGCGGCCGTCATGCCCAGGGCCGCGGGGTCCTGCCAACTCTCGCGCGGATGCTTTTGCAGCAGGAACAGCCACTCCGCCGGCAGGCCGCTGCGCCGCGCCAGGGGGTAATCGTCGATCCTGTCCTTGGGCATGCTGCCAATCTAGCTCAATAGAGCAAACGGACCAGCCCCAGGGTAATGCCGGGGAAGAGGATGAGGATCGCCACGCGGATCACGTCGCTCAGCACGAAGGGCAGGGCGCCGCCATAGGTGCGCGCCAGGGGCACGTCGGGCGCCATGGAGTTGATGACGAAGAGGTTCATGCCGACCGGCGGCGTGATGAGGCCGACCTCCACCACGATCAGCACGATGACGCCGAACCACAGCGCCATCTCCTCCGCCGGCAGGCCGAAATCCAGCGCCGAGACGATGGGAAAGAAGATCGGGATGGTCAGCAGGATCATCGACAGCGAGTCCATCACGCAGCCGAAGATCAGGTAGCAGGCCAGGATCGCCAACAGCACCAGCCAGGGGCTGATCCCCAGGGTGGCGACGGTGTTGGCGGCCTCCTGCGGCAGCTGGGAGAAGGCGAGGAAGCCGTTGTAGACGGCGGCGCCCAGCACGATGAAGAAGATCATGCCGGTGGAGATGGCGGTGCCGGTGATGCATTCGCCCAGGCCACGCCAGGTGAGCCCGCCGTTGAAGAGGGCCACCAGGCCGGTGCCGGCCGCGCCCACCGCGGCACCTTCTGTCGGCGTGAACCAGCCGAGGTAGATGCCGCCGATGACCAGCGCGAAGATCACCAGCACCGGCCAGACCTGGATCAGCGCGGTCAGACGTTCGTCCCGCCCGGCGGGGTCCCGCTGCCCAGCGGAGTCCGGTTTCACGCGCACGTAGATCGCGATGGTGATCATGTAGCCCAGCGCGGCCAGCACGCCGGGCACCATGGCGGCCATGAACAGCTTGATGATGTTCTGCTCGGTGAGGATGGCGTAGATGACCAGCACCACCGAGGGCGGGATCAGGATGCCCAGGGTGCCGCCGGCGGCGAGACAGCCGGTCGCCAGCGCGCCGGAGTAGCCGTAACGGCGCAGTTCCGGCAGGGCGACCTGGCCCATGGTCGCGGCGGTGGCCAGGGAGGAGCCGCAGATCGCGCCGAAACCGGCGCAGGCGCCGACGGCGGCCATGGCGACGCCGCCCCGGCGGTGGCCCAGCCAGGTCTCCGCCGCCTTGAACAGCGCCTGGGACAGGCCGCCGCGCGTCGCGAACTGTCCCATCAGCAGGAACAGCGGCACGATCGACAGCGAGTAGCTGGAGAAGGTGTCGTAGGTCAGCGACTTCAACTGCGCCAGGATCGGCACGGAACTGCCGGTGACCAGCCAGGTGCCGGCGAAGCCGACCAGCAGCATGGCCAGCCCGATCGGCAGGCGCAGGAAGATCAGCGCCAGCAGCACCGGAAAGGACCAGAGACCGAGTTCCAGGCTCGTCATCGGGTGGAGATCTTTCGCGTGCCGTCGCGCCCGCGCGTTTCGCCGAGGCTGCGCGCCACGGTGTAGGCGCAGACCAGGGTGAAGACACCGGCGCCCAGCAGGCAGGCCGCGTAGCTCCACCACACCGGAAACTGCAGGATGAAGGTGGTCTCGCCATAGGAGCGCTTGTCGAGCAGGCCGAGGGCGAGGCGCCAGGTGAGCACGGCGGCGGCGGCGGTCATCAGCAGGTTGGCGATGACGTCGATGACCGCATTGGGGCGCCGGCCCACCCTTGCAAGGAACAGGTCGACGGTGACGTGGCCGCGGTGGAACTGGCAGAGCGGCAGGAAGGCCAGCACGGCGAAGGCGGTGCCGGCCTCGACCAGCTCGAAATCGCCGGGGATCGGCCCCAGGCCGGCGAAGATGAGGCCGCGCCCGACGATACTGATCACGGTCAGCAGCAGCACGGCGATCAGCACGGCGCCGCCCAGCATCGCCGTCCAGAAGGCGAGGCGCTCGACCGCCCGATCGATCCGTGACCGCATGCTGCAAGTTCCCCTGGCCAGACCCGCCGCCGGCCCCCGGGCCGCACGGCGTTGCGGTGGTTCTATCGCAATTGGGCGGCCTTGGCCGCTGATTTCTGGCGCTGGCCGACAAGGCGGCACGGCGCGGCGCTTTCGCTCCGGCGGGCCAGGAGGTAAAAAGCAGGCATGCCCGATGAGCCCGCGTCACCCGCCTTTCTGACCACGCGCGAAGTCGCCGAGCTGCTGCGCGTGAAGGAGCGCAAGGTCTACGACCTGGCGGCCTCCGGCGGCATTCCCTGCCGCCGGGTCACCGGCAAGCTGCTGTTCCCGCGCGGCGAGATCGAGGCCTGGCTGGCCGGCGAGACAGCGGGCACACCGCGCGGCCGCCCCGCCAACATCGCCGCCGGCAGTCACGACCCGCTGCTCGACTGGGCGATCCGCGAATCAGGATCGGGCCTCGCCACCTTCTTCGACGGCAGCCTGGACGGGCTGAAGCGCCTGCAGACGGGCGAGGCGGCGCTGGCCGGCCTGCACGTCTACGAGCCGGAGGACGGCGACTGGAACGTCAACCATGTGCGCGACGCCCTGGGCGCGGCGCCGGTGGTGCTGGTGGAGTGGGCCAGGCGCCAGCAGGGCCTGCTGCTCGGCGCGGACCTCGCCGGCAAGGTGGCTTCGGTCGCCGATCTCGCCGGGCACCGCCTGGTACGGCGCCAGCCCTCGGCCGGCGCGGGACTGCTGCTCGATCACCTGCTGGCCGAGGCCGGCCTCGGCGCGACGCAGGTGACCTTCCTCTCGGAGGTCGCCCGCACCGAGACCGAGGCCGCGGCGGCCGTCGCCTCCGGCCAGGCCGAGGCGGCGCCGGGCCTGAAGGCCATGGCGCGGCAGTTCGGCCTCGGCTTCCTGCCCACGGTGGAGGAGCGCTTCGACCTGGTGGTCGACCGCCGGGCCTGGTTCGAGCCGCCCTTCCAGCGCCTGCTCGCCTTCTGCGCCTCCGCGGCCTTCACCGCCAAGGCGGCGGAGCTGGGCGGCTACGACCTCTCCGGCCACGGCCGCGTCATCTGGAACGCGCCGTGAGAGCCCAGCTCCAGACCTCGGCCTACTTCGCCGGCAGGGCGCCGCTCTCGAAGCCGTAGCCGGCGAGGATCTCCTGGCCGGCCGGCGAGAGGATGAAGAAGGCCAGGCGCCAGGCCTCCGCCGGCGCATCATCCAGCACGATCAGGCCGTAGTCGGCGCCCACCGCCAGTTCCGGCGGCACCGCGACGACCTCCAGGTCCGGCACTTCCTTCTGCGCCAGCACCGCGTTGGTGCAATAGGTCAGGAAGATGTCGGCCTTGCCGCTCTCCATGACCCAGCCATAGGTGTTGCGCCCCTCCGGCGCCTTCGCGCTGTCCGGCCCGCCGGTCAGCTGCATCGCCTTGCCTACCAGCGTCTGTTGCGCGCCCGCTTTGACAGCTTCCGCCTTGGCGAAGAGCGCCCAGGCGTAGTCCCCCGATGGGTCGGCCTTGGGGGTCGAGGTGCCGAGGCGGACTGCCGGGTCCAGCATCACGTCCAGCAGGTTCGCGCTCGCCACCTTGATTCCGGGCTGGACCAGCGCGCAGAGCTTGTTGCGCGCGAAGAGCGCGACCGGGCCGCCGCGTCCGGCGCCCTGCAGAGTCTGCGGATGGCGCATGTTGGCCGAGGCGAAGACATGTGCCGTCTCGCCCTTCTCGATGCGCCCGCGCATCAGGCCGGAGGGGCCGAAGGCCGTTTCGATGTCGCTGCCGAAGGTCTTTTCGTAGTGGCGGGCGACCTCGCCCAGGGCGGTCTTCAGGCTGCCGGCGGCATAGAGCCGCAGGGGCTGGTCAGCGGCCTGTGTAGGGGTCATGCTGCCGATGAGCAGGGCCGCGCTGACGGCGGCGGCGAAGAGAGGACGCATGGCAAAGCTCCTTTCGTGACGGTGACGGATGGCGTAGCGACGGCGGAATGAAACTGGAAGAAAGCTCTTCGGCGGCGCGCTGGGACAAGCGCTACCGGGCGGCGTCGGAGCCGCTGTTCGGCGAGGCGCCCAACGAGTACCTGCGCATGATCTCTGCGCGCTCCGACTTCACGGCGCGGCGCGTGCTCTGCCTCGCCGACGGCGACGGGCGCAACGGCGCCTGGCTGGCGGAGCAGGGCCGCGAGGTCACCGCGGTCGACGTCTCGGCGGTGGCGGTCGAGCGCGCGCTGGATCTCGACCGGCGCCGCAACGTCACGGTGAAGCGCCTGGTCGCCGATCTCGCCGACTGGACGCCGCCTGCGGGCGAGGTCTGGGAGGCGGTCTTCGTGATCTATCTGCAGGGCACGGCGGCCTTGCGCCGCCGCACGCTCGAAGTGGCGGCGGCGGCCCTGGCGCCGGGCGGCTGGCTGGTGCTGGAGGGTTTTTCGAAGGCGCAGGCAAGGCGTCCCGATATCGGGCCCGACGATGCCGACCGGCTCTATGATCTTGAGGAACTGCACGCCGCGGCTTCCGGCCTGGAGGTTGTGGAGGCGCTGGCGGGGCGGGTCCGCCTGGACGAAGGTCCCCGGCACAGCGGCGAAGCGGAGGTTGTCCGCTTCGCCGCGCGGCGGCTGGGCTGAGGGCTTCCCGCCGCCATGCCGCGACCACGGCGGTCGGCCCGGCATGCCTTGCCGGCAGTCCCGCCCCGGCCGCACTATCGGTTGAAACGTCTGGGCGCGGGCCTCAGCTCGTCTTGGCGTTGGGGAAGAACAGCTGCTCGCCGTTCTTCTTGTAGTCGGCGATGGCCTGCTGGCCCTCGTCGGACAGCACCCAGTCGATGAACTGCTGGCCCAGGTCCGCCTTCACGCTGGGGCACTTCTCCTGGTTCACCAGGATGATGCCGTACTGATTGAACATGCGCTCGTCGCCCTCGACGGCGACCTTGAAATCGCCCTTGTTGCCAAAGGCGATCCAGGTGGCGCGGTCGGTCATGGCGTAGGCGTTCATGCCGACGGCGGTGTTCAGCGTGGCGCCCATGCCGGAGCCGGTCTCGCGGTACCAGCTGCCGCTGTCCTTGGCGGGGTCGATGCCGGCGGCCTTCCACAGCCGCAGCTCGGCCTTGTGGGTGCCGGAGTCGTCGCCGCGCGAGGCGAAGGGCGCCTGGCTGTCCTTGATCTTGGTGAGCGAGCCGGTGACGTCGTGGCTGCCGGCGACGCCCGCGGGGTCGCCGGAGGGGCCGACGATGACGAAGTCGTTGTACATCACGTCCGAACGGCTGACGCCGTAGCCTTCGGCGACGAATTTCTCTTCGGAGGGCTTGGCATGCACGAACAGAACGTCGCCGTCGCAGTTCTGCGCGTTCTTGATGGCCTGGCCGGTACCGACGGCGACCACGCGCACCTCGACGCCGGTCTTCTCCTTGTAGATCGGCAGCAGGTAGTCGTAGAGGCCGGAGTTCTGGGTCGAGGTCGTCGACTGCACGACGATGAACTTGTCCTCCGCACTGGCTGGGTTACCCAGCGCGAGGCCGGCCGCGGCCGCGGCGCCCAGGAAGGTGAGGGTGAGGAACGAACGTCTGAACATATTGCGTCTCCCGATTTCTTGGACTGGTTTGATTGGGTTCACAGAAGCAGGCGGCCTTCCAGGTAGGCCTGCGCCGCCGCGGACTGCGGCTGCGCGAAGAAGGCATCGGCCGGCGCGCGCTCGGCGAGCTGGCCGCGGTGCAGGAACAGCACCTCGTCGGCCAGGCGTTCGGCCTGGCCGCGGTCGTGGGTCACCATGACGATCTTCACGCCCTCGGCCGCCGCCTGGCTGACCAGGGTCTCGATGGCGGCGGTGGCCTGCGGGTCGAGGCTTGCGGTCGGCTCGTCGAGCAGCAGCAGCGCGGGTTTCGCCGCCAGGGCGCGCACCATCGAGAGACGCTGCTGCTCGCCGCCGGAAAGCACGCGGGCCGGACGGTCGGCGAGGTTCTCCAGCTGGCCCAGCGCCAGCAACTGGTCGCGGCGTGCGGCCCGCTCGGCGCGCGGCACGCCGTAGGTCTTCAGGGCATGGGTCAGGTTGGCCTTCACCGAGCGGCGCAGCACCACCGGGCGCTGGAAGACCATGGCGAGGCGTCGGCGCGCCGTCCCGTCGGGCGCCTTGCCGGCGAAGGTGACCTCGCCGGCGGTCGGCTGCAGCAGACCGGCGACAAGGCGCAGCAAGAGGCTCTTCCCGGCGCCGTTGGGGCCCATGATGATGCTGCGGGTGCCGGGAAGGAGGCGCAGGTCGATGCCGTCGATCAGCGTCTTGCCGCCGACGGCGAAGCGGACGCCCTGCAGCGCGACCGGCCAGATGCCGCTGCTTTCTCCGCTCTTCTCCAGGGGAGTCTCCGCCGCCGCGCGCGCGGCGGTACCGCTGTTCAACACGTCATGCATAGGCCATGCGTGCCGCGCTGCCGCGCAGTCCCATGACCAGGCCGTTCACCAGGATGGAGAGGCCGACCAGGATGATGCCGAGGCCCAGCGCCAGCGAGAGGTTCCCCTTGGAGGTCTCCAGCGCGATGGTCGTGGTCATCACCCGGGTCACGTGGTTGATGTTGCCGCCGACGATGATGACCGCGCCGACCTCCGCGAGCGCGCGGCCGAGGCCGGCCAGCGCGGCGGTGAGCAGCGAATAGCGCGCGTCCCACAGCAGGGTGGCGACGACGCCCAGGCGCCGCGCGCCCATGGAGCGCAGCAGCTCGTCGTACTCGCCGTGCAGGTCCTCGATCACCTGGCGGGTCAGCGCGGCGACGATAGGGGTGACCAGGATGGTCTGGGCGATGATCATCGCCGTCGGGGTATAGAGCAGCTGCAGCACGCCCAGCGGCCCGGCGCTGGACAGCATCAGATAGACGCCCAGGCCGACCACCACCGGCGGCAGGCCCATCAGGGCGTTGACGAAAACCGTCGCCGCGCCGCGGCCGGGAAAGCGTCCGACGGCCAGCACCGCGCCCAGCGGCAGGCCGATGGCGCAGGCCATGGCCACCGCCAGCACGGTCACCCGCAGCGACAGCGCGATGATCTCCATAAGGTCGGCATCGCCCGAAAGAATGAGGGCGAAAGCCTGGGCGAAGGCCGCCCCGAAATCCTGCATAGACCGCTTCCCTTGGCTCCGGCGCCGGAGAATACCTCATTGCGCGTTCTTTGTCGAAATTTCCGAAACTGCGGAAATTTCGCAGGAGAAACCAAGATTCCGTGGGAAATCCGCCGATTTCTGCGCTTTTGCGGCCGCGCGGACTTGCCCGGCGGGGGAACCCATACACATTTTGGGGGTTCTATAGCGGTGACAACGGGGGAGATATCCATGCCGGAGAGGGCGCCGGGGGTCCGGGAATGAGCCTGGACGACACGCAGCAGGCCGTCTACGAGCTGCTGACCAGCGAGGATGACGGCCGGGTCTGCCGCGACATTCCCGAAGAAGCCTGTGACGAGCAGCCGCAGAACTTCACCAAACACGTGGTCAGCCTGGCGGCGACCAAGACCGGCGACGGGCTGGTCGATCCCAAGCTGGTGCTGTCCTGGCTGCTGGGCGCGTTGGGTGCGCCGGCCTTCATGGTCGGCCTGCTGGTGCCGCTGCGCGAGGCTGGGGCGCTGCTGCCGCAGCTCTTCATCTCCGCCACGGTGCGCGGCCTGCCCCAGCGCAAGTGGGTCTGGGCCGCCGGCAGCCTGCTGCAGGGGGTGAGCCTGCTCGGCATGGCCGCGGCCGCTCTGACCCTGGAAGGCGCCACCGCGGGCTGGACCATCCTCGCCCTGCTGGCGCTCTTCGCCACGGCGCGGGCAGCCTGCTCGGTCAGCTATAAGGACGTCCTGGGCAAGACCGTCTCCAAGGCGACGCGCGGCACCGCCACCGGCACCGCCAGCAGCATCGCCGCGGCGCTGGTGCTGGCCTTCGGCCTGCTGCTCAGCTTCGGCGTTCTGGACAAGTCGGTCGCCACCATCGCGGGGGCCCTGGCGGTGGGCGCCGGCCTCTGGCTGCTGGCCGCCGCGGTCTTCACCACCCTGGCCGAGCAGCCGGGCGCCACCGAGGGCGGCGGCGACCCGATCGCCGTGGCGCGCGAGCAGGTCTCCCTCCTGTGGCGGGACGCGCAGCTGGTCCGCTTCATCGCCACGCGCGGCCTGCTGACGGCCACCGCCCTGGCGCCGCCCTACCTCTTGGCCCTGGCCGGGCGCGAAAGCGGGCGCGAGCTGGGCCAGCTCGGCCTCTTCGTCGTCGCCTCGGCGCTGGCCGGAATGACCGGCGGCTACGTCTGGGGACGGCTCTCGGACAAGTCCAGCCGCAAGGTGCTGATGCTCTCCGGCGTCGTTGCCGCCGTTGTGCTGGGCGCGACGGCGGCGATCGGGTTGCTGGACCCCGGCTGGCTGAACGGCGGCGGCTATCTGGCGCCCGGCCTGCTGCTGGTGCTGATGATCGCCTACCAGGGCGTGCGCCTCGGCCGCTCCACCCACATCGTCGACATGGCGGCGCGTGATGAGCGCGCGGCCTACACTGCGCTCTCCAACACCGTCATCGGGGTCCTCCTGCTGGCCGGCGGTGCCTTCGGCCTGGTGGCGCAGGCCGCCGGCGAGGCGGTGGTGCTGGCGATCTTCGCCGGCATGAGCGCGCTGGCCGCGGTGACCGCCTGGGGCCTGCGCGAGGAGCAGGCGCGCGACGCCTGAGCCGGCGCCTTCAGGTCAGAGGATTTCCGAATGCCGAAGTTCCTGTTCCGCCCGCGCAAGATTCCGAAGACGGGCGACGACAGTCCGGCGTCCTCCCTGCTGCGCTATGTCTGGCGCATGAGCGGCTGGCACCAGGTGTCGCTCTGCCTGCTGGCGGTGGTGACCGCCGGGCTGACGGCTGTTCCGCTGGAATTGCAGCGGCGCATCGTCAACAACGTGATCGACAGTGCCGACCTGAACCTGCTGACGATCTACGCCGCGATCTATCTCGCCGTCCTGCTGCTGCAGGGCGCCTGCAAGTACACGCTGCGCATGTACCAGGGCTGGCTGAGCGAGAGCGCGATCCGCTATAACCGGACGCATCTCTCGCGCCTTTATGAGGGCCGCCGCAACGGCCGGGACGAGGACGGCGAGACGGAAGGCGATGGCCATGGCGATGGCAATGGCAATGGCAATGGCAACGCGGGTGGGGGCCAGGCGGTCTCGGTGATCGGCCAGGAGGTCGACAAGCTGGGCGGCTTCGTCGGCGAAGGCCTGTCGCAGCCCTGCACCAACCTGGCCATGCTGCTGGCGGTCGGCGGCTACATGATCGTCGTGGAGCCGCTGGTCGCCCTCGTGGCCCTGGTTTTCGTGGTGCCGCAGATCATCCTGCTGCCGCTGTTCCAGCGCTACATCAACCGGCTGGTCGCCGAGCGGGTCGAACTGATGCGCGGTCTCGGCGACAGCCTGACCGAGCTGCCGCAGAACGGCGGCGGCTTCGAGGACAGCGACCTGCCGCGCCACTTCGACGGCATCTACGACAATCGCCTGCGGATCTTCCTGCTGAAGTTCGGCCTCAAGGCCGTGAACAATCTTCTCAGCGCCCTGGCGCCGCTCAGCGTGCTGCTCATCGGCGGTTACATGGTGATCCAGGGGGAGACCAGCATCGGCGTCGTGGTCGCCTTCATCTCCGGCTTCGACCGCCTCTCGGCGCCGCTGCGCGAACTCATGGCCTACTATCGCGTCGCCGCGCAGGCCAACGTGCAGCACCGCATGATCGCTCGCTGGATGTAGCAGGCGAGGATGTAGCAGGCGGGGATGTAGCAGGAGGGGACGTAACAGGCGGGGGACTTAGGAGCTTGGCTGCGGATGAGGGCGGTCCAGAAGGGCGGGGGCACCCGGTTTTCGCCGGGCGCCCCCTCTGTCGGCTACCCTTTTACCCGGCGCCTTTTGCGGCGGACGGGCGGTCGGTTGGTGAGGGACGGAGGCTCCGCGGAAGCCGGCCTGCCGGGTTGGGGGAACCGCTGGCAGGCCCGGGGGAGGTTCCGCAGCGACGAGCGATCTGGCGAAGCCTCAGGGCCAGGCGGGGTCTCGTCGGGGGAGCGTCCGGTCCCTCATGGTCAGGCCCGCGTTGCTGGCGCGGGCCCGCGTCCTACTTCTTCGGAGCTGCCGACTTGCCGGTGCTGGCGCCCTTGCTGGGGGCAGCCTTCACCTGGGGGGAGGTCGAGCCGCTCTTGCCGCTCGCCGGTTTGTTGGATTTGCCGAATGCCATTTTGGTCACTCCTTGGGTCGGCGACGATTCGCCGATGCCCCAGAACATGCGCCGGCCCAATCCATCTAACAAACGAATTTTATTGCACGTTAATATTGAAAAACCGAATATTTAGGAAAGGCGCCACAGCACCCCCGCTTTCCGCGCCGAACCCTGAGGATCCGAGGCCATGGACATCGATCTCGCCCGCACCTTCCTGGCTGTGGTCGACAGCGGCAGCTTCGTCGAGGCGGCCAAGCGCGTCTACGTCACCCAGTCGACGGTCTCCACGCGCATCCGCACCCTGGAGGAACAGCTCGGCAAGCCACTCTTCGAGCGCAGCAAGGCCGGCGCGGTGCTGACCCCGGCCGGCGCCCAGTTCCACAAGCACGCCGTCGCCCTGCTACGCGTCTGGGAGCAGGCGCGCCTCGAGGTCTCGCTGCCGCCCGGCTACGAGGCCGCGCTCACCGTCGGCGGCCAGTACAGCCTCTGGGACGGCTTCCTGCTGGACTGGCTGGCGCGCATGCGGGCCAAGGCTCCGGAGGTGGCGATCCGCACGCTCTCCGGCATCTCCTCCGCGCTGATGCAGCGCCTCGTCGAAGGCACCCTCGACATCGGCGTCATGTACACCCCGCAGGGCCGTCCCGGCTTCGAGGTGGAGATGCTCTTCGAGGAGGAACTGGTGCTGGTCTCCAGCGAGCCGCGTCCCGCCTCGGCCCAGGGGGGAAAGCCCGGCAGCCGATTGGGCCGCAATTACATCTACATCGACTGGGGGCCGGAGTTTCAGGTCGATCACAGCCTGAACTTTCCGGACATCGTGACGCCGGGGCTCTACATGGAGCTGGGCTCGCTGGGCCTGAACTACCTGCTGAAGAACCGCGCTTCGGCCTACCTGCCGCGCCGCCTGGTGAAGGGGCCGCTGGGCGAGGGCCGCCTGAAGCTGGTCGCCCAGGCCCCCGCCTTCCACTACCCGGTCTACGTCGTCTACCCGGCCGCCGCCGATCCCGCGGTCACCGGCCTTGTGCTGAAGACCCTGCGTGCCGTGGCGAAGCAGACGGCGGGATGACGACTGTCCTGAAGCATCCGAACGCGCCCGACGCCGCGCGCCTGCCCGGCCGCGGTGGGCGTCACCGCGCTGGCCGGCGACGCCCGGGTGGAGAGCGGCCTGGCGCCTTACAGGCGTTGGTTCACTGCGCCGTCTCGGGCAGGCAGAGGACGTCGCGGTAGGCGCAGAGGTCGTCGATCAGGGCTTTCTCCTCGGTCATGATCTTCGCTTTCTCTGTCGCCCCGACCAGCTGGATCATATAGCTCTGCTCGCCGTTGCCCTGTCTGTCGATGAAGGGGTTGAGCAGGCTGTCCGGGTCGGCGAGGTCCGGTACCGCACCGATGTCGTCGTTGGAGACGAAGGGGGCGTAGAACATCAGGTGCGGCATCGCCATGGTGCGGACCGCCATGTCGGGCGGCCCCACCGTGCGGAAAACCGGCCCGACCATGTAGGAGAGGCCAGCGCGCGCCGGCGCCGTGTAGGTCCCCTCGGCATAGCGCTTCTCGATTTCGGCTTTGAGCGCGGCCGGGCCCAGGCCGTCCGCGCGCAGGGTCGCCGCATCCATGATGACCTGGAGGTAGGTCGCCGTGCCCACGGCGTCGTAGCACAGCGGGATGTAGATGTCGTCGCGGAAGTCGGCCAGTTCCCAGGCCGTGCGCTGCACGAGACAGGCGATGCCGCTGTCGCCTGCGCGGGCGAGCCGGTAGCCTTCGCCGGGATCGAGAAGGAAGACGCTGGCCCTCTCGCGCAGGGCCGGCGGCACCGCGCTGAGGGCGAAGCGGCTTTCCAGCGGCGCCGGCATCTGCTCCAGGGCCGGCTGGTCGGCCCGGGCCGGCGGGGTCGACAGGCCGATGAGGGCCATGGCGACCAGCGATGCGATCCAAGTGGTTCCCGCGATCTTCTTGTGGGTCGAGCCGGGCATGAAGCTCTCCTGTTTTTGCGAGGGGTCGCGCCGAGCCTTTAGCCCGACAGCCGCTCGGTGTATTCCTGCTGCAGGCGGGTCCAGTTGTCCCAGTGGGGCAGCGGTTCCTCGCCTCGCAGCCGCGCGTCCAGGACGTCCAGGTGCGCGTGCCAGCCGGGGCCGACCATCAGCACCGTCTTGGGGTCGCTCAGGCGGCGGTGGACCAGGGTGAGCAGCACCTTCTCGCCCTTGGGCTCCAGCCCGATGGACACCTCGCCGCTTTCGCCCCAGGTGAAGACCAGCTTGCGCGGCGGCTCCACCGCGACGATCCGGCTGTCCATGGAGTGCTCTTCGGAAAAGCCCTCCGGCCGCTCGCCGGGCGGATCGGTCAGCTCGTCGTTGCGCCAGGTCAGGGTGAAGGCCGCGCCGGACTTCAGTTCCATCTCGCCGGCGGCGAGCCACTTGCGGCGCAGTTCGCTCTCGGTGACATAGGCCCAGACGCGTTCGATGGGGCCGGGCAGCAGGCGCTGGATCTCCAGCGTGGTCGGCTCGGTCAGCACGCCGTAGGTGTCGGGGGGTGCAAGCTCGTTCATTGGTCTTCTCCGTCATTGGGGTGTGAGCCGTCTGCGGTATCTTCACGCAGCAGCCGGTCGAGCAGGTTCAGTCGATCGGTCCAGAAGCGCTCGTAGAAGCTCAGCCACTCGTGCGCGCTGGCCAGGGAGTCGGGGGCGAGGCGGCACAGGTGGGTGCGGCCGCGCACCTCGCGGTGGATCAGCCCGGCGTTCTCCAGGGCCTTGATGTGCTTGGAGGCGGCCGCCAGCGAGATGTCGAAGGGGGCGGCCAGTTCGCTGACCGTGCGCCCGCCGCCGGCCAGCTCGCGCAGCATCTGCCGGCGTGTGGCGTCGCCGAGGGCGTGGAAGACGGCGTTCAGCCGTGCGGCTTCTTGTTCAACCATGTGGTTGAATATATCCGCCTGCTTTCTGATAGTCAACCATTTGGTTGAACGACGGGAGGCTTAGTCGGGCTGAGGTCGAGGGCGCCGCGCGGGCGCGACCTGTTCCAGGCGCCCTGGCGGGGAGCCCCTAAAGCAACCCGCGTCCAGGCGGACGCGGACAAGTTGCTCTAACCTTCTAAGGTAGATCAATTTATCCTCGACCAGGTGATTCCACCTGGTCGAGGATTGATCTAGAGACCTCCGGTCAGGAACCGGCGGCGGCTCCGGCGCGGCAGCGGGTGTGATTGGAAGAAAAGAGCCGGTCCTGAGCTGCGCTAATTCGCTTCGCTGAGCTCGGTGCTGCGCAGGCGTTCACGGTAGTTGGCCATGAAGTCCTGAGCCTGGCCGACCTTGCTGAGCTCGTCGGCGATGGAGCTGACCGCCACCTTTTCCCCGTCGCCCACCAGCAGCTTGAAGGTGTCGGCGTGCGGCCCCTTGGCCATGGCGGCCCCGTAGCGGCGGTTCAGGTCTTCCAGGTCGACGGTCTTCTCCGACAGCATGAGAGCAACCGCCAAGTTGACGACCAACTGGCTTTACTCATGCTCCATCGGCCGACGCGGCGGCAGCAGGGGTATGAGCTTTGCCAGCGAGTCGACCGCCTGGGGCCACTGCCGCTGGCGCCAGTGAATGTCGGCGCGCAGATGCTCGGCGTCGAGGCTGTCGTCGCCCTCAAGCATCTTCAGCGCCTCCTCGGTGCGCCCGACGTCGGAGAGCGCGCGGGCGCGCAGTTGGCGGCGCTGCAGCGCGACACTCTCGTCGATATCCGCGTCGGGCCCCTCGACCTCACTGACCTCCAGCGCCTCAAGCGCGCGCTCCGGATCGTGATCGAGCAGGCGCACCAGGGCCAGGCGTGCGCCGATCCGCGCCTTCTCCTTGCCTTCCAGGCGGTAGCGCACCTGCCCTTCCAGCAGCTCGCCGGCACGGTCCAGCAGGTCAACCTCGACCAGGCGGTCGGCCAGTCCCGCAATCATGCGGTCGCCCTGCGGCCCGACCGGTGTCAGCTCCATGAATTCCTGGTACAGCGCCAGGGCACGCAGCGGCGGCACGTCCGGGTCACCCGGGCCGCGGTAGATTTCGGCGAAGATCTCGCGCATGCGCTGGGCCGCGTTGCGGGCGGCGGCACCGTCGGGGAAGTTGCTCACCGCCTCGCGCAGGGCATAGAGCGCGTCGCGATGGCGGTTCTCCTGCACGTAGAGATCGGCCAGCTTGCGCAGCAGCGTGAACTCGAAGAGGTCGCCGCGCCAGGCGAAGCGCAGACGCTCCAGCTCCGCGATGGCGGCCGTCGGCGAGAGGGTTTCCTCTTCAAGGCCCAGGTCGATCAGGGCCAGCCGGGCGCGCGCCTGAGACGGTCGGTGGATGCCGTCGCGCGCCTCGCTCCACAGCTCGCGGGCCCGCTCGGGCTCGCCGTTGGCCAGCTGCAGGGCGCCCTGCACGACCTTGAACTGCGCCAGCTCGCGCTCGTCCATCCCCTGGCGCAGCAGGGCGCCGAGCTGGATGGTCGCGGCCTGCAGGTCGCCGGCCTGGAGGAAAGACTCCGCGGCGGCGAGGTCGAGAGCGAAGCGCACAGGGCGCGGGTAGTCGGCGATGAGGTCGAGCGTCGCACCAAAGCCGGTGGCCGCCGCCTGCCAGTCCTCCGCCTGGGCCGCCAGAGCCGCCTGCCACAGCAGGGCCTCACGCTCGCCGACCAGGGCGGGATGAGCGAGACTGGTCGCCGCGGCCCGGAAGTCGTTCAGCATGACCTGACTGGCACCCTTCATCAGGCGCACCTCGGGATCCTGGGCCAGGCGCGGGTTCTCCGCCTCGATGACCTGGATCGAGCCGAGTGCCTCGCTGTCGAAGCCGTGCGCGAAGTAGAAGCGCGCGAGGTCGAGGCGGGCGACGCCGAGACGCTCGTCCCGCAAGCCGTTCATGGCGCGCTGCAGCGTCTGGCGGTTGTCGAGGTACTCCTCGGCCCCGCCGCGGCGCCAGGCCTCAAGGTCGAAGAGCCCGGGCTGCTGGCTGAAGGGCGCCTCGGCACGCTGCGCGCTGCGCCGCGCCTGCGCATCGGAGACCAGCAGCCCGTCGCGGTCGCGCACCAGCACGCCGCTGCGGATCGTCGCTACCTCGATTCCGGAGGTGAGCGGCTGCAGGACGATGCCCTGATGGGTCTGCAGGCTGCGAAACTGCGGGAAGCTGTAGGGCAGCGTCAGCCCCATGCCGGCGCCGCGCGTCGGAACCAGGACCAGGCGGTCGCCGGCGTCGGGGTCGGTGACCCACAGCATGCGGCCGGCGCCGATCACCGGGTAGCGCACCCGGGGACCGCCCTCCTCCTGCGCCTTGGCATTCTCGATCACCGGCGCGGCGAGACCGCGTTCCGGCAGGGGACTGCGCGGGCGCAGGTCGATTGTCCAGCGGCCGCCTTCGCGGCTGAGCCGCGGCGCCACCGTGGGCACCGCGCCGATGATGAGGATGGTCGAGCCATCGTCTTCCAGCAGCCGGACCGCGCCCAGGTGCGGTGCGGCGGCGGCGATGCGCTCGACCACGTTCTTCGGTGCCGGCCGGTCGAAGACCAGCCAGAGGTTCTCGCCGCGCCGGAACGCCGCGGCAGCCGTCGGGCGCTGCCAGTCGAAGGTCATGACCACGGGGACGAAGGCCTCCGCCTTGGGCCCCTGGGCGCTGGAGGTCAGGAAGCTGGGCATCGGCTCGGTGGTGATCGAGAAGCCGCCGCGCGCGCTGTCGGGAATGGCCGCGACCACCTTGCCGGGATCGCCCTTGCCCGGCGCCGCCTCAGCCTCAGCAGAGGCAGGGGTAGCGGCAGGGATAGGAGTAGCGGCCGCATCCGTCTCGGCCTGCCGCTGCTCGGCGGGCGCTCCCGGGGCCGCTTCGGCCTGGGGCTCTTCATCCGGGGCCGGCTTCACACCCTCCGCCAGCGGGGCAGGCTTCTGCGTGGCCGCCGCGAGAGATCGCTTCTCGGTCACCGGCGGCCTGGCCACCTCGCCGCCCATGACCTCCGGCACCAGCGGCGTGGGCGCCGCCGCCTCGGCGGAACCGGCTTCGGCCTCAGGTTCGGCCGGGTCTTCGGCCGGGGCTCCAGTCACGTCCTCGGCCAGGGCTTCGGCGGCGGCCGGCTTGGGCTCCGGCTGCTTCTCAGGCTCCTTCTGCGGCGCTGTCTCGGCCTTGGCAACGGCGGGCGCCTGAGGTTCCTCCGAGGTCTCTTTCTTGTCGGCCTTCTCTTTTTGGGCCGACTCCTTCGGCGCCGGCGTCTCTGTCGCCGCGGCCTCGCGGGCGTAGACGTCCAGCACCACCTTGGGGCCGGCGCGGCTCACGTCGACGCGGCTGCCTTGGGGGATCGTGACGGTCAGGCTGTTCTCGTCGCTGCTGACGCCCTCGATCTGCGCCAGGCGCGCGGGACGCAGCGCGGAGACGTCGAAGCTGGCCGAGCGGTCGAAGATGAGGCGGGCCCTGCCCGGCGCTTCCTCAAGCACGTTGCCGACGGGGTCCTCCCAGTCGAAGACAAGGCGGCTGAAAGTCTCGTGCTGGCCGCCGCGCACCCGGATCTTCGGCAGGTCCGGCGCGCTGTCGGCGCGCTGGGCCACACCGGGCTGGGCCACACCGGGCTGCGCCAGGTCGATGACGACCTTGTCGCCCAGGCGGAAGTGCTTCAGGGAAAAGTCGCCTTCGAGCGCCAGGCTAAGCCCGCGACCGTCGGCACTGGTCTGGGGCGCCGCCGCGTAGCCCGCCAGGCCGCGGCGCAGCAGCGCGCCCTGGAATTCGGCGGGCTCGGCGAAGCTGACGACCAGCCGTCCGTCCTGGATGCGCGCCTCGTAGCCGACGCGGCGCGGCCAGTCGAAGACGATGCGGCCGTAGTCCTTGTGCAGGCCGCCCCTGACCGGAACGCTGTCAGGCGCCTGATCCTGGCCTTGCGCCATGGCCTCAAAGGGCACCACGGCGGCCAGGGCCAGCAGGCCGGCGAGCAGCAGGGCACGCATGTCAGCGCACCTCCGCGGCGTAGCTGTGGATCACGATGTCGACCCGCCGCGCCCGCGCGAGGCGTGCCTCCGGCGTCAGCTCCGGATCGATCTCGGCATAGTGGGCGTCGCCGTAGCCGCGCACGACGATGCTGCCGGCGTAGCCCAGCTCGCCAAGCCGGCCGGAGACCGCGGCGGCGCGCGCGAGGGACAGCTCCCAGTTCGAGGGATAGGCCTGCTGCGGCTGCGTCGGGTCGGCGTGGCCGGCGATCTCGATGACGTTACGCAGGTTGCGCAGGACGCCGGTCAGCGCGAAGAGCGCCTTCGCGCCTTCCTCGTCCAGTTCGGTCGCCCCGGGCGCGAACAGCAGGTCGCCGGGCAGCGAGACCACTAGGCGGTCCCCTTGCCGGTGCACCTGCGCGCCGGAGAAGATGTCGTTGGCCGCCATCTGCTCCTTCAGCACTGCGGCCAGGTAGTCAAGGTCGGTACCGGGCACCCGCTCCACCTCCTCGGCCGACCTGTCTTCGGTCGGCAGGGCCAGGGTGACTTCCTGCAGGCTGGACATTCGCGGCGCCAGGGCGTCGATCAGGTTCTGCCAGTCCTGGTCCTTGATGGTCGACATGGAGAACAGCAGGACGAAGAAGGTCAGCATCAGGGCCGAAAGGTCGGTGAAGGTCAGCAGCCAAGCCTGCGAATTGTCGTGCCGCCGGCCGCGGTAGACCAGCAGCGAGCCGGACAGCTTCTGCCAGCCGCCGCCTGCCCCGGCCTCCTGCCCGCGCCCCGAAGGCGGCGTCTTGCGCGCCGGCGATTTGCTCTCGGCGGCCATCGCTAGTTCCCCGCGCCCCGGACAGAATTCGGGCCGGCAGTCGCATCGGCCTGCGAGTTGTCGGCCGGGGCCGGCGCCTCCAGTTCTATGGTGAAAAGGATCCGCACGCGCCCCGCGAAGGCCGGCATCAGGCCGCTGGAGAGGCGCGGCGCCGGCAGTCCCTGCCGCTCCAGTTCGCGCACCAGGGCACCGGCGCGCGCCAGGGCGGTCTCCTGCCCCTCGGACTCCTGCCCCGGCGCGGCAAGGCCGTAGAGCAGATCGACCCGGTAGCCCGGCGTGGCGAAACGCTCGTCAGCCAGCACGCCCGCGATCAGCCGCAGGGTCTCGGCGCCCTCGGGCAGCAAGGCCTCACCTTCTCCGGCGAAGAGTTCAGTGACCGGCAGGTCGACGCGCATGGTCCAGGTTCCGGGGCTCTCGGCGCTCTCGACGATCGGCAGGTTGCGGCCGAACAGCTTGTGCAACGCCTCGACGACGTTCTCCGCCCCCTCGAAGACATCGATCGCGGCCGGCGCGCTGCTGAGATTGAACTGTGCCGGCAGGACACCCTGAAAGGCCTGGCGCACGCTGTCGACGACAGCCGTGCGCCTTTCCTCCTCGAAGCTCGAGAGAGCGTTCAAGAGAATGAAGAAAGCCAGAAGCAGGATCTTCAGGCTCAGCAGGGCGAGAATATGACTGTTGCTCTGCCGCTGGCCGGGTTGCTTTGCGACGCCAGCCATGACGGGGTTATCCGAACAGCGCGTCGATATCGTCCTGGCTGATGGCATTCTCGGGCAGCTGCGGCCCGTTCAGCAATTCCTCGTCGGGGCGCGCCGGCGCACCACTGGGCGTGGTTTCCTTCTTCTTGGACCCACGCGGCGCGTCGTCGCGCTTGATGTCGTCGCCGAAGGCGTGCAACAGCGCGTCGACCTTGGACTCGACCTGCTGCAGCGCGGTCACCACCTTGGTGATGCGCTGACCGGTCAGATCCTGGAAGTTGCAGGCCTCAAAA
>ENA-ORCZ01000410-ORCZ01000410.1-marine-metagenome-genome-assembly--contig:-NODE-410-length-19801-cov-4.518455_pt1 | contig 19801 bp, 14 predicted proteins | sample MGYA00237785_ERZ508519 | MGnify/ENA primary metagenome ERZ508519 (study PRJEB26189, sample SAMN06268790) | marine metagenome | isolation source: Bioluminescent Bay, La Paraguera, Puerto Rico | place...
GGCAATATGAGCGATACGAAAAATCCGGGCGACAAGACAATCAGCGTTGAGCGTGGCAAGACGCTCGGCCTCAAGCGCGGCGGTGGCGATCAGGGAACTGTTCGGCAGTCCTTCTCGCATGGCCGGACGAAAGCCGTCGTCGTGGAGAAGAAGAAACGCCGTGTCGTGATCCCTGGGCAGGAGCCGAAACCGGAAGGTCCGGCACCGACGACCCAGCGTCTCGACAGGCCCTCCGAAGCGCCGCGCACCGCACCGCAGCCGGACCCGCAGGCAGCAAGGCAGGCGCGCCGCGCCGCCTCCGGCCAGCGTCCGAAAGGCAACGGCAACGTCCTGCGTACCCTTACCAAGGAAGAGGCCGCCGCCCGTATGGCCGCCCTCGAAATGGCCAAGGTGCGTGACGCCGAAGAGCGCAAGCAGCGCGAGGAAGACGAGAAGCGCCGCGCCGTCGAGGCCGCGCAACGTCAGGCCGAGGAAGAAGCACGCGCCAAGGTCGAGGCCGAGGAACGTGCGAAGCGCGAAGCCGAGGAAGCCCGCCTTGCCGCCGAAGCACCGAAAGCGGCGCCGGCTGCTCCTGCTGAGGAGACTGCACCGTCGCGGGAAGCTGCGGGTGAAGCGGCAGCTCCGGCCAGGGTCGTGCGCAAGCCGGCTCATGCCGATGGCGGCAAGCCGCCCAGCCTCGACGACATGGGCAAGCGCAAGGAACCGGCCGTCGCCGCGCGTCCGAAACCGGCCCGCGAGGACGGCGACGACGAAGAACGCAGCAACAAGGGTCTGCGCGCCGTCAAGCGGCCGAAGCAGGCGCCTGCACCCGCAGCGCGTCCGCGTGCCGGTGAGGACCGCCGCCGCTCCAAGCTGACCATCTCCGCCGCCACCGGTGGCGACGAGGGCCAGCGTGCGCGTTCGCTCGCCTCCATGCGCCGCCGTCAGGAAAAGGCCAAGCGCGGTCAGCAGCAGGTCGTGCGTGAGAAGATTTCGCGTGAAGTCATCCTGCCGGAAGCCATCACCATCCAGGAACTCGCCAACCGTATGGCAGAGCGCGCCGTGGACGTGATCAAGCTGCTGATGAAGCAGGGCCAGATGCTCAAGATCAACGACGTCATCGATGCTGATGATGCCGAACTGATCGCCGAGGAAATGGGCCACACGGTCAAGCGTGTCTCCGAAGCCGACGTGGAAACCGGCTTGTTCACCACGGAAGACGAGGCTTCCACGCTGAAGCAGCGTCCGCCGGTCGTGACCATCATGGGCCATGTCGACCACGGCAAGACCTCGTTGCTCGACGCGATCCGCAAGTCCAAGGTTGTCACCGGCGAAGCCGGCGGCATCACCCAGCACATCGGCGCCTACCAGGTCGATCAGGACGGCAACAAGATCACCTTCATCGATACGCCCGGCCACGCTGCGTTCTCGCAAATGCGTGCCCGCGGTGCCAAGTCGACCGATATCGTGATCCTGGTCGTTGCCGCCGATGACGGCGTCATGCCGCAGACGAAGGAAGCCGTGGCGCATGCCAAGGCCGCCGACGTGCCGATCATTGTCGCCATCAACAAGATGGACAAGCCCGATGCCGATCCGAACCGGGTCCGCACCGAACTCCTCAGCGAGTCTCTGGTCGTGGAATCCATGGGTGGTGATGTCATCGACGTGGAAGTCTCGGCCAAGAGCGGCCAGAACCTCGACAAGTTGCTGGAAATGATCCTGCTGCAGGCCGAAGTTCTCGAGCTCAAGGCCAATCCGGACCGCACTGCGGAAGGTATCGTCATCGAAGCGCAGCTCGACAAGGGCCGCGGTCCGGTCGCGACCGTGCTTGTGCAGAAGGGCACGCTCAAGCCGGGCGACATTCTGGTCGCCGGCGCCGAGTGGGGCCGTGTCCGCGCCATGCTCGACGAAAATGGCAACCAGGTGAAGGAAGCCGGCCCGGCCAAGCCGGTCGAGGTTCTGGGCTTCCAGGGCACTCCGGAAGCCGGTGACATGGTTGCGGTGGTCGAGAACGAGGGCCGCGCCCGCGAGATCACCGACTATCGTCAGCGCCAGATCCGCGAGAAGGCCTCCGTGGTCGCCTCCGGTGCGCGCGGCTCGCTCGAGCAGATGATGAAAAGCTTGCAGGACACCGGCAAGAAAGAGTTCCCGCTGGTGCTCAAGGCCGACGTGCAGGGCTCGGCGGAAGCCATCGCCCATGCGCTCAACGAACTCGGCAACGAGGAAGTCGGCGCCCGCATCCTGCTGTCCGGCGTCGGTGGTATCACCGAAAGCGACATCACGCTGGCTGCGGCCTCCAAGGCGCCGATCCTCGGCTTCAACGTGCGTGCCAACAAGCAGGCCCGCGAGGCGGCTGCCCGCGACGGTATCGAGATCCGCTACTACAACGTGATCTACGACCTCGTCGACGACATCAAGGCGGCGCTCTCCGGCATGCTGTCGCCGGAACGGCGCGAAACCTTCCTCGGCAATGCGGAGATCAAGGAAATCTTCCACATCTCCAAGGTCGGCAAGGTTGCAGGCTGTCTGGTTACCGAGGGTGTTGTCGAGCGCGGCGCGAATGTCCGCCTCATCCGCGACGACGTCGTCATCCACGAAGGCGAACTGGGCACGCTCAAGCGCTTCAAGGACGAGGTCAAGTCGGTCGAGTCCGGTCAGGAATGCGGCATGAACTTCGTGAAGTACCAGGACATGCGTCCGGGCGACATCATCGAGTGCTTCCGCGTCGAGCAAATCGCACGGACGCTCTGATCGAATACGGTTCACGTCACCCCGGACACGTGCGGCCTCGCCGCACGCCGGTCCGGATACCGGATATGAGGGCGCGCGAAAGCGCGCTCTTTTTCTAATTGGAAGCGCCGATCGCGCGACATGTACGCCGGCGTCCGGATCTGCGCGCAGCTTGCGCGGCATTTGTCCGGTGTGACGGCGGTTTGAGGACGACTACAATGGCAAGACATCACGGACAGGACAGCCGTGGCCCGTCCCAGCGCCAGCTGCGCGTGGGCGAGACGGTGCGCAAGGAACTGTCCGACATCCTGACCCGCGGCGGCTTCTCCGATCCCGATCTCGACGGTGTCATCGTAACGATCCCGGAAGTCCGCATGACGCCGGACCTGCGCCTTGCAACCTGTCTGGTGATGCCGCTCGGCGGCAAGGACGCGGAAAAGGTCGAAAAGGCGCTCAACCGCAGCGCCAAGTTCCTGCGCGGCCAGGTCTCGCGCCGGCTGACCATGAAATACATGCCCGACTTGCGCTTCGTGCTCGACACCCGCTTCGACGACGACGACCGCATCGGCACCCTGCTGCATTCGCCGGAAGTCTCCCGAGATCTGGACGGTGGCGAGGAGCAGGATTAGGCGAAGATCTCTGATTTGTCATCCGTATTGGAGTGCAACGAAAGACCGGATTCCGCGAGATCTGGCACAGGAACTTGGCCGCCGCACCTACCCACCTCATCCTGAGGAAGGCCGCCAGGCCTGTCTCGAAGGATGGGCGGCACGCTCAGACCAAAGGGCCTATCCTTCGGGACAGCGCTGACGCGCTTCCTCAGGATGAGGGCGCGGCATGCGGCGATCGAAGCGAACAGATGACAAAAGAGAGGATCTTGCGCTCTCTCTTCAACGAACCAACAGCAGACACATGGCACGTCAAAAACAGGTCAAGAGAAAAAGAAACGCCATCAACGGCTGGCTGGTGCTGGACAAGCCCTATGGCATCACCTCCAACGACGCACTGGGCAAGATCAAGCGTATCCTGTCGCCGGAAAAGGTCGGCCACGCCGGTACGCTCGACCCGCGCGCCTCGGGGCTGCTGCCGGTTGCCTTCGGCGAAGCCACCAAGACCGTGCCCTTCGTCATGGACGGCCGCAAGATCTACCGCTTCGAGGTTACCTGGGGAGCGGAAACCAATACCGACGACACGGAGGGCGAGGTGACCGCCACGTCCGACAAACGCCCGGCGCCCGGTGAAATAAAGGCCGTGCTCGGCGAGTTCGTCGGCAAGATCATGCAGGTGCCGCCGATTTTCTCGGCCATCAAGGTTGCCGGGGAACGCGCCTATGACCTTGCCCGCGACGGCGAAGAGGTCGAGCTGGAAGCCCGCCCGATCGACGTGCACCGGCTGGATCTCGTCGAATGCCCGGACGAAGACCGTGCGATCTTCGAGGCCGAATGCGGCAAGGGCACCTATGTGCGGGCTCTTGCCCGCGATCTCGGCCGCCGCCTCGGCACCTGCGGCCATGTCACGGAACTGCGCCGACTTCTGGTCGGTCCCTTCGGCGAGGACGACATGGTCGGCCTGGACGAACTTCTGGAAGCGGCCGAAGAGCTCGGCGAGGGCGCGGGCGTCGACGACCTTGTTGCCGAATTCATCCTGCCCGTGCGCGATGCCATGGACGCGCTTGTCGAGGTTCCGGTCTCTCTTGACGATGCGGCGAAGATCCGCAAGGGCATGGCCATCCTGCTGCGGGGCCGCGACGCGCCGCTCAACTGCGAGACCGCCTTCGCCAGCCACGCTGACGTGCCGGTTGCCATCGGTTCAATTGACAAGGGCCGGTTCCAGCCCAGCCGGGTGTTTCACCTCTGATTCGGGAAATGGCGGGAAGCTGCGAGATTCTTCTGGCATTCCTCAAGGTTTTCCGCCATATTCCGCCGCCATTGGGCACTGACGCCCAATTCGTCCGGAAGGATCCTTTGCTGAACGACATCTCGGCTCTGGAGACATCCGGATCAGGCCGGTCTCCGGCCGTTCAACGCGCCCGGTCAACGGGCCACCACTCTTTGAAAGGAAGAGCGATGTCGATTACTGCAGAGCGCAAAGCCGAGCTCATCAAGGAATACGCCATCAAGGAAGGCGACACCGGTTCCCCGGAAGTGCAGGTTGCGATCCTCACCGAGCGCATCAACAACCTGACCGAACACTTCAAGGGTCACGGCAAGGACAACCATTCCCGCCGCGGTCTCCTGAAGATGGTCGCGTCGCGCCGGTCCCTTCTGGACTACACGCGCGGCAAGAGCGAAGAACGCTACAAGTCGCTGATCGAGCGTCTTGGCATTCGCCGCTAAGATCCGGACTTCGGAAACGCGGTGGGCAGAAATGTCCGCCGCGTTTTTTCTTTTTGCGGCCGATTTCGCAACGCTTTCGTACCCGGAAGCGCACGAAGGCCACAGAAGCGTTTCCATTTGACGGCAAACGCACTATAGAGACCTCGTGACACGTCATGGGGCAGGATTGCCGGCTCCTTTTTGTGAGAATGCAGAAAGCAGCCCGTCGTCTTGCCCGTGACCTGTCCGCCGGTAACCGGCCCATACGGGGCCGACCGGGAACGTGCCGGGTTCCAATCATGACGCTGCGAGGAACGCAGCCGGAACCGGCAAAGCTGTAAGGACAGATAATGTTCGATATTCATCGTGTAGAAGTCGAGTGGGGCGGACGTCCGCTCGTGCTCGAAACGGGCAAGGTGGCCCGTCAGGCAGACGGCGCCGTGATGGCGACCTACGGCGAGACCAAGGTCCTGGCGACCGTTGTCTCCGCCAAGTCCCCGAAGCCGGGCCAGGACTTCTTCCCGCTCACCGTGAACTACCAGGAAAAGGCATTTGCCGCCGGTAAGATCCCGGGTGGCTACTTCAAGCGCGAAGGCCGCCCGTCCGAGCACGAGACGCTGACCTCCCGCCTGATCGACCGTCCGATCCGCCCGCTCTTCGCGGACGGCTACAAGAACGACACCCAGGTGATCATCACCGTGCTGTCGCACGATCTGGAAAACGCCCCGGACATCCTGGCGATGGTGGCGTCCTCCGCCGCGCTGACGCTCTCCGGCGTTCCGTTCATGGGTCCGATCGGCGGCGCCCGCGTCGGCTACATCAACGGCGAATATGTCCTCAACCCGCTGGTTGACGACATGCCGGAATCCCAGCTCGACCTCGTCGTCGCCGGCACCACCGACGCCGTTCTGATGGTGGAATCGGAAGCCAAGCAGCTCGACGAAGACGTCATGCTCGGCGCCGTCATGTTCGGCCACCGCGGCTTCCAGCCGGTGATCGACGCGATCATCAAACTGGCCGAAACCGCAGCCAAGGAACCGCGCGAGCTGGTTCTGCCGGACCATTCCGACCTCTACGCCAAGATCAAGTCGATGGTCGAAGGCGAGCTGGTCGAAGCCTACAAGATCACCTCCAAGACCGACCGCAAGAACGCGGTTGATGCCGCCAAGGCAAAGGTCGTCGAGGCCCTGATCACCAACGCCGCCGAAGGCGAAGCTGTCGAAGGCACAGTTCTCGGCGAACAGTTCAAGAAGCTGGAAGCCTCGATCGTGCGCGGCGCGATCATCGAGACGGGCACCCGCATCGACGGCCGTGACCTTTCGACCGTCCGGGCGATTTCTTCCGAAGTCGGCATCCTGCCGCGCGCCCACGGTTCCGCCCTCTTCACCCGCGGCGAAACCCAGGGCCTGGTGGTCGCCACCCTCGGCACCGGCGAAGACGAGCAGTTCATCGACCTGCTGGAAGGCACCGTGAAGGCTCACTTCATGCTGCACTACAACTTCCCGCCCTATTCCGTCGGTGAAACCGGCCGCATGGGCTCTCCGGGACGCCGCGAAATCGGTCACGGCAAGCTGGCATGGCGCGCCATCAACCCGATGCTGCCGGCGCATCACGAGTTCCCGTACACCGTCCGCGTCGTTTCCGAGATCACCGAATCCAACGGCTCGTCCTCCATGGCGACCGTTTGCGGCACCTCGCTGGCCCTGATGGATGCCGGCGTGCCGCTGAAGTCTCCAGTGGCCGGTATCGCCATGGGCCTGATCAAGGAAGGCGACCGTTTCGCGGTTCTTTCCGACATCCTCGGCGACGAAGATCACCTCGGCGACATGGACTTCAAGGTGGCCGGTACTGCCGAAGGCATTACCTCGCTGCAGATGGACATCAAGATCGACGGCATCACCGAAGAGATCATGAAGGTCGCTCTCGGTCAGGCCAAGGACGGCCGTATCCACATCCTCGGCGAAATGTCCAAGGCGATCACCGAAGCCCGCTCCGAGCTCGGCGAACATGCGCCGCGCATCGAAGTGATGAAGATCCCGGTCGACAAGATCCGTGAAGTCATCGGCTCCGGCGGCAAGGTCATCCGCGAGATCGTGGAAAAGACCGGCGCCAAGGTCAACATCGAGGACGACGGCACCGTCAAGATCGCTTCTGCCGACGGCAAGGCGATCAAGGCCGCCATCAACTGGATCAACTCCATCGCCGCCGAGCCGGAAGTGGGCATGATCTACGAAGGCACCGTCGTGAAATGCGTCGATTTCGGCGCGTTCGTGAATTTCTTCGGTGCCAAGGACGGTCTGGTGCATATTTCCCAGCTCGCCCCGAAGAAGGTTGCCAAGGTCACCGACGTGGTCAAGGAAGGCGACAAGGTCTGGGTCAAGCTCATGGGCTTCGACGAGCGCGGCAAGGTACGCCTGTCCATGAAGGTTGTCGACCAGGACACCGGCCAGGAAATCGAGCGCAAGGAAAAGGAAGACGCCGAGTAAGCGTCTTTTCATCCGGAACGTGGAAACGGGGACCTTGCGGTCCCCGTTTTTTGTTTTGGCTCGAGGCCGTCGGCCGTTCTGCTCAACCTGCCTTGGCTGCGACGGATTTCACGCCATTCATGCTGGCAAGGTAGCGGTGGAAGTCGACCCCGGACATCGGACGGGCGAAACTGTAGCCCTGGATCAGGTCGCAGCCGAAGGAATGGATCAGCTCGCATTGCTCGCGGGTCTCCGCCCCTTCGCAGATCACATCGATGCCGAGCGACCTGGCCATCGATATGATCGCCTGAACCAGCGCCTGCCCGCCCAGGTCCCGCTCCAGCCCCATGATGAAGGCACGGTCGATCTTCAGCGTGTCGATCGGCAGGCGCTTCAGATAGCTGAGCGAGGAAAAGCCTGTGCCGAAATCATCAAGCGAAATCTTGATGCCGAGCGCGCTGATTGCCTCGAGGATTTCGACCGGGTTGATCCGCTGGTCGTCGAACATCACGCTTTCGGTGATCTCCAGTTGCAGGCGGGCCGGGTCCATGCCGGTGTCGGTCAGGATTTCCTTCAGCCGGACGAGGAAGCTCCTGTCGCGGCATTGCCGCGGCGAGATGTTGACGCTGATACCGTCCAGTTGCAGGCCGTTGCGGTTGCAGGACTGGAAGAAGGTGCAGGCCTCGCGCAGCACCCATTCGCCGAGCGGTACGATCAGGCCGCTTTCCTCGGCGACCTTTATGAATTCCGCCGGGGGGACGATACCGAGCTTAGGATCTGTCCAGCGGGCAAGGGTCTCGCAGCTGACGATCCGGCGCCCGGAATAATCGACGATGGGCTGGAAGTTCAGATGCAGTTCGCCCTTCTCGACAGCCTGACGCAGGGACATCTCGATCTGCGCGGCGCGCGCGGTCTGTTCGTTCATGCGGGTGGCGAAGAAGCGGTAGCTCGCGCCGCTGTCGGCCTTTGCCTGCAGCATGCTGCTGTCCGCCTGAAGGAGCAGCGCCTCGTCGCTCTCGCCGTCGCCGGGCGAAAGGGTGATGCCGAGGCTGGCCGCCAGCACCACTTCGACGCCGGTTTCCAGAAGGATTGGTCCGCTGACGGCTTCCAGGATCTCGCGGGCGGTGTGCTCGATCTGCCAGCGGTCTTCCGGGTCCGACAGAATGATGGCGAATTCGTCTCCACCCATGCGGGCGACGGTCTGGTCGGCACCAAGCACCTCGGTCAGCCGCGAGGCGATGGTTTCGATGACCTGATCTCCCGCTTTCGGGCCATAACTGTCGTTGATCGTCTTGAAGCGGTCGAGGTCCAGGATCATCAGTGCGGTCATCTCGCCCTGATGCTTGTTGCGTTGCAGGGTCTGGCGAAGCCGGTCCATGAAGAGCCGCCGGTTCGGCAATCCGGTCAGGATGTCGAAGTTGGCGTTCTTGGTGGCCAGCTCCTCCTGACGCTTGCGCTCGCTGATATCGGTGAGGGTGGCATAATAGGCGCGCTCGCCCCGCCATTCGGTCAGGCGCACATGCTGCTCCAGCCAGACAGTCTGTCCGTCCTTGCGGATGCCCTTGACCTCGTAGGCTCTCGGAGCGCTGCTGTTTTCGCGCAGATTGCAATAGCTGCGCAGGCGGTCGTGTTCTTCCGGCGCATAGATCACCAGTGTTGACGCCTCCACCAGCTGCTTCGGCTGGCCGGGCTCGTAGCCGAGCATCCGCAGCAGGGCATCGTTGACATAGAGGATACGGTCGTCGGCGTGAACGAGAACGCCATGGAGCGAGCCGTCGATCATGTCCTTGAACTGGGCGTCGCGGTTCCTGACGGATTCGAACGCTGCCTGGAACATGGAGGCGAGCTTGTTGAACTCGTAGATGAGGCCCGGCGACGGCGCTGACACCAGCCGGTCTTCGCGCAGGCTCATGGCATAGGCGAGCAGCCGGCCAAGGCCTGCGCTGGTAATCCGGTTGACGATGAGCGCCGCGCCGAGGGCCAGGATCGCCGTATACAGCAGGAAAGGGGTGAAAAGCCGGCTGTAGGTTTCCTCCACGTTCTGCAGCGTGTCCACGGGCTGCTTGACCACCGTCGCCAGCATGTGTCCGTCGAGGCTCCGCATGAGCGGGGCATAGACGTAGAGATGGTCACCCCGCAGCGCATAGTTGACGTCGTCCGGCGTGGCGGCAAGGCCGTCGGGCAAGGCTTCCGTGGTGAGGTCTCCGAGACCGGCGACCGCATGATTGTCGTGATAGAAGGCAAGATCGTCGGCGCGCAGGATCTTGGCGAGAACCCCGGGAAGGGTGAAGGAATCGGTGACGGTCGTCCCGCCATAGATGCGCCCGAGCGCACGGCCGCTCTCCGGATCGAGGACGAGGACGGAGAGTGTGGCGGTTATCTCGATCGGATCTGTGTTGTGGTCGGCATATGTCACCCAGATGTCCGGCGGCATCGCCGATCGCACATTTGACGGCAGCTGGTGGCGGATGTCGATCAGGCCGAGACTGCCGTTGACCCAGGCGTCCTCGCCGGGCCGGTCGATCAGGAGAATATCGAGTACGGCGCTCGTCATGCCTTCGGAAGCACGGTCGACAACTGCCTTCGCGGCAACCTTGTCATCGCTCCGCAGCGCCTCTCGGATGCCGGGGTCGGCGGCAATGGAGCGGATCTGGTTTTCCAGCTGGTCCAGATGCTGGGTAAAGACGAGCCTGGCCAGCGTCGCCTTGGATCTGGCGCTGCGGGCGATTTCATGTTCGGCGATCGAAAGGCTGCCGAGATAGGTGATCCAGAAGAGGGCGATCGCCGTCCCGATGAGGCCGAACGCAAAGAGTGCCATCACAAGCCGGCTGAACGGGATGGAGAAGGTCTTTTTCACCGAGGTGCTCCTGCACCCCCGGCGGCAATGGTTCCGGCGCCAGGGACGCATCGGCGCGCCGGAAGGGTACGAGCCCGTTCCGAGAAGGCGGCGGAGCAGGGCGTTGGCGCAACGCTCTGCAGGCGAGGCTCGTCAGACGGTTTCATCCGGGATTTTTCTGGCAATGTCGGATCCTTGAACATTCGCGTACACTATCATCAAATCTTTGCCATGCCCTGCAATTGTAAGAAAAAACAATCGCGTATAACAACGTAACTGGGGTGTGTTTATCATTGGTGAATTGAAAAGATGAAAATATTGGCAGTTATAAGTAATTTAACTTGATGTTTACCATGAAAACTGCAGGTGCTTCATGGTGATATTTAACAGTGAATATATTCTTGGAGCAGGTCCGGTCAGCCGTTATCCGGCGTTTGCCTGTCAGGGTGAAACTGGTATATCCCCAGCGTAGACTGAAAGAGGGATCCTGGATGGGGCAGATGCGCTTGGTAATCGTCGGAGCAGGCGGCCGCATGGGGCGGGCGCTCACAAGGGCGGTGGCCGAAACTCCCGGTGCCGTGGTCGTTGCCGCGATCGAGCGGGAAGGCTCGGAACTGCTCGGCAAGGACGCCGGCGATCTCGCGGGCATCGGCCCTCTGGAAGTTCCTGTCACCGACGATCCTTTGACGGCATTTGCAGGCGCTGACGGCGTTCTCGATTTCACCACGCCGGCGGCAAGCCTCTGGTTTGCGGAGCTGGCCGCCCAGGCGCGGATCGTGCACGTCATCGGCACGACCGGTTGGGCCGACGGCGAAGACGAGCCGCTGAAGGCGGCTGCCCGTCATGCACGCATCGTCAAATCCGGCAACATGAGCCTCGGCGTGAACCTGCTGGCGAGCCTCGTGCGCCAGGCCGCCGCTGCGCTCGACACCGATTTCGACATCGAAGTCCTTGAAATGCATCACAAGCACAAGGTCGACGCGCCCTCAGGAACCGCATTGCTGTTGGGCCGCGCGGCGGCGGAAGGGCGCGGCATTGATCTGGCGTCCCATTCGGTTCGCAGCCGGGACGGCATCACCGGCGCCCGACGGCAGGGCGATATCGGTTTTGCGACGCTTCGCGGCGGCTCGGTCATTGGCGAGCATTCGGTGATCTTTGCCAGCGAAGGCGAGCGCATCGAGTTCACCCATCGCGCGGACGACCGGCAGCTCTTCGCCCGGGGGGCTGTGAAGGCCGCCCTGTGGGGCTTTGACCGCAAACCGGGGCTTTACTCGATGGCCGACGTGCTCGGCCTCACTTCATGACGCAGCGCAATTAGCTTGGGAGAAAGGCATGGATCGCCTTCTGGTGCTTGTCCGTCACGGACAGAGCGATTGGAATTTGAAGAACCTGTTCACCGGCTGGAAGAACCCGGATCTGACCGAACAAGGCGTCGCGGAAGCGCACAAGGCCGGCGAACAGCTGAGGGACCTGAAACTGCGGTTCGATATCGCCTTCACCTCTGTCCTGTCGCGGGCGCAGAAGACGCTCGACATCATCCTGGATGAACTGGGCCAGACGGGCCTTGAAACCTTCAAGGATCAGGCCCTGAACGAGCGCGATTATGGCGATCTCACGGGCATGAACAAGGACGAGGCCCGCGAGAAATTCGGCGAGGAACAGGTACATATCTGGCGCCGGTCCTATGATGTTCCGCCTCCGGGCGGTGAAAGCCTGAAGATGACCGCCGAACGCGTCCTGCCGTATTACAAGTCGGAAATCCTGCCCCGGGTTCTGGCCGGCAACCGGACGATCGTCGCCGCGCACGGCAACTCCCTGCGCGCGCTGATCATGGACCTGGAAGGCCTCAGTCCAGAGGAGATCCTGAAGCGGGAGCTCGGCACCGGCACACCGATCATTTACCGCCTCGACGAGAATGGCGGCATCGTCAGCGTTCAGGATCTCGCCGACTGAGTCGCAGAGCGCGGCATTGAAGCAATCTGGCGGGATTACCAAAGGGGGCGGACAGCGCCCCCTTTTTTCGTAAAATTTTTTTGCAGCGCAGCAGAAAGGTTAGCAGGCAAACTAAAAACAGGTAGGAAAGCATTTTTACGTAAAAAAATGGGAAAAACACGCAATATAGCGAGTTTAAAGCGATCTTTGCCGGAATTATATTTCAGACGGCAATTTTGTTTTGGTTTATGACAATAAAACGGCTTTGTCGCACAATTGTCACACAGGTTTTTGCGAAGAATTATTTACCGGGGGTTTATCTATCCCGGCCCAGCTTCAGCGCCAGGAACGGTCTTTCGTTTGCAGGAGCACAAAGGTGTTGGTTCGGCGATTTCAGAATCTCAAGTTCACTTACAAGGTTTGGGGCGGTTTTTCCGCCATTCTGGTTTTAACCGGCGCCGTCGGTCTTACGGCGACGTTGACGATCTCGGATCTCTCCTCCCGGTCGAAAGTAAGCGGTTCGGCGATCGAGGCCATGGCTGTGCTGCAAAAGGTGAGCCTTTCAAAGGAAGCCTACCTTTCCGAACCCTCGCAGCCGGCGGCCGAAAAGGTTGGGCAGAACGCGCATGATCTCGTGGCACGGCTGAAAGCCATGGCTGCGCTTGCCTCCGGCCAGCCGGAACTTGAAGCGGGTCTTCAGGCGTCGATCGAGCAGGTTCACGATTTCGACGAAGCTTTCAAGCGGTTGACCGGTCGCTTGGCGGAACAATCCGCACGCCTTGAAAACCTCACGGCTGCCGGTGACGCGCTCGCCGGCATGACGGTGCGGATAAGCGAAATCGTCGGCAAGGTGCGCTCTGAAACCACGGAAGCTGCAAAAGCTGCAGAGGCGACCCAGACCTCGGCGAGAGAGCTGACCCGGCAGGCGGAAACCCTGCACAAGGAAATCTCCAGTCTGGTTCCGAAATTCGGCCACGGCGCCGACTTCAAGCAGAAGGACATGACCGACGAGATCCGCAGGGAGATCGACGCCACGCTGGCGGCGATGGCGGCTGCGGCGGGCGTGATCGAGACAACGCCGGTGACGGGCCTTGACAGCGAAAAGGTGAAGCTCCTCACGGACACGGCCCGTACGTTCGGTCAAGCCCTACCGGATTTGCTCGGCGAGACCAACATGTTCAACCGGATGGGCAAGAAGAAGACAGTGGCCGATCTTGTGGTCGCCCTGGAGCAGGGGTCTCTCGACCTGCAGTTCGCCTCCTACATCATCCTTGACCGGGAACTGGCGGCAGCAACCGGCTCGCAGCGCAATCTGACGACGCTTGCCTCCTTGAGCGAGCTGGCGATCGATCTTGCCAACACCGCTTCGGCAGCGCGCGCCGGAGCGCTGGAATTTCTCGGCCACCTGGAGCCGGAGACCGGTTCGATCGAGCTGCAGCTCGCAAAACTGGCGGATGTTGCCGCCGCGCTTGACGGCCGTCCCGAACTTGCGGCGACCACCAGAGCGGCAGGCAGCATGGTCGAGACGGTCGGTCAGTTCAAGCAGGCGTTCGAAGACATCACGCTGATCCAGAAGGAGATGGTCGGACTGGAGCAGCATCTGGAGGCGGCGGCAGCCAATGCCGGTCGGCAGATCGCGGCCTTGTCGGCAGCCCAGGGCCTTGCTATGCAACAGGCCGGAAAAACCGCGCTGACCGCCATCATCGCCGCGGTAACCATCGCCATCTCGATCGGCCTTTTGTTGGCCGCTGTCCTCAACCGCGCCATCTCGCGGCCGATCAGGGGATTGACGCGTGTCATGGCAAGACTGGCCGATGGGAACAACGAGGTCGAGGTTTCCGGACTTGGCCGTGGCGACGAGATTGGCGAGATGTCCCGCACCGTTCAGGTCTTCAAGAACAACGCCATCGAACGCGAGCGCCTGCGTGCTGAGCGCCGGGCGGAGGAAGCGCAGCAGCGTGCGCGCCAGCAATCGGTCGAGGGGCTGATCGCCTCCTTCCGCGAAACCGTCCAGGGCCTGCTCACATCCGTCGGCCAGACCGCCGTCGGCCTCGACGACACCGCCAGGAAACTGACGGAAACCGCCCGCCACAGCGCGGAAAAGGCCGATGAAACGGAAAGCGCTTCCGGCGTCGCCAGCCGCAATGTCAGTACCGTCGCTTCGGCGACGGAAGAACTCGCCACCTCCATCAGCGAGATCAGCAACCAGGTCAACCGGACGACTGAAGTCGTCGGCCGGGCGACGGAAGGCACACGCTTGACCAACGCCAAGGTTTCCGGTCTGGCGGAATCGGCCTCCCGGATCGGCGAGGTGGTGACGCTGATCCAGGCGATCGCCGAACAGACCAACCTGCTGGCACTGAATGCAACGATCGAAGCGGCACGCGCCGGGGAGGCCGGAAGGGGCTTTGCGGTTGTCGCCGCGGAAGTGAAGGAACTGGCAACGCAGACATCCCGGGCGACGGAGGAGATTTCCAGCCAGATTTCGGCCATCCAGTCGGCAACGCAGGATTCGGTCGAAGCCATCGCCGAAATCACCCGGACCATGGACGAAGTTAATTCCTATACCGGCGCGATCGCGGCAGCCGTCGCACAGCAAGGGGCCGCGACGACGGAGATTTCCGCAAACGTGCAGCAGGCCGCCCACGGAACAGTGATCGTCACCACCAATATCGCCGATCTCTCAAGCGCCGTCGATCAGACTGCCGCCTCGGCGGAACATGTGGTGCGTGCCTCCGGTGAACTCAGCACCCGTACCGAGGAGCTCAGAAACGAAGTCGACCGCTTCCTCTCCAGCGTCGCCGCAGCCTGAGCGCCATCAGCGCCGGGCCCGGCAAGGGCCGCATGGTCGTCGTCTGCGCCCCGGCGACGATCGCCATCGCAGGCGCCAAAGGCCGCAAAGCGACATCGGACCGGGACGCAGACTGCCCCGGTTCCGGCAATTCCTGCCCGCGCCGGTTACGCGCGGCATCTGTTGGTCCATCAGATAGCGGCCAGGCGCCGCTTCACTCGATTTGTTCGATTGTTGCCGCCATGTCAGGGACGAGTTTAACGCGATAGGTCGCGTTCTCGCATTCCAGGAGCCAGACCTCTTCGTCGGATTGATCCTGCTCCCTTTTCGCGCTTTGCGGCGTGTCACAGGTCTTGCCCTGATCGCGTACCTGGGCCGCAATCAACTCCTTCGGATCTTCGAGATCTCCGGTCGATTGCGCGGCAACGGTGCCCGTCATCATCAGCCCTGAAACAAGTGAGGGCGTCAGTGTTGCCGCCGCTCGTGCGAATTTCCGCGCAGGTTTCATGGTCGCTCTCCCGCATTGTCCTGTGTCGTGCATCTAAAGCGCGTCGCGTTCATTTGGAAAGTTATATACCGCTTCTTGCGTTGAAATCCTTGATTTCAGGCAGCAAAATGCGATGCCGATTAGACGCGACGCGTTCTAAGAATACACACTGGAACTGGTTTCGGATAACCAAATGCGGTCGGTTTCTGTTTTTTCCAATCCGATCGTACTACGCCCGAAAACACCGATAGCCGGCCAAACAATCCGGTTCGCGTCGTTAAACGTCGAAGTGGGTGACAGCATTCATTGTGGTGTAACGAACGTTTCCTAAGAGGAAATAATCCGGTCTCGACCTGTAGGTCGCGTGAACAAGGGGTGACATGCTGAAATGCGTCTTGATTTGTGCGGTAACACTCTTTTGCTCTGGCAATTCGGCGATCCTGAACTTCCAGCCCCTTGTCCCGACAAACTTGCACGAGCATTGGCACTTCACTTCCCGAATGATCGGCCCGGTGGTCCGGCAATATGATGTTGCAGGCAACACGGGCACCCGGTTCGGACTGGGCGATACGACGCAGAGCCTATTCCTGCCACCTCAGGCACCGGGTCCCGGCGGTTCTTTCCAGGTGCTTCACGAGAGCGGCCCATAGACCGTCGGGGCGCTTGCAAATCACGTCTGGTCCTTCGCAGGCGACAGCGACCGAAGCGAAGTGAACTCGACTTTCATCAAGCCCTTTGTATCACCGTCGAAACTGCCGCTTGCGGCGAGCGGTAAACGTCAAAAGAGTATGACTTTTTTCATTCTGCTATTGAGGCGGGAGTGACGCTGCGCAATACTCGCGATGGGAGAATTACCCACACCGGTGTTCGCGGTATAGAGACTGCCGGTCCTGCCAACTTAATCGATTTAGCCGGAAATCCAGGAGAAGCAATGAATGCGGGTTGATCGGGTCAGGTCACTGATGGTCGCAATCGAGGTCGGCCGCATGCCCCTGGAGGCCGGGAAAGCGGATGTCGCCGATGCGGGAACAGCGGTGGCCGCGGTCATGAAGCCGCACATGCATCATTGGCCGACCTGACGTCGTGTTTTCAATTTCTACGGGACGCGTAGCTGACAGCTTACAAGTCTCTGATTTCACCAAGGGAGTAATGAAGAATGAGTATCGGGAAACTGAACAGACGTGAAGCCATTCTGGCCTCAGGCCTCATTGCGGCTGGCGCGGCGGCGACCCCGGCCTTCGCGGCAGAAGAAGAAGCAGAACTGCTTTTTGTTCAAAACAGCGGCGGTGCCAAATTGTCAGGCGGCAAGCTGACACTTACGGGCGCTAGTGCGAATACCCTTTATTTTTCCAACCGGCCGGAACGCATTGTCGGAAGGGTGACGACAAAGGAATTTATCGATCACTGGGCAAGCGGCGACGACAGCTTCAAGCAGGATCCGCCCAACGCGGTGTTGACCGCAGACAACGGCGGAGAGGCTGTCGAGGTGACGCTGGTGCTCAAGAACCCGACGCTGGAAGGCAGCGATCTCGTTTACGAGGTTGAAGTCCTTGATGGGCCGTCGGAAATCTCCGGAACCTGGGCTTCGCTCTTCATCGACCTGATCGGAGCGCCTCTTACGCCGCTTTCCTATGCAGGTGTTGCACGCAGGGCAGGGCGCAGAACCGCAAGACGGGTCATGTGGCGGTAACGCCTGACCGGCCTGCTGTACCCAGCGTTTGGCGAAACTTGCGCAAGCCACATTCATCCGGATGTACCCGCAAGAGGAGAATGTTCCTGCATCCAGATTCTGAAGTGGTCGTCGTCAGCACAACTACCGTGTCGGGTACCCAGACTTAATTGATTTTTGAATGGAGAATGAAATGCGATCTAACTCTTATGCGAGCATCGTAGCTGTCGCGACAGTTCTCATGACCTCAACCGCCGTTTTCTATTCCGGCAGCGCTTTCGCAGATGTATCGGCCGACGTGGTCAAGTCCCTGTCGGCGCCGGAATCGGTCGAAACGCGCATCGGAACCCTCGAATTCGACAAGGGCGCGCCGACCGACAAGACCGCCGAGACCGTCTTCGACACAATCGATTTCACCCGAGCCCTCAACGCCTACAACAACAGCTTCCGCGGCGCGTCGGCGCTGGCGATCAAGAAGGGACTGGAAAGCGCCGGCCTTGGGAGCGGCGACGTCATCATCTTTTCCGATCTGATGGATTCCGCGTCGCTGTTCCTGACGGCTAATGCCGACACGGTCTATTACATGGCCTATATCGATCTGTCCGAAGGTCCGGTGGTGATCGACCAGCCGACCGACGGTCTCGGCACCATCAACGACATGTGGTTCCAGTGGGTTGTCGATGTCGGCAAGCCGGGGCCGGATCGGGGCCTTGGGGGAAAATATCTGGTCGTCGGACCGGACTATGACGGACCGCTGCCGCAAGGCGGCTATTTCGTTTCCCACGCCAAGACGAATACTGTTCTCTACGCCATGCGCGCCTTCATCGCCAACGGCGACGATCCGAAGCCTGCGGTCGACAACATCAAAGAGAACCTGAAGATCTATCCCTACCGGCCCGGAAGCTTCGGGACGCCGATCGCCGAAGCGCTGGAGGGCAAGGTCAGGCTCGGCGGCGAGCCGAAGATTCCGGAGATGAAGTTCGTGGAAGGCAGCGGCCTTTCCTTCAACACCATTCCGCCGAGCGACGAAGGCTTCTACGACCTCCTCAACGAGAACGTCCAAAACGAACCTGCGACGAGCTACGATGTCGAGCTTGCCGGGCAGCTCGCCGCCGTAGGTATCGTCCACGGCAAGGAATTCGCGCCGGACGAGCGGATGAAAAAAATCTTCGCCGATGCCGCACAGGTCGGCCAGGCTTTCGGACGGGCGCTGCAGTGGCAATTTGCGATGAAACACCCGGACTGGGCGTACTACGAGGGGTCGAACTGGAGCAACATGCTGTTCGAAGGCGGGGCCTTTTTCGAAACCCCTCCGCCGCTGTTCGAAGACGGCATGTTCAAGCCGTTTCCGCCGACAGGAGCCCGGACGCTCGACAGCCGGACGGCCTTCTACTACGCCTACACGCTGGACAGCCCGGGCATGATCATGCGCATTCCGGAAGTCGGCTCGCAGTACCTGATCAACTTTGTTGATTCGGAAAGCAGTCCATTTGACGGGGCGAAAACCTACAAGGTGACGCTGCCGAAAGGCATTCCTGCCGCGGCATTCTGGTCCTTCACACTTTACGACAACCAGACCCGCTCGATGTTGCAGACACCGCAGAAATATCCGCGTGCCGGCAGCCAGTCCTATCCGAGCCCTGCAGCGGTTGCGGCCGAGGACGGCAGCACCGTGGTCTATTTCGGTCCTGAACAGCCGGAGGGCGTCGAACGCGGAAACTGGATCCAGACCGATCCCGACAAAGGCTGGTTCACGATCCTGCGGCTCTACAGCCCGCTGCCGGGCTTCTTCGACAAGTCCTGGCAGCCGAGCGAGATCGAGCTGGTTCAGTAAGGATTGATCATTGCGAGGGCGGGTGATCCTTGTCGATCACCCGCCTCAATCGTGCGCCGATATTTGCAGCTTTCATCGATGCGGAGAAGAAGCAATTCGCCTCTCAATGCGCCGCATCTCACGGAACAATCGGAAGAGGGAATCAAGCAAATGACGAAACTTGTGCGCGCCAGCATCAGGACAATGGCTTTTGCCGCCTTTTCGATTGCATCGCCTCTATACGCACAGGCGGATTGCGCGCAGGACATCGACAAGGTGGAAAACGCAATCTTCAATGCCGAACAACTCGGGATCGCGGAAACCACGGCGGAACAGATGCGTGAGCTTCTCGATAACGCAAATGCCGAAAGGAAAAAGGGCGACGAAGCAAAATGCCAGGAAATAATCAATCAGGCCAAGTACATCGGCAATGTCGACTAGATCAGCAGTCGGTCGCCTGAAATCAGTCGGGCGGCAGATTCTGACCGATCCTGAAACGTTAGGGCATCGTTGTTCATCCTTTCGGACGCGCAATGGGGCCTGCAGATCAATTGCAGTGTCGCAATTCAAATCTTCGATAAACGGGGGCAATTACCATGAAATTTAGAAAGTTGGCCATCGCGACAAGTATCTTGTTGCTGTCGTCATCCGCCGCATTCTCGCAGACTGTCGGCTTTGCCGAGGCCATCAAGATGCTGGCCGCGAGTTGCGGCAAGGACATTCACGCCCATTGCCAGTCTGCTTCTCTGGCGAACAACGGCATCATGACCTGCCTGGACAAGAA
>ENA-ORCZ01000411-ORCZ01000411.1-marine-metagenome-genome-assembly--contig:-NODE-411-length-19771-cov-5.796080_pt1 | contig 19771 bp, 19 predicted proteins | sample MGYA00237785_ERZ508519 | MGnify/ENA primary metagenome ERZ508519 (study PRJEB26189, sample SAMN06268790) | marine metagenome | isolation source: Bioluminescent Bay, La Paraguera, Puerto Rico | place...
CTGCTGCACGATGGCCAGATGTTTCCGGAGAAACGGTTGGAGGATATTGATGGCCGAAGCATGATGCGAAGCTACCAGGTGAACTGCGTCGGGTTTGCCCTGCTGATTCAGAGGCTCGCTCCGGCGCTGAGGGGAAAGCACTTCAAGCGTATTGCAGCGGTGTCTGCGAAAGTGGGGTCTATTTCGGACAACCAGTTAGGGGGCTGGTACGCCTATCGCGCCTCCAAGGCAGCGGTAAACAAGGTGATGCAGGGACTTGCGACCGACCTGGAGGCGGATGGAATTCCCGTCGTCCTCGTCGATCCGGGCTGGGTGCGTACGGATATGGGCGGACCGGAAGCCGACCATGACGCGGCAGACGTGGCGCGTGGAACGCTCGAACTCGCTGACAGGCTTTCGCTTGCCGACACCGGACGGTTCTTCAAGTGGAACGGCGAAGAACGGCCATTCTGAGCATTGGAGCAAATCCCCTGCAGACCTTCCCCGCATGTAAAAAATGCCTCTCGTAACGCTGTGCTACCGGGGTTGGACATTTGCTTTTCGATCTCCCAGAGCTTTTTCAGATCCATGATACAGACCTCCTTTCAGCGAATTAAGACATGGGAAAAACAAATCTTGGGGTTCCCCAGGAGCAAGCGTTGCCAGTGCCCTCTCCTTTGCCAGGAACCGCTGAAAATGGTTCGGGTCCTGACAAGACAGCGGGAGGATGCGAATCTGCGCGCAAACGCCTTTCCGTTTCGGCTTCCAGTCTCGAAGTAGAACGCCGAGCCACTTTTCCACACAAAGACCAACCAAGGTTGTTTTGCACAATTTTCTTGTGCGGCTTGCGGCCAGTTGAAGCACAGGTTTGCGGAGAACTTCTCAATTCCTCCACTGCCGTTCGGACACATCTTCCAATTTGGTCCAAATTTTAAACAAATGTGAGGAATTGGGGCGCAGGCTGGTTTCATCGGCCAAAGGATGAGACACGCCATGGAACTTTATCGCGCCTGTTATCGCAGCAGAATCAACTGGGACCGGATGTGTCTGCCCCTGCCCGATGAGATCGACAGGACACTGCTGCGCATTCGCCGCATCAACCGTAAAGCCGGTGTTACCGGCGCGTTACTGCTGGTCGACCAGCACGTGATTCAGTTTCTGGAAGGCCATGCCGGCCAGGTTCTGGATACGGTTTATTGCGTCATGAACGATCCGCGCCTGCACGCGATCGAAGGCATCATCCATGAACCGGCGGATTACCGCATGTTTCCGAATTCGCTGATGTTCTTCCGCGATCTGAGCGATGGAATAGCCGCTTCGCAACACGAGGTCCTGAGACCGCTGCTCGATCATCCGGGCGATCTCAGCCGTGACGAAGCCTATCTCGCGTTCAGCCATTTCGCCAAGGAACTGCAGGAAGGCCGCCTGACAAACGACATGCTGATGATCTGAGCCTCTCCGGGTGCAATTCCGGGGAGCCATAGATTATTTTACTGCCGGATTTTCCAAGGGCTGTTGCTTCGTTGATCTAGTCATTTTGCCGATGACGTCGATAGTGTGCCGCGGGTAAAGTCCAGCAGAAGCTGGAAAGCGGGGGCACAACATGGCGGGCACCGGTCCTGGTCTTCAAACAATCTCGGCGGGTCTTTTGGCCGCAATCGTCGGCTTCGCGAGTTCCTTCGCAATCGTGATTCAGGGACTGGTTGCCTCCGGCGCTTCGACAGTCGAAGCAACAAGCGGACTGATGGCGCTTTCCATCTCCATGGGCCTTTGCTCGATCCTTGCGTCCCTCACGACGAAAATGCCAGTCAGCTTTGCCTGGTCTACCCCCGGTGCAGCCCTGCTCGCCTCGGCAGGGACGATCGAGGGCGGTTTTGCCGCCGCCGTCGGCGCCTTTCTCATCAGCGGACTGCTGATTGCGCTGGCGGGCCTTGTCCGCCCCTTCGGCCGGGCCGTCACCGCCATTCCGGCATCGCTTGCAAATGCAATGCTCGCCGGCGTGCTCTTCGGGCTGTGCCTTGCCCCGGTCAAAGCTGTTGCCGAACTTCCTATCAGTGCTCTCTCGATTATCGCGGTCTGGGCCATCTCTTTCCGTTTTTTTCGGCTCTTTGCCGTACCTCTGGCCATGGCGATGACATTTGCGATCGCGCTTGCGACCGGCGGTCCGATTGATCTGTCGGCGGTCCGCCCGGTCAGCGTGCCCGTCTTCATCACACCGGTCTTTACCGTCGAGGCGCTGATAAGCATTGGATTGCCGCTCTTCATCGTGACAATGGCTTCGCAGAACATTCCCGGCATCGCCGTTCTGGCTGCCTATGACTACCGGCCCAAAAGCGGCCCGCTCTTCACTCTCTCCGGGATCTTCAGCCTGCTTTCAGCCCCCTTCGGCGGCCATGCAGTCAATCTCGCAGCGATCACCGCAGCGATGTGCGCAAACGAAGATGCCCACAAGGACCCGAAGCGGCGTTACTGGGCCGCAGTCACCTCCGGCGCGGTCTATGTGTTTTTCGGTCTTTTCGCCGGCTTCGTGATGGCCTTTGTCGCCAAGACGCCTTCGGTCCTCATCGAAGCAGTTGCCGGTATCGCGCTTCTCGGTGCGCTGGCCTTCTCCATCGGTGAGGCGACCCGTGTGCCAGAGAACCGCGACAGCGCAATCATCACCTTTCTGGTCACCGCTTCGGGCGTCAGCTTCTTTGGAGTATCGGGTGCATTCTGGGGATTGCTGGCCGGCGGTGCCTTCATGGCAGTTACAAGGGCAAAAGCGACCAAGTAAAACCTTGCCCTGCAGCGACTGCCTCCCATAGTGTTGCAGAATAAGGAATATTGGAGTCGCCAGGCTGTGACAGGCCCTTACATGCTGCAACCCGACCCGGCCGATCCGAGGCTGTCGACCTCCGTCACCGGCATCGATCAGAACGGCGAGCAAGTCGAAACCCGGGTGGTCACGGAAAAGCCGCTGACGCTCTATCTGAATGCGCAGGAAGTGGTCACCATGATGACCATCGGCGACCATCCGGACCTGCTCGCGGTCGGCTACCTGAAGAACCAGCACATGCTCGCGGCCGATGATGTCATCACCGCCATCGACTACGACGACGATCTGGAAGTGGTGGTGGTGCGTACGCAGCGGGAGACGGACTTCGAGGAGAAACTGAAGAAGAAGGTCCGCACCTCGGGCTGCGCCCAGGGCACCGTCTTCGGCGATGTCATGGAAGGCTTCGAGACCGTTTCGCTGCCGGCCGAGGCACGCCTTAAAACGTCGTGGCTTTATACGCTGACCAAAGCCATCAACACCACGCCCTCGCTCTATCTGGAAGCTGGAGCGATACATGGCTGTGTGTTGTGCAAGGAAGACAGGCCACTCGTCTACATGGAGGATGTCGGCCGGCACAACGCCGTCGACAAGATCGCCGGCTGGATGGTTCTCAACAATATTCCGGCCGAGGACAAGATCTTCTACACCACGGGCCGGCTGACGTCCGAAATGGTCATCAAGACGGTGATGATGGGTATTCCCATCCTCGTGTCGCGCTCGGGCTTTACCGCCTGGGGCGTGGATCTGGCGCGCCAGGCCGGGCTGACGCTTATCGGCCGGGCCCGGGGCAAGCGCTTCGTCGCCCTTGCAGGCCAGAACCGTATCGAGTTCGACATGGAAGCGGACCATGCGGAGGACGAGCCGGAAAGGGCCAGGCGCAAGGGGAGCTCCGAGGATTGATGACATCTGCCCGCTCCGCCCTGACCGCTGATCATGTGCTTGGCTGCGTGCTGGCCGGCGGCCAGTCCCGCCGCATGGGCGGCGGCGACAAGAGCCTCATGGATATCGGCGGCAGAACCATGCTGGATCTGATCCTGGCCCGCCTCATGCCGCAGCTGAAAGAAATCGTGCTTAACGCCAATGGCGATCCCGGCCGGTTTGCCCGTTACAGGCGGCCGGTGATTGAAGATCCGGTTGGTGATTATGCCGGCCCGCTCGCCGGCATCCTGGCCGGCATGACTTATGCGCATGCGGAGCGGCCGGACCTTACTCATGTGGTTTCGGTTGCAGGCGACACCCCCTTTTTCCCGGCCGGTCTTGTCAGCCGCTTCCTCGCTTCAGTTCCCGCCGACCGGCCGGTGATCGCCCTCGCTTCCTCCGCCGAAAAGCTTCACCCGGTCTTCGGCCTGTGGCCGGTGAGCCTGAAGAACGATCTCCAGGACTGGCTGCAATCCGGCAAGACCGGCAAGGTGCTCGCCTTTGTGGACTGCTACGACAGCGTCGAAGTCGCCTTCGATCCGGACCCGGCTACCGGCCTCGACCCGTTTTTCAATGCCAACACGCCCGACGACCTCATTGCCGTGCGGGAAGCGCTGAGCCTCTACCAGAAATGACCACAACTCCCGTCTTCGGCATTACCGGCTGGAAAAATTCCGGCAAGACCCAGCTCGTCGCCAGTCTTGTGGCGGAGTTCACATCGCGCGGCTTCAAGGTCTCGACGGTGAAGCATGCGCATCACAATTTCGATATCGACAAGCCCGGTGCCGACAGCTACCGGCACCGCGAAGCCGGAGCGGTGGAAGTGGCGCTGGTTTCCGGGCGGCGCTGGGCACTCATGCACGAGCTGCGGCAGGAAGAAGAACCGCCGCTTGAAGACATCCTTGTCCGTCTCGCTCCCTGCGACCTCATCCTGATCGAGGGCTACAAGCGTGAGCCTCATCCGAAGATCGAAGCCAGGCGGACGCAGGCCAGCGATCGCGGGCCGCTTTCCCTTACCGATCCCAATATTCTGGCCATCGCCACGGATCATGATTTGCCCGACGAGGTGCTGCCGGTGTTTCATCTGGATGACGTGCCCGCCATGGCGGATTTCATCCAGACCCATCTCGGGCTTCGAAAGAAGGGAACATGACCGGAAGACCGCTACTCGACGATTGCTTTCTTCACGACAAGGACCGCTTGCGGCATGACGAGGCCCTGGCGATTCTGAAAGAACGCCTGTCGTCGGTTGCGGGAACGGAGACGGTCCGGCTGGAGGACGCGGCTGAACGCATCCTCGCAGAAGACGTAACGGCACCGCGCAACGTGCCGCTTGCCGACAATTCCGCCGTCGACGGCTATGCCTTCCGCCATGCGGATTTCGACGAGGCCGGCGGCTTTTTCAGGCTGGAGCAGCGGATCGCTGCGGGTCATGCGTCTCAGACCCTTCTCGGCCCCTGGGCCGCCGCCCGGATCTTTACCGGCGCGGTGATGCCGCCCGGGGCCGACACGGTTGCCATGCAGGAGGATTGCGAAACCCACCGGCAGGACGGCCAGGACTTCGTCATCGTCCCCCAGGGTCTGAAAAGAGGTTCGAACTGCCGCAGGGCGGGGGAAGACGTCAAGGAAGGCACCGTCATTCTGACTTCGGGCATAAGATTGCGTCCCCAGGATCTTGCGGCGATTGCCTCGACCGGCCGCGATGTGGTGAACGTCTACCGCAAGCTGAAGGTCGCCCTCGTTTCGACCGGCGACGAATTGCGTCGCCCCGGAGGCCCGATTGCACCTGGCGACGTCTACGATTCGAACCACTTCCTGTTGCGCGGGCTCTGCGCCACCCTGCCGGTTGAAATAGAGGACCTCGGCATTCTGAAGGACGATGCCGATCTTGTGGAAACAGTCCTGGCGGAGGCTGCAGAACGGTTCGACGCGATTCTGACGACGGGAGGCGCCAGCCGGGGTGAAGAGGATCATGTCCTCAGGGCACTGGACAGGCTCGGCCAGCGCCACATGTGGCAGCTTGCGATCAAGCCGGGCCGGCCGATGATGTTCGGCAATATCGGATCCTGCGTCTTTCTCGGACTACCCGGCAATCCGGTCGCCGCCATGGTCTGCTTCCTGCTTTACGGACGTCCCGTCCTGAGCGTGCTTGGCGGCGGCGGATTTCTCGAGCCGCATTTCTTCGAGGTTCCTGCGGCGTTCGAGGTGCCGAAGAAGAAGGCGGATCGCCGCGAGTTCTACCGTGCTTCGCTCGAGACGCGCCAGGACGGCAAGCCTGCCGTGTACAAGTTCCAACGCGACGGGTCGGGCCTGATCACGGGCCTGCGCGAAGCCGACGGATTGGTCGAGATCCCGGAAGACGTCACGTCGATCCGCAAGGGCCAATTGGTGCGTTTCCTGCCCTTTTCTTCCTTCGGCCTGCGCTGACCCGGCAGCGAGCCGCCGGGGCAGTGCTTGCGGCTCCTCAGTATGCGTAGGGCCAGTTGGCCGGCACAAAGCGATAGCCCTCGCCGTCGCGGGCGACGCGGCCCATGCCCGGGAACGGGATATGAGCACCGGCAAAGAAAAGCTTGTCGCTCGCAGCCTGGTCGAAGAATTTCTTGCGTGTTTCGACAGCCTTGGCGCCGTCGACGTCAAAGCCGATGCCCCAATCCGGCCGGTCGAACTGGTACATCGCCATGTGGACGATATCGCCGGCAATCACGAGTGTCTCGCCGTTGCTGTCGATCACGTAGCCGGTGTGACCCGGGGTATGCCCGGGAAGCGCCATCGGCCGGATGCCCGGCAGGATCTCCCCATCGCCCGAAAACAGCGTCTGGCTGTCCTTGTAGGCTTCCGCCGCCTTGCGGGCACCGAGGAAAAACGGCTTGAACTGGTCCGGCGCTCCGTTCATGGCGGCATCGTCGTACCAGAAAGTATTGTCGGTTTCCGGCAGTATCAGCTCCGCGTTGGCAAACACCCGCCTGCCCTCACCATCCACGGCACCGAAGAGATGATCCGGATGCATGTGCGTGATCAGCAGCGCGTCGATCTGGTCCGTCGTAACCCCGGCAGCCTCGAGCGCCTTCGGCAGCCGGCCCATCGTCGGCCCCATCGCGTCGGCCGATCCGGTATCAACCAGGACAAGCCGCTCGCCGGTGTTGATCAGGAAGGCGTTGACGGGCAGACGCAGGCTGTCTTTTTCGATCATGGCCTTGTCACGCAGCCGCTCGCCTTCGGCAGCGTCATAACCGACCACGACCTCGGATGTCACATCGAGGTATCCATCGAGCAGCGCTGTCACCTCAATCTCACCGATCTTGTAGCGCAGTGCACCGGCCAGTGGCGCGCCAGCCAGCGGTGCTGCGGCAGACGCCGGAGCCGGGATCAGCGTAAGACCGCCGGCGGCGGCAATCGCTCCGGCCCCGGCAGCTACGCCGAGAACGGAACGTCTAGAGAGAGAAAAATCGGATTTCGTCATGAGTAGCCTCCTGGCTCGTCCAGAAAGTGGAGAATTGGCTGGCCCCGAAGGCATGAACCGACCGGGACGCCTAATAAGTGTTTCATTGAGTTTCTTTTTGAAGAAGGGCAGATCTTATATTACTCATTAGCGCCACTTATTAGTCTCAACCCTCTGCTGCATACGGTATGCGATCCGATGGACAAACTCAGCGCCCTTTCCGGTTTCGTGGAGGCCGTCAATCTCGGCAGCTTCTCTGCCGCGGCCAAACATCTCGGCATTTCCCAGCCTGCCGTCAGCCAGCAGGTGCGCAGCCTCGAAGAAGATCTCGGCATCCGTCTCCTTAACCGGACGACCCGGCAACTGAGCCTGACGGAAGCGGGCGAACGTTATTACGCCTATGCGCGGGACATTCTGGAACGGGTGACCGAAGCCGACCGTTCGGTGCAGAGCGAGGATGCGCAGATGTCAGGCCCGCTTTTCGTCGGCCTGCCACTGGGCTTTGCCGAATCGATCCTGTCGGAGTTCCTGATCCGATTCAAAAGGGAGCATCCCGGCATCGTGCTGGACGTCGCGCTGTCGGACCAGTTCGTCGATGTCATCCAACAGAGGCTGGATGTGGCCATCCGCATGGGCGTCATCGATGACGACCGGCTGATCGTGCGAAGGCTGGGCCTGGCGCAGCGCTGCCTCGTCGCCTCGCCCGACTACCTCGAGCGGCGCGGTCGCCCCCGCCATCCGGCAGATCTGCCGGAGCATGACTATCTGCTTTACAAGAACATCTCGACCGGCAACCGCGTGCCTTTCATCAGTACCTCAGGCGAAGAACTGACGGTCAAGATCAACCCGGCCATGATCGTCAACAATTCTTCGACGCTTCGCCAGGCGGCCCTTGCCGGGCTCGGCATTGCACTGTCCAACCGCTGGCTGATCGATCCCTATCTGAAATCCGGTGCGCTGGAACTGGTCCTGCCGGATTGGCAATATCCATCGCACCCGGTGCATGCGGTCTATCCGTCGAACCGTTTCATCCCGCTGAAAGTGCGCCGCTTCGTCGACATGCTGCAGACGTTTTTCGAAGAGGAAGGCGCATTTCATGGTGCCCGCGCTGACCATGCGGTTGCAGCTGCCGAATAGGCATCGGTGCGCCGGCGCCCTGACGGCCCACCCCGAACTCCGGTCGGGCCGCGATGGTCGCCGCCTTCGCGGTTTCAGTCTTCGTACGTCTCGATGACCCACGTTTCCTTCAGCGCTTCGGCCTGCCAGGCTTGCCAGGCGTCCGTTGCCATCATGGTTTCGCCGTAGCGCGCAGCAACCGAATTATTCGTAAGCCGGTAAGTTGCAAATCGGCTGACGACGGGGGCGTACATGGCATCGGCGATGGTGAAGTCGCCGAAGAGGAACGGACCGCCGGAGCCCTCGAGGCACTCCGTCCAGATGGCGACGATGCGCGCCACCTCCAGCTTCACCGCTTCACTGACCTCGCGCGCGCCGGCCGGACGATGCATGTTCATGGAGCACTCCATGCGCAAGGCCGGAAAGCCGGAATGCATCTCGGCCGAGATCGACCGGGCGCGGGCGCGCTGTGCGACGTCTGCGGGCCAAAGCCCCTTATCCGGAAAGATTTCAGCGGCGTATTCCAGGATCGCGATGCTGTCCCAGACGGTCAGTCCGCCGTCCTTCAGCACTGGAACCTTGCCGCTTGGGGAGAAGGTGTCGAACTTCGGGTTGCCGTTCTGGAAATCGAATGGAACCAGCGTCTCCCGGAACGGGATCTGCTTGTGTTTCAGCGCGATCCAGGGACGGAATGACCAGGAAGAATAATTCTTGTTGCCGATGAAAAGTTCGAAATCCGACATTAGGGTTCCCTTCATTTGCAGCCGCAAGCTTTCCTGCTGGTTTCCATGACGGCGCAGCAGCGGCTTCAAAGTCCTAGAGGCGAGCCGCCGCTCGCACAAATTGAATAAGTTCATGATTTAGATGAACATTTTTGATCGCTCGCGATACTCGTTCTTCCACGCGCCCAAAATGCGCAATGATCTCCACGAGTTAACGGCAGGCGCGCCGATGAGGGGCAGCAACGTCAGCGGTCTCGATCCGGTGGCGAACCACCTGCCGGTTCAGAGTGGCTTGCGTTTCCACAGGCAGCTTTGGCCTTCCCTTCGGGCACATGGCGGAAGTTGAGAAAAACGCCTTACGCGGCTGTGTTTTTTTCGAAGGCATGCTTGAAATTTGAACTGAAGTGTATGGAATAGAGCGCTCGGGCAAAAAGGCGGGAAGAACCCGCTTGCGCCGCGAAAACAATATTAGGGGAACTAAATATGCGTGTTTTGCGTATGGCTGCGGCCGCTGTAGCAGTCCTGGCTGCCGTAGGTGGCGCTGAGGCGAAAGACTGGTCCAAGGTGCGCATCGGCACCGAAGGTGCCTATCCTCCGTTCAACTCTCTGACTGCAGACGGCCAGCTGGTCGGGTTCGACATCGATATTGCCAAGGCACTCTGCGAAGAAATGAAAGTCGAGTGTGAGTTCGTCACCCAGGACTGGGACGGCATGATCCCGGCGCTCCAGGCAGGCAAGTTCGACGCCGTGATCGCTTCCATGTCGATCACCGAAGAACGCAAGGAAAAGGTGGACTTCACCAACAAGTACTATAACACCCCGCCGGCGATTGCCGTGCCGAAGGATTCCAAGCTCACCGGCACTTCGGATGCGGATCTGGCAGGCGTTGCGCTCGGCGCCCAGTCTTCCACGACCCACTCCAACTATGCGGAAGAAAAGCTGCCGTCCGCGGATCTGAAGCTCTATCCGACGCCGGACGAGTACAAGCTTGACGTGACCAGCGGCCGTGTCGATGCCGTCATCGACGACGTAGTGGTGCTGTCCGACTGGCTGGCGACCGACGACGGCGCCTGCTGCAAGCTGCTTGGTACCCTCACCCCGGATCCGGTCATCAACGGTGAAGGCGCCGGCATCGCCATCCGCAAGGACGACGGCGACCTGAAGGAAATGTTCAACGAAGCAATCGCGGCCATCCTGGCGAATGGTAAGTACAAGGAAATCAACGACAAGTACTTCACTTTCGACGTTTACGGCGGCTGATCAGCCAAGCGTTGCTCGACAACTAGATGCGGCGCGCTGTGTGCGCCGCATGCACCTGCAGGGAAAAATCCCGCAGTACGGCCGGAGGGGCGGCCGGAACAACAACAACAAGCAGAAAGAAGCGCCGGCTTATGAACGAAGCTTTGACGCTACTCTCCTTCGGGGAACAGGGCTGGGGCGACACCATCGCCTTCGGGGTATTGGTCACAGTCTCACTGGCAATCGCGACATTGCCCTTTGGACTTGTGCTCGGATTTCTGATCGCACTGGCCAAGAATTCTTCCGAGCCAAGCCTCAAGCTGGCCGCCAATATCTACACCACCATCTTTCGCGGATTGCCGGAACTGCTGACGTTGTTCCTGGTCTATTTCGGCGTGCAGATCGGCATTCAACAGGGCCTGAAGCTGATCGGTGTCGAAACCTATGTGGAAGTGAATTCCTTCGTCGCCGGCATGGTTGCCCTGTCCCTGGTGTTTTCGTCATACGCGTCGGAAGCATTCTTGTCGGCGTTCCGCGGCATACCTCAGGGCCAGTACGAAGGCGGTTATGCACTCGGGCTCAGCCGATACAAGACCATGACGCTGATCATCTTCCCGCAGTTGATCCGTCTCGCGTTGCCCGCCCTTGGAAACCTGTGGCTGATCCTGCTAAAGGAAACCTCCCTGGTTTCCGTCATCGGGCTGCCTGACCTGGTTCGCGAGGCGGGCATCGCTGCCCGCGTGACCAAGGAACCTTTTCTGTTTTTCGGCATAGCGTGCCTGATCTATCTGGTGCTCGCGATGATCTCCTCCACGGGCCTTGTGCGAATTGAGCGCTGGAGCAAGCGGGGAGAAACAGCCCGATGATCGCCGCCAATCCCCAAACCGGCCGGCAACGTCCGCCGGCACCGCCACGCACCTGGACCAACACTCGCATTCTCGGCCATGTCCTGATGGTGCTTTGGGCCGTTTCGGGTGCGTCTCTGGTCTATTACCTGAGCAGCAACGTTGCCAGCCCCTTTGTCGCCAAATACTGGCCCGACTTCGTCAGCGGCTTCCTGGTGACACTGGAAATCGTCGGCCTGTCTCTGCTTTTCGGGCTGCTCTTGAGTATTCCGGTCGCTGCCGCCCGCGCTTCCAAATGGAAGATCTTTTCAAGACCCGCCTATGCTTATGTCTATTTCTTCCGCGGCACACCCCTGCTCGCCCAGACTTTCCTAATCTATTATGGCGCCGGTTCGTTCCGCGCCGAACTTGAAGCAGTCGGTTTGTGGCCGCTCTTTCGGGAGGCCTATTTCTGCGTCATTTTTGCCTTTTCACTGAACACGGCTGCCTATCAGGCCGAGATTCTGCGCGGTTCCATCCAGAATGTTTCGAAAGGCCAATGGGAGGGCGCCGCAGCGCTCGGCCTGTCGAAACCCGTCACCTTTTTCAAGGTGATCCTGCCACAGGCCCTGATGGTGGCGCTTCGGCCTTACGGCAACGAGATAATCCTGATGATCAAGGGTTCGGCCATCGCCTCGATCGTGACTATCTACGATCTGATGGGCGAGACGAGGCGCGCCTATTCACGCTCTTATGATTTCCAGGCTTATATCTGGGCAGCCGTTGCGTACCTGATGATCGTTGAAACCCTGCGCCGGGTCTGGGACCGGATCGAGGCTCATCTAACGAAGCATCTTGTGCGCTAACTCTCCGGCACACACGCTGTCCCAAATCGACATGGCCGCGATCTGTCGCGATCGCGGCCTAGTATAAGTTCATCGTTCTAAAAGGCTTATGTTTTCATTTGCCTATCGGCGACGGGAGCGCTACTCCGGACGGCAACCAATCTCGGAGCCTCTCATGTCCAAATCGCCGACCGAAGTCACCGATCTTCACGTTGACAGCCTCCTCGCCCATGGCGGGGGCGGGTATGATCCGGCAACCGGCGCGGTGGTGCCGCCCATCCCGACCGCGACCACATTCGTGCGGGACGAAGCCTACGAACTGGTCAATCCGGGCCATCTCTACAGCCGCGACGACAATGATCTCTTCAAGAAGACCGAGAAGCTGATTGCAGCGCTCGAGGAAGGTGCGGACAGCCGCCTGTTCTCATCCGGCATGGCGGCCGTTGCCGCGGTTGCCCGCATCGTCAAGCCCGGCGGCACCCTCCTCGCCCAGTCCGGCATCTACTGGGGCACGACGCTTTTTCTGCGCAAGCTCTGTGCCCGCAACAATATCGCCCTCGTGGAGGCGGACGCCTGCGACCTGCAGGCGTTCCAGGATGAAATCTCGGTGACCAAGCCGGACCTTGTGTGGCTGGAGGTGCCAAGCAACCCCTACCTGAAGGTGGCGGACATCCACAGCATCGCCGCCCAGTGCCGGCATTCGGGCAGCCTGCTGGCGATTGACGCGACCGCCGCAACACCGCTGGTCCTGAAGCCTTTGACCCTTGGCGCCGATCTGGTGATGCACTCCGCCACCAAGGCCCTCAACGGTCATTCAGACCTTCTCGGCGGCGTTGTCACCACGCAGGATACCGGCAGCGAAGCCTGGGCATTCCTGACGGAGGAGCGAAAAGTCGCGGGTGCAGTGCTCGGGTCGTTCGAAGCCTGGCTGCTGCTGCGCGGCCTGAGGACGCTTGCCTTGCGCGTTGAGCGCATGAATGCCAACGCCATGGCCCTGGCCGACCACTTTGAAAAACACCCCAGGGTCGAAGCTGTGCTCTATCCGGGCATCAAGAGCCATCCCCATCACGCCCTGGCGAAATCGCAGATGAGCGGAGGCTTCGGATCACTGATGTCCATCCTCGTCAAGGGCGGCAAGACGGAAGCGCTCAAGGTTACCGGCAGGCTCAAGCTGTTTCAGCGGGCGACCTCTCTCGGAGGTACCGAAAGCCTGGTCGAGCACCGCTATACGGTCGAGGGCGAAGGGTCAGGCATTCCCGAGAACCTGATCCGGCTTTCCATCGGCATCGAGCATCCGCAGGACCTGATCGCCGATTTCGATCAGGCTCTGGCTTCGATCTGACCGCCTGTACGGCGTTCCGATAGCCGCCTGACGGCTCTCAGTCTTTTTCCTGTTCGGCGCGCTTGGCGCGCAGCCAGCCGAGAAAGGCCTTGAGCGGCGGACGCTTGACGCCGGGCCGTGTTACCAGATGGTAGCCGGTACCTGGATAGACGCCTTCCTCGAAGAGTTCCGACGCCATCGCCTGGGCGAGTTTCGCCTCTCCCAGCATCACCGGGATGATCGGGTGCTCGCCCGGCAGCAGCGTGAAGCCGAGATTTTCGAGCCCGGCGCGCCAGTAGCGGGCGTTGCCGAAGAGGTTTCTGCGCAGATCGTCCCCCTCCTCCACCAGACGGATCGCTTCGAGGCCGCTCATGACGACGGCCGGCGGCAGGGAATTGGAGAAGAGGTAGGGACGCGCGCGCTGGCGCAGCAGATCGACGACCGGTTGGGGCCCGGCGATGTAACCGCCGATGCCGCCGCCCAGCGCCTTGCCGAGCGTACCGGTCAGGATATCGACCTCGACGCCGAAATGGGCGGGCGTGCCCTCGCCTTTCGGCCCCATGAAGCCGGTCGCGTGACAGTCGTCGACCATCACCATGGCATCATGTTGCCGGGCGAGCGCGGTGATTTCCGGAAGCTTCGCCAGGTAGCCGTCCATGGAAAAGACGCCGTCGGTGGCAATCATGATGTGGCGGGCGCCGTCCTCGCGCGCCTGTTTCAGGTTCGCTTCCAGATCCGCCATGTCGGAATTGGCATAACGGTAACGCCTCGCCTTGCAGAGGCGGATGCCGTCGATGATCGAGGCGTGGTTGAGCGCGTCCGAGACGATCGCATCCTCCGGTCCGAGCAGAGGCTCGAACAACCCGCCATTGGCGTCGAAACAGGCCGCGAACAGGATGGAATCGTCCTTGCCGAGGAATTTGGCGATGCGCTGTTCCAGTTCGCGGTGAATGTCCTGCGTGCCGCAGATGAAGCGCACGGAGGCCATGCCGTAGCCCTTGGGACCGAGCGCCTTCCTTGCCGCCTCTTCCAGCGCCGGATGATCCGCAAGACCCAGATAGTTGTTGGCGCACAGGTTGATGACCTCCCGCCCGCCGACGGTGATCCGTCCGCCCTGAGGCGAGGTGATCAGCCGCTCGCGCTTGTAGAGCCCTTCGGACTCGATCTCTTTCAGGGTGTCGGCGATGTGGGACAGAAAGGCGTCGGACACGGGCTTTCTCCGGCAAAATGGAACTCCCCTCCACTATGACGGATTCTTGCCCGGAATAAAAGCCATCCTTCCAGTATGACGGATTTTTCTTCGACGATAACGGAGAGGTGTCCGCACGGATGATTTGAGTTGGACTCTGCCCTCTGCGTTTGTCAGCAACTCCGTTTTGCCGGCACTCGCAGGCGGCACATCAATATACCCGTCCCGGCGTTGCGTCGGAGCCTCGCCCAAAGGGGCGATGCAATCGCATTTGGCCGAAAATCCGTGATCGGCCCACTGTAACCTCTCCCATGGGGAGAGGTCGGAGCGCAGCTCCGGGTGAGGGGGTAGGCCTCTCCATAATCTCCAACGTTTGAGCCCCTCACCCCAACCCTCTCCCAATGGGAGAGGGAGTCATGCTTCGCCAAATGCGATAACCCTGCCCGTGGGAAAAGGTCCGGGACGGCGCAGAAAGAGTGGCTCCTCATCGCTCCAAAAGTTTCGCAGGGATGACAGCCGAAACAGAGGCGTATCCGTCGGTCCGGACGCCGTCCGGCAGAACCGGATAACGGAAATTCCTAGAACTTCACCACCATCAGGATCGCCCGGGCCGGCCCGCCAAGGGCCTCGATGCAATGGGGGACGTCGGCGGCGTAGCGGGCGGTGTCGCCCTTGGCGATGATGCCCTTGGCGACGCCGGAGGTGACCTGCAGACGCCCGTCTTCGGCGATGAGCTGTTCGCGGGTCCCGCGCTCATGGGGCTTGCTGTCCAGAATGCCGCCCTCGGTGAAGATCAGTTCGTAGACCTCGAAGCGGCCTGTATCCTGGGGCGACGAGAGAATGCGGATCTTGCAGCCGTCCCCGACCCGGTCGAGCGCCGGGGTCTGATGCTCGTGGACGATCTCGACCCGGTCTTCCGCCGCCTCCTCGCCCAACAGACCGGCGAAATCGACGTTCAGGGCGCGGGTCAGGTTCAAGAGCGTCGCAACCGTCGGATTGGATTCGCCGCGCTCGATCTGGCTGACCATGGAACGGGACACGCCGGAAAGCTTTTCCACCGCCTCAAGCGACAGCCCCTGCGCCCTGCGGGCCTTTTTCAAGCGTGCGGGCAGGCGGGAGAGAATGTCGGAATCTGCCATGACGGAACTAAAATCCGTTTAGGCAGATTTTGCAATTCTTCTTTTTCAGCCACAAGCTTTCGGGAAACGAAAATGAGATGCTTATCAAAGCAGGTTCCCTCGCTGCGGTTTTGACGATGCGCCTGCTTCTCATTACGGTTCCGGGAAACCTGAAATCTTTCCGCCAGCCGGGATCTGCCCGCCCGACCTGTTTTTTAGGGCTGTGCTCCGGCAGTCAAACCGAAAGCCCATATCTCTCCGGAAGTTGCGGCAAAACCGTCGCTTCCGGGTTGTATCCTGTCGCATTGAGAACATTTGCTGCAGCGCCCCCACATCTAGCGTTTTTGCAGAAAATCAACGCGATGCGAATTCGCTAAAGTTACAGAAAACAATCACGAAAGTCCGGGGAGACAAAGATGGCCAGTGACATTGACATTGCCCGTGCAGCCAACATGAAACCGATCCGGGACATCGGCGCGCGGCTGAACATTCCCGAAGACGCTCTCCTGCCCTATGGCCGCACGAAGGCCAAGATTTCAGCCGATTTCCTGAAGGATCTGAACGGGCGCAAGGACGGCAAGCTGATCCTGGTCACCGCCATCAATCCGACGCCGGCGGGCGAAGGCAAGACGACGACGACCGTCGGACTCGGCGACGGGCTCAACCGGATCGGCAAGAATGCCATGATCTGCCTGCGCGAGCCCTCGCTCGGTCCCTGTTTCGGCATGAAAGGCGGGGCCGCCGGCGGCGGTTACGCCCAGATCGTGCCGATGGAAGACATCAACCTGCATTTCACGGGCGATTTCCACGCCATCACCTCCGCCCACAACCTGCTTGCCGCGCTGATCGAAAACCACATCTATTGGGGCAACGAGCTTGAAATCGACCTGCGCCGGGTGACCTGGCGGCGGGTGATGGACATGAACGACCGGGCGCTCCGCTCGATCGTCTGCTCGCTCGGCGGCATCGCCAACGGATTTCCGCGCGAAACCGGGTTCGACATCACGGTCGCCTCCGAGATCATGGCGATCCTCTGCCTGGCGACGGATCTTGAAGACCTGCAGCGGCGTCTCGGCGACATCATCGTCGCCTACCGGCGCGACCGCACCGCAATCACCGCCCGGGAGCTGGAAGCGGATGGCGCGATGACCGTGCTTTTGAAGGAAGCGCTGCAGCCGAACCTGGTCCAGACCCTGGAAAACAACCCGGCCTTCGTCCATGGCGGCCCCTTCGCCAACATCGCCCATGGCTGCAATTCGGTGACCGCCACAAAAACGGCGCTGAAACTGGCCGATTACGTGGTCACCGAAGCCGGATTCGGCGCGGATCTGGGGGCGGAGAAGTTCTTCGACATCAAGTGCCGCAAGGCGGGCCTGCATCCGGACGCCGCCGTCATCGTCGCCACGAACAAGGCGCTGAAGATGAATGGCGGGGTCGCGAAAGAGGACCTGGGCAGCGAAAACGTCCAGGCCGTGAAGAAGGGATGCGCCAACCTTGGCCGGCACATAGAGAACGTCAAGCAGTTCGGCGTTCCGGCCGTGGTCGCCATCAACCATTTCACCGCCGACACGCAGGCTGAAATCCAGGCCGTGAAGGACTATTGCGCGGATCTCGGCGTAGACGCGATCCTGGCGACCCATTGGGCCGACGGCTCCAAGGGCACGGAGGAGCTGGCAAGCCGTGTCGTGGAGCTGGCCGAAAGCGGCCTCGCCCAGTTCGCCCCGCTTTACGAGGACGCCATGCCGCTGCTTGAAAAGATCGAAACCGTCGCCAAACGGATCTACCGCGCGCATGAAGTTCTCGCCGACAAATCCGTGCGCGACCAGCTGCACCGCTGGGAGGCGGACGGCTTCGGCAACCTTCCGGTCTGCATGGCCAAGACGCAATATTCCTTTTCCACCGACCCGCAGCTTCGCGGCGCGCCGACCGGCCACAGCGTTCCGGTGCGCGAGGTGCGTCTGTCCGCCGGCGCCGGCTTCGTCGTCGCCATCTGCGGGGAAATCATGACCATGCCCGGCTTGCCGCGGGTGCCCTCGGCCAACCACATCCGGCTGGACGATCAGGGACAGATCCAGGGGTTGTTCTGAGGTCAGCCGTCGGAGCGCCAGATGGCCGTCCCGGCCAAGCGGAGCGGGAGGCGGAGTCCCCAAAACATCGCTTTGTGTCAGCCGGGAGCACCGGATCGCTTGAGGTCCCGGATCTTCGTTTCACTCCGTCCGGGACGGCGGTGAAGCGCTTCGGGGAAGGCCATAAACCCCTTCCTTTTCCTCATCCGTTCCCGCGCGGTTTCCGCTGTCGCGTAAACGACTAGGCGTGTCGCATTGGTGATATCGGCAATTTCGGCTTAAGGCATAAGGTTTTAATCTATCTTGACGCCCTTGTTGCGCCTTTCGGAGCCGCCCATGTCCGACGAAGACGATATCGATCTCGCCTCTCTCTCCGACGACGAACTTGTCGAACAGATGCATGACGACCTTTACGACGGGTTGCAGGAGGAGATCGAGGAAGCGGTCAATATCCTTCTGGAGCGCGGCTGGGTGCCCTACGACATCCTGACCAAGGCGCTCGTCGAAGGCATGCGCATCGTCGGCATCGACTTCCGCGACGGTATCCTGTTCGTGCCGGAAGTGCTGCTTTCCGCCAACGCCATGAAGGCGGGCATGGGCATCCTGCGCCCCCTACTGGCCGAAACCGGCGCACCGAAAGTCGGCAAGATGGTCATCGGCACCGTGAAGGGCGACATCCACGACATCGGCAAGAACCTCGTCTCCATGATGATGGAAGGCGCCGGCTTCGAGGTCATCGACCTGGGCATCAACAACCCGGTCGAGAAGTACCTGGAGGCGCTGGAGCAGCACAAGCCGGACATCCTCGGCATGTCGGCGCTGCTCACCACCACCATGCCCTACATGAAGGTGGTCATCGACACCATGAAGGAGAAAGGCATCCGCGACGACTACGTCGTGCTGGTCGGCGGCGCGCCGCTGAACGAGGCCTTCGCCGACGCCGTTGGCGCCGATGCCTACTGCCGCGACGCCGCCGTGGCGGTGGAGACGGCCAAGGACTTCATGAAGCGCCGCCACAACCGCCAGGGCGCGGCCTAGGTCCGGCGGCAGCAGGAGCGCGCGCCATGACGGCCCTCCAGCCCCCCGACGTCCGGCCCCCGGAACTCCAGCAGGAGCGCACGCTGCTCATCGCCTGCGGCGCGCTGGCGCGCGAGATCGTCACCATGATCCGCGTCAACGCCTGGCGCCATCTGACGGTGAGTTGCCTGCCCGCCTCCTGGCACAACACGCCGGACAAGATCCCCGAGGGCGTGCGCCGGCGGATCCGCGAGGCACGCGGCCGCTACGACCACATCCTGGTGCTCTACGGCGACTGCGGCACCGGCGGGCAATTGGACGAAGTCCTGGCCGAGGAAGGTGTCGAGCGCATCGCCGGTCCGCACTGCTATTCCTTCTTCGCCGGCAACGAGACCTTCGACGCCATGGCCGAAGCAGAACCCGCGGCCTTCTACCTGACCGACTACCTGGTCCGCCACTTCGACCGGCTGATCATCAAGGGCCTCGGCCTCGACCGTCATCCGCAGCTGCTGGAACTCTACTTCGGCAACTACCGCAAGCTGGTCTACCTGGCGCAGACAGAAGACGACGAGCTGCAGGCCCGGGCGCGGGCCGCGGCCGAACGCCTCGGCCTCGACTACGACTACCGCTTCACCGGCTATGGCGGCCTCGGCCGCTTCATCGACCCGCGCATCGACCTGGAGGAGATCCGCGAGCAGGCGGAAGCGGAAAGGCCGGAGGTGGCGGCATGGCTCAGCTGACACCCCAGCTCACGGTCGTATACTGGCGCGACATCCCCGCGCAGGTCATCGTCAGGGCCGGACGCAGGAACGCCAAGGTCCAGCTGAGCGAGCGCTTCGAGAAGGCGATCGACCGCGCCGCCATGCGCGCCAAGATGCACGGCAGCGACGCCTACCTGGAGCAGTGGCGCCGCGGCGCCCCCCAGGACTGCGGCGACGACCTGGAGGCGGAGGCCCAGGCGGCCGCGGCCCGTCTGGAAGCCGAGTACAACGACCAGCGCCTCGCCGAACTCGTCGCGGCGGGCGGTGAAGACGCCCCCGAAAGTCCTGCACAGAACACCGCGTCGTGACGCGTGCGGAAGGAACACCGGAATGTATGCTGTGAGTAAGGCCATGCCGCTCGACACCACCACCGAGCAGACCCGGCAGCAGATCCTCGACCTG
>ENA-ORCZ01000412-ORCZ01000412.1-marine-metagenome-genome-assembly--contig:-NODE-412-length-19766-cov-2.533242_pt1 | contig 19766 bp, 18 predicted proteins | sample MGYA00237785_ERZ508519 | MGnify/ENA primary metagenome ERZ508519 (study PRJEB26189, sample SAMN06268790) | marine metagenome | isolation source: Bioluminescent Bay, La Paraguera, Puerto Rico | place...
GGCCCTCGCCGCCACGCCGGAGAGTGTGCGCTTCGACGGCTGGGGCGGTGTGGTGTCGGAGGCCTTCCGCAAGCATGCCTTCGATCCCTACACTGCCAAGACCGGCATCAAGGTCATCGACGGCACCTTCTCAGGCGGCGACGAGTACCTGAACCGCGTGAAGGCCGGCCAGGAAGGCGAGTACAACATCTTCCACGCCTCGGGCGTCTTCGACTATGCGCGCTACGTGAACCTCGGTTACGACGTCGTGCTGAACGAAGACAACATTCCAAACCTGCAATACGTCATGCCGGCCCTCATGGCCCCCTTCCGCAAGGTCACCGACGGCAAGCTCTCGGCGGCGCCCTACGACTACGGCACCACCGGCCTCGCCTACAACACCGAGCAGATCTCCCGTGAGGAGATGGAGGAAAAGGGCGCCAAGATCCTCATCGACCCGAAGTACAAGGGCAAGATCGGCGGCTGGGGCGACTGGCGCACGCGGATCTGGTACGGCGCCCTGGCGACCGATCAGAATCCCAACGACATCCAGGACATGGATGCCGTCTGGGACGCCATCCGCGCGCACCGCGACCTGGCCCTGAAGTACTGGGGCTCCGGTGCCGAACTGATGAGCCTCCTGGCCGACGGCGAGATCTACGTCACCGAGGGCTGGTCCGGGCGTATCGCCGCGCTGCAGCAGCAGGGCCATCCGATCGGCTACTACGACGCGCCGAACGGCTACGCCTGGCAGGAATGCCTCATGGTGCTGAAGGGCAGTCCGCTGGAAGCCTGCGAAGAGCTGCTGAACTTCATGCTGGAGCCGGCGGTGTCCATCGCCGTCGCCGAGGGCCAGAACTATCCGCCGGCACTCGACCCCACGAAGGTCGACCTGGGCGAGAAGATCCCGACCCTGCCGGCCTTCGACCCCACCGGCAAGCTGGCCAACCTGACCTTCGCTGATCCCGCCTACTGGAACGGCAACGAGGCGGAGTGGTCGAAGACCTTTGGCCGCGTTCAGAAGGGCTACTGATGGGGCGGCGGCGGGCCGGGGTTTCCTTCCGGTCCGCCGCCCCTTGCGAAGGCGGAGAGATGACAGATGAATGAGCGCCAGCCGGTCGTCGCGCTGCGCAACGTGGTCAAGCGCTACGGCAGCGTCACGGCGGTCGAGCCGATGGACCTGGACGTCGAGCCGGGCGCCTTCGTGACGCTGCTGGGCCCTTCCGGCTGCGGCAAGACGACGACGCTGCGGATGGTCGCGGGCTTGGCGGCCCCCAGCGCGGGTGACATCCTGATCAAGGGCGCGAGGGTCAACGCCGTTCCGATCCACAAGCGCAACCTGGGGATCGTCTTTCAGAACTACGCCCTCTTCCCGCATAAGACCATCTTCGACAACGTCGCCTTCGGGCTGAAGTACCGCAAGGTGCCCAAGGCGGAGATCGCCGAGCGGGTCGCGCGCGCACTGGACCTCGTGCAGCTGCCGCAGATGGCCGAGCGTTTTCCCAATCAGCTCTCCGGCGGCCAGCAGCAGCGCATCGCGCTGGCCCGCGCCATCGTGGTCGAGCCCGACGTGCTGCTGCTCGACGAGCCGCTCTCGGCGCTGGACGCCAACCTGCGCGAGGACATGCGCGTCGAGCTGAAGAAGATCCAGCACCAGCTCGGCATCACCACCATCTTCGTCACCCACGACCAGTCGGAGGCGCTGGCCATGTCCGACAAGATCGTGGTCATGAACAAGGGCCGCATCGAGCAGGCCGGCTCCCCACAGGAAGTCTATACCCGCCCGCGCTCCGAGTTCGTCGCCCGCTTCCTCGGCAACTCCAACCTGCTGGACGGCCGCATCACCCGGACGGAGGGCAGCCTCGCCGGCATCGAGGTTGACGGCCTGGGACTGGTCGAGGCGGAGCTGGACGGCACCGCCGCGCCGCAACCCGGCACCCCGGTGCGCCTCGTCGTGCGGGCCGAGAAGCTGCAGCTTTCCGAGGCAGTGGCTGGCAGCGACAGTTCCTCCCCCCTGGCCGGCCGCGTCGACACCGTTGACTACCAGGGACAGGCCGCCCGATATTTCGTGAGCGTCGGCGCCTACAGCCTTCAGGTGATCAATCCGATCGACAGCCGCCCCTTCGCCGAAGGCGCCGAGGTCAGCGTGCAGGTCCGCCCGCGCGACATCGTCCTGCTGCCGCCCGAGGCGTGAAGAATGCGACTCCCCACCCCCAGAAAACGAGTCCCCGAATGACCGCCACGCCCGCGGCCGCGGCCGAAGACCGTGCGCCCTCCAACCTCTTCTACCAGACCCGCAGCCGCCGCCCCGTGGTGGCACGCGCCGAGGGTATCTACATCTGGGACAAGGAGGGCAAGCGCTACATCGACGGCTCCAGCGGCGCCATGGTGGCCAACATCGGCCACGGCAACCCGCGCGTCCTGGCAGCCATGCGCCGCCAGATGGAGGAGACCACCTTCGCCTACCGCCTGCACTTCGAGAACGAGGCGGCGGAGACCCTGGCGCGGCGCATCGCCGGGCGCATGCCGGAAGGCCTGGACCGCATCTTCTTCGTCTCCGGCGGCTCGGAGGCCGTCGAGTCCTGCCTGAAGCTGGCCCGACAGTACGCCCTGGCGAGTGGCCAGGACAGCCGCTGGAAAGTGATCTCGCGCTTCCCCTCCTACCACGGCGCGACCCTGGGAGCACTGGCCGTCACCGGCTACGCGCCGATGACCAAACCCTTCGCGCCGATGATGCGCGAGATGCCGAAGATCCCGGCGCCGACCTGCTATCTGGACCGCGACAACCTGGACTGGGAGGCACGTGGCCTGCGCTACGCCGAGATGCTGCGCGAGGAGATCGAGCGCCAGGGACCGGAAAGCGTGCTGGCCTTCATCATGGAGCCGGTGGGCGGCGCCTCCACCGGCGCCCTCGTCGCGCCCGAGAGCTACTACGCGCGCATCAGAGAGATCTGCGACGAATTTGGTATCCTGCTGATCCTCGACGAGGTGATGAGCGGTGCCGGACGCACCGGGCGCTTCCTCGCCGCCGAGCACTGGAACCTACGCCCCGACATCGTCGCGCTGTCCAAAGGTTTCGCCGCCGGCTACGCACCGCTGGGCGCCATGGTGGCGGACCGCCGCCTCGTCGAACCGGTGCTGGACGCCGGCGGCTTCATCCACGGCTACACCTACGCCGGCAATCCACTGGCCTGCGCCGCCGGTCTCGCCGTGCTGGAGGAGATCGAGAGCCAGGACCTTATGGGCAACACGACGCGGAGCGGCGCCCTGCTGAAGGCCGGGCTCTGCCGTCTGATGGAGCGCTTCCCCTTCATCGGCGACGTGCGCGGCCTGGGCCTGCTGCTGGCCTTCGAGATGGTCGCCGACCGCGAGACCATGCAGCCGCTGCCCAAGGACCTCAACGCGCACAGCCGCCTGGTCGAACTGGCCTACCAGCGCGGCCTTATCATCTACTCGCGGCGCACCCGCGGCGGCATCGAGGGTGATCACTTCCTGGTCTGCCCGCCGATGATCGTCGACGCGGCGCAGGTCGACGAGATCCTCAATCTGCTGGAAGAGAGCCTGCTGGCCTTTGCCGCTGAAGCCGGCCTGGAGGTCGCGTAGCAATCGTCATGGCGAACAACAAAGTCATCATCACCTGTGCGGTCACCGGCTCGATCCACACGCCGACCATGAGCCCTCACCTGCCGGTGACCCCGGACGAGATCGCCGAGCAGGCCGTCGCCGCGGCCGAAGCCGGGGCGGCAATCCTGCACCTGCATGCCCGCGACCCGCGGGACGGCCGGCCCACCGCCGACCCCGCGACCTTCATGGCCTTCCTGCCGCGCATCAAGCAGGCCTGCGATGCCGTGGTGAACATCACCACCGGCGGCTCGGCGCAGATGACCCTGGGCGAACGCCTCGCGGCCCCGCTGCAGGCCGCGCCGGAGATGTGTTCGCTGAACATGGGCTCGATGAACTTCGGCACATTCCCGCTGACGCGGCGCTACGACAGCTGGAAGCACGACTGGGAGGCCGGCTTCCTGGAGGCCTCGCGCGACGCGATTTTCAAGAACACCTTCGCCGACATCGAGAGCGTGCTGCAGCAGCTCGGCCAGGGTTGCGGCACGCGCTTCGAATTCGAGTGCTATGACGTCGGCCACATCCAAACCCTCGCCTTCTTCCTGGCCGAGGGCCTGATCAAGCCACCGGTCTTCCTGCAGTTCGTCCTCGGGGTGCTGGGCGGCATCGACGCCGCGCCGGAGCAGCTGATGCACATGAAGGCCACCGCCGACCGCCTGCTGGGAGCCGAGGCCTATCAGTTCTCCGTGCTGGCCGCCGGGCGCCAGCAGATGCCGCTGGGCACCATGAGCGTCATACTGGGCGGCAACGTGCGCGTCGGCCTGGAGGACAGCCTGACCATCGGGCGCGGCCAGCTTGCCGAGAGCAACGCCCAGCAAGTCGCGAAGATCCGCCGCATCCTGGAAGAACTCGGCTACGAAGCCGCCAAACCGGACGAGGTGCGCGCGACTCTGGACCTCAAGGGCGGCGACCGGGTGTCCTTCTGATGAGTGAAGTGACGGTACGCCTGGCAAGCAAGGCTGACGCCGAGATCATCCACGACTTGGTGGTGGAACTGGCGCGGGCACGCCGTGCCGTGGACAAGGTGGTCTCCAGCGCCGCCGACATCGCGCGCGACGGTTTCGGCGACAACCCGGCCTTCGAAGCGCTGATCGCCGAGGTGGGCGGCAGGCCGGTCGGGCTCTGCCTCTTCTTCGCCAGCTATTCGACCTGGCGCGGCAAGCGTGGCATCTACGTTCAGGACCTGGTGGTTCTGGACAGCGCCCGCTCCCTGGGGGTCGGCCGGCGCCTGCTGGCCGAAACCGCCGCTCTGGCAAAGAGACGCGGCGGCAGCTACCTGCGCCTCTCCGTCGACGACGATAACGTTCGCGCGCAGAGCTTCTACCAGCGCAGCGGCCTGAAGCACTCGACGTCGGAACAGATTTACGTGCTGGACCAGGACGATTTCACCGAGCTCGCGGCCGACGCGGAAGACTTCACGGGAGGAGACGGCGCATGAAGGTATTCTGCGCGCCGGACAGGCAGAAGATCCACTATCCGCGCAGTTTCCTGGTCAACGGCGCGCAGCAGCCAAACCCGGAAGTGCCCGAGCGCATCGACCGCCTGCTGCAGGCCGCCACCGAGGCCGGTCATGAGATCGCGGCGCCGCAGGACTTCGGCCTTGCCCCCCTCGCCGCCGTTCACACACCGGAGTATCTGCGCTTCCTGGAGCGCATCTACGAGCGCTGGGCGCGCATTCCCGGCGCCTCCCAGGAGGTCATCCCCAACATCCACCCGGACCGCCGCGAGGCCAGCTACCCGCTCTCCGCCGTCGGCCAGGCAGGCTATCACATGGCCGACACTGCCTGCCCCATCGGCCCGGACTCCTGGGGCGCGATCCGCTGGAGCGCCAACTGCGCCGCGGCCACGGCGGAGGCCGTGCTGAACGGCGCGACCGCCGCCTACGCGCTCTGCCGGCCACCCGGCCATCATGCCTTCGCCGACCTGGCCGGCGGCTTCTGTTTCGTGAACAACGCCGCGGTCGCCGCCTCGATCCTGCGGCGGCAACACGCGCGCGTCGCCATCGTCGACGTCGACCTCCACCACGGCAACGGCACCCAGGGCATCTTCTACCGCCGCGCCGACGTGCTGACGGTCTCGGTCCACGCCGACCCGATCCGCTTCTACCCCTTCTTCTGGGGCCACGCGCACGAGCGCGGCGAGGGCCCGGGCCTCGGCTACAACCTAAACCTTCCCCTGCCGCGCGGCTCGGAAGACGCGGCCTTCCTGGAAGCGCTCGACCACGGCCTGGAAACCGTCGACGCCTTCGCCCCCGGCGCCCTGGTGGTAGCCCTCGGCCTCGACGCCTTCGAGGGCGACCCCTTCGGCGGCCTCTCGGTCAGCACCGAAGGCTTCGGCCGGATCGGTGCGCGCCTCGCGGGTCTCGGCCTGCCGACGGCGATCATTCAGGAAGGCGGCTATCTTTGCGACGCCCTGGGCGATAATCTCGCGGCCTTCCTCGGCGGATTCGAAGCCGGACATGAAAGCTGATTGAGGGTCATGACCCAGAGCGCAGACGTCATCGTGATCGGTGCCGGCATGGCCGGCGCCTCGGCCGCGGCGGAGATGAGCCGCGGCGCCAAGGTTGTGGTGCTGGAGAGCGAGGCCCAGCCCGGCCACCACAGCACGGGACGCTCGGCCGCCATCTTTATCCAGAGCTACGGCAACGCCGCCGTCCGGCAACTCAACCGCGCCAGCCGCCCGCTGCTGGAGGCGCATCCCTTCGACCCCGACGGCGCCGGCGTGCTCTCACCGCGCGGCATCCTTACGGTGGCGGGCGAAGATGAAACCGGCAAACTGAATGAGCTGCTCGGCGACAATCCCGGCGTGGAGGAGATTTCTCCCGGCGAAGCCTGCGAGCTGGTGCCGATCCTGCGCCGCGAGCCGATCGCCCGCGCGGCCTACGAGGCCGACGCTCTGGACATCGACGTCGACCGGCTGCACCAGCTCTACCTGCGGAAGATACGCGCCAGCGGCGGAGAGGTGCTCTGCAACGCCGCCGTCACCGGCCTGTCCCGCGACGGCGGAACCTGGCGCGTCGAAACCCGCGCCGGCGTGCTAGAGGCTCCCGTGGTGGTGAACGCCGCCGGGGCCTGGGCGGACCTCATTGCCGAGATGGCGGGCGTCGCCCCGCTGGGCCTCACGCCGCTGCGGCGCTCCGCCGCCATCCTGCCCGCCCCACCAGGTCATTCCGTGGAGTACTGGCCGCTGACCGGTAACGCGTCGGAGACCTATTACTTCAAGCCGGAGGCCGGCAAGCTGATGGTCTCCCCGGCGGACGAAACGCCGGTCGACCCGCACGACGCCTGGCCCGACGACATGGACCTGGCCGAAGGCCTCGACCGCTTTTCCCAAGCGGTGACCTATGAGGTGACGCGGGTGGAGCGCAGCTGGGCGGGGCTGCGGACCTTCGCCCCGGACCGCGCCCTGGTGATCGGCTTCGACCCCACGGCGGAAGGCTTCTTCTGGCAGGCCGGACAGGGCGGCTACGGCATTCAGACGGCGCCCGGCGCGGCCCGGCTCGCTGCCGGCCTGCTGCTCGAAGGTCAGGTGCCGGGGGACCTCGCCGCCGGCGGCCTCGACCCCGCCCCCTTGAGCCCCCAGCGCTTCAGAACCTGAGGCGGCGACCGGCGCTTAGAGGATCGGCCTCAGTCGTCCCACTCCACGCCGAAGTGCCGCACCACGTCGCGCAGCTGCGCGTCGCTGAGCCCAATGGCGCCGGTGCCGCGGGTCAGCAGCGCCAGCCTGGCGGTCTCCTCCAATTCCTCGACGGCGTAGACCGCCGCCTCCAGGTCCTTGCCCGCCACCACCGGGCCGTGGTTGGCCAGCACCACGGCGGAGCGCTTGCCGGCCAGGCTCCTGACGGCGTCGCCCATGGCCGGATCGCCCGGGCGGAAATAGGGCAGCAGCTTCACCTTGCCCAGGCGCATGACGGAATAGGCGGTCAACGGTGGCAGCAGGCAGTCGGGATCCGCCTCCGGCAGCATCGAAAGTGCGACCGAATGGGTGGAGTGCAGGTGCACCACGGCGCCGGCCCGATCGCCGCGCGTCTCGTAGAAGGCGCTGTGCAGCGGCATCTCCTTGGTCGGCTTGTCGCCGTCCAGCAGGCGCCCCTCCGCATCGAGGCGGCTGAGCTGCGCCGGGTCGAGCCGCCCGAAGCTGGATCCGGTCGGCGTCACCAGCAGATCGCCCTCGGAGGTGCGCGCGGAGATATTGCCGGAGGCGCCGCCGGTGAGGCCACGGTCGAAAATCGAGCGGGCGAAGTCGCAGATCGCCTCGCGCAGGCGCGCCTCCGCGCTCATGTCAGCATCTCCAGCGCCTTGGTGAAGAAGTCCTCGCCGCCGAAGTTGCCGGACTTCAGCGCCAGCGCCAGATCGGGGCCGTCGAGCGCCCGGGTCCAGGGCACGCCCGGGTCGATTTCCTGCCCGATGGCGAGCTGCCTGACGCGGAGAGCCCCCATGACCGCGCCGGAGGTTTCGCCGCCGGCGACGATGACCCGCCGGGCACCGGCGGCCACGGCCGTCTCGGCGACCCGCGCCAGCGCGGACTCCACCAGCCCGCCCGCCTTTTCGCGGCCCAGCTTTGCCTGCAGCGCTTCAACCTCCGCCGGGTCGGCCGAGGAATAGACCAGCAGCGGTGCCCCGCCCAGGTGCTCGCGCACCCAGGCACAGGCTTGCTCGACCTGCTCAGCCCCCCCGGCGAGCCGCGCCGCATCGAGGTGCAGGTGCGTCATCCTCGCCTTGGCCGCGGCCACCTGGGCCCGCGTCGCCGCCGAGCAGCTGCCGGCGATGACGATGGCCGGGCCCTGCGGCGCCTCGATGGCGGTGGCTTCGGCCGCGCCCTCCAGCAGCCCCGCCGCGCGCCAGGCGGCCGGCAGACCGAGCGCCACGCCGGAGCCGCCGGTCACCAGCGGCGCGGCGGCAACGGCGGCGCCGATGTCGCGCAGGTGACGCTCGGAGATCGCGTCGACGATCATCAGGCGTCGCCCCCCCTTCTCGGCATCGCGCAGCGCTCCGGCAATGGCCTCGGGGCCGGCCTCCACCGTCTCGTAGGGCACCAGGCCGACAGGACCGCGGCTCTGCCGCTGGAGCACCCGCACCAGGTTGCTGTCGCGCATCGGCGTCAGCGGATGGTCACGCAGCGGCGAGTCCGACAGCAGCTGATCGCCGACGAAGAGATGCCCGCGGTAGAGCGTGCGCCCCGTCGCCGGAAAGGCCGGGCAGGCGATCGCCAGCGGCGCGTCGAGGGCGTCGAGCAGCGCCTCGGCCACCGGGCCGATATTGCCACGGTCGCTCGAATCGAAGGTCGAGCAGTACTTGAAGAAGAAGCGCTCCGCCCCGGCCGACCGCAGCCAGTTCAGCGCGGCCAGAGACCAGTCGACCGCCTGTGCGGGATCGATGGTGCGCGACTTCAGCGCCACCACGATGGCGTCGGCCTCCGGCACCGGCGCCTCGGCGTCCGGCAGGCCGTTCACCTGCACCGTGCGCATGCCTTCGCGCGCCAGCATGAGCGCCAGGTCTGTCGCCCCGGTCAGGTCGTCCGCGATGCAGCCCAGCAGCATGCTCAGCCCCCCGCCGCGACAATCGATCGCCGCGGCCCCTGGTCCAGGCGCAGCACGAAGTCCGGCGCGCCCGCCGGCGTCGCGAAGTGCTCGAAGACCAGCGGATCGTGTCCCGGCACCACCAGGTCGGGGCTGTCCGCCAGCGACTGGATGCGGCGGAAACCGTCCAGCATGGCCGCCAGGTTGAGCACGATGGGAAAGGGCTTCCCGCGCAGAAAGTTTTCATAGTAATGCGAGGCGTCGGAGGCCAGGCAGAGCCAGCCCGCCTCGGTCCGCACCCGCACGACCTGCAGGCCCTGGGTGTGGCCGCCGATGCGGTGGACGGTAACCCCGGGGGCGACGCTGCCCTCGCCTTCGTGAAAGCGCACCTGCCCCTCGTAGAGCCGGCGCACCAACTGGCAGGCGTGCTCCGCGGTGAAGGGCTTGCGCAGGTGCTCGTGACACATGCAGGGCCCGGTGGCGAAGGCCATCTCCGACTGCTGGATGTGGATCGTCGCCCGCGGAAAGCGGTCGAGCCCGCCGGCGTGGTCGTAGTGCATATGGGTGACGATCAGCGTCTCGACGGCTTCCGGGTCGACCCCGACGGCGGCCACCGCCTCGCGCGGGTCGCGCAGGATCGGGCGACCGCGGCGTTCCCCCTCCGCCCGCTCGTAGCCGGTATCGACCACGATGGCGCCCAGCGGGGACTTCAGCACCCAGAGGAAATAGTCCATGGCGTGCGGTGTCGCATGGTCGTCGTCCAGGATGAAGGAATCCTGGCGCGTGCGCGCATTGCGCTCGGCATACTTGATGGCGAAGACCTGCCAGACGACCTCTGCCACATCCTGCCCGCCGCTTCCCATGCTAGCCTCGCTTCCTTGCCTTTACTGCCGCTGCACGGCAGGGCGTCGCAGTGCGTGTTCCGCGCGCCAGATCACATTTTACGTATACATAAAAAAATTCATTGTCAATCGCCGAGCGCCGCGATACACCTCCTCTTAATAAGAGGCGGGGTCCGCCACAGGGCCTCGCCCGCCGGTATACGGTGCCCCAGATCACCCAGGGACAGGCGGATCATCATTGAGCGAGTCCAAGGCAAAGCAGCCGGATGCTTCGGCCCTTAAGGTAGCAGGCATCGGCGCCGGCTACTTCAGCCGCTTTCACTATGACGGCTGGCAGCGCATCGAGGAATGCCAACTGCTGGCCGTCGCCGACCTTTCGCTCGACAAAGCGCAGGCCGTCGGTGTCGAGGCCTACGACGATCCCGAAGCCATGCTGCGGGCAACGCAACCCGATGTCGTCGACATCGTCTCCCCGCCCGAAACGCACCTGGAGATGATCACCCTGGCGCTGAAGGCCGGCGCGCGGGCGATCATCTGCCAGAAGCCCTTCTGCGGCAGCCTGGTCAAGGCCGAACGCGCCACGGCTCTGGCAGAGGAAGCGGCAACGCCCCTCATCGTTCATGAGAACTTCCGCTTTCAACCCTGGTACCGGCGCATCCGCAGTGAAATGGAGGCCGGGCGCCTCGGCGACATCCTGCAGGTCACCTTCCGCCTGCGGCCGGGCGACGGCCAGGGCCCCTGGGCCTACCTCGACCGCCAACCCTACTTCCAGATGATGCCGCGGTTCCTGCTGCACGAAACCGGCGTGCACTGGATCGATACCTTCCGCTTCCTGCTCGGCGAACCGGCCAGCGTCTACGCCGACCTGCGCCGGCTGAACCCGGCCATCGCGGGCGAGGACGCCGGCTATTTCATCTTCAGCTACCCCAATGGCGCCAGGGCGCTGTTCGACGGCAATCGCCTGCTCGATCATGCCGCCGAGAACCACCGCCTCACCATGGGCGAATGCGCGGTGGAGGGAACCGAGGGCGAGATCCGCCTGCTGGGCGACGGCTCCCTCTCCTTCCGCGGCAAAGGAGAGACGGCCTGGCAGCCGCTGGCCGAGCCGCCACGCGCCGACAGTTTCGGCGGCGATTGCGTGGCCGCATTGCAGCGTCACGTTGTGGCGGGCCTGCTGCAGGGCGCGCCCCTGGAGAACCAGGCCGGTTCCTATTTGCAGAACATGCGCCTAGAATTGGCCCTCTACGAGTCAGCGGAGAGTGGGCGGAGGATCGAGCTGCATCCATGACACAGAGCGAAGCGCCCAAGACCGCCGCCAAGCGCTCAGCGGCCGAAGCCGCACCGGCTCCCTCGCAGACCCAGCGCGCGGTTGCCGCGCTGCGCGACATGATCGTCAGCAACCGCCTGCCGCCAGGATCGAGCTACCTCGAATCGGAGCTGGCGGAGATGCTGGACATGTCCCGCACACCGGTGCGCGAGGCGGCCGTGATGCTGGAGGCGCAGGGGCTGGTCGAGATCCGGCCGCGCCGCGGCGTGCGCATCCTGCCGCTCTCGACCCAGGACATGCAGGAGATCTACGAGATCCTGACCGAGCTGGAAGGCCTTGCCGCGCAGCAGGCAGCCTCCCGCGAGTTGTCCAAGGAGGAGGTCTCCCGCGTGGAGGCGGCGCTGAAAGAGATGGATGCCGCCCTCAAGGCTGACGATCGCGAGCGCTGGGCGGCGGCCGACAAGCGGTTTCACGACCTGCTGATGGCCATGTCGGGCAACCGCCGCCTGCAGGCCCTGGTCGAGTCCTACAACGACCAGGTCCACCGCGCGCGCATGCTCACCGTCTATCTGCGCCCCGCCCCGACGAAATCCAACGAGGATCACAAGGCGCTGTTCCAGGCCATTAAGGCCGGCGACCGCAAGCGGGCGCGCGCCTTGCACACGGCCCACCGCAAGGAGGCCATGCGCATCATCATCGACCTGCTGCAGAAGCACGGCTTCCACCAGGTCTAGCCTTTCCGTCCGGAGCGGCGGCCTACCTGAAGAGCTCGACCATCGTCATCGAGGTCGCGGGCACGTAGGTCACCAGCATCAGCGCGCAGATCGCCACCAGGTAGAGCGGCAGCATCGATCTGGCGATGGTGATCACGCCCACCCCTGAAATCCGCGAGGCGACGTAGAGTGTCGCGCCCACCGGCGGTGTAAAGAGTCCGACAGCCACGTTGCAGGTCATGATGACGCCCAGGTGCACCGGATCGACGCCAAAGCTCGTCGCCGTGGGAATGAACAGGGGCGCGGTCAGCAGGATCGCCGGCACCGGGTCGAGCACCAGGCCCAGGATCAGCAGCACGACGTTCACCAGCAGCAGGAAGGTGAACTGGTCGGAGGAAACGCTCTGCACGAAGTCGACGAGAATCTGCGGCATCTGCTCCAGGGTGATCAGCCAGCCCAGCACGCTGGTGGCGCCGATCACCACCATCACGATGGCACTGGTCACGAAGGAGTCGATCAGCAGCTTCGGCAGGTCACGCAGCTTGAAATCCCGATACAGAACCACCGTGACGAAGAACCCGTAGACCACGGCGAAGGCGGCCGCCTCAGTCGGCGTCATGAAGCCGCTGAAGATGCCACCCAGGATCAGGACCGGCATCAGAAGCGCGGGCGCCGAGGCGATGAAGGCCCGCCAGAGCTCGCGCCCGGAGACGGCCTGCCCACCGGGATCGCACTGCGTCTTCTTGCCGATGTGATAGCACACGGCCATGAAGAAGAGGCCGAAGATGAGCCCCGGGACCATGCCGGCGATGAAGAGGTCGGCGACCGAGACGTTGCCGACGAAGCCGTAGATCAGCATGGGGATCGACGGTGGAATGATGATCCCGATGGTCCCCGCAGCCGCCACCAAGCCGCCGGCGAAGGCGCGGCTATAGCCCTGCTTGGCCATGTTGGGAATCATGACCGAGCCGATGGCCGCGGAATCGGCAATGGCGGAGCCGGAGATGCCGCCGAACAGCATGGAGGCACCGACGACGACAAAGCCCAAACCGCCGGGCAGGAACCCGAAGGCGGCCCGCGCGAAGTCGATGATGCGCTGGCCGACGCCGCCGCGGCTCATCATCTCCCCGGCCACGATGAAGAGCGGAATGGCGATGAAGTGTATCGGCTCCACCCCACCGATGAAGTTCAGGTAGACGGCCTGCAGCGGATAGCCGAGGTCGAAGACGAAGATCGGCACCACCGCGGTGATGAGGATGGCCCAGACCAGCGGCACGCCGAGAAAGACGGTGATCAGGAAGAGCGCGCAGACAAACAGCAGGATCATTCGAAGTCTTCCCAATCAGGCCCGGCAGCGTCCTTCGCCGCGACCTTGTGGTCACGCAGGTCGATGACGAAGTTGAACAGGTGAAACAGCAGGGTGGCGGCCATGCCGGCCGGCATGGACGCATAGTGCAGGCCAACAGGCCAGTAGAGCACGGTCGTGAGTTGGGCCCAGGTGTGCAGCGAGATGTTGGTACCCTGGATGATCATGCTGCACAGCAGCACGACGACGATCCCGTCGATCGCCACCGCGAGAGGTCTTTGCAGTTTGACGGGAACCAGCTGCGCGACGATTTCGGTGACGCGCATGTGAGCACCGCGCGCGCAGGCGGCGGCGCAGCCCAGGAAGGTCAGCCACAACAACAGGAATCCGACGACCTCAAGCGACCAGGCGAGATCGAAACCGGCCGTCCCGCGCAGCACGGCGTTGACGAAGACGATCACCACGATGGCCAGGCCGCCGATGGCCAACAGGCCATCGATTCCGGCGGAGAGATACCTGAGGGGTGCGGGATACCGCGCGCGATAGTCCATTGCGCTTCAATCTTTCCGATGCCACAGCCGCTGAGCTGGACTCATTTATTTCAACGACCGGAAAGAGGGGCGCTCCGGCACCGTCGCGACGGCCGGAAGCAGCCCCTCCCCCTTGGCAACCACCTCAGTGGCTGGGGAACTTCTCACGGATGGCCGCGGCTTCGGCGAGAACCTCGTCGACCGCGTCGCCGTAGACCCCGCGTGCCTTGTCGTAGACCGAGGCAACGGCATCACGGAAAGGCCCGATCTCCGGGGAGGTCACCGTGGCCCCACTGGCCTTCATCTCCTCCAGCTGTGCGTCGACCGACTTGCGCACCAGGTCGCGGCTGAAAGCGGAGGCTTCGTCCGCGGCTTTCTGAACGGCGGCCTTGTCAGCGTCGGAGAAACCCTGCCAGGTCTTCTCCGCGATGGTCAGCGGCAGCGGGCTGTAGACATGGCGGGTCAGGGTGATGTTCGGCGCCACCTCGTAGAACCGCAGGGAACGAATCGTGTCGACCGGATTCTCCTGGCCGTTCACCGTGCCCTGCTGGATGGCCAGATAGACGTCGGTGATGGGCATGACGACCGTCTGGAAACCGATCGCCTCCATGGTCCAGCGGATCATGTCGTTGGGGAAGACCCGCATCTTCTTGCCCGCGGCGTCGGCCGGCGAGTTCAGCGGCATGGTGGTGGTGAAGCTGCGGAACCCGGCCTCCCAGGTGGAAAGCACGCGGAAGCCCTTGGCCGGCAGCTCGTTGAAACGCGCCTGCAGCCAGTCCGAATTGTCGTAGAACTCCCAGCCCTGCTCGTAGCTGTCCACCAGGAAGGGCATGGCCGTCAGGTTGAGGGCCGGCAGGTGGGTCGCGTAGCTGCCGGTGGCCGAGACCGTGAAATCGATGCCGCCGAGCTGCAGCTGCTCGATGGCCTTGGGATCATTGGCGAGCTGGCCGGCCGGGAAGATGCGCACCTTGTAGCGCCCCTCGGTATAGGCTTCGACCTTCTCCGCGAAGACCTCGGCGGCGGCCTGGCGTGATCCGCCGGGGTTGTCGGTATGGCTGAACTTCAGGACCGTCGCGGCGCTGGCGCTGAACGGCGTCAGCAGGCTCGCACAGAGGAGCGCCGCGGCGGCGGCGCCGCAGGTTCGCCTCGATAGCAGTTCGAAGGACATCGTTTTCTCCCTTTGTCTCCCTTCGCGACGCAGGACGCGCCGCGCGATCGGCGCCCACCTCTTGATCGATGGTTGAACCGTGACGCGGACCGTGGATGCGATAATAAATGCATTTACGCATCTGTCAACGTATGCATTAATGACGCTCCGAAGCAGCCTCCGGAGGTGCCGTCGGGGCCGCCGGATGCTACTTTCCAGGCACATGTTTCAAGTTGATACGTAAGGACCGCCGCAATGAGCGTCCCCCACTACCGCATCGCCGTCATCAAGGGAGACGGAATCGGCAAGGATGTCACCGATGCCGCCCTGGCCGTGACGGAGGCCGCCCGCCAACGGGTCGGCGGGTTTGCCCTGGAGCTGCTGCCCATCCAGTCGGGCGCAAAGTATTTCGTGGAGACCGGCCGCGACATAGAGCCCGGCGGAGAGGAAGCGGCCGGCGAGGCGGACGCCATTTTCCTGGGGGCCATCGGCTGGCCGGACGTCCGCCACCCCGACGGTACCGAGATCTCGCCGCACCTGCGGCTACGGGAACGCTTTCAGCTCTACGCCGGCGTCCGGCCGGTCAGGGCCTATCCGAACACGCCGCGTCGCCTTGCCGACCCGCGTGCCGCCGAGATCGACCTGGTCGTGGTGCGGGAGTCGACCGAAGGCCTCTTCTACTCCGCCGCCGTTCACGGCCGCAGCCCCGTAGTGAACGACAACGAGGTTCAGGACATCCTGCGGATAACCCGGCCGACGACCGAGAAGCTGCACGACTTCGCCTTCAACCTGGCGCGCCGGCGCAAGGCGCGCGGCCGCCCGGGTCGGGTCACCTGCGTCGACAAGGCCAACGTCTTCACCTCCCTGGCCTTCTTCCGGCGCATCTTCGACGAGCGCCGCAAGGGCTTCCCGGACATCGAGGCGGGCTACAACTACGTCGACGCCCAGGCGCTGGATCTCGTGCGCCGCCCCTGGATCTTCGACGTCCTGGTCACCGAGAACATGTTCGGCGACATCCTTTCCGACCTCGCCGGCGGCCTGGTCGGCGGCATGGGCATGGCGGCCTGCGGCGAGATCGGCGAGGCGCACGGCCTGTTCCAGCCGGCCCACGGGTCGGCACCCGACATCGCCGGGCGCGACCTGGCCAACCCCATGGCGGCGATTCTAAGCGCGGCTCTCATGCTGGAATACCTGGCCGAGAAATCGGGAAACCAGGCCCTGGCGGACGCCGCCGCCGTCATCGACGAGGCGGTCCTCGACGGCTTTTCCGCCAACGAACTGCGGCCCTGCGAGTTTGGCGGCGACATGGGGACGCAGGCCGTGACAACCAAGCTCCTCGACCTCATCAGCACCGGCGTACAGGATCGCCGGGCTCTCTAACAAGCGGCAGTCTGCTGCCCGCTCCCTCATTCAGGAACTTTGCCATGCACGTCGTGACCGTCGTCTTCACCATACGGTCGGAACACCTTGAGGACTTCCGGGCCGCCATGGCGCGGCAGGCCGAGACCTCCCTGCGGGCGGAGCCCGGCTGCCGGCAGTTCGATGTCTGCTACGACCCCGCCGCGCCGACGACCTGTTTTCTTTACGAGATCTATCAGGACGAAAAGGCCTTCCGCGCACACCTCGCGACCTCGCACTTCAAGACCTTCGACGCCACTGTGGCGCCATGGGTCGCCTCGAAGCTCGTCCACACCTACGAGAGAGCCTGGCCGCTCTCCTAAGGTCCATCTTAAGGCGGCGTCTCAGACCGGGACGGCGCGCACCCTACTGTCCGGCTGTAGCGACGGCGACATCTCGCCCTGCGTGACGCTGAGCCCGGTAAAGGGATCCTGGGCGTAGTCGTCGAAGACCGCGAGTTCCGACGCCCAGGCGTGGTCCGGCAAAGTGGCCGCGACCTCCAGCGTCTGGGCCTGCATGAGCGTCGAGACAAAGGTCGTGCCGAAGCGGTAGGGAATGCCGGCGGCCTCGCAGAGATGGGCGGCGCGCTGCATGTTGCGCAGGCCACCTGCCTTGGGCGCCTTCAGGTTCACGATGTCGGCGGCGCCCATGTCCAGAATGCGCTTCACGCTGTCCAGCGAGCCGGCGGCCTCGTCCGCCTCGACCGGCACGCTGCTGGCCTGTCGTACGCTGCGCAGGCCTTCCAGGTCGCCCGCCGCGGTGGGCTGCTCAAAGATGGCGACGTTCAGTTCGGCCAGGACCTCCGCCAGTTGACAAGCTTCCTTGACGCCCAGTGCCTGGTTGGCGTCCACCACCAGGCCGATCGCCGGATCGAGCGCCCCGCGCACCGCCCTCAGGCGCTCCACGTCGCCCGCCTCCCCGTTCACCTTCACCTTGATGTGGCGGTAGCCGTCCGCGACGAAACCGGCGGCGACACGTGCCATTTCGCCCGGCTCCTTGATCGGCACCATGCGCGCCTGGGCGATACGGCGGTGGACGACGCCGCCGAAGAGCGCCGCCAGCGGCACGTCCAGCGTCACCGCCATCAGCTCATGCAGGGCCGCATCCAGGCCGCAGAGAACGAAGGTGGGAATCTGGCGCAGGGCTTCCAGGTCGGCCAGGATTCCGGCCACTTCCACGACGTCGCGCCCCTCGACCTTCGGCCAGGCGGCCTCCAGGCATTCGCGCGCCGAGGTCGCGGTCAGCCCGCTGCCGCGCGGCAGCGTCACGATCCCGCGACCTTGCCGTCCCTCGCTCGAGCCGAGGATGATCACCAGGCCTTCGATGGCGGAGAACACGCCGCCGGCCGACCGCCAGGTCGGGTCCTTCATGCGCAGGGCATAGTCCGCGCAGCGGAAGGAGACGATATCAGGCATCGGCGACCCTGGACCTGGGAATGAATGGCGACAAGCCGGTGCGTGTGGTCTTGCCGTTCAGCGGGCGCTGCAGAACCTCCTCGCAGAAGGCCGCCGCCTCGACCAGGCGGTCACAGTCGATCCCGGTGTCGATCCCCATGGCTTCGAAAAGATTCACCAGGTCCTCGGTCGCGACATTGCCGGTCACGCCGCCGCCGTACTTCACCTTCGCCGGGTGCCCGCCGACGCCGCCAAAGGAACAGTCGAAGTGACGGCAGCCCGCCTCGTAGGCCGCCACATAGTTGGCGATCCCGGCGCCGCGGGTGTCGTGAAAGTGGGCGATGGCGGTGACGTCCGGCACCTCTGCGGCGACCCGGCGGAACAGCCGGGCGACGCTTTGCGGCGTGGCCAACCCGGTGGTGTCTCCCAGGCTGACATGGGCGACACCCAGTTCGGCGAAACGCGCCAGATCCTCGATCACCACCCCCTCGTCGACGGCGCCCTCGAAGGGGCAGCCGAAGACCACGGAAAGCGAGCCGATGATGCGGTAGCGCTGGCCGGCCGCCGCCACCATGGCGGAGATCCTCTCCCATTGCTCGGCCTTGCTGGCGCGCAGGTTCCTCTGGCTGTGGGATTCACTGGCCGAGGCCAGCAGGCTGATTTCGTTGGCCCCCTTGCCGGCATCGCGGTCGGCGTTGGCGCGTTCCACCGCGCGCAGGTTGGCACAGGTCGCCTTGTACCAGACGCCCTCACCCCGCGCGATCCCGGCCAGCACCTCGCGCGCGTCGGCGAACTGCGGCACCACCTTCGGATTGGAATAGGACGTCGCCTCGATGCGCTGGAAGCCCATCGCGGTGAAGCGATCGATCAGGGCGATCTTGGTCCCCGTCGGGATGAATGCCGGCTCGTTCTGCAGGCCATCGCGCGCGAAGCATTCGTTGAGCACCACCTCCGCCATGTCAGCCTCCCACGCCCGCGCCGGCGAGCTCGAATCGCGCGATGGCGTAGTCGCGCAGCTTGTTCTTCTGCACCTTGGAGCTGCCGGTCATGCCGATGGCCTCGAAGGACTCCACAATGTCCAGGTAGCGCGGCACCTTGAAGTTGGCGCAGCGCTGACGGCAGAAGGCGATGAGTTCCTCCGGTACCGCGCGCTGGCCCTCGCGCAGGGCGACGAAGGCCGCCGGCACCTCGCCCAGGCGTGCATCGGGGACGCCGACCACCTGGGCGAAGGCCACCGCCGGGTGCTTTTGCAGCAGGGTCTCAACTTCCATCGGCGCGACATTCTCGCCGCCGACCCGGAAAACGTCCTTCAGGCGGCCGACAAACTGGAAGCGGCCATCTTCGTTCAACCGTCCCAGGTCACCGGTGCGCAGCCAGCCCTCCCCGTCCAGCACGGCGGCGGTCTCCTCAGGGCGCCTGTAGTAGCCCTTCATGACGCTCCAGCCGCGCACACAGAGCTCACCGGTCTCCCCGGCCGGCAGCGGCCTGCCATCCTGGGGATCGCGAATCTGCAGTTCCATGCCGGGATGCGGCAGCCCCAGGCCTGAGGCGCGCAGTTCCAGCGAGTCCTCGTGATGGGAGATGACGACGTTGGGCGCGGCCTCCGAGAGGCCGTAGGCATTGACCATCTCGACCGAGCCCATTTCCCGTTCGATGCGCCGCATGGTCTCATCGCTGGCCGCGGCCCAGCCGCCGCGCAGCATCAGGCGGCGGGTCGGCAGCGAAGGATGCGCCAGCATCATGGCGAACATGGTCTCGTTGCCGGAGGTCAGGGTACAGCGCTTGCGCTCCAGGATATCCAGCGCCTCGCCCGGCTCGAAGGTCGCCGAGGTCACGAGGCAGGCACCGGACACCAGCGCCACCAGCAGCGACAGCGTCGTGCCGGCCACGTGATAGAAGGGCCGCGGCGAATAGTAGCGATCGCTCGGCCGCACGCCGATGCGCTCCGCCACGGCCTTTGCATTGCCGAGCATGGCCGCGTGCGTCAGCTGTACGCCCTTGGGAAAGGAGGTGGTGCCGGAGGTGAACTGGATCAGCAGGATGTCGTCAGG
>ENA-ORCZ01000413-ORCZ01000413.1-marine-metagenome-genome-assembly--contig:-NODE-413-length-19745-cov-2.854179_pt1 | contig 19745 bp, 18 predicted proteins | sample MGYA00237785_ERZ508519 | MGnify/ENA primary metagenome ERZ508519 (study PRJEB26189, sample SAMN06268790) | marine metagenome | isolation source: Bioluminescent Bay, La Paraguera, Puerto Rico | place...
CGCCTTAACGGAAAGCGCCCCTACTCCGCGACGTCGCGGTCCAGTCCACCCTGGCCGCCACCTTCTCCTGGGCCCTCTCCCTGGTCGAGGGGCGCCTGCCCCAGCGGGATATGGCAGGTCACCGTCGTGCCGCCGCCGACGCGGGAATCGAGCTCTACCCGGCCGCCGTGCAGCTCGATGAGGCTCTTTACCAGCGAGAGGCCGAGGCCGGCACCGCTGTGGCGGGTTTCCAGCGAGCCGCGCTCGAACTTGCCGAAGACACGTTCGCGGTCTTCCTCTGGGATGCCGATACCGGTGTCGGAGACCACCAGCAACACCTCACCCGACGACCGCTCGGCGGCGATCCTCACCACGCCGCCTTCCTTGGTGAACTTCAGAGCGTTGGATAGCAGGTTGAAGAGTGCCTGGCGCAGACGACGGCCGTCGGCCATCAGTTCGCCCGCATCCTCGTTGCAGTCGAGCCGCAGGTCGATGTTGCGGCTGTGCGCGCGTTCACGCCCGAGAGTGAAAATTGATTCAAGCAGAGAGTGTACATTCGTCGGCTGCAGGTCGAGCTGCAGGTAGCCGGCCTCGATGGAGGCCAGGTCGAGAATGTCGTTGATCAGCGCGATCAGCTGCTGCGAAGACTGCACGATGGCATGGCTGTATTCCAGCTGCCGTTCGTTCAGCTCTCCGAAGAACTGGTTCTCCAGCACCTCGGCAAAGCCGATAATGGCGTTCAGCGGCGTGCGCAACTCGTAGGAGATGTTGGCGATGAATTCCGACTTCAGCCGATCGGCGGTCTCCAGCGCCTCGTTGCGCTCGATCAGCGCACGCTCGACCCGCAGGGTGTCGGTCACGTCGACATAACTGAACAGCACGCCGCCGTCGGGCAGCGGGACCTGCACCCAGTCGATGGCAGTGCCGTCGGTGCGTTCGATACGGCCGCTGCGCGCGTCAGGGTCGGTGGTGCGCGCGATTATTTGCTCGGCGTAGCTCCCCCACTCGTCATCACGGACCGCGAATAGGTTCCGCGCCTTGCCGAGGATGTCGCGCACGTGCGGTTCGCCGCGCAGGAACTCCGGGTCCAGGTGCCACATCTGACAGAGACCCGGATTGAACAACTTCAGTCGCCCGTCGGCGCCATAGACCGCGACGCCTTCATAGAGGTTGTCAATGGTCTCGCGTTGCACCTCGGTCAAGGTGTTATAGCTGCGCTCCAACGCCAGGCGGTCGGTGACGTCCTCGTAGGACAGCAGAATACCGCCGAAGGGGTGTGGCGTGACCACCATGCGCAGCGTGCTGCCGTCGGGCAGGTGGACCAGTTCCTCTTCCTGGGCGATGAGGGTGGCGTATTTCTGCAGGACCTCCCGCTTGTAGGCTGGGAAGTTCGGATACTCCGGGAAGCGCCGCCGCTCGCGCAGCGCCTCGAGAACATCGCCCAGGTGCGGCTGGCCTTGGAGGAAGTCCTCGTCCAGCTCCCACAGCCGCGCGTAGGCGGTATTGAAAAACATGAGGTGCAGATCGCGCCCGTAGATGGCGATCGCGGTGGAGAGGTTCTCCAGCATCTCCGACTGGACCCGGATGTGACGCCCGAGCTCGGCCTGCACTTCCTCAAGCTGGGTACGGTCGAAAGCCAGGCCCAGGGTGCCAGCCTTGCCGAAGGGAAGCTCGAAGACCTCCAGCAGATGGCGCGCTCCCTCCATCACCACATGGTGGGCCTCGCTGCAGGCTTCACCCGCCTCGCGGGCCCGAGCCGCCAGCGCCTGCGCCGCCGCCGCCTTGGAACGGCCGAGCAACTCAGCGCCCTCATCAATGGCCGCCTGCCGGTCGCTGTCGACCGCCTGGGCGTAGAAACGGTTGCAGTCGACGAGCTTGCCTTCGCCGTCGCGCAGCCACAGTGCCATGGGCAGGTTGTCGAGAACGGCCCGCAGGTGCTTCGCCTCCGCGCGCAGTGCGGCTTCCTGGCGGGCTGCCGCGGAACGGTCCTCCAGCCAGATTGCCGCCTCGCCGGGGGCGCCACGCCGGCCGTGCAATGCCAGCAGCCGGCTGCCGTCCTTGAGGCGCGCGTCGAGGTCGAAAGCCTCGCCGCCGCGCTCCAACTCGCCGAGGGCTGGCTCAAGCCGCTCGCGCGAGGCAGCGTCGAGGGCGTCAAGAAGCTGCGATGCACTGACCGGGCCATCCACCGACAGCTTCAGCAGGGCCGCAGCCTCGGGCGCCGGCGCCCCGCCGCCATCAGGCGCGAGGACAATCTGGGGCCAGGGCGCGGCGGCCAGCCGCGCGGCCAAGGTCTCCGCCCGGCTTTCCGCCGCCAGGGTCTCGGCCTGGCTGTCTTCCAGGGATTTGCGGGAGGTCGAGATCTGCCGCAGGCTGAAGCCCAGGGCAACCAGGGAGAGCAGCAGAAGCAAGGGCCAGAGCAGCCCGCCTGCCTCAATCATCCGGTCCTCCGCAGCGCGCGGCCAGGTGGACCGCGGAACAGGCCAAGCGGCGCGCCTCCGCCTCCGCCTGCGCGAAGACCGGCATCATCCTGCCCCGCCGGCCAGGCCGGCGCTCTGTCGAGGCCCCTCTCACGAAGCCGGAGTCTAAGCTGAAGCCGCCCAGGCAGCAAGCAGCGGGACAGCAAGCCGGGGGAGGCGGCGCGGTGATCCGAAACCACCGCCCTGCCTCGCCCGTCTCAGCAATCGGCCTCAGTAGCGGTAGTGTTCCGGCTTGAAGGGGCCCTCGACGGTCACGCCGATGTACTCGGCCTGCTTCTGGCTCAGCTTTGTCAGCTGGGCGCCGACCTTCTCCAGGTGCAGGGCCGCGACCTTCTCGTCCAGGTGCTTGGGCAGCACGGCGACGGTTTTGCCGTACTTCTCCGCATTGGCCCAGAGCTCCATCTGCGCCAGCACCTGGTTGGTGAAGGAGGCGCTCATGACGAAGCTGGGGTGGCCGGTGGCGACACCCAGGTTCACCAGGCGACCCTCGGCCAGCAGGATAATCTTCTTGCCGTCGGGGAACTCGATCTGGTCGACCTGCGGCTTGATGTTGTCCCACTTGAAGTTGCGCAGCGCGCCGACCTGGATCTCGGAATCGAAGTGCCCGATGTTGCAGACGATGGCCCGGTCCTTCATGGCGCGCATGTGGTCGACGGTAATGACATCGACGTTGCCGGTTGCGGTGACGAAGATGTCAGCCTGCGGCGCCGCCTCCTCCATGGTCACCACCTCGTAGCCCTCCATGGCGGCCTGCAGGGCGCAGATCGGGTCGGCTTCGGTGACCAGCACGCGGCAGCCGGCGCTGCGCAGGGATTCGGCCGAGCCCTTGCCAACGTCACCGAAGCCGGCGACCGTGGCGACCTTGCCGGCCATCATCACGTCGGTGCCGCGGCGGATGGCGTCGACCAGGCTCTCGCGGCAACCATACTTGTTGTCGAACTTCGATTTGGTGACCGAGTCGTTCACGTTGATGGCGGGGAACAGCAGGGTGCCGGCCTTCTGCATCTCGTAGAGGCGATGCACACCGGTGGTGGTCTCCTCGGTCACGCCGCGGATCGCCTTGCCCAGTTCGGAGTACCAGCCGGGCTTCTCAGCGACGCGCTTTTTGATGGCGGCGAAGAGCGCCTCCTCCTCGTCGTTGGTCGGCTTGGCGACCACGGAGAGATCCTTCTCCGCCTTCATGCCGAGGTGGATCAGCAGGGTCGCGTCACCACCGTCGTCGAGGATCATGTTCGGCGTGCCGCCGTCATGCCATTCGAAGATGCGGTGGGTGAACTCCCAGTAGTCCTCCAGGCTCTCGCCCTTGAAGGCGAAGACCGGGGTGCCGGTGGCGGCGATGGCAGCGGCGGCGTGATCCTGGGTCGAGAAGACGTTGCAGGAGGCCCAGCGCACCTCGGCGCCCAGGGCCTGCAGGGTCTCGATCAGGCAGGCCGTCTGGATCGTCATGTGCAACGAGCCGGCGATGCGCGCGCCCTTCAGGGGCTTCGACTGACCGTACTCCTCGCGCAGGGCCATGAGGCCCGGCATCTCCGTCTCGGCGATGTCCAGTTCCTTGCGGCCCCAGTCGGCCAGGGAGATATCCGCCACCACGTAATCGGTGAATTCGGCCATGCTGTCCTTCCTACGTCCGGGTGCGGCCGGGTTCCGGCCGGATGCCGGCCCCCTACCAAAGGAGATGCCCAGGGGAAATCCCAGGGGGCCGCGTCAAGAATCGAGCGGCTCATGTATCAGCCTGCGCGCCAACCCGCAAGGGCGCGGAGGAGAGAAGGCCGGGCTTCTAGTTCGCGGTCTCGTTGAAATCGTCGAGCAGGGTGGCGATGCGCCCGCTGTCGACCTGCTCCATGATCATCATGGCCCGGCGCCCGGCGGCGTGCATATCCATGGAGAGGATCCGGTTCTTGACCCGGGGGATGGCCTTGGCCGTCATCGACAGCTCGCGCACCCCAAGCCCGATCAGCAGCGCCGTAAAGCGCGGGTCACCGGCGATTTCGCCGCAGACCGAGACCGGAATGCGCGCCCTCAGCGCCGCCTCCACGGTGAACTGGATCAGCCGCAGCACGGCCGGGTGGAGGGGGTTGAAGAGGTGGGCCACCTGTTCCTCGCCGCGGTCGATGGCCAGGGTGTACATGGTGAGGTCGTTGGTGCCGATGGCGAAGAAATCCGCGGCCTGGGCCAGGGAATCCGCCGCTAGGGCGGCCCCGGGCACCTCGATCATCACCCCCAGCGGCGGCAGCGGATCGGCAATGTCGACGCCGCGCCGGCTCAGGCGCCGGGCGGTCTTTTCCAGCTCCTTGCGCACCGCCCGGATCTCCCCCGGGGTAGTGATCATCGGCAGCAGGATGCGCAGGGGGCCGTGGGCCCCGGCGCGGAGCATTGCGGCGAGCTGCGGGCGCAGCAGCTTGGGCTCCTTCAGAGACAGACGGATGGCCCGCAGGCCGAGCGCCGGGTTGGCCGCCTCGCCGAGATGCTCGCCCAGCGAGGAAGCGAGCTTTTCGCCCCCTATGTCGAGGGTGCGCACGGTGACGGGGCGCCCTTTCATGGCCCGCACGATCTCCGCCAGGGCCGCGTACTGCTCCTCTTCGTCCGGCAGGTCCTTGCGGTTCATGTACATGAATTCGGTGCGCAGCAGGCCGACGCCCTCGGCGCCGGTTTCGGTCGACTGCTCCAGCTCGCGCGGCAGCTCCAGGTTCACCTGCAGGGTGACCCGCTGGCCGTCACGGGTCTGCGCCGCCACGTCACGCAGGCGCGCCAGGGCGCGGGCCTCGCGGGCCATGTCCTTGAGGCGCCGTTCGTAGCCCGCAAGGCGCCTGGCCGTGGGGTTGACGATGACCAGGCCGTTGCTGCCGTCGATGATCAGCCGATCGCCGGAGCGCACCGTGGGCAGCAGGTCCGGCACGCCGACCACCGCCGGCAACCCCAGCGAGCGGGCCATGATCGCCGTGTGGCCTTCGGCGCCACCCAGTACGCAGGCGAAGCCGCCGATCTCCCGCGGGTCCATCAGGGCGGTGTCGGCGGGCGAGATCTCCTCGGCGATGACGACGCTGCCCTTCTCCAGACCACCGAAGCCGTGATAGGCCTCGTCGGTGAGGCAGCGCAGGATGCGGTGGCCGACCTCGCGCACGTCCTCTGCGCGGGCCGAGAGGTAGCTGTCCTCCATGGCCTCGAATTCCTGGGCGATGGCGGAGATCTCCGCCATCACCGCGGCCTCCGCGTTGCGCCGGTCGCCCTCGATGCGGCGTTCGATGCCGCCGACCAGGCGGCTGGAGTTCAGCATCTGCTGGTGGGCTTCCAGCAGATAGCCCAGCTCCTCGGCCGCCAGCCCATGGATTCCCAGGGCCTTCGCCTTCAGCTTGCCGACCTGGCGCACGGCCTTGGCCACCGCCTCGGCGAGGCGGGCCTTCTCCGCCTTCACGCGGCCGGCAGGGATCTGGAACTCGGGGACCTGAAGGTCGCCGGCCTCGCGCACGTGGGCCGGCCCGATGGCCACGCCCGGCGCGACGCCCAAGCCTTCGAGTACCAGTTCCTCCTTACGCTTCTTGCTCTTCTTATCCGTCTTCATCGAACTTGCCGGCGACCAGCGCCGCGAGCGCCTCGACGGCTGCCTCGGCGGCCGGGCCGGTGGCCTCCACGTCGATTTCGCAGCCGGGTCCCGCGGCCAGCATCATCAGACCCATGATAGAGCAGCCCGAGACGCGGGTGTCGCCTTTCACCACGGTGATCTGCGCGTCATAGCTTTCTGCCAGCTTCACGAACTTCGCGGCGGCGCGGGCATGCAGACCCTTCTGATTGCAGATGGTCAGGCGGCGCTGCACGCTGCCCTGCGGTCGGGCCGCGTCGGCCGGGGAGTCTTCCAGCTTTCCGGTCATGTCCCGCCCGTCATTCCTTGTCCGCGTCGAGCAGTTGCGAGGCCACGTTGATGTACTTGCGCCCGGCGAGTTGGGCCTGGGTTACCGCTTCCGCCAGGGTGGCGGTGCTGCGCAGGCCGGTCAGCTTGATCAGCATGGGCAGGTTGATGCCGGCGATCACCTCGACCTGCCCCTTGTCGAGGACGGAGATCGCCAGGTTGGACGGCGTGCCGCCGAACATGTCGGTCAGCAGCACCACGCCATCACCCTCGTCCGCCTTTTCCACCGCGTCGATGATGTCCTGACGTCGCTGCTCCATGTCGTCTTCCGGCCCGATGCAGATCGCCGTCACGTTTTCCTGCGGTCCGACGACGTGCTCCAGGGCTTCGACGAACTCTACGGCGAGCCGCCCATGGGTTACCAAGACGAGACCGATCATCCCTTGCTCCCTGCCCGCCACCGCAAAACCCCGGCCTGTTGCCGGGGCTGCGCTGGTCTTGCTTCTTGTGCCGCCATGATAAGGAACCAATCGACGCCCGGGGTCAACTCCTCCGCCTGCGCGCGTAACGACCTCTCCGCGAAACCTATGGTTGGGGCTCCTTGCGCGCCGGTTCGCGGGCGATGTCGCGGTGCGCCAGATGGACCTGGCGGCCCTCGGCACCGATCCAGGCGGCCAGCCGCTCCGCCACGAAGACAGAGCGATGCCGCCCGCCGGTGCAGCCCACGGCGATCGTCAGGTAGCTCTTGCCCTCGCGCTCATAGCGCGGCAGCAGGCCGCCCAGCATGGCCGTCAGCTGCTCGAAAAAGGGCCGAAACCCCGGATCGCGCTCGACGTAGGCGGCGACCGCCGCATCGCGTCCACTGAAGGGCTTCAGCTCGGGATCGTAGTGGGGATTGGCCAGGAAGCGCACGTCGAAGACCAGATCCGCCTCGCGCGGCAGGCCCTGGCGGAAGGAGAAGGAGGTGACGAAGACCGACATACCGAGCGTGCCCTCCAGCCCGAAGCGGCCGAGCAGCTGCTGGCGCAGGTCCGCCGGCGTCAGATAGGAGGAATCGATCATCATGTCCGCCCGCTCGCGCAGCGGCGCCACCAATCGGCGCTCGACGGCGATCCCGTCGGCCACCGGGCGGCCCTGGGCCAGCGGATGGCGTCGCCTCGTCTCGGTGAAGCGGCGGCCCAGCACCTCGTCATCGCAGTCGAAAAACAACAGTGTGATGGCGAAGCGCGGATTGGCCGCCAGGCGGTCGAGCTGTTCCAGCACCGGTCCGACGGCGAAGTCGCGGTTGCGGATGTCGACTCCGACCGCGATGGGCCGCTGCAGGCCAACTTCGTTCACCACTTCGTCCAGCAGGCTGAGCGGCAGGTTGTCGATGGCTTCATAGCCTTCGTCTTCCAGCACGCGCAGGGCCGTCGATCGGCCGGCGCCGGACATGCCGGTCACCAGGACCAGCCGCGTCGGCCGCGTCGGCGTGCCCCTGCCTTCACTCGTGTCTTCGCTCGAGGCACCTGCACCTGCGGTCCCTTGCTTCGCCGACGCCTGTATCGCAGTCATGAGTTCGTCGCCCGTCGCTCTGCCAGACCGGAAGGTCTCCCCTCGAGGAGAAGAATCGTCCCTTGCGGCGCGCATTATAAGCGTCGCGGCCTGACGCAAGGCAAGGCGCAGCTTCTCCGGCGCGGAAATCCGCGCCGGATCCAGATCGATGCGGTGCAGGCGGACCCCCGCGAGTTCCTCGCAAGTCTCTTCCGGCAGGCGCTCGATCTCGCTTGCGGGCTTCAGGTCGGCGACGAGAGCGACCGGCACACCGGCGCGGTGGGGCAGCTCAACGATGCCAAGACCCCGCACCTCCAACTTGCCGGCGATACTGGCCGGCGGCGTGGCCACCAGCCGCCCGGCCTTGGCCTCCAGGCGGGTCTGGTCGTCGCTCACCAGGGTGGCGCCGCGGTCGATGAGGCGCAGCGCGAGGTCGGACTTGCCGGCCCCCGGCGGCCCGCGCAGCAGCACCGCCCAGACCCCTGCCTCAGGATCATTCAGCGCGACACAGGTGGCATGGATCAGTTCGGATGTGAAAGCGTCCTCCATCGCCGCGGCCTATTCGGCCGGCAGCCGGACGACGAAGCAGGCACCGCAGACGGCACCGTCCGGCCCGCAGCGGTTCTCCGCCTTAATGGTGCCGCCGTGCGCCTCGACAATCTGCTTGGAGATGGAAAGCCCGAGGCCCGAGTGGGTACCGAACTTCTCGCCGGCCGGCCGTTCGGTATAGAAACGCTGGAACACCGCTTCCAGCTTGCCCTGGGGAATGCCGGGGCCTTCGTCAGAGACCGAGACCACCACCTCGTCGCCCTGGCGTTGCGCCGAGAGCCGAATGGTGCCGTTCGGCGGCGAGAAGGTGATGGCGTTGCTGATCAGGTTGCGGAACACCTGTCCCAGGCGCCCTTCGATGCCCGGCACCGAGAGATCCTGATGATCCAGCACATCCAACAGAAAACGTGGCGCGTCGTCACGTTCGACGGCTTCCTGCACCGCGACAAGGGCGGAAAGCAGCGCGGCGACATCCACCGCTTCGGTCTCCGCGCGCGACAGTTCGGCGTCCAGACGCGAGGCATCGGAGATATCGCTGATCAGGCGGTCGAGACGGTGCACGTCATCCAGGATGATGGACATCAGCTTCTTCTGCTGGTCCGGGTCCTCGACGCGCGCCACGGTTTCCACGGCGCTGCGCAGCGAGGTCAGCGGGTTCTTGATCTCGTGCGCCACGTCCGCGGCGAAGGCTTCGATGGCGTCGAGACGCGCCCACAGTGCGTCGGTCATCGCGCGCAGCGAATCGGAGAGGTCGCCGATCTCGTCGCCACGACGCGAGAAGTCGGGAATCTCGAACTGTCGCCCTTTGCCGGAGCGCACCTGGTCGGCGGCCTGCGCCAGACGGCGGATCGGTCGCGCGATGGTGCCGGCGAGGTAGAAGGACAGCAGCACGGTAACGGCGAAGGCGACGCCGCAGACAATGAGGATGTCGCGACGCCGGTCATCCACCGCCGCGTCGACCACGGCGCCGTCCTTGGACAGCATCAGTGCGCCCAGTACCTGGCGGTAGCGCTGCACCGGCACGGCAACGGAGAGGACCAACCGGCCCTGGCGGTCGACACGCACCATGCCCGGGCTCTGTCCGCCGAGCGCCCCCAGCACCTCCGCGTAGTCCGCCGCCTTCTGTTCGCGCGCTTCGCGGTAGAGCGGGAAGTTGTCCTTACCCGGCAGGTATTGGGTAACGAGGTTCAGGAGGCGCCGCAGCAGGCCCAGGCCGCCTTCACGCTCCGGTGGCAACTCCTGGATCTGCACCTGCCCGCCCGGCCCGCCCAGCACGAAGCTGTCCGCCAGGATCTCGCCGGAGCGCGCGAAAATGCGCGCCCGCACGCCGGTGTCGACCAGCAGCACGCGCATCAGGTTGCGCGTCACTTCGGGCAGCAGACGCTCGTCGCCGACCTGAGTGGCGACTACGGCGGTGGAGCCCAGCGACAGAGAAAAGGCGCGGCCCTGGATGCGCAGCGAATCGATTTCCGCAGCGATCAGACTGTCGCGATACTGGTCGAGGTGCATGAGGCCAAGAACGGGGATCAGCAGCACCAGGACGTTGATGGTGAGAATGCGGCGGGTCAAAGGTGAGCGCCAGCCGCGCGGCCGGCGCTTGGCGGGTCGCTGGGACGCCGTCTCGCCGCCCTGCGCCGCGGCATCCTCGCGCCTGCCGCGGCGCCTGTCCCGCGCTCCACCCTCAGCGCCGCCGGTCTTGCCGGTGTGGCGCGGCAGCACACGGCCGCGGTGGCTGTCCAGGGTCATGGAGCGCCCGCCTTCAAGAGGCGGCCCCTAGGCTTCCCGGTAACGATAGCCGACACCATACAGCGTCTCGATCTGCTGGAAGCTGTCGTCGATATCGCGGAATTTCTTGCGAAGGCGCTTGATATGGCTGTCGATAGTGCGGTCGTCCACGTAGACAGACTCGCCGTAGGCTGCGTCCATCAGCTGATCGCGGTTTTTTACGTGGCCGGGACGCTGGGCCAGCGCTTTCAGGATCAGGAACTCGGTGACCGTCAGGTTGATCCGCTCGCCCTTCCAGGAGCAGAGATGGCGCGCAGGATCGAGTGTCAGCTCGCCGCGTACCAGCGGCGCTTCCAGCGCCTCGCCGCCGGCCATGGCCTCCTCGCCGCCCTTCTCCCGCCGCAGCAGCGCCCGTATGCGCTCGATCAAGAGGCGCTGCGAGAACGGCTTGGTGATGTAATCGTCGGCGCCCATGCGCAGGCCCAGCACCTCGTCGATCTCGTCGTCCTTGGAGGTGAGGAAGATGATCGGCAGGTTGGACGACTTGCGCAGATGGCCAAGCAGTTCCATGCCGTCCATGCGCGGCATCTTGATATCGAGCACCGCGAGGTCGACGGGGTTTGTCGAGATTCCGCGCAGCGCCTCGGCGCCGTCGTTGTAGGTGCGAACCTTGAAGCCTTCGGCCTCCAGGGCAATGGAGACCGAGGTCAGGATGTTGCGGTCGTCATCGACCAGGGCAATGGTGTCCTGCATGGGCGTAGACTTTGGCGATCCCCTCTCATTAGACCAGATTGCAGCGGAAAATGCCCGTTTTCCGAGCGCTGGCGGCCCCTCGGCCCCCGCAAGGCGGAGCTCTGCGATGCCGGCCAGTCTCGCGCCGGCACCCTATACAGAGGCCGGGCGGGGCGGCAAGCCGCCTTTCCCCTGCAAGCGTGCCTCCCTGGAGCAGCGGCGGTGTGCCGTCCAGGCCAGGGTGCCACGGCGACGGCGAGCCTGGGCGGCGACTGTGGCCTTTTTGCGGCATTTTCTGGATAGATGGGGAGTCCCAAACGGCCTGAAAAGGCCTGACGCCGGCGCGATTGCCGGCGTGCCGACAGGCCGGCCCGCGTCGCTTCAGCCGGCCTGGCTGCGCAGCGGGGCGGCCGAGTCTTCGCGCAGCAGACGCCCGGCCGGGAAGAACAGGCGGACCCGCGTGCCCTGGCCCGGCGCACTCTGCAGGCCGATGCGTCCGCCGTGCAGTTCCACCAGGGACTTGACCAGGGGCAGGCCCAGGCCGGTGCCCTCGTAGCGGCGGTTGAGCGCGCTCTCGGCCTGGACGAAGGGCTCGAAAATGCGCTGGTGGTCCTCCGTCGCGATGCCGATCCCGCTGTCGCTGACCGAGAGCTCCAGTTCGTCCCCCGCTGGCGCCAGGCTGACCACGACCTTGCCGCCAGGTTCGGTGAACTTCAGCGCGTTGGCGACCAGGTTCAGCAGGATCTGCTTGAGCGCCCGTTCATCGCCCAACAGGTGCGGCAGATCTTCGGGCAGGTCAAGCTGCAGGGAGAGGCCGCCGTCGCGCACCTTGGCCTCCAGCAGCTTGGCGGTACGGCGGATCAGTTCGGCAACATCGATGGCGCTCTCACTCAGGGCCGCCTGGCCGGCCTCGACCCGCGAGAGATCGAGGATGTCATTGATCACGGCCAGCAGGTGCTCGCCGCTTTCGCGGATGTGACCGACATATTCCTTCACCTTATCGGTATCGTCGCGCTCCTGCGCCTGATGCTCCAGCAACTGCGAGAAGCCGATAATGGCGTTCAGCGGTGTGCGCAGTTCGTGGCTCATGGTCGCCAGAAAGGCAGATTTCGCCTGATTCGCAGCTTCAGCGCCCTGTTTAGCCTGCATCAGCGCGGATTCGGCTTTCTTGCTTTCGGTGATATCCTGGGTGGTGCCAATCAGGCGGACGGGCCGCCCGGCTTGGTCGCGCACCACCTCCGCCAGCTCGCTGACATGCAACACGGTGCCATCGGGATGGACGACCCGGTGTTCAACGGCGAAATAGTCCGACTGCGCCACATCCTCCATGGCCTCCTCCACCGCCTGCCTGTCGTCGGGGTGCACCCGGGTGAAGAAGGCGTCGTAGGTTGCCTCGACCTCACCCGGCCGGTAGCCAAGGATGCGGTATTCCTCGTCGGACCAGACGGAATCGTGCAGGCGCAGGTCGTTTTCCCAGCTGCCGATCTTGGCGATGCGCTGGGCCTCCACCAGACGGCTGCGGCTCTGCTGCAGGTCGGCTTCGGCGCGCTTGCGCACGACCATCCCCGCCAGCACGTCGGCGACCGCGCGCAGATGGTCGACCTCCGACTCATCGCGTTCATGGCCATCCGGCAGGGAGAGAAGAAGAACGCCCAGGACATTGCCGCTGGAGAGAATCGGGACCGCATAGTGCCCGTGCGGCCCCATTCCGTCGAAGTGGTTGTCGTGGCGCTCATCGACGTGCGCCGCATGAACGATGTTGGCACTCTGGGCCGCCCGGCCACAGAGGCACTGCCCGAGGGCGACACGCGAACACATCGATCGCAAAGCGTCCGGGAAGTCCCTCTCCACGACAAGCCGCAGCTCCCCTTCCTCCATCAGGAAGATGCCGCCGTTCTGCCGCAGCGACAGCCAGGGCGCCTCGATGATAATGTCCAGCGCCGCAGCGAACTGCTCGTCCAGTGGTTTGGCCGCAAGCGAGACCTGAAGAAGCTGATTGAGCGTGGCGAGGTGTTCGCGGCTTTGCTCGTGCCTTTCTTCGGCCGCCTGGGCGAGGCTCCGCTGACGCCCGGCGACGACCAGCAGCAGACCGACCGCCGCGGTCATGGAAAGGGCCTGCGCGAGCAGGAAGCCGTAGGGAGCGAACCACTCGACGGGCCTGAGCCAGGGGAAGTCGAACTTGTGCAGGCCCCAGGCGATCAGCGTCACGCCCACGATCCTGTCGACCGCCAGGGCCTCGGCATGGCGCGTCCGCAGCAGGGCCAGGCCGGCGAGAACCAGCGCCGCACAGGAGAGGGTATAGAGCGGAACCGTGCGCAGCAGAAAATCGTCGATGATAAAGGACGTGAAGGCGGACCAGAGGACGGCGGCGGCGATCACATTGCACATCACGACCAGCGGCACCGCACCGCCGACGAAGCGCAGGGTGCCGGCGGCGATCAGCAGCACGGCGATGACCTGCAGGCTCTCTGAGAAGAAGGTAAGAAAAGCGGGATCCAAGTCGCCGCCGACCAGATAGGCGGCCAGGCGCGCCGCCTGGAAGCCGAAGCCGGCCACCCAGTAGCCTACCCCCGGGGGTGCCCCGGGCATCGCCCGCAGATAGGCCAGGGCAGCAAACAGGACGCAGGTGCCGATCAGGGAGCCCCAGATCGATCCCGCAACCGTAAATGCGATCATAAGGATTCAGGCATCAAGGCTGAGCCATGCTTCTTTCAGTGGGACGCGTCAACTGGAGGTACCATTTCCATGGTTAAGTCCGGCTTAACCTGACCGCCCGGTTCATGGGCAGACCCAAGCCTGTCGACGCGACCGTTGGTCCTGGCCCGCTTGCCGGCGCTTCGTCCCGCCGGCGAGCTCGCGCCGCCGGTGTGGCGCTGGCCGCCCGTGGCAGCCCAGGCGTTCGTTTTGTGCGTATATCGACAATTGAGAAAGTTAGAATTCGTCTTATAGTTGCCATTTACTTGACAAATGGGTCGGACGTGAGAATTTAGACCTCTCCCGGCCGCCCGCTCCGGCGCAGTGGGTCCAGCCAATTCGGTTCTTTCCGGTTCATGGCAGGCGAATGGCTCTCGAGGACTATCAGTTGCGCCCGAATGGGGCGATGCTCAAGCGCTGCGCAACGCGTGAGTTTCTCGACGTCTGCCCGGCACGCATCGCCGAGATCTTCCACTACTGGGATAGTCTGCGCGGCGACCGCGGGATGCCCCAGCGTGCCGCTTTCCAGCCGGAAAAGGTGGTGCGCCACCTGCCGGGCATCCTTCTGATCGACGTCGAAGGTATCGATGCGGCCGGCAAGGGCATATACCGCTACCGGGTGGTGGGCACCGATGAAGTGCGCCTGCGCGGCCACGATCCCACCGGCAAGTTGGTGCAGGACGGCTTCTTCTGGTCCAGCCTGGAAGAGGCCCTGGAGTGCTATGAGACCATCCGCACCAGCCGCAGCTATCTCTACGAGATGTCTGAGTTCACCTCCGCCGAAGGCCGCTGGCGGTCGGAGTATGCCATCATCCTGCCGTTTTCCGAGGACGGCGAGATGGTCAGCCAGATCCTCGTCTATTCCATGGCACGCAGCTCACAAGAGAACTGACCCACCCGCCCCCCTACAGGCCTCCCCTCTCCAGCCCGCCCCGAAACAGACGGACTTTACAGGAGCTGTTAATTCAATATTATTGGAAATATGGAAAAGAAAGCCGCACTGGCCGGACTGGCGGCCCTGTCCCAGGAAACCCGTCTCGACATCTATCGGCTGCTGGTGGAGCGCGGCCCGGCCGGCCTGGCCGCGGGCGACATCGCGGGGCGCCTGAATCTGGCGGCCGCCACCCTCTCGTTCCATCTTAAGGAGTTGCGCCGTGCCGGCCTCATCACCTGCCGCCGCGCCGGCCGCTCGCTGATCTATGCCGCCGACTTCCGCGCCATGCGCGGGTTGGTCGGCTATCTTACCGAGAACTGCTGCGGCGAAGAGGCCTGCAACAAGTCGGCCGCCAGCCCCCAAAAGGAGGAGATGGAAGCATGAAGCGCTTGCACGTCCATATCAGCGTCGAGGATCTCGACCGCTCCGTCGGTTTCTATTCCACCCTTTTTGGCGCCGCGCCCTCGGTATTGAAGGACGACTACGCCAAGTGGGCGCTGGACGACCCGCGTGTCAATTTCGCCATCTCCAAACGTGCCCGCGCCGCGGGCCTGGATCATCTCGGCATCCAGGTCGACGAGGCGGCGGAACTGGCGGAGGTCGCCGGGCGCCTCGCCGCCTCGGGCGCCCAGTTGTTGGAGCAGGAAGACGCTGCCTGCTGCTATGCCCGATCCGACAAGGCCTGGGTGAACGATCCCCAGGGCGTCGCCTGGGAAACCTTCCATTCCCACGGCGAGATCACGGTCTATGGCGAGGACATCCGCGAGGCCGCCGCCTCGGCCTGCTGCGAGGCGGTGCCCTGCGGCACGACGGCCGAGCAGGCCGCGGCGAAAACCGGAGATCCGGATAAGGCCTGCTGCGGCTGAAGACTTTTCCGGACGGCAGAATTGCTGCGCGGCAGGGGTTTCTATGCTGCGCAGCAATTGCGGTTTTTCAACAGGATAACCAACGCTTGTGGTGGCTTGCCCAGCGGGGGTCAGAGGTCGCGGAAAGCGCGGTGCAGCTTTGCTTCCGATGAGGTCACGAAGGCTTCCATATTGCGGATGCGCTGCTCCTGCTCGCGGTAGCGGTGCCGCAGGCGCGACAGGCTCTCGCTGGGTTTCAGGCGGACCTGGCGCCAGAACTCCTTCTCGTCGTCCGACTCGTAGGCATACTCGGGCGCCTTGTTGATCAGCAAGGCGGCGAGGAAGTAGCAGACCAGCGTCGGCATGGTGAAGAGGAAGAGGGCAATCACCGCGATGATGCGCACGATGAAGACGCTGGCGCCGAAGTAATCGGCCAGCCCGGCGCAGACGCCGAAGATCTTGCCGCGCTGGGTGTTGCGGTAGAGCCGGCTGGGGCGCGGCCCGGCGCGGTGGCCGAAACCGGTCCCGCCCTGCCCCTCGCCGCGGGGCTCGCCGTGCGGATCGTGGTGCGAACGCGGGCAGATCACAGCTGTTTCCTCCAATCCGTCACCTCGGCGTCGAGGATGCGTTCCAGCGCGTTGATGCGCTGCTCCATGCGCTCCGAGTTCTTCCACAGCTCTTCCAGCAGTTGCTCTTCATCGCTGGACAGCGCCTTGGTCGCCTTCCAGCGCGTGGTGTAATGGGCGATGATCCAGATCGGCGCGACGACGGCCAGGAAGATGATGCCCAGTGCGTTGTAGTCCATGGATGTCCAAACTCCCCTGAGACAGCGCCTGCCTTACTCGCCTGCCTTCGGCTCGGTCTTGGACCCGTCCCTGGACTTCGCCATCCGCGCCTTCAGGGCAGCCAACTCGTCCTCGATGGCGGACTCGGCGGCCAGCTCTGAGATCTCCTGCGCCAGGGTCTTGCCGCGGCCCAGGTCGAAGGCCTCGACCTCGCCCTCGGCCTCGTCCAGCTTCTTCTCCACCTGCTCGAAGCGGGCGAAGGCCTCGTCGACACGGCCGTCGTAGAGATTGCGGCGCACCTTGAGGCGCGAGGAAGCCGTCTCGTGGCGGGCGGTGAGCGCCTGCTGCTTGGCCTTGGCCTCGCGCAGCTTGTTCTCCAGCTTCGCGATGTCCTCCTCGCCCTGGGTCAACATGGCGTCGAGCTCTTCCAGCTCTTCCTTCAGCAGCGCGGCGGCTTCGGCCATCTTCGCCTTTTCCACCAGCGCGCCCTTGGCCAGGTCCTCGCGATCCTTGGAGAGTGCCAGTTCGGCCTTCTCTTCCCAGTTCCGCTGCGCCTCTTCCAGGCGGGCCAGCCGGCGCGTGCTTTCCTTCTTCTCGGCGATGGTCTTTGCCGCGGTCGAGCGGACCTCCACCAGGGTATCCTCCATCTCCTGGATAACCAGGCGGATGATTTTCTGAGGATCCTCGGCGCGGTCGAGGATGGAGTTGAGGTTGGAATTGATGATGTCGGTGAGGCGGGAGAAGATACCCATTGGTGTCGATCCTTGTCTGCGTCTTCGCTTGTCTCGGGGGGCGGCGCGCCCTCTCACGGGCAGTTCGCACGGAACTAGGGGTCAGGTCTTGTGAATCAGCCCAGCAGTGCGCCGATCAGCAGCCCGCCAATGAACATCAGCCAGTGATCGGCGGTGCGGCTTTTCACGAAATCCCGGGCACGCTCGATCCAGCGTTCGAAGTGGTGCTCCCCCCGGCTGTTGCGGCCGAAGAAGTCGCGGCCCGGTCGGGCGCGGTTCTCGCTGTAGAAGTCGGATGATTCGTTCCAGCGGCTCATCGGTCTGTTGCTTTCTGTCTGTCTCGCGGCTTGAGGCCCCAATCAGCTGGCGCCTTTCACCAGTATCAATGGCAAGTCGCGTGCCAAGTCCGCCGCAATTCTTTAAGTTACTAATTTTAAAATAGAAATTCACAAAGTTGGATCGTCAGTTCATCCAATTAGTTTCCGATTCTCTCACCGATATTTGGTGAATTTCACCAACTTGTCGCTATATTGACGTGATGGCGATTAATGATCTACCGCCCCTGATAGGCGAATCCCCCGCCTTCATGGCGCTGGCCGAGCAGATCTCGCGCGTGGCACCGCTCGACCGGCCGGTGCTGGTGATCGGCGAGCGCGGCACCGGTAAGGAACTGGTCGCCGCACGCCTGCACTTTCTCTCGCAGCGGTGGGACGGCCCCTTCGTGAAGCTGAACTGTGCCGCTCTGGCCGAGAGCCTGCTGGAGACCGAACTGTTCGGCCACGAGGCTGGCGCCTTCACCGGTGCCGTGAAGCGGCGCAGCGGCCGCTTCGAAATCGCCCACAGCGGCAGCCTGTTTCTGGACGAGATCGCCTCGGCCAGCCCGGCGGTGCAGGAAAAGCTGCTGCGGGCCATCGAGTACGGCGCCTTCGAACGGGTCGGCGGCAATGCCACCCTGGAGGTCGACGTGCGGGTCATCGGCGCCACCAACGAAGATTTGCCGGCCGCCGCCGCCGAAGGACGCTTCCGCGCCGACCTGCTGGACCGCCTGGCCTTCGAGGTTCTCACCCTGCCGCCACTGCGCGCGCGGCCGGAGGACATCCCCCTGCTGGCCCGCCACTTCGGGCGGGAGATGGCAAAGGAGTTGGACTGGCCGCAGTTTCCCGGCTTCAGCGAGGCCGCCCTGGAGCGGCTGCTGGCGCACGACTGGCCCGGCAACGTGCGCGAACTCCGTAACACGGTGGAACGGTCGGTGGCGCGCGGCACGCCCGATGCGGAGATCGACGCGGTGGTGCTGGACCCCTTCGCCAGCCCCTGGCCGCTGGCCAAGGGCCCGGGGGCAATGGCGGCCGGGCAGGGCGCTTCGATGGGGAAGGAGAGGGCGGCCGCGGAGCCCTCACGGCCAGTAAGACCGCCGGACGAGGCACCGGTGGGCGGTATCCTGTCCGACCCCCTGCGCGCTTTCGATCTGCGCGAAGCGATGAAGCGGGTGGAGCACGACCTGCTGAGCCAGGCGCTGGCGGCGCAGCGCTACAACCAGCGCGCCACCGCCCGCCAGCTGGGCCTCACCTACGACCAGCTGCGCAACCGCCTGCGCAAGCACGGCTTGCTGGGCGAGGCTGCGCCGGTCAAGACAGGATGAAGAATTAGGCGGGCAGCTCCAGCGTGGAGCGCTCGCCGAGGGCGTCGCCATGTGCCTTCAGCCAAGCCTCGGCGGCATCGCGGCCGATCTCCTTCAACTCGCTGACGAAGCCCCAGTCGGCGCGGTGCTTGCTGGCGGTGTCGAGGCCGCGCATGGCCGCGCCGCCGTCCAGCAGGTGCAGGTTCAGGCCCTTGACCTGGGCGCTGAGGCCACAGCCGCGACCTCCCGCCATGCGGCCCATGTAGCCCAGCGCCTCCAGCTCGCGCATCAGCGGCGCGTTGAACATGATCTGGTTGCGCCGGGTGTCGATCTGCCGCGCACTCAAGGGCACCTCGTCTGCGGTCAGCGGATCGATCTGCACGATCATCACGTCGCGGGCCGCACAGTTGAAGACCAGCGGGAAGATTGTCGGGTTGGCCATGAAGCCGCCGTCCCAGTAGTGGGACTCGCCGATGGCCACCGCCTTGTAGAGGTGGGGCAGGCAAGCCGAGGCGAGGAGGACCTCGGCGCACATCTCCTCGTTCTCGAAAACCACGGCGCGGCCCTGCTTCAGCTCGGTGGCCGATACGAAAAGCCGCGGTGCGCTTTCCTCCTTCAAGGCCTCGAAGTCGATGACGTCCTCCAGGACACCGCGCAGCGGGTTCACGTTCAGCGGATTGAGCTGATAGGGCGAGAACATGCGGGTCATCATCTGGAAGGCCGGCGCCGCCGCCAAAGGCGGGCCGAAGTCGGCGAGGCCGCTGACCCGTCGCCACAGACGTTCCAATGTGGCGCGGGCGCCCTGCCGGGCGCGTCTTGGACCTTCAGCCTGCCAGCCGGCGGCAAGGGCGGCCGCGTTCAGGGCGCCGGCGCTGGCGCCGCTCAGCCCCTCGATCTCGATCCAACGCTCTTCCAGCAAGCGGTCGAGCACGCCCCAGGTGAAGGCGCCGTGGGCGCCGCCGCCCTGAAGGGCGAGGGTGAGGGCGCGGGGCGCGCGGCGCCGCGGTGTGGCACGCCGCCGCGCCGGGGGACGGCCCCGGGCGGTATTTCGCACACAGATATTCTCGGCAACCATGCGGCCTCCAGACGGCGTCTGGGGCATTTCCCTACCTGGCCGGGCCCGGCTCTTGGCGGCCGGGCGACCTTGGGGATAACTTGTAATTTTGATTGATGAACAATGGCTTAAAGGATGAATGCCGACAATCCGTCGGCAGGGCCGGGAATCTGCGCCGGCCACCTGGACAGCGCAACCAAGGGGAAGACTCGCGGGCCGGAAACGTCTCATAATCAACGTCGCCA